>Ga0315314_1000255_pt1 | contig 67452 bp, 62 predicted proteins | sample TDP9_MG_FD_203631 | JGI IMG/M metagenome (GOLD analysis project Ga0315314, IMG submission 203631) | Freshwater sediment microbial communities from Lake Towuti, South Sulawesi, Indonesia - TDP9 | ecosystem: Environmental > Aquatic > Freshwater > Lake > Sediment | place: Indonesia: South Sulawesi...
GGCCGGCGTATTTAATGGCCAGGGGAGCATGCTCCCTGGAGGAACCGCAACCAAAGTTGCTTTCGGCTACGAGGATTTCTCCCGGCTTGATCTTTTCTCGGAACTTTGGGTCGATGTCTTCCAAAAGATGAGAGGCCAATTCTTTTGGGTCTGAGGTGCTGAGGTAGCGAGCGGGTATGATGGCATCCGTATCAAAGTTCGCTCCCAATTTCCAGGCCCTGCCCTGATAGATCATAAAACCTCCAGAGAATAAAGAAAGTTCGGAGTTCGGAGTGCGGAGTTCGGAGTTTTAATTACGAAAGTCCTTATTAAAACTTTAGGCACTTTAGTTCACTTTAGGCATTCTAGGCACTTTCAGATGCCCAACTCATCCGGGCTACCAATTCTTCCCAGGACGGCAGAGGCAGCAGCCACGGCTGGGTTGGCTAAATAGACCTCACTCTCCGGGTGGCCCATCCGCCCGACGAAGTTACGATTGGTGGTAGTCACAGCCCGTTCCCCCTTGCCCAAGACGCCCATGTACCCACCCAGGCATGGACCGCAGGTTGGGGTGCTGATGACGGCGCTCGCATCGAGAAAGATTTCGAAAAGGCCTTCTTTCATGGCCTGGCGGTAAATTTCTTGCGTTGCCGGGATGATGATCAGGCGCACATAAGGGGCACGCTTTCTCCCCTTGAGAACCCGGGCCGCTGTGCGCAGATCTTCCAGACGGCCATTGGTGCAGGATCCGATGACGGCCTGATCGATGGCTACATTTCCCACAGTGCTGATTGGCTTGACGTTCGAGGGCAGATGAGGAAAAGCCACCTGAGGCTCAATTCGGGTTACATCTACATCCAGAACCTGGCTGTACTTAGCCTCACCATCGCTATGGAAAAACTTGTAAGGACGTTTGGCCCGGGTTTGCACATACTCCTTGGTCACTTTGTCCGGAACGATAATCCCATTCTTTCCCCCAGCCTCGATGGCCATATTGGCCATAGTAAGACGGCTATCCATCGAAAGGTTGGCGATCGCTTCCCCACCAAATTCCAGGGCCCTATACAGAGCTCCATCCACGCCGATCTTACCGATGGTGTAAAGGATCAGGTCTTTCCCATCCACCCAGGGGCGGCGTTTCCCCTGGTAGATGATCTTGATGGTCTCCGGAACACGGAACCAGGCCTCTCCCGTAATCATGGCGGCCGCAAAGTCCGTGGAACCAACCCCTGTGGAGAAGGCTCCCAGAGCGCCATAGGTGCAGGTGTGGCTATCCGCTCCGATGACTAAGTCGCCAGGAAGGACCAGCCCTTGCTCCGGGAGCAGGGCGTGCTCGATGCCCATCTCTCCCACTTCGTAATAATGCTTCAGGTTCTGCTCTTTGGCGAACTCGCGCATGAGCTTACATTGCTGGGCAGATTTGATGTCCTTGTTCGGAACAAAGTGGTCGGGAATCAGGACCACCTTGGCCGGGTCGAAGACCTTGGTAGCACCCACCTGGCGAAACTCTTCAATGGCTATGGGTGCGCTAATATCGTTACCCATCACCAGGTCCACTCGGGCGTTGATCAATTGACCGGGGTCAACTTCTCGCAGGCCGGCATGCTCGGCCAGGATCTTTTCGCTGATGGTCATGGGGCGAATCATTCGGGGGCTCCTTTTATGCGCTTCTGGTATTCCAGTTTGTTCAGGCCGTTGATGTAGGCCTTGGCTGCGGCCATGATGATGTCGGTGTGGGCCCCTTGCCCGGTAACCCGCTTTCCTTCCTCCTCTAAGATGACCATGACCTCTCCCTGGGCATCTGTCCCCCCAGTGATGGCGTTTACCGAGAATTTAAGCAAGCGACTCTTGGTCTTGGTGATTCTGGCAATCGTCTTGTAGGCTGCATCCACCGGGCCATCGCCGAAACCCGCCTCCTGATGGATTTTTCCCGCTATCTCGAGCTGCACCGTGGCTGTGGGAACGGTTACGGATCCACTGACCACGTTTAGGTTGACAAGCTTGTAGTGATCGGGAATGCGCAGGATCTCATCCGCGATGATGGCTTCCAGGTCTTCGTCAAAGACCTGCTTCTTTTTATCGGCCACCTCCTTGAAACGCTGGAAAGCCTGGTTGAGGTGAGCCTCACTGAGTTCATAACCCAGAGACTTGGTCCGCTCCCGGAAGGCATGGCGGCCGGAGTGTTTTCCTAAAACCAGGGTGGACTGGGAGATGCCGACGGATTCGGGGCGCATGATCTCGTAGGTGGTCTTCTCCTTGAGGACCCCATCCTGGTGGATACCAGCTTCATGGGCAAAGGCATTGGCCCCGACGATAGCTTTATTGGGAGGAACTGTGATGCCAGTGATGCTGGAAAGGAGACGGCTGGTCGGGTAAATTTGTTCCGTTACAACTCCCACCTCGTAAGAGAAAAAATCACGGCGGGTTTTCAGGGCCATGACAATCTCCTCCAAAGAGGCATTTCCGGCGCGCTCGCCAATGCCATTGACCGTACATTCCACCTGGCGGGCCCCGTGCTCTATGGCTGTTAGACTGTTGGCCACGGCCATCCCCAGGTCATCGTGGCAGTGAACCGAGAGCATGGCTTTATGGATGTTCCTCACTTTCTGCCGCAGATATTCAATCAGCTTCCCGTATTCTGTAGGGGTCGTGTACCCCACAGTGTCCGGGATGTTGACGACAGTAGCCCCGGCGTCGATGGCGGCTTCGACGACTCGGGCCAGAAAGTCCGGGTCGGAACGGGTAGCATCCTCGGCGGAAAACTCCACCTGCTCTGTATAACGCTTGGCTTGGGCGACAGCGCGGCCCGCTTCTTCTAAGACTTCCTCCCGGCTCTTGCGCAGCTTGTGCTTCAGGTGAATGTCCGAAGTGGCGATGAATACATGGAGCAGAGGATTCACGGCGTATCTCAAGGCTTGCCAGGCCCGGTCGATGTCCCCTGGCGTTGTACGGGCAAGGCCGGCGATCTGCGGCCCCCGGACCTCCTGAGAGATTCGCTTGACCGACTCAAAGTCCCCTGGTGAGCTGCTGGGGAACCCGGCTTCGATTACGTCCACCTTCAGGCGCTCGAGCTGACGGGCGATAAGGATTTTTTCCTCCAGATTCATGCTGGCGCCGGGCGACTGTTCGCCGTCCCGGAGCGTGGTGTCGAAGATGCGGATTTTTTCCATAGTTTAGAAACCTCTTCTGGTTGTCTGGATCAGACGCCAATCCGGTCCATGGGGCTTTATTAAATTCCCCATCGTTCTGGAGTCCGTTTAGGCGGTCTTCTCCCCCGGGATAAGGGACTTGACCTTGCGGCGCCGCCGGAGAAGGACGAAAGTGACAACCGGGCCGGAAACGGCGTAGAGGAGGAAAAGTCCCAAAAGCGTATACTCGGGTTCGTAGGCGATCACGATGATCAAGAGAATCGCGATCAGCAGCCAGTGAAAGGGCTTCCGGCGGAAGAGCTCAATATCTTTGAACCCGTAGTATTTCACCGTACTCACCATCAAAAAAGCTAAGAGATAGGTGGTGATGAGCATGGTAATGTGTTTGCTCACGCCCGTATCCCCAAGTTTGTAGTAAACCAGGATAGCCGCGGCGATGAGGCTGGCGGCCGCCGGTGTGGGAAGGCCGCTGAAATAGCGGCTCTCCACCGTATCGACCTGGATGTTGAAACGGGCCAGGCGCAAGGCCCCACAGACCACGAAAAGAAAGGCAGCCAGCCAGCCCAGACGGCCAAAAGGCTCGAGGGTCCAGGCAAAAACCAGAATGGCGGGAGCCACGCAGAAGGCGATGACATCGGCTAAAGAATCGTATTCCAAGCCAAAGCGGCTGGTTGTGTTCGTGTAACGGGCGATCCTCCCATCCATGCCGTCCAGCAGGCCGGAAACCAGGATAAAAATGGCCGCGGTGTGGAAGTCTTCCTGGAGCGTACGCAGAAGAGCATAGAAGCCACAGAATAGACTGGCCGAGGTGAAGAGGTTGGGAAGGATGTAAATCCCCTTACGCCTGCTCTTGATTTTTTTCAAGCGCTCCTTTTTTTCCCGCCTCATGGAAGGTACCCCAAGATCGTCTGCCCGCCAAAGGCCTTCTGGCCCGGTTGAGCCAGAAGGCGTGTATTCTGCGGGAGGTAGATGTCTAACCGGGAACCGAAACGGATCAGACCAAATCTCTGGCCGCGCACCACCCAGTCTCCCTTTCTTACCCAGCAAACAATCCGGCGAGCGATGAGACCGGCAATTTGCACGATAAGCATGCGCACTCCATCGGCCGTCTCTATCAGGAGGGCATTTTGCTCGTTGGCCGATGAGGCTTTATCCAGGTTGGCGCTGAAAAATTTCCCGGGGAAATAGGAGGAATCGACGATGCGACCCGTCAGGGGAATCCGGTTTACGTGGACACTAAAAAGGGACATGAAAACACTGATCTTAATGGCTGGCCCTTTGAGAAAGCGTTCCTCCACGCAAGGTTCAAATTTGATTATCTTTCCGTCGGCCGGGGAGAGAACGGCCTTTTCTCCAGGGGGGATGGCCCGCTCCGGGTCCCGAAAAAAATACAGGACGAAAAAAGTCAGGAGGGAGAAAAACCCGGCCGGGGCCATGAACTTTAGACTCCAAAGGAGGAGCGTGATTGTGGCCAAGGGAAGGACGAAAAACCATCCTTCTTTGGCCACGGGAAATCTACGATTCGGTGGACTCACGCTTTCCCCTTGGGCTTGATCCAGGGCATCATAGCCCGCAATTCTTTGCCGACTTTCTCGATGAGGTGCCCGGCCTCCTCCCGCTTCCGGGCGTTGTAAAAGGGACGCCCGGCCTGATTTTCCAGAATCCAGTTCTTGGCAAAAGTGCCATCCTGGATGTCCCGCAGAAGCTTCTTCATGGTTTGCCGGGTTTCTTGGGTGATGATTTTGGGGCCGGCATAATAGTCGCCGTACTCGGCGGTATCGCTTATAGAATAGCGCATGTAGCCCAGCCCTCCTTCGTACATCAGGTCCACGATAAGCTTGAGTTCGTTGAGGCACTCGAAATAGGCGATCTCGGGCTGATAACCTGCTTCCACCAGGGTGTCAAACCCGGCTTTGATCAGCTCAGTCACCCCTCCGCAGAGGACAGCCTGTTCTCCCAAGAGATCGGTCTCGGTCTCTTCCCTGAAAGTGGTCTGGATAACCCCGGCCCGGGTGCAGCCGATGCCCTTGGCATAGGCTAAAGCCGTTTGCTTGGCTTTTCTCGTATAATCCTGGAAAATTGCCACCAATGCGGGGACTCCGGTGCCACTCTCAAACTCCCGGCGCAGGATATGCCCAGGGCTCTTGGGGGCAATCATAATCACATCCACATCTGCCGGCGGAACGATCTGATGGTAATGGATGTTGAAACCGTGGGAAAAAACTAAGGTTTTCCCCTTTTTCAAGCTTGGCTTGACGTCTTTCTCGTAAAGGACCGCCTGAACATTATCTTGGGCCAAAACCTGAATCACCTCTGCCTGGGCAGAGACTTCCGCTGCAGTCATCGGTTTGAACCCGTGCTTCTTGGCCAGAGCGTAGTTCTCGGTTCCCGGCAGCTCGGCTACAATGACATCAATACCCGAATCTCGCAGGTTCAGGGCTTGCGCATGGCCCTGGCTGCCGTACCCGATGATGGCCACTTTTTTTCCTTTGAGAGCGTTCAGGTTTGCATCCTTGTTGTAGTAGATCTTTGCCATTCTATTCCTCCTCCGGATGAGATGTTATTACCGACCTTTTAATCTTGCGGCTCTTTTTCCCGCCTCTGGCTTGAGTTGGGCCCATTCTTTTTAGTCCGGGAGATGGCCACTGGTCCCGTGCGCACAATCTCCATGATGCCGAAAGGGGCCAGCAGGTCGATGGCTGCCCGCATCTTTTTATCGTCCCCCGTGACTTCCAGAGTATAAGATTTTGGGGAGACATCTACCACCCGGCCACGGAAAATTTCTACGATGCGCAGAACCTCGGCCCGCGATGAAGCATTGGCGTTCACTTTGATGAGGGCCATCTCTCGGTCCACATAATCCGAACCGGTGAGGTCGAACACTTTGATGACATTGACCAGCTTGTTCAGCTGCTTGATGATCTGTTCGATGATCTGATCATTCCCGCGGGTAACCAGAGTCATGCGCGAGATGGAAGGGTCCAGGGTCTCCGCCACATTAAGGCTTTCGATATTGAACCCTCGCCCGCTGAAAAGTCCGGAGACGCGGGAGAGAACCCCCGGCTGATTATCCACCAAAACAGAGATGACGTGCCGCATGTTCTTCCTCAGACCAGAAGCATTTCCGTCAGGGGTGCGCCGGCTGGCACCATAGGGTAAACGCATTCGCTCGGATCGATCACAAAATCCATGACCACTGGCCTGCGGAGGGAAAGGGCCTCTCGAATTACCGGCTCAACTTCCTCAGATTTCGTCGCCCTAAGGCCCACGGCTCCATAGGCTTCGGCCAGCTTGACGAAGTCGGGAATCACTTCAAAAACAGTATGGGAATAACGTTTATCGCAGAATAATTGTTGCCATTGGCGGACCATGCCCAGGCAATGATTGTTCAGGATGGCCACTTTCACCGGCAGGTTATATTGCACAGCGGTAGCCAACTCTTGAACATTCATCTGGAAGCTTCCGTCTCCCGCAATGTCGATGACGATCTTTTCTGGGAAGGCCACCTGCGCCCCGATGGCTGCCGGGAAGCCGAAGCCCATCGTGCCCAGACCGCCGGAGGTGATCAGCGTGCGCGGCTTGGTAAAGGAAAAGAACTGGGCGGTCCACATTTGGTTCTGGCCCACTTCGGTGGTAATGATCACATCATCGCCGGTGATTTCGTTGATCTTCTGGATGACGAATTGCGGTTTGAGGCCGGGTCCAGAATTATAGGTTAAAGGGGAAGTCCGTTTCCACTCGCCGATCTGTTTGAGCCAGTCGGCCCGCATCTTCGACCAGTCCTGAGCCGGTTCTTCTTCGAAGGATTTCAGCATGGACTTGAGGACATTCTTGGCATCTCCCACGATGGGTATATCTACGGGAACATTCTTAGAGATGGAAGTGGGGTCGATGTCGATGTGAATTTTTTTCGAGTGGGGAGAGAAGGCTTCTACTTTGCCAGTGACCCGGTCGTCGAAGCGGGCTCCGATGGCGATGAGCAGGTCACAATGGGTGATGGACATATTGGCCGGAAAAGTCCCGTGCATACCGACCATGCCCAAAAAGAGGGGGTGATTCCCCGGAAAGCTTCCCAAACCCATGAGGGTTGTAGTCACTGGGATGGAGAACTTCTGGCCGAGGGCGGTCAGCTCTTTGGAGGCGTTGGAGAGAATCACTCCCCCGCCGGCATAGATAAGGGGTTTGTGGGCTTTGGCGATGAGTTTCACCGCCCGCTTGATCTGTCCGGCATGACCCTGGTAGGTCGGGTTATAACTGCGCATTTTGATCTTGGAGGGGTAGCTAAACTCCGTACTATCTGCCATTACATCCTTGGGCAGGTCTACGAGGATGGGCCCAGGCCTTCCAGTTCTGGCCAGGTGGAAAGCCTGTTTGACGATCAAAGCCAAATCCCTAACATCCTTGACCAGGTAGTTGTGCTTGGTGCATGGGCGAGTGATGCCCACAATGTCGGCTTCCTGGAAGGCGTCGTTGCCGATGAGCAATGTGGGCACCTGACCGGTCAAGACCACTAAGGGGACAGAATCCATGTAGGCCGTGGCCACGCCAGTCACGGTATTTGTGGCGCCGGGGCCGGAAGTCACCAGGCAAACCCCCACCTTACCCGAAGAGCGAGCATACCCATCCGCTGCGTGCACGGCCCCTTGCTCATGACGGACGAGGATGTGCCGAATCTCTTCGGAGTATCTGAGCAGAGTGTCGTAGATGTTTAAGACCGCTCCTCCGGGAAACCCGAAGATGGTGTCCACTCCTTCCTGCTTCAGACTCTCGAGGAGAATTTCTGCTCCTGTTTTTTTCAACCCTTACCCCCCTGCCCCGTGAGACCGGTATTTGGCCAGAATCGCTTCGATGCGGTCGCGGCCGGCGAGTTTTAGTTTTTGAATTCTCTTCCGCTCCACTTCTTCCTCAGCTGTAAGGTACAAGCGGCGGTTCATTTCCGCAAGTTGACGTTCAAACTCTTCATGTTCTTCCACATAACGCTTCAGCTCGGGGTCGCTGGGGATGTACTTCTGGATCAACTCCAGATCGCGCTTCTCCATCTCCTTTCCTCCTCTAAGACCATGGCGTGGAAAAGGATTTAGAAAGGATATTAGACTATATATTCCAATTTGTCAATAATTTACACCCGATCATCCCTAATGCGGCTATAATCAATACCAGGAATAGAGCCCCCAGTTAAGAATATCCCCCAGTGGGTGTAGGGCATGAGCCGCTGGCGAGAATGGGAAATAGATTCTGACAATCTCTCACAGGAGGTCGCATGGATTATGTAAAAAAAGAGAAGGATTTGGCCTGGGAGCCCCATCCCTTTTTGCCGATCCAGATCAAGTTATTCCTCACCCAAAAATCTGATCGGACAGATGTAACCTGCTTCCTGGTCAAAGTCCCCAAAGGGAAGGAGATCCCGGTGCATGTTCATGAAACCCAGGAGGATATCCTCTTCCTGCTGGCCGGGAAGGGAAGAATGTGGATAGAAGGAATCGGAGACTTTGATATAGAAAAGGGAACTCTTATCCGAGTCCCGAAAAACACGAAGCACAGGATCTATGACGTAACTGAGGAAATCCTAAATTACGATGTCTTCACCCCGCCCCTTTTCTGATGGGGGAAAAGGGAAAAAGGGGGCCTCTTTTTTCCGGTCAGCACATGGTCAGGCCACCGGAAACGCTGAGGGTCTGACCGGTGACGAAACTCGCCTCATCCGAGGCTAAGAAGGCTACGGCCCCAGCAATGTCTTCGGGTTTTCCCAAGCGGCGGAAGGGAACTGCTTTGACCATGGCCTCGATGATTTTGCCCCCTGTGTCGCCCTGAGTGATTTCCGCCAGGAGAGGGGTCTCTGTCGGCCCGGGGCAGACGCAGTTGACGTTGATCTGGTAGCGGGCCATCTCCCTGGCAATGGTCTTCGTGAAGGCGATGATTCCCCCTTTGCAGGCTGAATAAACTGCTTCTCCTGAACTGCCCACTCTTCCGGCATCCGAGCTGATGTTGACGATTTTTCCGTATTTTCTCTCCATCATATGATCCAAGACTGCCCGCGTGCAAAAGATGGGACCCCTGAGGTTGATGGCGATGACTTTCTCCCAGTACTCCGGGGTATTCTCGGTAAAAGGCTCGATGAGATCCCAGCCCGCATTGTTCACCAGGATGTCGAGTTTGCCGAAGTGGGAGAGAGTAGTCCTGACCATTTCCTGTACTTGAGCTTGATCCGTAATGTTGGTGCTTAAAGGCAGGCCTTTTGCTCCTCCTTTCTCCAGGAGAGCAACGGTCTCCTTGGCCCCCTCGAATTTGATGTCTGCTACAACTACCCGGGCACCCCTGGACCCAAATTTCATGGCAATCCCCCGTCCGATTCCCCCGCCGCCTCCCGTTACGATTGCCACCCTGTCTTTCAAATCCATATTGACCTCCTTTCGTTTAGCGAAATTTTTTAAAGCGGGACGTTTCCATGCTTTCTTTCGTGCCTTTTTATCATCTTATTTTCCAGCATTTCCAGGGCCCGGATGATGTACAGTCGGGTCTCCTGCGGACTGATGATGATGTCCAATTGTCGCTTGGAAGCGGTATAAAAGGGGGTCATGAATTTCTCTCGATATTCTTGAATTTTTTCCTCCCGGAATTGGTCTCTGTCTTTGGCGGCGGCGATCTCCTTCCGGTAAAGCACGCCCACCGCCCCTTCCGCTCCCATGATGGCGACCTCAGCGGTCGGCCAAGCGATAAGGACATCTGCGCCAATTTCTTTGTTACTCATGGCTGAGTAAGCTCCTCCGTACGCCTTGCGGATGAGGCAAGTTATTTTCGGCACGGTCGCTTCTTTCCAGGCGAAAATCATCTTGGCTCCATGCCGGATGATCCCTTTGTATTCCTCCTTAACTCCCGGAAGATATCCGGGGACATCCACGAAAGAGAGGAGGGGAATGTTGAAGCAATCACAGGTGCGGATGAACCGGGAGGCTTTATCTGAGGCATCGCAATCGATGGCTGCCCCCAAGAAAAGGGGGTTGTTGGCCAGGATCCCAACTACCTGCCCATCCAGACGGGCGAAGCCTGTAACCATATTGCGGGCGAACCGGGCTTTGATTTCAAAGAATTCCCCGTGATCAACGACGAGGGTGACCAATTTGCGCATATCATAAACCTTCTTGGCGCTATCGGGCAAAATTTTCATGAGTCCCTCTTCGCAGCGCTGCGGATCGTCTTTTGGCTCCATGGCCGGGGGCTTTTGCCTGTAATTCGAAGGAAGAAAGCTGAGGAGTTTTTTGATCTTGGCCAGGCAGTCTAAATCATCCTTGGCCACAAGATCGGCCACCCCAGATATTTCACTGTGGACCTTCGCTCCTCCCAATTCCTGCATGTCCACGATTTCTCCCGTCACCTCTTTGATGACCAGCGGCCCGGTAATAAACATCTGACTGGTCTTATCTACCATGAGGATGAAATCCGTGAGGGCAGGGGAGTAAACCCCACCCCCGGCGCAGTTTCCCATGATGGCCGAGATCTGGGGAATCACCCCAGAGGACTCCACGTTCTCGGCGAAAATGAGGGAGTAATTTCCAGCTCCTTCCTGAATCCTTCCGCCAGCCGAGTCGATCAACCCTACCACCGGTGCTCCATACTCCCTGGCCATGCGGATGACGGAGGCGATCTTCTGGCCGTGGGCTTGGCCCACAGAACCTCCCATGACCGTGAAATCCTGGGCGTAGAGGAAAACGACCCGCCCATCCACTTTTCCATAGCCGGTGATCACTCCATCTCCCCAGGGGCGGCTCTTCTCCATTCCGAAATCAGTACACTGGTGCTGGGCCAGCATGCTTAATTCCACAAAAGTACCGACATCCATCAGGCGGTCAATCCGCTCCCGTGCAGTCAGCTTGCCCAGAGCATGCTGTTCGTCGATTTTTTTCTGACCTCCACCAGCTCTGGCCATTTCCTCAATCTGCCGGAGCTTTTCGATAACAACCTTCATTTCAGACATGGCATCCTCCCCCGGGAAGACTGCTAACTCTTCATTCCCGTCAATTGTTTTTAGCACATTCAGAGGGCGGTTACAAATATTTCCCGATCCCCTTCTCCCTGCGGCTGGCCATTGAAGAGTGGTATATCCTCTCGACTGTAATGGAAGGAAAAAGAAACCACATTGACAAGAGGACGAGGAGTGGCTTATCATCCTAATTCATCAAAATTGGGGCCGCCTCTATTAACTCCAGACGAAAAATATCTGAATTCTTAGTCAGGGGGCGCATGGTTAAACTCTCCATCATCGGCGAGGAAGACCGGAAAAAGATTTTGCAGGCATCTTTTCAAGTTCTGGAAGAAACTGGAATCCAGATAGATCACCCGGAAATCTTCGGCAAGCTGTGTGAGGCCGGCTGCCGGGGGGATGGAGAGAAGAAACGGGTTTTTTTCCCTGAAGCGCTGGTGAGAGAAAGATTAAGAATGTCCCCTTCAAAGGCCATCTTTGCCGACCGCAAAGAGGGCCTCGTGATCGCCGAACCTGGAGGGCCATCATTCTTCTGGACGGGAAATGCTCTGAACTTCACCCGGGGCAAAGAATCCCAGGCCATCAGGGAGACGGATTTCGCGGAATTTTGCCGCGTTGTGAATAGCCTGCCCCACATTCAGGGAGTTGTCGGCACAAACCTGAGCGAATATCCGCCGGAAGCCAAAGACTTCGTCGGCTTTCGGGTGATGATGGAGAACACCCACAAGCATCTTCGACCTTGCATCTATACACCTCAGGGAGCCTCCATCATCGTGGAAATGGCCCAGGCATACCTGGCAGAGATAGGAAAAGACCTCAGGTCCTTTCCCATCGTTAGCACCGGCTATACCATCGTCTCGCCTTTGCATTGGACCAAGGAGGGCCTGGAGGTTTACGCTCGAACAGCCGGGTATGGAATGCCGGTCATGATTAACTCCGAGTGCATTGCCGGGGCCACCTCTCCGGTCACGCTGGCGGGCACGCTGGTTCAGGCCAATGCTGAAGCCCTTTCCGGGATCGTTATCAATCAGATCCTGGAGCCCGGAAGGCCATGCATTTACAACCTGGGTTTCTCTCACGTGATGGATATGAAGACCGCTGAACCCACCACGGGCGCCCCAGAAAACGGACTCCTCGCTGCCGCGGGTGCTGCCTTCGCCCGAGACCTGAATCTTCCGAGCGCAGCCTGGACTTGCAGCGACTCGGCCTGCGTGGATTCCCAGAGCACCTTTGAGCGGGCAATCGTTGGGTTAGTCCAGCTCCTGGGGGGAGCTAATATTATCTGGGGTGCGGGGAATCTCGAATTTACCCGAGCGATCTCATCAGAACAAGCAGTAATCGATAATGAGATCATTGCCGCGGCCCGGCGAGTGCAGCGGGGGATCGAGGTCAACGAAGAAACTCTGGCCTTGAGATCCATCCAGGAGATGAAATCTCAGGCTGACCATCTGAGTTCGGATTTCACCCTGAAGCACTTCCGGAAAGAACTGACCACTCTTAATCTTTTGAACCGTCATCGGCGCAGTGCCTGGGAGAAGCGGGGAGCAAAATCCCTGGAAGAAGTGGCCAGAGAGCGGGTGGAAAATATTCTGAAGAAGGCCAAACCAGAGGACATGAATCCGAAAGGCCTGGAAAAAGTTCTTTCCATCGAGAAAAAATGGTTGGCCAGGGTTAGGGGATGAAAGAAAGGAGACCGAGATGCCCCTGGTTGAAAAGTTAAAAAACCTGGTGATCGAGGGCGATCTCGGGGGAGCTCCCAAGGTAACACAGGAAGCATTACAGGCCGGTATAGATCCTCAAAGCATTATCGATCAGGCCTTGATCGCCGCCATGGAAGTAATCGGGGGGAAATTTTCTTGCGGAGACCTCTACATCCCGGAGATGTTGCTGTCGGCAAGAACTATGCAGAGGGCTCTCGATGTACTTCGCCCGCTTATCGTCGATCAGGGAATCAAAGCGAAAGCTGTGGTGGTCTTTGGGACTGTGCAGGGAGATGTGCATGACATTGGCAAGAATTTAGTCATTATGATGATGCAGGGTGCAGGGTTTGAAATCCATGACCTGGGCGTAGATGTGCCGCCAGAGAGATTTTACGAAGCGATCCAAAGGCACAAGCCTGACCTCTTTTGCATGTCCGCTCTCCTCACGACCACGCAAGGGGCCATGGGAAAGGCGATCCAATTCTTGCGAGAGAAGGGAATTCGGCAAACCATTAAGATTATGGTCGGCGGCGCCCCTATTACGGAAGCTTTTAGCATAGAGGTCGGGGCAGATGGCTATGCCTCCGATGCCGGCTCCGCAGTCGAGAAGGCCAAGGCTCTTTTGGGGCTCAAATAATTTGCCCGTTCCCTGCCACCTTATCCAAGGCGCAGGATAAGACAATGGACCGGATCCATATCTTTAACCCGCAAATGGAAGCACTCTATAAGTCTCATTCCACAACTATAAAGTAGGCCGCCCATCAACTGGTAAGTGCCTCACATGACTGCCGGAACCCGACTTACCTCTTTTTCGTCATCACGGTCGGAAGCCTTTCCGCTTTCTTGGCCCACTCGCTATTCCCAAAGTCCCAAAATTCAATCCCGCGGACGTGCTTGCTGAGGTTCTACTGACAAACCTCGCTTAATTATTTAAGATTTTAAACAATCAGGCCGATTATATAGCCACAAAGGGCGGATAATAGGAAGTCTAATCCAGGTTAGGGATCATCGGGAGACGTCACATGATCGATCCTGATATCAAGGCCTTCGTTGGGATGGTCGGTGCCACCGAACCCCTTGCGAGCGAAGAAAGATATGGACTCTTTCGCCGGATGTTCAAACGTCAGAACTACTTCTTGCTGAAAGGCCGGTTTCTGATCGTGAAGATTAGCCGGAGTGAGCGTCCGTTCTGGGGCGTCGGGAAGGATTTCATCGACTTCCTCAACAACCTTAAGGAGTACTACTTGGTGCTCCTTGTATCCCCACGTGAGGGCTGGGTTTTCTCGAAAGCCGATGTTAACTCAAACATCCGAAGTCGGAAATGGAACTTGCGCGAGGCGGATAACAACTACAAGATTAACCCGCCGCTTCCTGACGAAAACGGGTTCACTGGGCAGGCTAGGCTCTATGAGAGGCTTGGTATCACTGAGCCTTAACCCCGCGCTCAACATGGAGGCGCCGCAAGCGACGCACCGGTTAGCTCGGTCGCGTTATATCACTTTAAAAGGGAGGACCAATATGTTTCGCTACATCGCCTGCGCAATGCTGCTTATCTTTCTACAATCGAGTGTATTAGCTGATGAGCTAACACAAGCCAAGTACTCTGATATTAAGAAACTGATTGATATTACTGGCTCTGCAGATACAGGTTTGCAATTTGCGGGTGCGACCAGCCAAGGAATTTTCTCCACATTGAAGGCCGCTCGCCCAGATATTCCAGATCGCGCACTTGAGGTAATAAACCGGGAGATGATAGCTTTACTCAAGGAGAAGATGAACACACCTGGTGGTCTAATTGACCAGTGGGTGCATATTTATGACAAATATTTTTCACACGCCGAAATCAAAGAGCTCCTCGCTTTCTATCAAAGCAATATCGGCAAAAAGGTGATCGCTCGGCTTCCGAAGGTTTTGAATGAAAGCATAGTAGCTGGAGAGCGCTGGTGGGTAGAATCGCTCCGTCCTGAATTCGAGAAGAGAATTTATGCCGCTCTTAAGAGAGAAGGCATCTTGCCCACACGGACGCAGAAGTGATCTAAGCTTTCATTCGACCGGCATGCCCTGAGGCGCGGGCCCGTTAAATCCGCAGGTTAGACAAAAATGCTTGAGCAATGATGTATGGAATTCTTTGAGCGGCTTTACAGGGGTTTTGAAGCTGAACACTACGTGGCCGGAAAGCTATTTTCAGTCGGCTACGAAGCCTTTATGATGCCTGGTGATTTTGGCTTTGACCTCATGGTCACGAACCAAAAAGAGCGGTCGAGGGGGCCTCGCCTGAAAGGGCGACTGCTCGAACCACCTTTCGCTGTTCAAATCAAGTCTCGACGATTAATGTCTTTAGATTTTCGGCCAAGCCCATCAGGTCGCGATGAAGCAGAGGTCTCTATTTCGGTAAAAAAGGAAGATTTGGATTTACTGATTAGCACAAACTACAGTTTTTTGGTTATCGTTTTGTTTATACGAGGCGATGCCAAAAGATTTGAAGATCGGACAATTCACTTCTGGTTTAGCTCAGCACACGTTAATGCTCTTGTCGGGCGGGGATATTTCCTGCCCGACGAAAAAGATCGAAGAAAACGGAAAATCATGTGTGGTTTACGAATGTTTCCGATGCTGGTCGTCGACTCCCTTCTTGGCACTTTGGTAACTCAGAACCACCTAACTGAAGAGGGAAGACGCATACTTCTGTCCGAAATTCCAGAACGGGTGCCCAAGACATGGAATGCATCTGAATATGTTGCCTTAGCGCGGAAAGCGCCAGATAAAACCGATGATCTGGTCTGGAAGCCGGTGCCAAAAGAACTGTGCGATTTAAGTAATATGGGATTCGACATCGGGTTAGGGCCTTTGGAGTAGGGATCCCTTGAGAAAGGGGTCAGTCCTGAAATGCAGGAATTTTGTTTCCTTTCCTTCCTGCAAAGTGTAAGGCTTGGCCATATCTCGAAAGCCTCGGATCGCATATGCTGGCGTGGTATATCACGTACTGGCCCGAGCGGAGAACATTTGGCATAATGATGAGGACCGGCAAGGATTCTTGCGCTGCTTGGGAGAAGTCTGCGAGCGCGCCGGGTATTAGAACGGTTTTTCCTAAATTCCTGGACTGACCCCTATTTTCTTGCGGCCCCGATTGAGGTACCCTCGATGTTGATCCAGCCATTCTTTCACTCGGGGGTAGTCCTGGTCGCAGCAGTCGCGATTTTCCTACCTCCACCGGAGATTATTCTCTGCTTTGAGAGCTTTCTTACAAGCCGGCTTCCCGCAGGTCTTCTGCCGCTGCTTTACCCTCGGGGTGGCGACAAAGGAGGTTCGAGAATAACGACAATTCTTCCATTTCATTTTGGTCTTCCTTTGGGGTAATAACAAGAATCATACAAGCCAAAGGAAGGAAAAGACCAAGAGGAATGAGAAGGGAAAGGAAACACTTTTCTCTCTTTTCTAATAACAGGAATTGCATGGGGGGAATCTTAGATCGGTGGTAAAGGGGGAGAATTAGACCGGTGGTAACAGTTAAGTGCCGTATTCGTGTGGTCTTGCTGCTTCAATCATTCCATGGAGGTCACGCAGGTTCCACGCCGCGTAGTACTGCGCCATTACCCAAAAGAAAAGCCTTACATCTTCACCATACACAAAGTTCCTCCGGCCAAATAGAAGATATGACGTAGGATGGACGTATTTTGAATGAATTCGCCAATCCCGATTGTATTCGTGCAGGAGTTTAGCATCTTCTGCGAAGTGCTTAACTGTATTTGGCCTTTTCAAATAATCTCTTTCCACTCCGTATTTCTCTAGCGTCTCCCACAGCACCTTCATATCAGAGTGGAAAGCCTTTACTTTATTAGGTGCATCCTCAGATGGCGAACCGTTTGGGTAGATGATATCCTCGATTTCTTTCAGGTCTTTCAACTGCTCCTTTACGAATTCATCGTATCGTTCGCGCGACCTGTACATGTACCGCAGCGTGAAAAACAATTCCATCAGATTGCGTGAGATCCACGCAATGATATCTGGCTCATCATCGAGGTGAATCCGAAGTCTCTCTACCTGTTTGCGAATGTAGGTTGGTGCAGCATCGAGCAAGTCCTTAACGAGCGGGTCATTGACGTCGGTTATCCCTTCGAGATACTGAGCGTGCTGTGAGAGAAGACGAAGATTCCCATCTATCCCTTCCCGATCAAGTGGAATCTTGCTCACATCAACGATTAGCTCGTCACGGTTCATATATTTTTAAGGCACATATTGATTATATGGTTCCATATAAGAACCCAAACAACGCTGGTTTTATAATATAAGATACGTGGGAAAACCTGCCAAAATCCTCCATTCTAAGATTGCTACCACCCAATTCCCTTTGACCTTAAGAAATTCTGTGATTCCCAATCCCCTAATCTGGCAGCGTTTTTTGTATCTTCAATTGCCTGTCGGGCGTCCCCTATTTCTGCGTAGGAAAGTCCACGGTTATAATAGGCGCCCGCATTCTTCGGGTCCAGCTCGATCGCCTTGTCGAAATCCTCGATCGCCTTCTGGTGGTTCCCAAGGTTGCCGTAGGCAGCTCCACGCCCAATATAGGTCCCTGCATGTTTCGGGTCCAGCTCGATCGCCTTGTCGTAATCCCTGATTGCCTTTTGGTGGTTCCCCAGGTGGCCGTAGGCAACTCCACGGTTATAATAGGCGCTCGCCTTCTTCGGGTCCAGCTCGATCGCCTTGTCGTAGTCACTGATTTCCTTCTGGCGGTTCCCAAGGTCGCCGTAGGCAGCTCCACGGTTGATATAAGCCTGCGCATACTTCGGGTCCAGCCGGATGGCCTTGTCGTAATCCTTAATTGCCTGTCGGGGGTCCCCTATTTTTGCGTAGGAAAGTCCACGGTTATAATAGGCGTCCGCATTCTTCGGGTCCAGCTCGATCGCCTTGTCGAAATCCTCGATCGCCCTCTCGTACTCTCCAAGATTCCCGTAGGCAGCTCCACGGTTGCAATAAGGCCCGCTATATTTCGGGTTCAGTTCAATGGCTCTGGTATAGGCCCTTATGGCTTCTTGATACCTCCCAGCGATTTGCAATGCATATCCCTTATCAAACCAGTCTATTGCACTTAATCTATTTATGGCTCCGCTGTATTGATCCTGTTCTGTTTTCCCTGCTTTCGCTATTTCCAGTTCCTTTTTTAGTCTTCCAACTTCCCTTAATGCATCGTCTGCTTTCTTTCTCGTTTCCTCCAGCTCTTTTGTTTTCTGACGATCCTGCCGTAATTTATCTATTGAATTAACAACATCCGTGGGGTCTGCCATTATCTTGGCCTTCAAGGAATATGCCTTGCCATCCCACTTTTCCTCAACGATCTCAGTGCTGACTATGCCAGCAGTTAGGATAACAATCTGGTCTTTTGTAAGTTGGAAATTTCTCACCTCAATTTCGCTTTCGAGGTAAGTCCCCAACTCCTCCAAAAGGAGTCTTTTAACCTGCTCTAAGGCAATGGCGCGGCAGGAAACTTTACTGTCAATTTCACTGGCTTGATAAATGTACTCTTTTACGAAGGTAACCATTTTGGCAAAAGCTAAATGTGCCGTAATAATAAAGAATACTATGGCGATTATGAAGGCTAGCCCATTTTTATATTTATTCTGAATTGCCATTTTCATAACCCCCCAAAATGAACGTGACTTTATCCGAAATTGAAAATAAATTCAATATATTATCGTCATAATTTTTTAGAGGCTTTAATTGTTGGGGTAATGGGATCAAGTTTTCGTTTTTGACTTTAATACTCTTTTTAATCAGGCGAGATTAATTTTAGCTTTGGGAAATAGGTTCGATAGCGGATGACGTCCCTGGTCAATAAACAAATTCCGGCTACTGTGGCATGGGCGCCGATAAAGAAATCTGGTAAGGGCGACCGTTTACGGCCTCCTTTCTTCCGATAGGTAAGAAAGCATTTCCCTGCAAGAAAAGCCGCTTCCCATGGAAGCGGATCACGGCGGAAAAGAGAAGGGGATAAAACCTCCTCAAGATCCTCAATGCGATCAAAACGAATAGAAACTTCGGCATAAATGATCGGGTTGATGACCAGTACATTCTGTTCCGCATGATAAGCCAATGTTTGAGATGACCATGGAAACCATTTTTTATCTTCTGTCAGAATGTCGAGGATCACATTACTATCTACTAAAATTTCCATGCCTTAGCCTCGGGTCAAGGCCATAATTTCATCCGTAGTCATCCGCACTGTGCCTTTACCGCGCAGGCGAGCGATTAAATTACGGCTGCGCCTGGACGGAGACCCAGCTTTTCTCAAGCGAACGGTATTCCCATCAATTTCAAATTCAACTTCCGTGTCAGGGAGAAACCCCAATTTCTCTCTTATTTCTATTGGAATGGTAATTTGCCCTTTTGATGTTATACGCATATTTTATCTCCTTTCTGTTTCTTACCTTGATTACTCTTACCATATTTTCCATAAAAAGTCTATAAGTCCGATGGAAGCCATGAGAATAAATTTCCACACGGGGGAGCCTCATTTAAAAAAGGCAGCGATGGACCATTCTCTTTCACCCCCACCCTCCCCTCCCCCATCAAGGGGGAGGGAATTTCTTTTTAATTTCAATATGTTTCTCCTCTTCACGCCTAAGCGTGACGGGAGAGGGCAGTGTGGGGGGGAATATTCCGAATTTTTCACACCTTCCCCCCGGCGAGTGGGAGGAATCGAAAGGCGAAGAAGGGAGGAAGGGGTTAGCTTCGGATTCGTTACCGGTACTTGATGCGGTGGGGGCAGTCAGCAGAAGTGCGGTAAAAAGTGATGAAATTTCGGGAATGCGGGGTTTTGCAGATCGGAGAAGATAGGGTATTGAAATCCTGAAAATCTGCGTTTACCCTGTTAGATAGTAAACATCTAACAGGGTGAATCCGCGTCCGGAAAGGAAATTAGCTAATCTCGGCGAGAACTTTATCCATGGCCGCAACAGGATCAGGGGCCAAGCGGATGGGGCGGCCGATGACGATATAGTCCGCGCCGGCAAGAATGGCATCCTTCGCGGTCATCACCCGCTTCTGATCATCCCTGCCCGGTTCGGCGAAAGCGGGACGAATTCCCGGTGTGACGATGACGAATTTAGGCCCGCACCGCCTGCGGATAGGAACGATTTCCTGGGGGGAGGCGACAACACCATCGATTCCAGCCTTCTGGGCTAACTCCGCTAAGCTTAAGACCCGTTCCTGCACCGGGCCAATCAGGCCAATCTCCTTTAAATTACCCTCGTCCAGGCTGGTGAGAACCGTCACCGCCAAGATCGTAGGCCGGGGAAGACCTAATTTCTCGGCCAGCTTATGACAGCGCTCGGCCGTTTCGCGCATCATCTCCACCCCTCCGGTGGCATGAAGGTTGAACATCTCCACGCCCAGTTTGACTGCTTCTTCGGCTGCCCTGGAGACGGTGTTGGGGATATCATGGAGCTTCAGGTCCAGAAAGACGCGGCCTCCTTCTCCTTGCACAGCTTTCACCGCCTCTTTGCCGAAAGCTGTGAAGAGCTCAAGCCCGACCTTGAACAGGGCCACCCGGTCTTTCAGCAGACCCACGAATCGTCGGGTTTCCTCCAGAGTAGGGACGTCGAGGGCGAAGATCACTTTCCGGTCAAAAGGGGAGAAGGGAACATCCATTATTTTTTTCCTGTGGTTTTTTTCTGCGGCAGACTTTCCGAGGAGTTTATCTGCGTAACTCGGCCAGCGGCGATTTCCCGCAAAGCCAGGACAACTTCCTTATTGTCCGCCCGCACGCGGGGTTTGGACCCTTTGAGGATTTGCTTGGTACGGGCCACCGCCAGCAGCACCAAGCTGAAACGGTTGGGAACCTTTTTCAAACAATCCTCTACCGTAATTCGAGCCATTTTCCCCTCCTAATTTCCATTTGCCACAGAGGTCACCGAGAACACAGAGGGATAAAGAAAGGGGACCCGGTATTCTTGTGGCAAGAAATTTCAAAAAGCTTTCAATTCATTTTTGAACTATCAAATTTTCCATGGCCTGCATCATCCTTTCTCGCCGGCAATGTTCTGCCAAGATGATGGCTCTCAGCTGTTCTCGGGCCATTTCCAATCTGTCGTTGACGATCACATAATCATACCACCGGGCTTCGGCCATCTCGTTCTTTGCTTTTTTCAGCCGGTCTTCCATGGCCGCTTTTCCCTCGGTCCTCCGGTTAGAGAGTCGCCTTTTCAGCTCTCTCCACGAAGGGGGCAGAAGGAAAATAAAAATTCCCGGCAGATTTTTATCTCGCAATTGCCGTGCTCCTTGCACGTCAATGTCCAAGATGACATCTCGGCCTTCACCCCGGATGCTTTCCAAATCTGCTCTGCACGTGCCATATCGATGACCATAGATCTCGGCCCATTCGATAAATTTACCCCCGGCGAGCATTTTCTGAAAATCTTCAGGGGAGATAAAATGATAATCCCTTCCGTTCCTATCTCCTGGCCGCCGGGGGCGGGTAGTATAAGAAATGGAGAAATGCAGGTTGGAGAATATCCGAGTCATTGCCCGGCAAAGAGTGGTTTTCCCGGTTCCCGAGGGAGCGGAGACAATGAACAACAGCCCTTCTTCTTTCATCCTGCTTTCACCGCAGAGTCCGCAGAGATCGCGGAGATGAAAATGAAATTAAAGGACGCTATGCGCATAGCGCTAAGCGCATGGCGTATTGCTGCGCTCTCTGTGGTTCTATTTTATTCCACATTCTGGACCTGCTCGCGCATCCTCTCCAGCTCACTCTTGATCTCCACTGTGATCTGCGCGATTGTAGCATCGTTGGCCTTCGACCCAATGGTGTTGGCCTCGCGGTTGACTTCTTGGAGCAAAAATTCCAGCTTACGCCCCACGGGTTCAGAACGATCCAGCATCTCGCGAAACTGGGTCAGATGACTACGGATGCGCACCAGTTCCTCGGCAATGTCGCTGCGCTCGGCCAGGTAAGCTACTTCCTGGGCTAGGCGGACGTCATCAACCGGCATCCCTCCGGCAAGCTCCTGGACTCGCTCGGCCAGCCGATCGCGACAGGCCTGAAGCGTAGAAGGAGCTTTTCCCTCTATCCTTTGGACCATCTGCTCAAGGCCCTGAAGTCGATTTAGGAAATCCTCTCGCAGAATCAATCCCTCACTACGGCGCATCCCTTCCAGGCTGTCCAGGGCCCGCTCCAAGGCCATCTGGAGGGAGGCCCATTCTTTCGCCGGGTCGGTCTCCACCTCTTTGCGGGTAAAGATTTCCCTGAAATTGGCCAGGGTCTCCAAGCGAATCTCGCCCGGGATTCCCAGAGCCTCCTGCAAGGCTTTTAAGGCCAGATGGTAATCTTTAGCTAAGGATAGGTCCAGCTCCAGCTTTTGTTCCCCAAGGGAGGATTCCTCGATTTGCACGAACACCTCAATCCGACCCCGAGAAACCCGTAGTTTAATGAAGTTGCGCACCTGGGCCTCCAAAGGGGTCAGTTTCCGGGGAAGATGCGGAGAGATGTCCAAGTAACGGTGGTTGAAGGACTTGACCTCCACCTCCACACGCTTCCCTTCTGCTTGCCACTCTCCCCGACCATAGCCAGTCATACTTTTAATCATCGATCCACCTCACCCCTTGGCCCCTTGAACCCTGGGACCCTCGAATCCTGTATTTTTCAGCTGCCATAGGTAGCGCTTTCGCAAAAGATGGATCATTCCCAATAGGGGCTGAGAAGCATAATCCGGATAAGTCCACGGAAGCGGCGTGAAAGCACCTTTCTGGAAGATCAGGGTCAGATCTCCATAAATGCCATCCCCGAGGTAAATCCTGTGGCTATAATCTTTTCCCGTGGCCAGAATGAACTTGGAAGCAGCCAAATATCCTGGATCGATGTTCACTTTTCGCCCTCGACGCTCATTCAGGAATCTGGCTTCCAAAGCATTTGTCCATAGTTTCACCCCCCGTAGCTGGTCGGGGGAGATCAGGGGTGCAAAACTGGCCATCCTCCGCCAGAGGCCCTTACCCATTTCCGGCTCGTAATAATCAGTGAAATCAAAGGCCAGGGGCTCGCTTAAAAAATCCGCGGGTCCGTATTGCTGGTCTGCCTCTGTCAGGGCCGAAGCAAATTCCTCAGCTTCTTTGAAGATGAAGCTCATCACTAATCTCACAGCTTTGGGCGGGTGTGGCAGACTCACGGTATGGCCTCATGAGCTCGGGACAACTCTCTTCCCCTTCACCCGGATGCCGTTTCTCACAGCATCTTCCAGCTCCGAAGACCTTATCGTGGCCGTTCCCAATTCCCCGACAACGATTCCGGCGGCGTAGTTGGAGAGCATCGCTGCCTCTTTAGGGTTAGCTCCGGCAGCCATAGCCAGAGTAAGCACAGAGATCACAGTATCCCCTGCTCCGGTAACGTCGAATACCTCCTTGGCCACAGTAGGAATGTTGGTCACTTCTCCGCTATCTTGGAAAAGAGTCATCCCCTTCTCCCCTCGCGTGATCAGGAGAGATTTCACCCGCAAACGCTGGAGGAGCATCCGACCAACGGCAATCAGGTCTTCCTCACTGTGGATCCAGCGGCCAGCGGCCTCGGCCGCTTCATAGTGATTGGGCGTCATAATGGTCACTTGATGGAAGAGGGGAATGTTTTTCACTTTCGGGTCCACCGCCAAAATTTTTCCCGCACTCAGGGTCAGAGAACGCACCCCCTCCATCAATGGCTCGCAGATGACCCCTTTTCCGTAGTCGGAGATCAGGACCGCGTCCAGCTCCCCTATCTGTTCTTCTAAGAGGGAGAGGATTTGCTTTGCGTTTTCCGGTTGAATGACCCGGATGATTTCCCGATCATACCGCACGACCTGCTGGTGTTGGGCGACAATCCGGGTCTTCACGGTGGTAATCCTTTCTGGCTCCACGACCACGCCTTTGGTCTCCAAGCCCATCTTGCGCAGGTCATGGATGACTTTTCGGCCCATCTCATCGTTTCCCACCACTCCTCCCACCCACACTTTTCCTCCGAGAGAATGGAGGTTGTTTATCACATTGCCCGCACCGCCTAAGCGCAAGCTCTCGGAGGTTACGCTCACTACTGGGACCGGGGCTTCCGGAGAGATCCGGGAGACGCTTCCCCAGATATATTCATCGACCATCAGGTCTCCGATGACCATGATCCGGGCATTTTTGAAGTTGGAGATGTAAGGAATCAGTTCATTATTATTCACTCGCCGCGCTCCTCTCTTATCGGGTTCTTTGCAGGGCAGATTCTGCCCTCTGTAGGGCTCTCTCTTTCCCCAGGAGGATGAAAATTTTCTCTAACTCCGGCCCGTGGGTCTTCCCGGTTAGGGCCGCCCGCAGGGGCATGTACAGGCCGCGTCCTGATAGACCTACGCGCTTTCCCAGGCTCGATAAGATCTGTTTGTAATTCTCGGGGGTGACCTCTTCCACAGCCCTGAGTTCATCCTGCAGCCCATAGACCACCCTGCGGTTCTCTTCTCTGGCCAGAATTCGTTCGGCCTCCGGTTCCATGCCCCATCCTTCGTCAAAGAAGATCTTCAGTCGATCAGCCAACTGGGAGAGAGTATCCATTTCCCCCCAAACTGTATCCAGAATAGCGCTCAACCACCGCTCGCTCTTTCTCTCGACGTCAACTTTGGATTTCTGCAGGAAGGGCAGGGCCAGTTCCAAGGCTTTCTTCCTGGGCAGACTTTTCATGTGCATCCGGTTTACCCATTTCAGTTTCTCCAGATCGAAGACCGCTGAGCTGCGGGAGACTCTTTCCAAGGAAAACCTTTTGATCAACTCTTCTCGGCCAAAAATCTCCTGGCCATCTTTGGAGGACCAGCCCAGCAGGGCCAAGTAATTGGCCAGCGCCTCTGGCAGATAGCCTTCCTCCCGGAAATGATGCACCGCTGTCGCCCCATGGCGTTTACTTAAGGGGGTCCGGTCTGAGCCCAGGATCATAGAGAGATGGGCAAACTCTGGTGCGGGGAACCCCAAAGCCCTGTAAAGAAGAAGCTGACGGGCCGTGTTGGTCAGGTGATCTTCGCCGCGAATGACGTGGGTAATTTCCATCAAGGCGTCATCTACGACGACGGCGAAGTTGTAAGGGGACACCCCATCAGAGCGCAGAATGATGAAATCTCCGATCCCTTGCCCGTCAAAGGACACCCGGCCCTTCACCAGGTCTTCAAATTCTATGCTCCGGGCTTCTACCCTGAAGCGCACCGAAGCCAGCCGGCCTGCGGCCTTTAGAGAATGCTCTTCTTCTGGCTTTAAATACCGGCAACGGCCGTCGTACTTGGGGGGAATTCCTCTGGCCAGGGACCGCTTTCTCTTTTCTTCCAATTCCTCCTCCGTGCAATAACAGCGGTAGGCGCTGTTCTTTTCCAGAAGCTGCCGGGCATACCGCTGGTAAATCTCCAGACGCTCAGACTGGCGGTATGGCTCGTGGCTCCCAGGCCTATCGGGGCCTTCATCCCAGTCGAGGCCCAACCAGCGAAGGTCTCCCAGGATGGCTTCCTCAGCTTCGGCCGTGGAGCGCTCCACGTCTGTGTCTTCCAGGCGCAAGATGAATGTTCCGCCCATCTTCCTGGCGAAAAGAAAGTTGAAAAGGGCGGTGCGGGCATTGCCCACATGGAGAAGTCCTGTGGGGCTGGGAGCGAAGCGGACTCGAATTCGAGTTTCCATATCCTTTATTTATTTACCGCAGAGCACGCTGAGAACGCAGAGGGCGATCTCTGCAGTCTCCGCGGTGAATGTATATTTAAAATTTAGCCGTTAGGAGCACGACAGCATAGGCTGCAATTCCTTTTCCTTCCCCGATAAAACCCAGGCCTTCAGAAGTGGTGGCTTTGATATTGACTTTCTGGACCGGGATCTTCAGGGTCTCAGCGATCTTTTCCAGCATGTGAGGGATGTAGGGCCCGATCGAGGGTTTTTCCGCGATCACGGTGGTATCTACATTTACCACAGCGAGCCCGCGCTCAGAAATCATCCTGGCCACCCTTTGGAGCAGATGCAGACTGGAAATCCCATGGAATTGGGGCTCCGTGTCGGGGAAGTGCTTTCCGATGTCCCCCTCAGCCATGGCCCCCAGAAATCCGTCGCAAATGGCATGCAGAAGAACATCCGCATCCGAGTGTCCCGCGAGTCCCTTCTGGTGGGGAATCTCTATTCCCCCGATGACCAATTTTCGACCCTCAACGAGTCGATGGACGTCATACCCGAATCCAATAAGCATAAGATTTACTTACCTTGACCTCAGTCCTCATTCCTTTCCTTTGGAATATTTCAACAGGGCTTCCCCCAGGATCAGATCCTCGGGAGTAGTAATCTTCAGATTGAACCTGGAGCCCTCGATGACCTTCACCGGAATTCCCAATTTTTCAACCAAGGCGGCATCATCGGTTCCCAAAAATCCCTCTTTCCTCGCCTTCTCATGGGCCTGCACGATAAGGCCGTACTCAAAGGATTGGGGGGTCTGGGCGATCCAGAGATCGCTGCGGTCTATTGTTCTCAGGACCCTTCCCTCGGCGGAAACTTCCTTGAGGGTATCCCCCGCAGGAACCGCAACCACCACCGCCTTCCAGCGTAGAGTTTCAGAAAGGCTCCGCTCGATTAGCTCTGGTGAGACAAAGGGCCGGGCCCCATCATGGATGATTACAAAATCTGTGTCTCCCTCGATGGCCTTCAGTCCCGAGTAAACAGTGTCTTGTCGCTCTGCTCCTCCACTTAAGATTCTGGGGACCTTCTTGAGACCATAGGGGCGAAGAATTTCAGTAGCGAAATCGATTTCTCCTGCCGGCACCAGTGGCAGGATCTCATCCACTTGGGGGCAGGCTTCGAATTTCTGGAGAGTAAGGATCAGAAGAGGAATTCCTCCCAGTGGAAGAAAGACTTTGGGTTTCTTGCCGCCCATTCGCCTACCGCGGCCAGCTGCCGGGATTAGAGCCACCACCCGCATCATCCACTCCTCTCACCCGCCCCGGATGCTTAAAGGCCTTCGGCAGGCCGGGGAGCGACTTGGCCCGCGTTCATAAAGAAAACCCAGAATCCTTCTGCCGGAATTCTGGGTTTTCTTGCTCAGAGGGTTCCCTTTCAATGGTTGAAACTCTGATAGAAATTCTCCGGGATGTCTTCTTTCAGGACGGTGAAGATCATCCGTCCGGCGGTTGTCTGGAGAACGCTGGTCACGGAGACTTCTACGTTCTTACCCATATAGCGCCGGGCGTTGTCCACCACCACCATCGTTCCGTCGTCCAGGTAAGCCACCCCCTGCCCAGATTCTTTCCCCTCTTTCAGGATCTTTACGTTCATGATCTCGCCGGGGAGGACCACGGGTTTGAGGGCGTTGAAGAGCTGATTGATATTCAGCACCGGAATCCCCTGCAGCTCGGCTACCTTATTCAGGTTAAAATCATTGGTTATGATCTTGGCATTTATATCCTTGGCCAAGGCGATTAATTTGGCGTCGACTTCCTGGATTTTGGGATAATCCTGGTCCACAATCTTTACTTCTAAATTGGCCTGTTTTTGCATTCTATTCAAAACATCCAAGCCCCTCCGTCCCCTTCCACGCTTCAAGGGGTCGGGAGAGTCTGCAATGTGTCGCAACTCTTGGAGGATGAATTGGGGAATAATAAACGTTCCCTCCATGAATCCCGTATCACAGATATCGGCGATACGCCCATCGATGATTACGCTCGTATCCAGCAATTTGTGCCCGTTACTGTTGGCATGGGTTGACCCTTTGGAGAACCAAGGGAGTTTGGGGAACTCAAATTCTTTTCCTTTTTTAATCCCCAGGATTAAACCCAGGTAAGCGAGGGCGCTGTTGATCAGAACATAGGCTGAGAAATTAATCTCCAGCCTCTCGAAGAGTCCGGTGAAGAAGGCGCTGATGAGGAGGTTGGCCAGCATCAAACCCAAGACTAACCCCACCGTTCCACCGATGATCACTTTCAGCGGCACCCGTTTAACACTGCGTTCGAAGAAAATGACCAGAAAACCAACGACCAGGCCGATTCCCATTCCCCACCACCCGGACTCTGGGGAGGCAATGGCTTGTTGTGCCAGATAATAACCGCTGCTGCCGGTAGCGGCTAACAGGAATATTCGTAGCATAAACATACCCATCTTTTCTCACCTCCTTTCTTCAGGGAATTTTAAAAAGAAGATCTGACTTTCAGGTAGTGAAAATGCTTTGCAGGCGAAGACGCATTTTGTCTTCCCCCACGTTTTTGGCGATGGAGAGTTCTTTGACCAGCAGATTTTGGGCTAAATCGAGCATCTGCCTCTCCCCAAAGGAAAGGTCTTTATCAGATTTCAGGTGAACAAGGTCCCGGAGGACTTCGGCGACCTCAAAAACCGACCCGGATTTTATTTTCTCCATGTATTCCCGGTAACGGCGGTTCCAGGTCTGGCAATCGGCCTCCACGTTTTTTTCTGCCAGGACCTTGAAAACCCTGGGAATTTCTTTCTTATCGATGATTCCCCTCAATCCCACACTCTGCGCGTTATCCGTGGGAATCATGATGGTCATATCTTTGTCCAAAATCCTCATGACATAGAAAGTTCTCTTGTGTCCCGAAATCACTTTACACTTGATGTCCTCGATAACTCCCACCCCATGAGCTGGATATACTGCCTTATCCCCAATTTTAAACATTTCCCCGCCTCCCTAATACCTAATTCACCTTATAGTCTAACATTTTTAACGTCTCCAAGTCAATACAATTTTAGTCTAAGCCATTGATCACTTTAGGGGTTTCTTCTGTAGGGATCTCGAAGGGAAGGAGCTAAGTCCTTCGATTCATAAATTCAATGACGAATTCATTCACTCAGGACTTAGTGCTGAGTGAGCAATTTCGATGTCATAAATAACCAAAATACGTTACTGTATTTGCGAATCGAAGCACTAAGTTATGGGGAAAAGGATTCAGTAGATCCGGGAAGGATTAAAATTCATCGGAGACGAAATTCCGAATCTCTTCCAAGCTGAAAACCGGCCCATCCCTGCAGACATAGATAGGGCCAACGTTGCATCGACCACATTTTCCGAATCCACACTTCATCTTCATCTCCAGGGTGGTCCATACCTGGGAGGGGGTGAAGCCAAGCTTTTCCAGGGATTTGAGGGTGTAACGGATCATGATAGGGGGGCCGCAGGTGACGGCCATCGCGCCATTCGGGGAAGGGCAGATTTCTTCCAGGACGATCGGCACCAAACCCACTTTGCCCTTCCAGTCTTTATCTCCCACGTCTACGGTAGTGACCATCTTAACCAAAGGGTTCCGGGACCAGGCCTCCAGGTCGTATTTGAAGCAGAGGTCCTGAGGGCTGCGGGCTCCGTAAAGGATCGTAATATCCTGATAATTGGATCGATCGTCTAGAACGTTATGGATCAAGGAGCGCAGCGGCGCCAGGCCGATGCCCCCGCCGACGAAAAGGAGGTTCTTGCCTTTCAGCTTGTCCAAGGGAAAATGGTTTCCATAGGGCCCCCGGAAGCCGATGATATCGCCCTCGTTCAATTGATGCAGAGCACTGGTCACCCGCCCCACTCGTTTAACGCTAAACTCCAGGTGGTCCATACGGGTTGGGCTGGAGGAAATGCAAAATGTAGCCTCCCCCTCGCCAAAGACGGAGTACTCGGCAAATTGGCCCGAAAGGAAAGAGAATGTTTCGCCCAAAGAGGCCTCTACGAATTGAATGTGAAAAGTCTTTGTATCCCCGGTTTCCGGAATGATTTTAATGATCTCCATGAGGTGCGGCTGGTATATATTTTTCCCCTCGGGGAACTCGTTTCTCTGATTCATCGGGCTACCTTAACTAAGACCTCTCGCAAATCGAGATTCACTGGACAGTAAACTACACAGCGGCCGCATCCCACGCAGGCTATAGTTTGAAAGTTCTGGTGAAAGAAATTGAACTTGTGACTGACCCGCTGCCGGTAACGCCGCCACTTTTCCTCCCGGGGGTTGTGTACAGCCATTTTGGTGAAGTTGGGGAAGGCACAGCTATCCCAGCAGCGGCAGCGCACCCCTTGGCCTGGCATCTGCAGGTCGCAGAGGTCGAAGCAGTGGCAGGTGGGACATAGATACGTGCAAACCCCGCAATTGATACATTTGGCGGAAATGTGCTTCCAGAAGTCTTCATCGGGGAAAGATTCCAGAACCTTGGCTTTCACCCTTTCCAAGTCGAAGAGGGGTTTTTCCCTTGGCCCGCGGATTTGCCACCGCGCCAATTTCCATTCTTCCTCAGAAGCTTCCTCAAATTCGCTTTCCCCGGTCAGTTCATTTCCTTTATCCGTGATAACCTTGGCTATGTAACCTGCGGGGGACTCCCGGAAAAAAATATCAAAGTCCACCGACTCTTGCGGGTCAATCCCCATTTCAGTGCAGAATGATCCCTCACACTGAACCCGGCAAGCCAGACCCAGCAATAGGGTGCGGGAGAGGTTTTGTAAAAAGAAAACATCCTGATAATCTCCCCTAAAAACTGGCTCGAGGGTCCTCAAGGCCCGCGCATCGCAGGCTCTTAGGCCGAAGATCACCCGCTGGCCATTAAAAGAAGAAGGTATGTTCACCCGCAGAGATCCGCCTTGAGATTTCCACCCGAACAATACCCTTAAGGATTCTAAGAACAAACCTTTCGGGGGAAGGCGGGTATTTTGGAAGCTCCGGAGCAATTCCCGGCCGTTAAATTCCTGGTATGTAAAGAGTCCGTCGACCTTGGCCGGTGCGACAACCTCGGCCTCCGCTTTTAAACCGGCAAGCCATTTTTTTAGATTCTCTCTGGTAATTCTTCGGTACATGGTTCAGTCCATTTATGTTTATGAAGGCTTCGTGGACCTCTAACAAGAATTGCCCTTATTCATTCTCCCTTGTTGGCAGTTTTCGTTCATTTGATAAAATCCTCTGGATCCTCCTGCCGGTAAGTCCGGAAGGGAAGGGGTTTGTCTAAATCAACCCCGGCTACAAAATCAAACAGTTCTCGTAGGTCATCGGCCATCTTATCCTGAAGCTTCATCAGAGGTATTTCCATGGGGCAAACGCGCTCGCATTCGCCGCAGGAAACGCAGGTTCCGGCCACGTGCATCAGGCGCATCAGGTGGAAGACGAAATTATCCCCTACCGACGGCAGAGGGGAAACCCACTGGGGCATGTTCTCTTCCACGATGCATCGGGGGCAGAAGCAGGCCGGGCAAACATTGCGGCAGGCATAGCAGCGGATGCAACGCTGGAACTGCTCAGCCCAGAAAGTCCATCTGTCGGGAGCCTGTTTTTGGCGCACCTCGTCTTTTGAACGGATTAATTCCTTTACTGGGGCAACGTAGTCCCCAGGTAGCAGGTAATCAAAGATCAGGGGCTTCGGGTATTGGCAATCGAGGCATTTATCGAGAAAGGCCTGGTTCTTGGGGATTGTTTCTTCTTGACCGCCCACCCGCACCAGGATCTCGCCTCCCCTACGAGAAATCTCCTCCAATTCTTCGCTTTCACAGCCCGTGGCCCCTGCCACCTTCCGGGGATCGATCTGGCCAGGGCAGGGGAGGCCCACGATGTAGAGATCCTCCCGTCTTATCTGTCCTTCCTTGAGGAGAGAGATGAGCGATCGGCTATCGCATCCTTTGACCAGAATGCCTACCCGGCTCTTGATTTCTTTCAAGTAAAGGCATAAGTTGGAGGCGAAAAAATCCTCCACCCAAAGCTCCTGCAAGTCTTCCCGGCTACAGGCGATCAGAGGAGAAGTTTTGAATTTTACCGTTCCCTTTTTGTAGCCCAGAAAATAATCTACCTTTCCTTCAGCGAAAAGCTTGGTGGCAATGACCAGTAGTTCATCCCGTACCCTATCGGGCATGCCTATTCCCCATCCTTCTCATTGATGCGGGCCTGCCGGCTCTTTAATCTTTTCATCTAGATCAGGGAACCGAGATAGCCCATTCCGACTTAAGGCCTTCAGATCCGCCACCACTCCCCTAATCACCTTGGCGAACTTATCTCCCTCCGAGGCCGAAACCCAAGAGAATTGGACTCTCCGCGGGTCGATTCCCACATACTCTAAAAGGCGGGAGAGGATAGCAAATTTCCTGCGGGCATTGTAGTTTCCCGCAGTGTAATGACAGTCCCCGGGATGACAGCCAGAGACCAGAACACCATCTATTCCGGAGCGCAGGGCCTTTAAGATGAAAAGGGGATCAACTCTCCCGGAGCAGGGAACGCGCAGGATCCGCACATTGGGGGGATAACTGATCCGGGATGAGCCAGTAAGATCGGCACCGGCATAGCTGCACCAACGGCATAGGAAAGCCAAAACCCTCGGTTCCCAGTCCTTTTCTTTTCTCCCTATCTCTGGCTTCGTTTCCATAAGTCCCCTGATTTCTCTCCCTCATCATAAATTACTGGCCAGTGATTCGACCTCCGAGAAAATCTGTTGATCCGTATAGCCCTTCAGGGTAATCGCCCCCGGCCGGCAGGAGGCTACGCAGGCTCCACAGCCATGGCAGACCCCTTCGATAATGCGCATCTGCTTCTGGGTCTTACCGTCAGGACTTTTCCGTTCTTCTTCGATGATGGCGCTAAACGGGCAGACGTCCACGCAGGTTTTGCAGAGGGAGCAGAGGGTCGGGTTAATCTCGGCAATCATGGGGTCGGCGATCAGTTCGTCATTGGCAAAGAGGGCGCAGACTTTTACCGAAGCCCCGCTGGCCGAGGCCACGGAATCGGGAATGTCCTTGGGCGCCTGACAGGCTCCGGTGAGGTAGATACCCGAAGTTACGTTCTCCACCGGAGCCAGTTTGGGATGCATTTCTGTAAAAAAATGGTTCTGATCGTACGGGATGCCCAGCATCTGGGCCACTTTGACAGAATCACTCCGGGCCACCAGGGCCGTGGCCAGAACCACCATATCCGCTTCAATTTCTACCTGGCCCTTGGAGAGGGTGTCTGCTCCGCGGACAACCAACTTCCCGTTCTTCTCAAAGATTCGCGAGACTCTCCCGCGAAGATAGGTAGCCCCGTATTGCTCGATTGCCCGGCGGATGAACTCCTCATAATTTTTACCCGCTGCCCGGATGTCGATGTAGAAGACGTAGACCTGGGCATCTGGAACGTGCTCCTTCGTCAAGATGGCGTGCTTGGCCGTGTACATGCAGCACATCTTTGAACAATAGGGGCGCCCCAGGTTTTCATCGCGGGAGCCCACGCATTGGATGAAAACCATGGTCTTCGGCTCCTTCCCGTCCGATGGCCGCCTTAAATGTCCCTCGGTCGGTCCGGAGGAATTGATCATCCGCTCAAATTGCAATCCATTGATCACATCCTTATACCGTCCCCCGCCATATTCGCTGTAGTCATTGGGATCGGACAGGTCAAAGCCAGTTGCAGCTACGATGGCCCCAACCTTTTCTGTGATCACCTCGTCCTCCTGCTCGTAGTTAACCGCCTCTGCCGGGCAGACCTTCTGGCACACCTGGCATTTTCCCTGGGTGAAAAAGCGGCAGTGAACACGGTCAATCACCGGCACATTGGGCACGGCCTGGGGGAAGGGGACGTAAATGGCCTTGCGCTTTCCCAGGCCCAGGTCAAACTCGCTATCGACCCGGACAGGACATTTCTGCACGCACTCCCCGCAGCCCGTGCACTTGGACATATCCACGGAGCGAGCCCTTTTACGGATCTTCACCTCGAAGTTTCCCACGTACCCCTGGACACTATCCACTTCCGAGTAGGTGAGGATGCGGATATTAGGGTTGCTGCGCACGTCCACCATCTTGGGCGTGAGGATACAGGCCGCACAATCCAGGGTGGGGAAAGTCTTATCGAACTGGGCCATCCGGCCGCCGATGGAGGGAGATCGCTCCACCAGGATTACCGGGTGGCCCACCATGGCGATGTCCAGGGCGGCTTGCATTCCCGATATGCCACCGCCGATGATCAGGGCTTTGCGCTCTATGGGGATGCGCTTGGGAATAAGCGGCTCGTTCATCCGAACTTTGGCCACGGCCATCTTGATCAACTCGATGGCCTTGGCCGTGGCTTCAGCCCTATCTCTGTGCACCCAGGAACATTGCTCGCGGATGTTGGCCATCTCCATCAAATAGGGGTTCAGCCCTTCTTCTTTCACCGCATTCTGGAAGGTGCGCTCATGTAACAGGGGAGAGCAGGCGGCCACGACGACTCGATCCAGCTTGTAAAGACGAATATATTCCTTGATGATGTTCTGGCCAGGATCGGAGCACATGTACTTGTAGTCGCGGGAGATGATCACTCCCTTCTCCCCAGCCATTTCCTCAGCTACGTACTTTACGTCCACCGTCCCGGCAATGTTCGTCCCGCAATGGCAGACAAAAACTCCAATACGCGCCATGCTTTTTCCTTTAAGAAATTTTCACCACAGAGATTGCAGAGAACGCCGAGGAATTAATAAAATCGAAAAATCAGATATAAAAAATCAAAATGACAAACCAAAATCCAAATTTTTTTACTTTCCATTGTCCTTTTGCATTTTTGATTTTGATTCTTATATCATCTCCGCGATCTCTGTGCTCTCCGCGGTGAAATCAGAATTGCAGGTTCTTCCTTTCCAATAAGGGAAAAGGATCCACGTTCAGCTTCTTCAACCCCAGCGCTTCGCCCCGAAGGCCCAGGCAGATTCCCAAAAGCTGGGTGAAGTAAAAAACCGGGAGGGCGTAACGTACCCTGTACTGTTTCTCCACTTCTTCTTGCCGAAAATCTAAGTTGAACTGGCACAGGGGACAATCCACCACCATGGCCTCGGCGCCCAGATTCTGGGCCATATCGAGCAGATCATGGGTCAGTTTCAAGACCACATCTTTCTTGGATACGGAAAAGGATCCGCCGCAGCACTCAGTTTTGAAGGGCCATTCGATGGGCTCTCCCCCCAGGGTACGGATCAACCGGTCAAGGTAAGAAGGATAAACCGCATCATCAAAGGCCACGATTTTTTGCGGCCGAGCTGCCAGGCAGCCGTAGTAACAGACGACCTTCATCCCCTGCAGATCATGTTGCCGGAGCCTGGCAATTGCTTCCAGCCCGTATTCATTGACTACCACGTCCGAGATGTGCCGCACCTTCACCTGCGCCCGATAATTGGCTTGCAAGATTTGATTGACCTTTTGCCGCAGCTGCGCATTCTCTCTGAGCTTATGGTTGGCCTGGCGCATTCTGTTATAACAGGCTGCGCAAGGAGCCACGACCTCCAGGCCCATTTTTTCCGCTTTCAGCAGATCTTTTGCCGGTAAGGCCAGCGGCAAGAGGGGGTCAGAGACGTGAGCGGCCGAGGCTCCGCAGCAGGTCCAGTCTGCGATTTCCTCAAGCTCGATGGACAATCTCTGAAAGACAGAATCGATGGATTGTTGGTAATCTGAAGCCGTGGAGTGCAGCGAGCATCCGGGATAATAGGCATACTTCATGATTTTTCCGCCTGGCTGGCCTGAACGCGCTGGAAGATTTCCCGCAGTTCCTTCAATCCTTTGACTGGGGGAGCGGTCAGCTTGAGTTTCCCCTTGGAGAAGAGCTTTTGCCCCAGACGCCAATCTTTGAAGGGTTTAAAGGTGAGCAGATTGTACTTCCCCATCAGGCGCAGGTCGTTCACCCGGCCGAAGCGTCCCACCACCTGCAGGAAAAGTTTATGAAAGAGGGTGATCTCTTTTTCCGCTTCTGTTCGTCCCCGGCGAAAGGCCAAAACGCGCAGCGCGTCCATGACCGCGGCAACGTCAATGTTCTTCGGGCAACGGGAAGTGCAGGTCTCGCAAGAGGCACAGAGCCAGATGGTATGGCAAGCCAGCGCTTCCTCTTCCCGTCCCAGTTGGACCAGGCGGATGACCTCCTGGGGAGGGATTTCCATGGTGTAAGCCACCGGGCATCCGGCCGTGCATTTTCCGCATTGGTAGCATCCGTCGATGTTCTGCCCGATCATTTTGCTGATCTGAGCAGGAAAAGCCCGCGCCTGCTCATCCAATGTGATTTTCATCGACCTCTATCCTGAGACACGCCTCGATCTATCGTATCGAGAATAGTTTTCGCCCTTCTATGATTTTCCTCATAGAGAGGATTCCCTTGATTTCGGATCGGGAATTCGGAGTTTTTTATTCCCCATTCCGAATTCCCCAATTGGATTATTCCCTGGGAAGGGTGACGGTGAAGGTGCTTCCCTCTCGAACCTTGCTTTCTACGCTGATCTTGCCATGGTAGCGGTCCACGATGCGCTTGACCAAAGACAGGCCCAACCCCGTTCCTTCCTGGCCAATCTCCTTGGCATTCTTACCCCGGTAGAATTCCTCGAATATGCGGGGCATGGACTCGGGTGAGATCCCGATGCCCGTGTCCGAGACGACGATCCGAACCGAATCGTCATTTAAGCTGACCTGAAGGTAAACTTTCCCTTTCGCAGGAGTGTATTTAACGGCATTCTCCAATAAGTTGCTGAGAAGGCGCTCAATATCTTCATCCGTGGCTTTGACGGTCAGGAGGGTGCCCGGGATCTCTACCTGCAATGCCAGGCCTTTCTCATCCACCTCAGATTGCACCATGTCCACCACCCGATTGACGACCCCATTCAGGATCACGTCTGTCTTCTTGGCTTCCGGGAGTGCACCTTTGAGCGCGCCCAGCGCCAGCAGGTCACGAATGAGACTCTGGAGGGCGGCCAGCCTCCGTTCCACTCGCCCGATCAGATCTTTTTGTTTTTGGAAAATTTCCCCGGCGTATCCCTCCAGGAGGACCCGGAGGATCGACTGGATGGCGGCCACCGGAGCCTTCAGTTCGTGGGCTACGGTAAACACAAAATCGGACTTGGCCTGCTCCAGGTCCTCCAGACGTTGATAGGTGCGGGCATTCTCGATGGCCACAGCTCCCTGACTGGCTAAGGTAGAAAGGAATTCAATCTCTTCGTCGGTGAAACGGTGAATTTCTCCCGTATAGAGGCGAAGGACTCCGATGGGTTTTTCCCGCACGCTCAGGGGAACGCAGAGCACAGAGCGAATGCCTTCCTTCTTGACCTCCTCCGGGTATTGGAATCCCGGGTCTTTGGTGACGTCGAGGATCGCTATGGGCTTCCCCCGCAGGGCCCCGCGATCTACCAAGCTCTTATCCAGATCCACCGGCCCTTTGGCCAGATACTCTTCGCTCAATCCATAAGCTGCGCTTACCCAGAGCTGACGCCGCTCCTCATCCAACAGGCGGATCGAGCAAGCCCTGGCATTCATGGCCTTCGTGGCCAGTTGAGCGATGGTATTGAGAACTGCAGTGAAATTGAGGGTGGAGGTTACTGCTTTGGCGATGTCGTAAAGCGACTGGGTCTTATGATAGGCATTCTCCAGTTGTTGCTTCAGTCGGGCCAACTGACGGGTGCGAGCCCAGAGCTGGCGGGTGATAGAAGTAGCCAGGTAGATGGAGACGTAGATAGCGCTGGCAAAGAAGAAGAGCGTACCCATCACGTAGAAAGGCTGCTGGAAGTGGGGCTGGAGGAAACCGGGAAAGGCCACATGGGGGATGAATTCATAGAATTCCAGTAAGGCTAATGTTCCCACCAGAAGGACGCCGACCGTGGCGTGAAAGTAGCAGGCTTTAGGGGGAAGAAGAATGCTGGCAATGATGGCGTGGAAGATGAAGTAGAAGATGACCGGGCTCTCGATGCCCCCAGAATAATGGACCAAGAAAATCAGGGCCAACCAGTCCACGAAAAACTGGACGCTGGCAAAATGGCTGAACCGCTCTACGCCAGCAGAGGGATCTTGTCGGAGAACTCGGAGGCGGAGATAAAAAGCGGTGTTGTAGGCCGCGATGATTGTCCCCACCAAAAACAGTTTTATTTCCGGAATGAGCAGTCCGAGAAGAGGACCAACCGCCAAAGTAGTAATCACGACCCCTAAGGCCGCAACCCACCGCAGCCGGATTAACCAAGCGACCCGCTCGATGAGCTCCTCTTCCACAGGCAAACGAAAGGAAACTCCCACCCCTTTTTCTTGGGCTTCTGGCAAAATTTTTTCTCCGCCGGCTGGAACGGTCAGTCGAACGAATGAAACTTGATAAGGGTATTATTTAATAGAGCGCAGAAGTATTGTCAACCAAATTCTGTAAGGCTCTGCTGGAAAACCTTGAGGGATGCTGACTTCTTTCACCCAGGCCCGATAAGGAAGGGTAAGGCATTTTGGCAATTTCCGGATGCTATATGGTGGCGCCGCCGTCTATGGTAATCACCTGACCGGTTACAAAACTGGAGGCATCCGAGGCCAGGTAGAGGATGGCTCCTACCATCTCCTCGGGCTCGGCTACCCGGGCCATCGGAGTCCGGCTCATGGCCGCTTTACCAAGCCCCCATTCTTCAATAACCCGTTGGCCAGTTGGCCAGCAGCCGCTGGCTCTTCGATCCGTTCTTGGCACAAGCATATTCCAGTGTTTGGCACAGAAATTTCCGCGTATCCCGTGGATCGATGACGTCATCGATCAGGTGCTTAGCCGCTGCCCTGTAAGGGGAACTCTCGAAGGCCCATCGGGCCAACAATTTTTTCCTTTCTGTCGCGGGATCTTCCGCCTCCATCAACTGCCGTCCGTAAACGACATTAACGCCCACCTCATCCCCGGTAAAACTGATCTGAGCAATGGGCCAGGCCACCACAAAGTCCGCACCCAGCGTGGGGCCGCACATATTGCTGTAGGCTGCCCCGATGCTCTTGCGAATGACCACGGAGAGCTTGGGCACCGTAGACCAAGCAATGGCCTGGTTCCAGACCATGATCTTGGTGGGCATCTTGTTCTTCTCGGCAAAGCTGCCCACGAGAAAACCGGGAATATCGTGGAGGAAGATCATGGGAAGGTGATAGGAATCACAGAGACAGATGAATTCAATGGCCTTGTCGCATTCCTGGGGACCCGAGGCCCCCGCATTGAACATGGGCTGGTTGGCCAGAATTCCGACCACTCGCCCGTTCAGCCGGGCCAGACCGACAATGAGCGCCTTCCCAAAAAACTCCTTCAATTCAAAAAAAACCCCATCGTCAACCAGAACCTTGATCAGCCGCTTCATGTCGTAGGCCCGATTCAACTGGGTGGGAACGATATGGACGACTTCATTCAATCTGCGGTACGGATCATCCTGAGTCGCCTTGTAAGGAGGTTCCTCCATCGCATTCGAGGGCATATAGGAGAAGAACTCCTTCATCAAAGCTATACCCTGATCATCATGATCTGCAAACCGGTCCACCTGCCCGGTCAGCTCCGCATGAATCTTCCAGCCGCCGAGTTCTTCCGGAGTAATTTTTTCGGAAGTGGCAATCTCCAGCATCCGCGGGCCCGATACAGCCATACAGGTCCCCTTGACCTGGACAGCAAAATCAGCCGAGACAGCGAACCATGTGGGCCCACCAAAGCTATCGCCCATGATGCTGGCGATGAAGGGCACCTTCCGCCCATGGCGAAGAAGGGGAAGCGGCATCATCTTGTCGCTGATCCCGTCGGAGCCCATTCCATCCGGGATACGGAGCCCACCGCCCTCTCCCAAGTTAAAGAGCGGAAAGCCTCTTTTTACCGCATATTCGTGCAGGGCTTTGGCCTTGCGCATATGCACAGCGCCCTCAGTCGCAGCCAGAACAGTTTTATCCGAGGCGTGGATGACGGCCGGCCGACCATTTACCCGGCCGATCCCACATATCACACCATCTCCTGAAGTTTTCTCCTCCAGGCCGGGAACCTCGGAACAGTTGAACATGCCGATTTCCATGAAGGTGCCCGGGTCGACGAGCTTTTCGATTCGTTCTCTGGCCGTGTAACGCCCGAGGTTATGCTGCAGTTTAATCTTATCCGTTCCACCCATTTCCAAGGCTTTCTCTCTACGGGCCTCGAGATCTTTAATGAAGTCTTCCATGGTGAACCTCCGACAATACAGCCTGGAGAAAAAGAGCATAGCGCATAGGGCAAAGAGAAAAGCGTGTAAGGCAATAAATACCGGCTATGAGCTATCAGCTATCTGTTCTCTTTTGGCTCTTCCCTTTCTTTTTTTAGGCCATATTTTTTGAAGATATATCCGTTGTCCTCCCCTGGAAATAACATCCAACTCTCTTACCTTATCCTCGTAATCGGGGAAGGATTTAGGCTCCGGTCTCCATTCACATCAGTAAAAAGAAAATTCACCTCTTCGCCTCCTTAGTTTCTCGGGTAAAATAAGTGCTGAAGACGCTTCCCAAAGAGAGCAGGACGGTCAAGTAAAAAATAGGAACATAAGAATTATAATGGTCGAAAATATAACCTGCCAACCAGGGGGCTATCAAACCCGCCATACCGAAAGCCATGGTGCAAGCTCCCAGTATAGAGCCGATGCCTCGACTGCCAAAAATATCTCCCAGTATCGAAACGGTGAGGGGCCATCCCGCCCCCAAGATGATTCCGTAAGATATTGTAAACCCCCACAAACTCAATTCGCTGCGGATATGGATCAACCATAACAGAAGAAGCGTATGTACTGCAAGGAAGACTGTAAGCAAGAGCCTTTTATTTAATTTATCGCCCAGGGGGCTAAGGGCAATCATGGCTCCTGTAGAGATCAGTCCCAGATAACCCAGAGATTTGGCGGCTGTTTGTCCGCTAAAACCTATATCTGTAAGGTAAGGGTATAGATGGACAAATACTGTTCCGTCTATAACGAAACAGATAATGAAGTACATCATAAAATAGGTCCAAAAGGGCACTGTTGAAATGGCCTGGCGCAAGGTATATTGTTTTGGCCCCCTAAAATCTGCCGGTGCATTCTCTTGATCATTTTCAGCCGATACTTTTTGCCTTAAGTACCTTACATCTTCTGGAAGCCCTCGCCCCCGAAGAAAGATCCAGGGTAAGCCGACCCCAAAAATCAGCATAAATACGGAGGTGTACAAAAAAGCTGCTTGCCAACCTTCTAACTCAATAATTTTCTGCACAAAAAGAGGAAAAAGGTACTGTCCCACTCCTCCACCTGAGGTCGTCAAGCCTAATGCCAAATTGCGATGCTTGGTAAAAAATTTTGATATTGCGCCGACGACCGGAACATATAGGGTTCCACTGCCAATGGCCACGAGGATGCCGTATGTAAGGTAATACTGCCAGACCGACGTTATGCAGCTGGCCAGAAGCATTCCCACTCCCATAAAAATGGCCCCCCCCATGATCACTCTTCTCGGGCCATGGTTGTCAGCCAAGCTGCCAGCGATCAGGGAAATGACGGCGTAGGTAATCATATATAATGATTGAGAACCCGAAACCGAAGCTCGGGTAGCTCCAAAATTTTCAGCCAGTGGCTTGATATATAAGCCGAAGGAAAGACGAGTTCCAAACATAAGGAGTAAGAGTATAAACCCTACTGCAACTACTTGCCATCCATAGTAGATCTTGAACTTTGAAAAGGAAGGTTCAGAATAGTTTTTGCCTACCATCTTACATTTTATTCAAGATATTATGAATTTGCTTTCTAAAACAAACATTTGCCAGCCGGGGCGATAACGTCTCATAGATGCCCTGCTACCTAAGCACGGAACCGATATTTTCACGCCCCAAGAATGAGTTAGGGCATTATGCCATATTTATAACGAGGCCCCAAGGCTCCCATGCGGCGTCGGCGACCTAACTCCAAAATTTTAATAATGAGCGGACGGGTCTCCCGCGGATCGATGACATCATCAATTCGAAAAGAGCCGGCAGCGAGAAAAGGTCCTTCCTTTTCCTCATGAGCCCTTATTAACTCTTGCCGAATTTTCTCAGGATCATCTGACTTTGCGATTTCTCTCGCCCGCGAAGCTGCCACACCGCCCCGGGCAGGCAGGGAGGCAAAGTTTGCTGATGGCCAGGCTACTACCAATGCTTGATCAGAACCTATGGCGCCCATGGATGTTCCGCCAAAGCCAAAAGCCTTGCGCAACACGACGGTAATGGTCGGAACCTGTACAAAGGCAGAGGCATAGGCAACAGACAGGCCGAGCCTCAGGGTACCTTCCCTTTCTGCAGCATAGCCAGGCATAACACCCGGGCAATCGGCCAGAAAAATCAAAGGGATGTGGAAGGAATCACAGATTTCAATGAAATGCCGGGCTTTATGGGCTGCCTTGGCGGTCAAGGCTCCGGCCAAAACCTTGGGCTGATTGGCAATAATTCCAACTGGATGCCCATCCATTCGGGCGAGACAGGTGATAACATTCTGGGCGAAGAAAGGACGAATCTCAAAGGAGTATGCTTCATCTACGATATGCCGGATAACCTCTTTCATATCATAGGGTGCGAGATAATTTTCTGGAACGATGGAGATGAGCTCTTCATCTCGCCTGTTGGGATCATCGCTGGTCTTTTTCCATGGAGGCTTCTCCCAGCAGTTGGATGGGAAGAAGGAGAGATATTCCCTGACCATTTGAAAGCAATGCTCCTCCGAAGTGGCTTCATTATCCGCTACCCCGGTCTCATAACAATGGACTTTGGAACCGGCCAACTCTTCCTTGGAGATTTTTTCAGAAGTGGCTGATTCAACCACTGGGGGCCCGGCAATGCCGAACATGCTGATTCCTTCCACCATGATGATAAATTCACTCAAACTCCCTAATAGGGAAGAATCCCCGGCGCAAGGGCCTAGGGCACAGGAAATGATTGGAACAAGGCCAGAGAGCCTGGCCAATCGAGCATGATGGGGGGCAAAGGGCATCCCTTCTACAGTCTCTTGTTCCGCCCTGGCACCTCCGCCGTCCAACAAGAGTATCACTGGGGTTTTTTCCTGACCAGCCCTGGCCAGCATGCGCATCTTCTTCTGAAAATGGGTCATTCCGAGAGAGCCTCCCTGCACCGTGAAATCTTCAGCAATGATACAGCAGGGACGCCCATCAATCTTACCAAAGCCGGTCACAACAGCATCTGCGGCGGCGTATTTGTCTGCTTCTGGACTCTGCCCGAAAAAGGTGGCTAACATCCCATATTCAACAAAGGTTCCAGGATCAATTAAGCGATCGATCCTCTCCCGGGCAGTTAATTTTCTTAACTTGTGTTGCCGTTCCACCCTTTCAGGTCCACCCATACCCAGGGCACGAGCTCTTAGGCGCTGGAGCCGATCCAGCTCTTTTTTCCAATCCATCCTGCTTCTCCTTTTTCCTTGAAAAATCCCCTCATTCTAAGAGGAAAGGAATCAGGAGAGGTTCTCCCAACTCTCCTTGATTCCTACTTCTGTCATTCAGTGAGATTCACTTTTATTGAAAAATCGCAGTTGCCCAGTCTTCTATCCCTTCGATAGGGGGCGGGCATTCAAAATTTAGTGGGCCAGCTGGCCAATTTATGATGGCTCATTCCTCCCGTACGAGAGTCCTGGCAGATTTCCAAAGCTTCAATAATAAAATCCCTGGTCTTCCGCGGGTCAATCACATCTTGAATATGATGCATTCCGGCTGCCCCGTATGGAGAGGCATCCTCGACCATCTTCTGGACCAACTCTTTCAATTGTTCGCTCTTATCACCAGAACCTTCGATCTTACCGCCGAAGACTACATTGGCGGCAACCTCAGGATCTACAAAGCTAATTTCCGCCGTAGGCCAGGCAACTAAAAAATCGGAGGCACATCCCGTACCCCCCATGTTCCAAAAGGCCTGCCCGTAGGTCTTTCTCACAATGATGGAGATCTTAGGAACTGTGACCAAGGCCAGAGCATTCATGCCATTCATGACCTTTGCTTCTACACGCCGCCGTTCAGCTTCCTTCCCCACCAGAAAGCCCGGGATGTCGTGGAAGAAGACCAAAGGGATGTTGAAGGAATCGCATAGGCAAAGGAAACTAATGACTTTGTCAAGCCCGTCGGTGTCCATTGCACCCGCCTGAAACATAGGCTGATTGGCTACGATCCCAACAACTCTTCCCCCGATTCGGGCCAAAGCGGTGATGACCATCTTCCCGAAGAGAGGTTTTATGGGAAAGAGACTTCCTCGGTCTACAATGCAGTTCAGGATGCGATTCATATCGTGGGCGCGGTTTCGTTTCTCCGGAAGGTAATTCAGGATCTTATCCATTTCGGCTCCCGACCCCTCCGGAACGGGAGCCCGTGGCGGAAGCTCGTCGCGGTGCGAGGGCATATAGCTGAGATATTGCCGAATGATCCGGAAGCAGTCCTCTTCATCTTCTGCCACTCGATCGGCCATACCGGTAATCTCGGCATGGACCTTCCACCCTCCCAACTCTTCATCCGTAATCTTTTCGCTGATCGCCAGTTCCAGAACCCGGGGGCCCGAAACTCCCATTGCGGTTCCCTTGACCTGGACGACAAAATCCGACAGGCAGGCCATCCAAGTGGGCATGCCATAACATTCCCCCATCACGGCGGTCACCATGGGAGACTGTCTGACTCGACTCATTACACCGAGAAAAGTGTCATGAGCCCCGCCCCCGTAAGAAGCGAGGCCTTTGGAGCCCATAATGTCCGGCATTCGGGCCCCTCCCGCATCCCCCAGATAAATCAGCGGCAGTCCTTGTCGGACGGCCATGCTTTTAAGCTCACCCTCCTTCCGGCTGGCTACCCGGCTGGAGGTGGCGGCCAGGACTGTGAAGTCATTGGCGACTAAAATGACCCGCCGTCCGTCGATCTTCCCAAAACCGGCGACCTTACTGTCCGCAGGGGTTTTCTCTTCCATACCCGGCATATCGGAATGGTTGAACATCCCCATTTCTACGAAGGAATGAGGGTCCAGCAGCCTTTCGACCCTTTCCCTGGCTGAGAGCCTGCCCCTGGCATGCTGACGTGCTACCTTCTCGGCCCCCCCCATTTCAAGGGCTCGTTGCCTCCTTCTTGCCCATTCCTCCATCTGTTTCTCAAAGGCCATAAATTTCTCCTTCCTTTCTACTCATTCCAAAATAAACAGCCCATCCAATTAAAATTCCATTTTTCTTCTCATGCCCGGAGCGTTTGAGGGAGAATAACAAATTGGTAAACAAAGTCAAGGGGACCCCGTGACTTGCCCCCCCTTCACTTTCATGCGGCCACCCAAGTCGTGGCCCGGGCGCAAGGGCGATTCGCGAAGAAAGCATCGGCCGGCAAACAGCTCGGAGAGTCGAGTGTACGACTTTTCCCAGATTGGCCACTCTGCCTCCTCAGAATGAGCCGTAAGGGACGAATAGAAGAGAATCCATCTCCCAAAAGAATTTTTCCCCGAAAACTAGGTCCATATTTCCGGCCCGTCCCATGGAAGAGCCAATGCCTTATGATTTCGAGTGAATTGCCCTTGCGGCCGGGCCTGCAAATCCTCAGGAAACAATTGATATCTCTTATCTTTTGCTCAAAGTGAAGGGTGGCAAGGACCCCGTGAGATTCACCATCGGGCGATTTTTAAACCCCAGAGAGGTGGGTATAAGAAGCGCAAGGGGAGGGTGTGATCGTGGATTATGTTCCCTTTAAGCTATTGCGCTTTTCGATTGGCGAAAGGGGAAGGGATTCGGCAGGAAACCTTAGGGGAGAACGGGCAAACTCCGCGCAGCTCCCCTTTCCCCACCTCATGCCCGCTTCAAACTCGGGTAACGTCCTTGCAAACGCCGCATTCCGCGTAGCCAGCGGTCGTAATCTGAGGCTTTACGGCGGAAGTATTCAGCCACTTCGGGGTGCGGGAGAATGAGGAAGCGTTCTTCCTCCAGGCCCGCGATCACAGCTTCAGCGACGTCTTCTGGTTCGATAGCGCCTTCGGACAGAAAATTACTCGCCCCGTCATCATTACCCAGAAGCATCCTCGTGCGCACCCCTTGCGGGCACACACAGGAAACCTTGATCCCCGCGTCGCCGTGGGTGATCGCGAGCCACTCGGCCAAAGCTAAGGCCGCATGTTTGGTGAGCGAATAAGGGGCTGATCCTAACTGCGTGAGCAGGCCAGCAGCAGAGACGACGTTGAGAAGGTAACCCTCGCCTCTGGCCAGCATACCGGGCAGGACCGCTCGAGCGGCGTAGATGTGGGCCATAACGTTGATGTCCCAGATGCGCTGCCAAGCAGCGTTGGGCACCTCCATCCCACCGAGAGTGGTAATCCCGGCGTTAGAGCAGAAAAGGTCGATGGGGCCGTACGTTTCAGTCGTTCGCTGAACGAGATGAACGATGTCGGCCTCGGCGGAGACGTCTGTGGGAACCGCCAGCCCCTTGATCTCTTTGGCGACTTGAGCAGCCCCTTCAGTGTCCAGGTCGGCAACGACCACGGCGCGGGCTCCCTCAGCCGCGAAACGACGACACAGGGCGCGGCCAATGCCATTCGCTCCGCCTGTAACCACCGTTACTTTATCCTTGAGTTTCATAGCTTACTCCTTTTTTCCCCTCTCCTAAACAAACTGCCCCCCCAATTTAACGGAAAATCATCTTTAACAACGGGGATTATAAGGAGGTGGGCCCCGGATGTCAAGAGGATAAGCTGTTTGCCTCCCTCCAGTTTCCAAAGAAAAATGTTTGCCCATCAACTGATTTTCCGGCCCAGGCGCGAGACCGCTCGGGCATTAATGATAAACAGTCTGGTGAAGAAATGATTAAAAATAATCACCAGAGAGTTATGCGGATATTCTTGCGTTGTCTTTTATAATCCATATCGTATAATTACAGCGATTTATAGATTATCGTTGGATCATCTGGCCGGCATCTCTGCAAAATTTAAAGCTGAGCTAAAAAGGCCTCTAGATTGCTTATTAGAAATCAGAAAATCTTTCGTCCCTCGAGCGAGATATGAGATCGTCCCTGTAGATTATCTCAACTGAAAAAGGGGGTGGCCATATGGATTTGGCGGAGCTGGAAAGAGAATTTAAAAGTGCCGGGGAGATCGTCGTATACAAGCTCCAAGAATGGGCAGAAAAAATAGGCGGCAAAACCTTCTTCTACTATGGTGAAGAAGATCAGCGCCTGACCTTCGAAAAATTCAACCAACTCACCAATCGCATCGGAGGCAACTTAAAATCTATGGGGGTGGAGAAGGGAGATCGAATATCCCTATTCCTAAAGAACTCATTGATCACCGCCTTGGCCATGTTTAGCATCTGGAAGATTGGAGCAATATTTTCACCTATTAATTTTAACTATAAAGGACGGTTGCTCTCTTACCAGATAAACGATACAAACCCCAGGCTCTTGATCACAGAGCAAGACATGGTGCCTTTGCTGAACGAGCTAAAATCTGATATTCCAAATTTGAGCATGGTTCTCTATAAGCCCCAAAAGGGTGACCACGATTACAAGCCGGAAACGGCAGGAATGGAATTGGATGAAAAGTTTCCCCGGGTTCCCTTTGCGGATCTTCTCCAGGGCGATCCCTCGAATCTGGACACGCATATTGAGTATTGGGACACGGCCAATATTATTTATACCTCCGGCACCACAGGACCGGGAAAAGGAGTCGTGCAGTCTCATCGTTGGATGAATGCCTATACCTTTAATGGCCGAAAACTCTGCAACCAAGAAGATGTCTTCTATATTGACCTTCCTCTTTATCACGTGGGCGGAGCGATTCATAATGTGGTCAGGGCGGCGTGGCTCGGGTGTGAGATTGCGGTATGGGACAGATTCAGCCCTAACGATTTTTGGCGCAGAATTGAAGTTAGCGGGGCCAGCCATACGACCCTTTTAGATGTAATGATCCCCTGGCTGATGAAGGCCAAGGGAAGTCCTAAGGATCGAATGAACACCTTAAATAAGGTCCACATGCAACCCCTTCCGCAATACCATCACCAGGTCGCCCAAAGGTTTGGCATTGATTTCATTACGGGGGGATACGGGCAGACAGAATCTGGAAATGGATTCCTGGGACTTATTGATGAGTTTGGTGATGAAGAGGGTACCCCAAAGGAGATGTACAAGGGCTATTCCAAGGAAGAATTACGGGCCCAAGTAAAGAAGTATGGTTATCCCGTACGTTCTGGAAAAGAGGAAATTAAAAAGGGCTTTATGGGTAAACCATCGTTTTTCTTGGAAGCCACGATACTCAATGAAAGGGATGAGGAACTGGGGCCTGGGAAATATGGTCAACTGGCGTATCGAAATAAACTACCCTATCTCATGCTCAATGAGTATTTTAATAAGCCCCAAGCGAATGTAGAAGTATTCAGGAATCTGTGGTTCCATACGGGGGATGCCTGTTATAAAGATGAAGAGGGGATCTTTTATTTTGTGGACCGGATGGGGGGATTCATCAGGACTCGCGGGGAAAACATTTCCTCCTACCAGATCGAAGATATTATCAACAGCCACCCCCAAGTAGAAGTTTGCGCGGCATTTCCCATTCCAGCCGAAGAAGGAGAAGAAGACGATATTGTTGTCTATATTGTTTTAAAACCGGGCCAAGATCTGCCAGAGGAAAAGCTCCGGAAATGGATGGGCGCAGAAATGCCCAAGTTTATGTGGCCCAAGCATATTCGCTTTACCAATGACCTACCCAAGACTCCCACCAATAAAGTGGAGAAATATAAATTAAAAGATAAAATCTTGATTGAACTGGAGAAAAAATAAAAAGCAGGACTGGGGAAGGGAAGAAACCCCGACGCGGTCGGGGTTTAAAGAAGCCTACAGGCACCGGCAGTTCAAAAAACACACAGTCTTTCATAGCCAGCATCACATGGAGTCAAGCGGCCTGGGAAAGAGTGGTCCCGTAGCTGTGCGCCTCACAGTTGGCATTGAACCCCTGGCCCATGTGGGCCAGCTTCAACGTGGCCGTGAGGCCTTCAGCGTGGCGGATCAGATACTGGGGGTAGTATTCCAGCCCTAAGAACATGGTCTCACCATGAGCGATGGGGATGTCCAGTGCCCGGGAAAGGTCTACCAAGCCCTCGATATCCGTGCCAGGAATGGGATCGTCATACCAATAGAAGTTCAGCTCATCCAGCGCCCGCCCAACTCGAAATGCACCCCGACGGCTATACCTGCATACCGGATCAAGAATGTGTCCCCCTATCTTCAGTCTAAAATCCCAGTGGGTACCGGCATGGTCTCGGCGATAATTGCCTTTCCACCCCGGGCCTGCATCAAGGTTATGGGAATCATCAGCTGGCGTTTAATGCCAAATACCTTGGCGCCGCCGAACCATAAGGTTCCCATCGGAGAATCCCAGGTCATTTTTTCCAGGTGGGCAGCAAGCTTGTTGGGATCAAAGCTCTTGGTTTCCACGATGGCCTTGGTGAGACAGGGGATCATCTCCGTATGGGGCCATATGTTGGGTTCCCAGTCCTTGGCCGGATAATTTTTGACAAATCTGTCATAGAGATCTTTTTGAGCCGGAGTCTGGGGCACATCCGGCCCGGCAACCACCATATAACCTCCTTCAGCACTTTTCCCGGCCAGTCTCAAGACTTCTCTCGGGTCCGGCCCCCAAGCCAGAACCACCACCCCTTTATAGCCAAGCTCTCGAGCCTGTTTTAGAATCAGCGCGGAGCTGGTGGGGTCTGTATAGCTAGTGTCGATCATGTCAGGATTCTTGGCCATGACTCGGGTAAGCAGGGGGCTGAACTCCTTTGTCCCGCGCTGAAAAAATTCGGTGGTTATGATCCTTATATTGTAGATACCGGCCAGCAACTGGCTGGCTTCCAGGCCACTGCGTCCGGTCTCATCATCCGGGTTGATGACGGCGTAATTTTTTATTCCATGCTTTTGCACCATGTAAGGTAATACGCAGGCGTACATGATTTCAATGGCCGGGTTATAGCGGAAAACAAGGGGGTTATTGGGGTTGGTCAACCCCTTTCCACCCCCGGCGAAGTTCAGGGAAAGCATATTTACTTCTTTCAAAAGGGGCACGCAGGCAATCGCATTGGCCCCACCGCCGACTGCTATGAAGGATACTTTATCGCTATAGATGGCTTTATTGGCCGCCTTCACCGCCTCAGCGGGAATGTACTTGGTGTCATATACAACCGGCTCCCATTTGTATGTGGTTGTACCTACCCTAAAGCCCCCCTGATCATTCACTTTAAATGCCCCCAAAGATATGGACCGGTAGTTCGGAATCCCCCAAGGGGCTGCCGGCCCAGTCAGATAGCTGAGAATCCCGAATTTAAGGATCTTCTCTTCTGCCGCCAGAGCTGGTCTTTGTCCTCCAGCGAAACCGAAAGCCAACAGCATGCCCCCCATGACTAAGGCTACGACTAACTTTTTCATGATCTCCCTCCTTTTAGAATAAGTTGGATATGGTTTTTCTCCCCCTTCACTTTTTCTCCTCTTTGAGCAAACGGCGCAGTACTTTCCCAGTACTCGTTGCCGGCAAACTATCCCTGAATTCGACTGCCCGGGGATATTTATATGCCGCCATCTTCTCCTTCGACCAGGAAATGATCTCTTCCTCCGTAATCCTACCCTTAAATTCGGGTTTGAGCACGATAAAAGCTTTAATGCTTTCACCCCGTACGGGATCAGGTACCCCAATAACTCCAACCTGAGCTACCGCCGGGTGTTTCAAGAGCATGACCTCCACATCCTCTGGGAATACGCTGTAGCCTGAACATTTGATCATCTCTTTGACCCGGCCCATGAAATATAGATAGCCATCTTCATCGACGCGCCCGATATCCCCAGTGGAAACCCAGCCGTCCCGCAAAGTGGCGGCTGTGGCTTCAGGCTTGTTCCAATATCCTTTAAAAACCCCAGGATTCCGAACTATAATCTCACCTGGCTCATTTGGGCCCAGCTCTTTCCCCGTTTCCCGATCTACGATGCGCAGATCCGTATCATACACGGGAATTCCATTGGAACCAAACTTGACTTTATCATAAGGCATAAAAGTGTCACAGGTATGGGTTTCGGTAAGTCCCCAGCCTGTTTCCCAAATCGGCGACCCGCCAGTAAAATTCTGCCATTGCCGGGCAATTTCTTCGGTCAGGGCCACTCCGAAACTGGTCCCCATGGCCAAACGAAGAGAACTCAAATCCCTCTTTTCAGCGCCGGGATGCGCCATCACAGCCTGAAACATGGGCGTAATCCCGTACCACATGGTACAACGGTATTTTTCAAAGGCCGTGATCACTGCTTCCGGATCAAACCGCGTGAGCAGCACAATGGCCGCTGCCCCATAGACGGGCAGGCCAATCGCCAGAACATTTCCGGCAATATGGAATATCGGCATCGTTGCTAAGATTACATCTTCTTTCCGGAAACGATTGAAATGAAAGCAGCTGGCTATTTTGAATAGGGCATTCCCGTAGGTGAGCATCGCCCCTTTCGGGCGACCGGTAGTCCCCGAGGTATAAACCATCATAGCGACGTCATTCCAAAGATCAACGTCTACCGCAACAGCTTGGGCCGGATGACTGCGCAATACCTCCATCATATCCCGCGTGCCCGGATAACTCCTCTTTTCCAACTGCAGCTCATTGGGCAAGGGAACCGGACTCTGAGACAAAGCCATATCCCGATAATTCGTCACCACCGCCTCCTGCAAACGAGTACTCTTCCGAATATTCTCCACGATCGGATACAAATCATCCGTGGTTACAATCAGCTTGGCTTCTACATCATTGACCTCATACTCCAGCTCCCACTCCTTAAACATCGGGCTGCAGGGGGCGACAATGGCGCCCAGACTCTGGGTGCCATAATGGCCAATGACGTACTGGGGGCAGTTCTGCATGAAGAGAGCGACCCGGTCCCCTTTTCTGATCCCTACCTGGATCAGAAAATTGGCGAAGCGTCGGGTACAATCGTCCAGCTCCTTCCAGGTAATCTCCCGTCCGTAGTAGATATAGGCCGGTTTGTTGGGGAAGTCTTTGGCGTTCTGGCGCAGGTATTCAAAGAGAGGCTTTTCCTCCAGGCGGTAGGCCAGCTTAGTCGGAACTCCTTCCGGCCAGCTTTTCATCCAGATACGCTCCATAAATCATTTTCCTCCCGATTTTTTCTTCCGGGCTGGTAAAGGAATCAATATTTTCATTGCGAGGTAACTGATTCGACCCATCCGGTGAAGCTTCTCATCCCTTGGTCTTCTCGAGATTTTTGCCCATGGAACGCATTTTTTAGCAGGCAGGTCCGCATCTTTTCTTTAATCAAGAATCCCTTTTGGTACAGGCGGGGTGCCCAGGTACACTGCTTTACCTTTCTGTACCTGCAGTACGCTCAGGGGATATATCAGCTGCCGCTTAATCCCGAATAGCTTGGCGCCTCCAAAGCTGAGGGCCCCCATTGGGGAATCCCAAGTCATATTCTCAAGATGATTGGCGAGCTTGAACGGATCGAAGCTCTGAGTTTCTACGATGGCTTTCGTTAGACAGGGAACCAACTCGGGGTGAAGCCAATAGATTACATCCCAATCGCTGGCCGGCCACTTTTTGAGAAATCGATTGTAAAATTCTTTTTGGGCTGGAGTCTCTGGTTCCGGGGGACCCGGGACGGCCATATAAACTTTTTCCGCATGCGGCCCGCCTATGGTGAGAACCTGTTTCGGATCAGGGCCCCAAGATAGAAGAACCGTTCCCTTGTAACCCAGCTCTCTGGCCTGCTTGCAGATGAGGGCGGAGCTGCCAGGGTCTGTATAACTGGTTTCAATCAGATCAGGATTCTTGGCGATTACTCTGGTGAGCAAAGGGCTAAACTCTTTTATTCCCCGCTGGAAATACTCTTCCGCTACAATCTTTATGTTGTTCACTTCCGCTCCCAGCCTGGCGGCATCCACTCCGCTGCGCCCCGTTTCGTCATCCGGGTTAATCACGGCCATGGTCTTGATTCCTTCCCGCTTCATGAGGAAGGGCAAAAAAGCTAAATACATACCCTCAATCGCGGGGTTATACCTAAAAAAAAGCGGAAGGCTGGGATTGCTAACGGCTTTTCCCCCACCGGCGTAGTGCATAAGCAGCATATTATTTTCTTTTAGGAGGGGGGTGCAGGCTACAACCAGGGCGCCACCGCCCATGGTGATATAATTCACTTTATCGCCGTAGATCGCTTTATTGGCGGCCTTAACCGCCTCGGCTGGAATGTACTTGGAATCATAATCAATCTGCTCCCATTTATACGTGGTATTCCCTACTTTGAAGCCACCCGGGTCGTTGATCTTGGAAATGCCCATGGAAAGAGCCCGAGCGATCGGAATCCCCCAGGGAGCCGCAGGCCCACTTAGAAAACTGATATTACCCAATTTGAGAATTTTGAGATCGGCCGCCATAGCTGGATTTTGTACCTCCCAAAAGCCGATTGCCAGCAGCAAAGAACCGAAGACCACCGCCAGTATGAATCTCTTCATTTTTTGCCTCCTTTTATTTAATTTTTGTAAACCCCTTTCCCGAAGAGGTACTCTTCATTATGCGGCGGGAAAAGAAATCTGCCCCCATTCCCGTCTGCTTCGATCCATTCTCTTGGGCTGCATCTGCCCTAAAGAACGGTATTCAAATTTTTAATCCCTTTTTACCCCCCCAGGTAGGCCTTCTTAACCTGCTCGTTGGCGAGAAGTTCCTTGGCATTGCCCTCCAAAGCGATATTCCCGACTTCCATCACGTACCCTCTTTGGGCTACGCCCAGAGCCAGTTTAGAATTCTGCTCCACCAAGAGTATGGAAACTCCCCGCTTGTTAATATCCTGGATGATTACTCCAATCTCTTGCACAATCAGAGGGGCCAGCCCTAAGGAAGGCTCATCCAGTAAAAGCAGTTTTGGCTGGGTCATTAGGGCACGCCCGATCGCCAGCATCTGCTGCTGTCCCCCACTCAGGGTTACAGCCCGTTGTTTCTTCCGCTCGTCCAAAATAGGAAATAGATGGAAGATTTCCTTTAAACGACTTTTTACCTCGTTCTTATCTTTCCGCAGGTAGGCTCCCATTTCCAGATTTTCGTAGACCGTCATCTGGGGAAAAAGCCTCCTGCCCTCCAGACAATAGGCCAGCCCCATTTTGGCGATTTCTTGGGGAGAACGCCCATCGATTCTTTCCTGGCTGAACCATATTTCTCCGCCCGTTGGTTTCTTTAACCCAAAGATGGCCTTCAGGGTGGTGGTCTTGCCAGCCCCATTATTGCCGATCAACGAGACGATTGAGCCCTCCAGCACTTCCATCGATATGCCCTTGATCGCTTCCACCCTTTCATAATGGACCCTGATATTCCTGATATCCAGTAACTTCATTTTCCCTCCGCTCCCAGGTATGCCTGGATCACATCTCTGTTTGCTCGAATTTCATCGGGTGATCCCTCGGCAATCTTTATGCCGAAGTTAAGCACGGCAATCCGCTCGCAGAGTCCCATCATCACTTTCATATCATGTTCCACCACCAAAATTGTAATTCCCCTCTCCCGGATCCGACCTACCGAGCTCATGATGGCCTCTTTCTCCTCCACATTCATCCCGCTGGTTGGCTCGTCTAACATTAAGAATTTGGGTTCGGCAGCTAAGGCTACGCCAATGCCTAAGGCCCGTTGGCATCCATGAGGCAGGTTTTTGGCCAATTCGTCGCGGTAATGATCCAGACCCATAAAATGCACGATCTCCATAGCTCTTTCCTGAATTTGGATCCGCCTTTGCCGCGTGGGGGAGGTATTAAAAAGATCTTGAAAGAAGCCGATCCCCGCATGGAGATGCCGGCCCATGGCCACATTCTGGATCACTGTAAAATCCTTGAAGAGGAGGCTGGCTTGAAAGGTTCGCACCAGCCCCCTTTTGGCTATTTCGTTTGGCTTGAGGGAGGTTACATCTTCTCCGTCAAATACGACCCGGCCTTCGCTTGGCTTAAGCACGCCACTCACGAGGTTAAATACCGTAGTCTTCCCGGCACCATTTGGACCAATCAGCCCAACAATCTCGCTCTCCCTCACCTCCAAATCAAGTTTGTCAACAGCCGCCAGACCGCCAAAATACTTGCTGAGACCTTTAACCTCCAGTAATCTTTGGTTATCATTTTGGGGCATCGCTTCACCTCTTCACCAAGCCACGAACGCGTTCTGGGATGGTAATAAACCCTCCGGGAATAAAAAGCAAGACCAGGATTAATATGGACCCTAATACAATGGGCATGTACTGGTGGATGGGCCGGAGTAACTCATCCACGACCAACATCACGAAGCAGCCCACGATCGGACCCCACACCGAGCCTGGGCCACCCATCACCGCATATATCAACATATAAAGAGAGTTACTCCACGTAAAATCCCATGGACTGGCATAGGTGAAATAATGTCCCCAGAAGGAACCGGCCAGGCCGGCAAAGAATGCGCCAATAACGAAGGCTAATACTTTATAGCCCATCACATTCACCCCAATGCATTCCGCCAAAAGGTCAGCCTGCGGGATGCTGCGTAAGGTCATCCCCACCCGGGAGCGATCCAGTCGCTGCATGACTACCACAGTGATCAGCAGGAGGATTAGGGCTAAATAATAGAAAGGCACTTTGGTGGTAAAGGCAATGGTCAGGACGCCAAGCTTGATCGGATTCGGCCTGGGAATACCCAGCAGGCCCTGGGGGCCACCAAACAGGTCCGTCCACATCATCCAGATGTGCCGGAAAACCTCGGTCAGGCCGAAGGTAACCATGACGAAGTAAACCCCTTTTATTTTCAGGGTTGGGTAGCCTACGGCCAGCGCCAGAATGGCTGCTACGACCCCGGCTATCGGAAGACCCAGCCAAAAGCTCCAGCCCAGATTCTTGGCCAGGATGCCGGAAGTATAGGCTCCCATCCCCATGAAAGTTGCTTGGGCAGCATTGAGATGTCCGACCACAAGGATCAGGCGGATCCCCAGGGTAAGGATACTCCAGATGAAGATGGAGATGAGGATATGGAAGTAATAAGGGTCTTTTACAAAGAGCGGCAGCAAGAATCCCAATCCCACTAAAACAGGCAGAATTACTTTTTCCCAACCGGATTGATTATTCTTCATGGCCCAATATCCCCGCAGGTCTTAATAGAAATACCCCGATCATGATCAAAAAAACCACCATCATCGCAACATGCGCCCCCACATAGGTGGTGACAAAGCTTTCCCCCATACCCACGAAGAAACCACCGATCACAGCACCCGGAAGGCTTCCCATCCCCCCCAATATCACGGCCACGAATGCTTTCATAATGGGTTCTACTCCCATATAGGGATTTACATAAAAAATGGGACCCATTAAGGCTCCTCCCACTGCCGCCAAGGCACAGGAGATCCCCATGCCGAGAGTGAAGCAGAGACCGATGTTAATTCCCTGCACAGAGGCGGCTTCCATGTCCTGGGCTACGGCGCGCATGGCCTTCCCCAGCCTCGTCCGCTGGATGAAGAGGTACATGGCGAAGATTAAAATCACCCCGCAGAATACGACTGCCATCCTTTCCCCGGATAGAGAAATGGTGGCCAGTTTAAAGCTTCCGCTGAATGGCGAGCCAAAGGATTTATCCCGGACTCCGAAGCTCACCAAAGCGGCCGCCTGGAGAATGAGCATCACTCCGAAGGAAACGATCATGGTAGCCTCGAGGTTCCCAAAGAAGGGACGGAAAAGGAATCTTTCTACAATCACTCCCAATAGGCCCACCAGCACCATGCTGAGAATGATGGCCATGATATATTGAACTGTGGGGGCGCCCATCTGGGGCAAAAGCTTTTCGGCAAACAATATCCAGGCTCCAAACCCTCCCAGCATATAAAACTCGCCATGGGCAAAGTTCACGATGCGCATGATCCCAAAGATCAGGCACAAGCCCGAAGCGATTAGGATCAGGATTAAGGAACTCATTATGCCGTTGACAAAAGTTTGGATTAACATTTGCTCTGGGCCCATCTTTTTTCGCTCCTATGAGGCAATATAAATCCGCCCCCTACCAAATCTTTTACTTTTTTAAGAAGATCCTTAGCCCGAAATCATACATTTTTCAATCTTTTCCCAGCCCCGGGGTCCACCAGCCTGATCTTCCATTGGAGCATACCCCCAAATGCTGTCGTTCTCTCTCGCGACCCCCTCCGCATCCAAAACAATCGGTCATTTCTTAATTCTTGGAAGGATCAGCTGGGTCTAATCGCCCAAAGTGCTTCTGGAAAACCATCCCGGTTTTGCAACCAGACTTTCAGGGTGGGGAATTTCCCGGATGTAAGAGTAACCGGGAGATTTGATTAATTTTAAATCCTTATAGTGGGCCATTCTTACCAAATAGCTCGACAATTTGTCAAGAAAAAAATGACCAGCATCTCCCGGCTGAGGGGTGGAAAGCCTCGTGAAGCTCAGATTCGTTGGAGGGAATCTCTTAAGCGTGAGCGGTCTGGTGAGGAGCAGGTTTATTTAAACTTTGCCCAACTCCTTTTTAATTTTTTCTCTCAATTTATATTTTTCGATCTTACTCGTTGGAGTTTTCGGCAAATCATCAATAAATTGAATATATTTGGGTCGCATAAACTTGGGCATTTGGGGTTCAATCCATTGGCGTATTTCATCTTCCCGCAATTCGTCTCCCGCCTTAGGAACTATATACACAACGATGTCGCTTTCATCGCCTACTTCTGCGAGAATGGGAAAAGCTGCACAAACATCAACTTTGGGATGGCTGTTGATAATGTCTTCTATCTGATAGGAGGAAACGAATTCCCCTTTCACCCGAATCACGCCCCCCATTCGGTCTACAAAATAGTAATTCCCTTTCTCATCTTTATAACAGGCGTCCCCGGTGTGAAACCACAAATTCCGAAAAGCTTTTAAGGTGGCTTCTGGTTTACCAAAATATTCCGTGAAAAGGAGATGGGAGAACCGGGGTCGAAACACCAATTCACCCACTTCTCCTGCGGCACATTCTTCGTCATCCTCATCTAAAATATTGGCCTCAAATAAAGCGGAAGGCTTACCCATAAATCCTCTGGGCAATTCCTCTTGCCCGTCCACAATAGCGATATTATACTTTTCAGCGATTTTAATGATTTCTTCTTTGGAGTATCCTCTATATAGATCCGGGGGCGTCCCCTCTTCCAGTTCTTTGATAATACAGATTGCCCCATTTCCAGTTTCTGTCTGTCCGAACCCTGACATGACGAAATCAAAGCCAAACCTTTTGGCGACCTGATGATGATATTGGGGTAAGGGGGCGAAGTAGACCTTATTTAACGTATTTTTACGATCCTCTGGTGTTTCTTCCGCGTTCATCAACCAGGGGATCATCACATCTAAAAGGATCGCCCAAGTGGCCCCACTTATTTTTACCCTGGGCCAAAAATCTTTACTACTAAATTTGTCCCATACGGCCACCTGACACCCAATCCAGGCAGCACCGGAAACGAGAGAAAAAGCTCCCGCCACATGATATAGAGGGAGATCGTTGTAAATTACATCTTCCTGATTTAATAATTTTCTCAAGTTAAAAGTGTAGTTGTTGATCCAGCGATACGGGTGAACAACGCCCTTTGGAAGGCCCGTTGTACCCGAAGTATAAATAATATTGGCCGTATCCATATATTTCAAATCAATTCCTAAATTGGAAGTTTCCCCTTTCAGGAAATCGGCAAAACGGAATTCCTTATAGTATTTATCCAAAACTATGTTTTGGGCATGGGGATTGTAATCATGATCCCCTTCTTTAGGGTCATGCACAACAACATTCAAGTTGGGAAGATCCTCTTTTAATTCGTTGATGAAGGGAACCAGCTCTCTTTCGGTTATGAAAAGCTTCGGATTGGAATCCTTGATTTGATAAGACAAGATACGCCCTTTATAATTAAAATTAATCGGGCAGTATATCCCTCCAATTTTCCAAATACCAAACATGGATAAAGCCGTGATCATGGGGTTCTTTAGAAATACAGAAATCCGATCGCCTTTTTCTATGGCCATACTCTTTAAATGATGCCCGATGCTATTGGTTAGCTGATTAAATTCTCTATATGTTATGCGTATATTGTCTTCGCCATAGAAAAAGAAAGTTTTATTTCCTATTTCTTCTGCCCATTTTTCTAATCTTTTGGTAATGATTTCGCCATCCTTTTGCAATTCATCTTTTAAATCGGCGCCTTCCATATTGATCTGCCCTCCTTTCTGCTCTTTTTGCGAATTTTGAAAAAATTTTACGGAGGAAATTAAGGCGACGCAGAAAGATTCTCCTTCCCTCATTCAATGCCCAATGAGGGAATTCGCCATCTTCTAATCTGGCAAAAAAGCCTTATTTACGAATACTGGGAGGGTTGCGGCCCCCGGGAGGTAAAGCCTCAATGACTTCACAAGAAACTCATTTAGAGGGTTTGATTGGCCTTTTCTATTTTGGGGAGTAGTCGTACCATCCCTTGCCGGTTTTCTCCCCGTAGTGCCCCTGCATATATTTGGATACGACGCTTGGCGCCGGAAGATCCGCAAAGTCTCCGCTCTTCTTGAACCGCTCCATGGACATGATGTAGTTCAGGTCAATTCCAGTGAGATCCATCAGGCGGAAGGGTCCCATCGGATGCCCGGCGCCGAAAACGCAGGCCCTGTCAATGTCTTCTGCCGAGGCAATGCCCATCTCCAGCATCCAGAGAGCTTCCCTGGTGATTACCCGGAAAATCCGGTTGAGAAGAAATCCCTCTACTTCTTTCTTAATCAGAACCGGTTCTTTCTCCAGGTTACGGCAGAGGGCCATGGAGATTTGAGCAGTTTCATCGGAGACATGCGGACCTTTGACAACTTCTACGAGTTTCATGACCAGAGCTGGGTTGAAGAAGTGCAAGTTGACTACTTTGGAGGGCCGTTTGGTGGCATCGGCGATCAGGGAGCTAACGATGGCCGAGCTATTGGTCGCCAGGATCGCCTGCGCCGGGGCCAGCCTGTCAAGATCAGCAAACAGCTTTCTCTTTACATCGAGGACTTCAACGACGGCCTCGATGACGTAGCCGGCATCTTTCACCGCTTCCTTCAAGTCAAGAGTAAAGGAGATATTCTTACGGGCATTCTTGGCCTGCTCCACGGTCATCTTTCCCTTCTCGACCCGTCCGGGCAAATAGGTGTCGGCAAATTTCTCCGCCTTCTTCAAGACATCCGGGATAATATCGGTACACGTGGTTTTGTATCCATGGATAGCACAGAGGAGGGATATCTGATGTCCCATATTTCCAGCCCCAACCACACAGATGCTCTTAATATCATTGACGGTCATTTCCTTCCTCCCTTTCACAGTGATTAGTGTCAGTGCGAGTGTGAGTAAAAATCAGGAAATTTGCACCTCATACTCACACTGGCACTCACATTGACACCGTTTTTATGGTTCCCGTTCGATAATCGTGGCTACGCCCTGCCCACCACCGACGCAGGCATTGGCTAAACCATAACGGCCATTTTTAACTTTAAGGATTCGCGCCAGCGTACCAACCAGGCGGATCCCCGTAGCTCCCAATGGATGTCCGATGGCTGTGCCACCTCCCATTACGTTGACCCGATCCGGATGTATGCCCAGCTCCCGGATGCAGTTTAAAACGACGATACAAAAGGCTTCGTTGATCTCCCAATAGTCGATATCCTTCACCTGCAAACCGGCCTTCTCTAAGGCCTTCCGGCTGGCCGGGACAGGGCCTACCCCCATGATGGTGGGATCCACTCCGGCAAACCCAATGGAGCGTATAGTGGCCATAGGTTGGATCCCTTTCTTCTTGGCGGTCTCCTTGGCCATCAGGATCATAGAAGTCGCCGCGGCATTCAGGGGAGAGGAATTCCCGGCTGTTATAACCCCATCAGGTTTAAAGGCTGGCTTGAGGTCTTTCATGCCTTCAAGGGTTGCATCTTCCCGAACAGCCTGATCCCGATCTACGATCATCTTGGTCCCGTCTGCCTGTTCCGCCTCGATGGGCAATATTTCATCTCGGAAAAATCCCTCCTTCCGAGCCTTGGCTGCCAGTTGATGCGCCCGAGCTCCCCAGCGGTCCATTTCTTCCTTAGTAAACCCGCTTATCTTGAAGAGCTTTTCCGCCGTGAACCCCATGTTCATGGTGCTCATCATATCCCAGTGCTTGTAGCTTGGATCGGTAAAAAGACGCATATTCGGCGCGATGGCCCCCTTTTGTATAAGGGATCCATCGATGGGCACGCGAGTCATATGTTCCATTCCCCCGATCATCACAATGTCGGCAAAGCCCGCGGCAACCTCTAAGAACCCGAAATGGATACCCGCCATGGCCGACCCGCACTGCTGGTCCACGAATTTGGCCGGAATGGTCTGGGGCAGGTTGGCCAGGAAAATGGGGAATCGCCCTCCGTAACTCCACTGCTCGCCGACGCCCGTGGCAGATGCCACGATAAAATCGTCGATTTCCTCGGCCTCGATGCCGGTTCTTTTAATCAATTCTGGGAGCAGTTTGGCCAGAAGCTCTTCCGATCTGACCTTGTGAAACCAGTCCCTGGCCGGTTCATTCGGCCGGGAACGAGACTGAGCGGTTCTTAAATATCCGGCAATCACAACTTCTCTCATCGTTTAACCTCCTCTTTCCAATCCCTCCCCCCTTTTTATTTTTTCTGCCCCGGGTCTTCTGGATTTACGGGCCTATCTTTTATGCCCGCCAGATGCTTGACCATCTTTTTCCGGGTTTCGATGTCGTACTGGGAAGTGATGGCTATAGCCTCCATGATCGGCGAGCCACCGCCGTGATAGGCTCCGAAGTTGTGAATCCCACCGGTCGCAGAACAGAGCAGATCGCCCACATACCGCCAGAGCTGGGCCGCATCCTCCGGGTGGACGTTGGGGTTGCGCGTGATGTACTTGTATAGAAGATCTTTTGTCTCCGGATTCATAAAGTCACCCTCATAGGGGAAGGTGGCCGGAATTCCTCCGGATACATCACAGAGAATCTCGGCCTCCCGGAAAACTGCCTCACCCGACAGGTTGCGCCCCACGTTACAGTAAATGGAATGGGGAATATAGCTTCCCGGGCCATAAGGTTTGAAACCCGAGCCGGGGATATACACTTCAGGTCTCCCGAGTTCCGAGGCGGTGAAGCCGGCCGCATAACCCAGCTCGGATACGCGAATGATCTCGGCCAGCTTGTCTCTCACGTGGTGGGCCTTGCCGATGCCGTTGTAATCGGCAGCCAACGCCACTGTGCCCAGCATCAAGTCTCCCAGGGCTGGCTTGCAGCCCGAATAGCTATGCCGGTGGAAGAGAGCAAAGAGAAGGGCCAAAACGCCCCCGTGGACCGTCTCGCCGCATAGGAACACCCTTTCCCAGGGGATGAAGGCGTTGTCAAAAATCGTGTAGGAATCCGTTGCCCCTGGGGCGAAGCCTCTCTTGAAGTATTGGCGGTCCCTCAGGTTGTGAATCGTCACCACCTGCTTGACGCCTTCCCAGTCTCCCGGAACGGCAAAGGCCACCGCCCATTCCTTCTCTTCGGGCTGAAGGGCGCGAGTGGGCAACACCAGAATTTCGTCTGCTACGGAAGCCTCGGAATTGTGCACTTTGGAGCCGCGGACCACGATGCCATCGCTTCTTTTCTCCACAACATGGACGTACATATCCGGGTCCTTCTGCTGGCTCGGCCGCTTCATCCGGTCGCCCTTCACATCGGTCTGGGCGCAGCAGCCCACCAGGTCTTGCCGCTGAAAGCGCTCCACCCATTTTTTGAAATTTTTGTGGTATTCGGTAGCCCCGTTGTTCAGCTTGTCCGCCTCGTACGAAACGGCGTAGAGGGCATTGGCGCCATCGCATCCCATGCACCGCTGAATACAGCCCCCAGCAACCTGGCAGAGCACGCGGGTCATATCCTGCTTCTTGTGCAGGTCTTCTTTGCTGTGGTGGATGTGGCAGAAGCGATTGATCCTTTCCCCAGTCAGGTGTGAGGTTGCCGTGCACAGATCCTGGTACTCGGGCTTGGCGGCGTAGTCGAAGGTCAGCCCGATGGTCTGGATGGTTGCCATCTGCATTTCATCGTCGCGATCGATCTTGCGACCATCGACATAAATATTGCGCCGCATCTTGCGCAATCCTTCAATATACTGCCCTTTTGTTCTCATCTTTCCGTCCCTCCTTTTTATTTTTAAATCCTTTACCCAAAGACTCCAGCCGATCGCCGGAACCCCGGATCATAATTTGAATAATATTCCATTTGATTGGTCTTAGCCATGAGGAAGCTCATCTCTGTCCAGATGAATCTTCCCTTCCGAAAAATTCTTCCCCCGGTGCTTCAACCCTGAGCCCAAAGATCTCTTTCCCTTTCAGATTTTTTTCTCCCTAATATCCAATGGCGAGCAGCTTGTCAAGGGGAAATTGATACCTGCAATATTCTCCTTGACATCTATGCATAGCATTTAGTAATAGAAAGTATCAAGTTTTTTTTTGCTAAATGGGAATTTAATCTTGAGGCAAGGGAGAAGGCGGTATTTTAGCTAAGCGGTCAGCCTTCGGTTAGAAATTGAAAAGGGATATTTTTGTTAGGGCTTATTTCCTATAGCTGGAAGTTACCCAGGAGGCAGGAGAGATGGAGCTGAAGTCCTGGCATCGTCATTATGATTATAACGTGCCCACCACTCTTCGTTATCCCCGCTTACCTGTGCATGAGCTTCTCGGGATTCCAGCCAATTCTTACCCCGATAAAGCAGCTCTAAATTTCTACGGGACGGAGATGACCTTCTGGCAGGTACGCGGACAGGCCCTGCGCTTGGCCAATGCTCTTAAGGCCCTGGGGGTTCAGAAGGGAGACCGGGTAGGTATCCATCTGCCAAATTGTCCTCAGTACATGATCTCTTATTATGGCGTTCTTTCCCTCGGGGCCATCGCCGTCAACCTCAATCCTATGTACACGGCCGAGGAGCTGAAGCAGATCGTTGAGAATACAGGCCTGACGACTCTAATCACCTTCGATATGGTCTTACCCGCGGTTCGAACCCTTTATAAGACGGTGAAGATCCCGCGGGTGGTGGTGACGAAAGTGACCGATTACATAAAAGGCCTGGGCCAGTCCACTGCGAAAAGCCTCGAGCTGGAGGAAGGCTGGCATCATTTCTCATCCCTCATAGAGGGCTGCTCGGTTACCAAGCTTCCCCGCGTCCAGATAAACCCGCAAGATCCAGCCCTGATCCAGTTCACCGGCGGTACAACCGGGATTCCCAAAGGGGCGATCATTACCCATGCGAATATTATCGCTGCGACCCTGCAGTGCGCTCTTTGGGGCAGTGCCACCATCCAATACACCCCGCCGGAAAGACGAATCGTAATGGCGGTGATTCCTTACTTCCATATTTACGGAAACATCGTGGTGATGAGCTGGGCCCTTTTCAGCTGTGCCACCCAAATCATGGTTCCGCGCTTTGTGCTGGATGAATTTATAGGTATTCTGGCCAACTTCAAGGAAATTACTTTCTTCCCCTCTGTTCCCACCATGATCAATGCCATCATCAACCACCCCAAGGCAGGAGAACTCGATTTGTCTCGAAAGTTAGGTCTGTTGAATTCCGGGGCGGCACCCATGCCAGTAGAGATGATTGAACAGGTCAAGGACATGGGTATTTTCTTCAGTGAAGGATATGGTCTAACTGAGTCGACCTCGCTGGGGATCGCCAATCCGATCTTGGGGTTGAAAAAGACGGGAAGTATCGGAGTTCCTTTTATCGATAATGACGTGCGACTGGTGGATCTGCACGACGGGATTCGTGATGTCCCAAAAGGAGAACCGGGAGAGATCATCATGAAAGGGCCCGTCATAATGCAGGGATATTGGAACAATCCCCAAGAAACAGCCGGCCAGCTCAAAAATGGTTGGCTCTACACAGGGGACATCGCCGTGCAGGATGAGGAAGACTATTTCTTCATCGTAGACCGGAAGAAGGACATGATCATCGCCGGGGGCTATAACATCTATCCCCGGGAGATTGATGAGGTTCTCTTCCAACACCCCAAGATTCAGGAAGCGGTCTCCGTGGGCATTCCAGATCCGTATAGAGGAGAGACGGTCAAAGCATATGTTGTGTTGAAGAAAGGGGAAACAGCAACGGCAGAAGAGATCATGGCCTTTTGCAAAGAGAAATTGGCCGCTTACAAAGTTCCGAAGTTAGTGGAATTTCGGGAATTTCTACCGAAGTCGGCCATAGGAAAAGTTCTGCGCAAGATATTACGGGCTGAAGAAGAAGCCAAGAATAAGAAATGATGGGGAGATAGGGGGATGGGGATATGAGGAGAGAAACTCCTAGGCGAAATAATTTTAGGCACTTTAGGCATTTCGAACTTTAGGCACTTATTTTGAGGGGGTTTTATGGGAAGAAGAACACTGCGCACAAAGCTATGTGATATCCTGGGCATTGAATACCCCATCCTCTGCGCCGGAATGGGACCGACCCTGATCGGCGAGACGACGGGGGCTCCTGTGGAGTTGGTGGTGGCTGTCTCCGAGGCTGGAGGGATGGGAGTCCTCGGAGGTAGCGGCTTCACGGTAGAGGGATTGCGGGAAGCGATCCAGCAGATCAAAGGTAAAACAAAAAAACCTTATGGGATTGACCTTCTCCTGCCCCAAAAACTCGACCTGGGCGGGGGGTTAGGGCAGAAAGGGCCAAAAGAACTACCCCTGAGCGTGATTCTGAAATCCCTGCCCAAACCACATCAGGATTGGGTCAAGAAAGTGAAAGATGAGCTTCAACTCCCTGACGTAGAGATCATTGTCAAGATGAATACTACGACCATGCGCCCCAACGAAGCGATCCAGGTTTGCATTGAGGAAAAGGTCCCCCTATTTTGCGCCGGCCTCGGAAATCCCGGATTTATGGTGCCGGAAGCCCATGCCAACGGAGTCAAGGTCTTGGCCATCACCGGGAACACAAAAAACGCCAGGCGTATGGCCCAATCGGGCATCGACCTTCTCGTGGCCCAGGGGCATGAAGGGGGTGGGCATACAGGAAGGATCGGGACCATGGCCCTTTTACCCCAGGCCATCGATGCCGCCTATCCGGTACCCGTCCTGGCAGCTGGTGGTATCGGTGATGGCCGCGGTCTGGCCGCGGCCCTGGCGATGGGCTGTGTGGGCGTCTGGGTCGGGACACGCTTCTTAGCCACAACCGAAGCGGGAGCCCTGGATGTCAACAAGCAACGCATCCTCAATTCCAGCGACGAAGATACCCGGGTGAGTCTCGCTTACACTGGAAAGACGCTGCGGGCGAGCTACAATAGGTTCCACGACCTCTGGGATGGTTCGGGGCTCCAGCCCCTTCCCTTCCCAACTCAAGTTCTGATCTCTTCTGCCCTTCTGGCGAGCTTTATTGAAGCGAATAAGACTGATTATGTGGGCGGTCTTGCAGGACAAATCTCCGGGCTGATAAAGGAGATCAAACCTGCGCGCCAGGTTCTCGAGGAGATGGTCGAAGAGGCCGCAGATATTCTTACGCGAAGACTGCCGGAGACAGTGGTAGCCAAATAACCTTCCCCGTGGGCCTTTCACTCTTTTCCTTCAAACTATGGACGGCAGGGAGGGAAATTGACTTCTATGAGCTCCTCAAGATCCTTTCTTCTTTTTTGCCGGGGAAAGGGCTACGATTTGGCCCGCGCCAGCGGGATCTTTTCAAATCAACCCGGCCCTCGGGATCGAAACGAATCCCTTCCGCCTCCAGCAATCGGCGCTGGCGGAGCCTGCCGTCCCCTCGCGACCGGCGACTGATTTCTCCCTTATAGTTGATGACGCGCTGCCAGGGAACATCGCTTCCGGGCTTCAGTGCTGCCATGGCGTAGCCAACCATTCGTGCTGTGCACCGATCAACAATTTTGGCTATCTGCCCGTAAGTAGATACTTTCCCTGCGGGAATCTGGCGCACCACCTTATAAATTCTCTCGTAAATGGGAATGTCTCTTAGGAATTCATTCATATTTTCGGCTAATATTTTCTTCCGGCCTTCGCTGGGCCACCATTTTCTGCTCCGGGGGAACATTTTATACCAGGCCGAAGGAGCCCAACTCTTGCGAGCAATGCCTTCGTCAATTCAACGGGAGAAAGTTTGCGCTGGCCGATGAGAGGCGCTATTGAGGTAGATTATAGAAGGAAGGGGCTGCCATGTCAAAGAAAGAGCTCGGAAGTCAAAGGAAATCGGCGTTCAATTTTTGTCGGTTTGAACATTTTTGAAAATTCCATGGTAAAATAAAATATATGGGGCGAAGGAATCTTTTATGCGAAAAGATTATGCTTTCTTAGCTATAGCGATTGCTTTCGTTACCGGGATCGTTGTGGGGGTGATCGCAACTGTTTACTATGAAGAGAGGTCACCCGTGATTCCCGCCACCCTGAAGCCACCTCCTCCGTCGTCCGCCCCCGTGGTCCCATCTGCGGATATACAAAAACAGATCAGCTTCCTTCAGTCCATTCTCAAAGATGACCCCAAGAATCTGAAGGCCCTCATCGAGCTCGGCAATGCCTATTTCGACACGGATCAATTCGACCGGGCCATAGAAACTTATTCCAAAGCCCTGCAAATTGACCCCCAAAATGCCGATGTACGCACGGACATGGGAATCATGTTCAGGCGGAAGGGGGATTCCGACAGGGCGATCGCTGAATTCAAGAGGGCTGCGGAAAAGGACCCCGGGCATGTCAACAGCCGGTATAACCTGGGCATCGTCCTTCTCCATGACAAGGGAGATATTAAAGGAGCGATAATGGCTTGGGAGGATTATCTGAAGGTCGAACCTGCCGGCCCCCGCGCCGAGAACATCCGCAGCCAGATGGCCAAGCTGAAAGGTATGGCAAAATAAACACAAATAATTTCAATGTTTGTCTCAAAAAAAAGCCAAGGTCATCGAAATCCTTCAGTCAGAAATATGCAGGTTTTTTACATTTTATCCCTCCAGTATACCTAACTACTTGAAATAGAAAATATTTCAAAGCACTCTT
>Ga0315314_1000256_pt1 | contig 67337 bp, 60 predicted proteins | sample TDP9_MG_FD_203631 | JGI IMG/M metagenome (GOLD analysis project Ga0315314, IMG submission 203631) | Freshwater sediment microbial communities from Lake Towuti, South Sulawesi, Indonesia - TDP9 | ecosystem: Environmental > Aquatic > Freshwater > Lake > Sediment | place: Indonesia: South Sulawesi...
CAAAACTTCAACCAAAAAACCTCTCCACTTTCCATTTTCTCCTCCAACGAAAAAAATTTCTCCCCTCTTGACTATTTCCCCGCCTAACTGCCGCCACTGTCTGAATTGCAGGGGAGGGCATTTTCGACTTGACAAATTGGTTATAAGATCATACCCTATCTCCCGATTCCCAGGAGGAGGCAGGGTCTGCCTTTGATCTCATGGTTCTTCCGCATGAAGCAAGTGGCTATCCAATCAACCGGAAGCTCAAAAAAGGGCTCATTCCCCTTTATTGTCAATTGGAAAGAGCTCTGCCGAACCGCATCCTTACGGGAAAAATAACTCCCTCCAGCCATTTTCCCACCGAAAGGCATCTGGGTGAAGAATTTGGATTCAGTCGCCCGCTACGTTTTTCTCCCGCACTTCCTGCAGGATCGAAAGAGTCTGTCCTGACCTTGGTGCCCAGAGAGAAGAAATCCTGTTCGGCTTTTTAAAGATGTCACCGGAGGAGATTGAGGGACTGCGCAAGCAGAAGGGGGATTTGGCAGAGACTCGGGATCAATGTAAAGAGGTCAAAGGTTCTGAGGTTCAAGGAGTCGAGATGGGCAAGACTTTAGCCGAAAAAAGGAGGCCTTCAGATGTTCGATAAAGGTAAAATAGATGAATTGGAAAGACAGTACCAAGACTGGAAGGTCGGGTGTCTGCAGAAGGCCCTGGATAAGATCAAGATGAAGGCCGAGCACTTCCCGAAACAATTCTACACGCCCCTGGACATTGGCGATTTCGACCATGCCCGCGATCTCGGGTTTCCTGGAGATTATCCTTTTACCATGGCCACTCATCCCACGGCCATCCCCGCGGAATTCCTGGTGGGAGCCCGGGCTAGATATTCCGGTTTCGGAACGCCGGAAGATACCCGCGACCATTTTAAATTTCTGGTCTCTAAAGGGTTCACCGGGCCGAGTATTGCCTTCGATTTACCCACGCAGATCGGCTACGACTCTGACCATTCTCTGGCGCGAGGAGAAGTGGGCAAGATCGGTGTGGCCTGTTGCACTCTCAGAGACATGGAAGTGATCTTCGAAGCTTTCCATGGCTTGCCCATGGAAAACCTGCGCACCTCTTTCACCTGCAACGCTCAAACGGTCATCATCTTAGCCATGTATGTGGCCCTGGCAGAGAAGAAGGGCGTTCCCCTGGAAAGGCTGACCGGCACAACCCAGAATGACATCTTAAAGGAGTACGTAGCCCGGGGGACTTACATATTCCCTCCCGGTCCCTCCTTGAGACTTGTCGCCGATACCTTGGTTTACGCCACAAAATTTTTGCCCCGCTTCAACGTGATGTCCATCAGCAGTTACCATATCCGAGAGGCAGGGGCCACGGCCGCGCAAGAATTGGCTTTCATGTTCGCCAACGCCATTGCTTACATTGAGGCGGGGTTGAAAGCTGGATTGGAGATCGATGAATTCGCCCCCCGCTTGAGCTACCTGGGAGGTTGCGGGAGCCATTTCTTCCAGGAGGTGGCCAAGTTCCGCGCGGCCCGGCGCATCTACGCCAAGATTATGAAAGAGAGATTCGGCGCCAAAGACCCTGATTCCATGCGTTTGCGCTACCCTTCGGGAAATGCAGCCCACACTTTTACTGTGAAGAAACCCTTAAACAATATTGTCCGGGCCACGGTTCAGGCCATGTCCACTCTCCTGGGCGGATGTATGGGCGGCGGTTATGCCGTACCCTACGATGAGGCGCTGGGGCTCTATACGGAGCGCTCCCGGAGAATCGCTGACGACACCCCGCGAATCCTGCGCATGGAAGCCCGCCTGGGAGATGTCATCGATCCTCTGGCCGGTTCCTATTACGTCGAGTATCTGACGAATCAAGTAGAAGAGGAAGTCTGGAGAATTTTGGAGAAGATCGATTCTCTGGGGGGGGCGGTTCAGGCCATCGAGAGAGGATACGTGCAGCAAGAAATTGCCCGCAGCGCATACCAGTACCAGCAGGAAGTAGAGAGCGGAAAGCGGGCTATCTTGGGAGTGAATAAATTCATCGAAGAGGAAGAACCCGTCGAGGGAGGGATGGCCTTCGATCCCACGGTAGAAGAAAGACAACTGGCCAATTTGGTTCGAATCAAGGGGGAACGAGAGAATCAAAAGGTCCGGGCGGCCTTGGATCGGATCCGGCAGGCTGCTGAGGGAACGGATAATCTAATGTTTCCCATCATCGAAGCCGTAAAGCTTCAGACCACCATTGGAGAAATCTGTCAGGTGCTCCGCGAGGTTTTCGGGGAATATCAACCTTATACCCAGTTGTAAAGACAGTTTCAGTATGAGGGTTAGTGCCAGTATGAGCACCATCGCTAAATAATGTATAATTAGAAGTATGACGCTCCGGGTTATGGATCAAATTAAAGGGTTACTAAATCCTGACACGTATAGCTGAGATTAACACTATGCCCTCGCTTCTGAACAACGTGCGTATCCTCGACCTTTCGCGCATGCTGGCCGGTCCTTACGGGTCCATGCTCCTGGGCGACCTGGGTGCAGAGGTGATCAAGATCGAAGAACCCCCAGCCGGCGACTTTACGCGCACGCCAGCGCAATACCATATGGGCGGGATCGGCGCCTATTTTCTGGCCATCAACCGGAATAAGAAATCCATGGTCTTAGACCTCACCAATCCTCTGGGAAGGGAAGTCTTTCACGACTTGGTAAGAATCTCCGATGTAGTCTTCGATAACCTTCGCCCCCCTGTACTTCAGAAGATTGGCGCGGATTATGAAACCCTGAAGAGGGCAAATCCCCGAATCATCGCCTGTTCTCTTAGCGGTTTCGGCCAGGATGGGCCGGACCGGGATCTTCCGGCCTACGATCTGACCATCCAGGCTCGTGGAGGAGCGATGGGTATAACGGGGGAGAAAGACGGCCCTCCCGTACGCATGGGCCTCCCCATGGGTGATTTGGCGGGAGGAATGTTTGCCGCTTACGCCATTGCTGCCGCTTTGTTCGACCGGGAGAGGACCGGCCAGGGGCTGTGCTTGGACATCGGTCTCCTGGACTGCCAGGCTTCTCTCCTGACCTACATGGCCACCTACCACACCATTGGAGGGCTGATCCCCAAGCCGCAAGGGTCATCTCATGAAATCCTGGTCCCCTACCAGGCATTCAAGGCTAAGGACCTGTACTTGGTAGTGGCCTGCCCAACGGAAAAATTCTGGCAGTCCCTGTGCCGGGCCCTGAGGCGGGAAGACCTCATGAGCCATCCTAATTTCCGAGATGCGCTACAACGGATCATTCACCGGGAAGAACTCTATCAGATCCTCGAGGAAGTTTTCCTAACCAGGACCGTAGATGAATGGATGGAAGTATTAAGGCGCGAGGATGTTCCCAGCGCTCCGGTGAACACTCTCGACCGGGTCATGCATGATCCTCAACTCATTCATCGGAATATGCTCATCGAGGTAGAGCACCCCATTTCAGGAAAGTTTAAATGCATGGGCAATCCGGTCAAAGCTTCGGAGACCGAAGAAGTTTTCCGCCATCCACCAGCTCTGGGAGAACACACGGAAGAGATTCTCCGCGACCTTCTGGGCTACGATTCGCCAAAAATCCAGCAATTGATCCAACAAAAGATCATCTTCCAGGCAGAAAGGGGGAGCAGGGGGCTTCCCAAAATTGAGAAAGAAGGAGGGTAAAGATGAAAAGGGCGAATATTTTAGTGGCCTTGGGGACTGTGCTGATCCTCTTGAGCCCGGCTGTGGTTTTAGGGGATTATCCCGAGAGGGAAATAACCGTTTACTGCGGCTCTACGGCTGGAGGGGTCACGGATCTGGGCATCCGTCTCCTCTCCGAGACAGTGAGCAAGGCCTTAGGCCAGCCAGTTGTGGTGGTGAACAAACCTGGGGCTTCCCATACCATCTGCGCCAACCTGGTGGCCAACGCCAAGCCAGATGGGTACACTTTGGGGGCCTTATCTGCCAGCGCCTTCACTCAGGTCCCTCACATGAGGAAAGTTCCCTATGACGTGGGAAAGGATTTTTCTTGGATTGCCTCCTATACAGATTATACTTCGGGCGTGGTGGTGAGGGCCGACGCCCCTTGGAGAACTCTGGGGGAATTTTTGGATTATTCCCAAAAAAATCCAGGAAAGATGGTTTATGGGAGCGATGGATATGGGCTGGGAACCCACATTCTCATGGAATACCTGGGCGTAAAGAAAGGCGGGATTGACTGGAAGCACGTGCCGATTCCCGGCGGACCCAAGTTGGCCGCTGCTTTGCTCGGTGGTCATATCCAGGCCTGGTCTGCTGCCGGGACCCATGTTAAATTTATCAGAGAGGGGAAGGTGCGGTTGCTGGTTAGCTTTAACCAAACCAGGTTGAAGTATGCCCCTGATGTTCCCACCCTACAGGAGTTAGGTTACACTGTTACGGCCGGTACCCCTCTGGTGATTATTGGACCCAAAGGCCTTCCGGAGTCCATTCATAAGAAATTGGAAGAAGCATACCTCAAAGCCATGAAAGAACCCGCCTACATCCAGTTCCTCGATCGAGTCGACTTTATTGAAAATTTTATGGGGTCAGCAGAACTGGCCAAGGCCATCCAATTACAGTCCCAAGGGTGGAAAGAGCTGGTCGATGTCACGGGAATTAAGGAAGAGAAGAAATAAAGATCTTTCTATGAAGCGTGTTGACCGAATCGGGGGCATGATCTGCCTGATCATTGCTGCCGGGGTCATATGGCAGTCGGCCATCATCCCCATGGGCAACTGGAGTAAACCAGGGCCGGGGTTCATGCCCTTTTGGGCTGGCGTAATTCTGGCCCTGCTCTGCGGCTTTTTATGGTTAGAAGCCGGAATGGGCAAGTCTCCTTCTGCCCCGATACGAATCTTTTCTCACGAGGGGAGGTGGACGGGTGTGATTTGGACGGCAGCCTCCCTTCTCGCCTATGGGTTCTTCATAGAGCTTCTCGGGTTCATGATTTGCACTTTTTTTTTCATGTTCGTCATGTTCTACTTCCTGGGTCATCAGAAATGGTGGGCGTCGCTTACCGGATCGATCCTGGTAACTTGGATAGCTCATGCTATTTTTAAGCTCGCCCTGAAAGTTCAGCTCCCCGCCGGTCTCTTTAAGATTTAACAGGGAGGTTCCCTTGGATCTTTGGGACAGCGTTCTCTATGGTTTTTCCATAAGCCTGGAGCCTGCTAATCTTTTTTACTGTTTCATGGGCGTCCTCATGGGAACTCTGATAGGGGTGCTCCCCGGGATTGGCCCGGTGGCCACAATTTCTATTCTCCTTCCTGCAACCTTTAAAATGTCTCCAGTAGCGGGGATTATCATGCTGGCTGGGATTTATTATGGAGCTATGTATGGAGGATCCACGACTTCCATCCTCGTCAATATCCCAGGGGAAGCAGCTTCTGTGGTGACCTGCCTGGAGGGTTACCAGATGGCCCGAAGAGGCCGGGCCGGCCCAGCCTTGGGCATTTCTGCTTTCGGTTCCTTTATCGCGGGGACGTTTGCCGTTGTAGCCCTAACCGTTTTAGCCCCTCCTCTGGCCCAGGTAGCCTTGGATCTCGGGCCCCCTGAATATTTTTCCCTGGTGATCCTCGGGTTCACTCTTTTGGCCTATCTGGCTCATGGTTCGATGATCAAGGCTCTCATGATGGCCTGCATCGGTCTCATCATGAGTTGCATCGGGCTGGACTTCATTTCCGGCTTCGAGCGTTTTACCTACGGGATTCCCATCCTGGAGGACGGAATCGGTTTGGTTCCGGTGGCTATGGGAGTATTCGGGGTGGGAGAGGTCCTGATCAATTTGGAAGAATCTTTGGGTAAGCGGGAAATCTTCCAGGCCAAAATATCCAACCTTCTGCCTACTCTGAAAGACTGGAAAGAATCTATTTTGCCGATCATCCGGGGCTCTGTTGTTGGGTTTTTCCTGGGGATTCTTCCCGGAGGGGGGGCGGTTATCGCCTCCTTTACCTCCTATGCGGTGGAGAAGCGTTTTTCCAAGCATCCGGAGGCGTTTGGAAAGGGAGCCATTTCAGGTGTGGCTGGCCCTGAAGCGGCCAATAACGCAGGCGCCGGAGGAAACTTCATCCCCCTGATGACGTTGGGGATTCCGGCCAATCCGGTTATGGCTTTGATGATGGGAGCTCTGGTGATCCATGGGCTTCAACCCGGGCCCTTACTTTTGGCTCAAAACCCCGATATTTTCTGGGGGGTCGTCGCGTCCATGTACGTAGGAAATATTTTACTCCTGGTTTTAAATCTTCCTCTGATCGGCATCTGGATTCGCGTGCTCCGTGTTCCTTATCCTTTCCTTTTCCCCCTTATTCTGCTCTTTTGCCTGATTGGTTCTTACAGCATCAGCAATAATAAATTCGATGTGCTCCTCATGGCCCTCTTCGGAGTCATCGGTTATTTATTGAGAAAAATCTATTTTGAAGCTGCCCCCATGCTCTTGGCGATGGTTCTGGGTCCGATGCTCGAGAATGCCCTGCGCCAGTCTCTGATCATGTCTGGTGGAAGTTTAATGATCTTCTTGACCCGCCCTTACTCCGCAGCCTTCATTGGGCTGGCAGGGGTCTTATTGGCCTTCCCCATAATTAAATGGGTCAAAGGAGGAAAGACGCGCCTGTCTCCTGAGTTTCCGGAAAAAGATTCCTCGTAAATACCTGCCTCGAGCAGCAAAAAATGGACCCTGAGGACCAGAAAGAGATGGAGATGGTGGTCGCCAGGGCCCTGAAAAGCGAAGACCAGAAGGAAGGATGGCGGGGGATTTTCTTAAAAAGGCGGATGAACCGTCATAAAGGTAAGAACATCCATTGCGTTGGCTTCGGCTTTGGTCTTTTCTCCGTTGATCACCCGGATCATCAGGTCGATCATCTCCGTGCGCAGCTCTGCGAGAGATCTTCCTTCCACCAGGCTTCCGGCATTCACATCCATATCATCCCTCATCGCTTCGTAAGTTCTCGTGTTGCTGGCCACCTTGATCACCGGGATGGCTGGAAAGCCAGCCGGAGTCCCTCTTCCGGTCGAGAAAAACATAAGCTGGGAGCCGCTTGCTGCCAATCCAGCCATGGAATCTCCATCGTAGCCAGGGCCATCTTGCAGGATCAGTCCTTTTTCAGTTGGAATTTCGCCATAGTCAATAACCTGGTTGATCGTGGTTGTTCCACCTTTGAAGATACAGCCCATGGACTTTTCCGCGATGGTACTCATCCCCCCATCCATATTACCCGGGGAGATAACCAAACTGGCTAAGTCTCCCATGATATCTTTCGTTAACTTTTCCGCTCGGTCAATCATCTGCTCAATATGTCTGGCCACTTGCTCATTTTTTGCCCTTCGAGCCAGTACATGAGCCGTCCCGATCATCTCCGTGTTTTCTCCGAATATGACCGTGGCTCCCTTTTCCACCAGCCAATCCGATACCGCTCCCATAGCCACGTTGGCCGTCACACCGGACATGGCATCAGAGCCGCCGCATTCCATGGAGACCAGAAGCTTATCCCAAGAAAGGGTTACTCTTTGCTGATTATTGATCTCAGAGATAATCCGGCGGGCAGCGGCTATTCCCTTTTTTGCTGTTTCCAAAGATCCTCCGTCTTGCTGCACGTTAAAAATTTCGATGGGTTTAGCGCTTTCCTTGATTAGAGGCAATAAATTCTTAGTGTTCGAAACCTCACAACCAAGGCCGATGAGAACTGCGCCGCCAACATTGGGGTTATGCACCAATCCTGAGAGGATGCGAAACAGAATCTTAAGGTCCCTGGGACCTCCCCGGCCGCAGCCATGCGCATGAGTTACACAAACCGCTTCTGGAACTTCGTGGGAGATACGATTGATGACCCCGTTGACGCAGGAAACGGTGGGCAAGATGAGCAAGTGGTTGCGGATGCCAAAGTTTCCATTTTTTCTCTCGTATCCAGAAATTTCATTCATTTCCTCCACCTCTTGCTTTCGAGGTTATGGGTATGGACCCACTGCCCTTTTTTGATGTCCCGGGTGCAGACGGCAACGACCTCTCCATATTTGATAATTTCCTCACCGGCGGGAATATCCTTCAGGGCAATCTTATGACTGGCGGGTATTTCTTGCAGGGCTGTTAGTCCTTCGATTCCTTTTGCCGTGGCTTTCTCTCCTGCTGTTAGGGGTCTAAGGGCAACGGCGACATTGTCGCGGGGATGAACTATAAGAATGTTATTCGTCATTCCTTTCCTCCTCAATCTCCATTTGATGTTGGCAAAATCTAAACACGGAGGGCACAGAGTTTTTATATAATAATTTTCTCCGGGTTCTCTGTGGTGAAATTCCTGTGGTTCCATATTCTCTTCTTTGGGAATTTCGCCACCATAACTTAGAAATTGACGCGGGTCACTTTTTCAAAGTCACACCCAATTTTTTGATCATATCCCCGTAGTAATGATACATCTCGGCAATGTACTTGGCAGCGTCCTCGGAGTTTAAATAATTGGGGGCGAAGCGTATCCTTTCTAAGACCTCCTGGGTGCTTTTTTCTTTGAAAGCAGCGGCGAAGGCATCGTGCAATTTCTGGATTATCTCCTTGGGAGTTCCTTTGGGAGCAGCGATCCCCTGGTTGACCGCCGTGCGAATATCAAAACCTTTTTCTACATACGTAGGTGAGCCAGGATAAAAATCACTTTTTTGCGGCAGGGAGTAAGCCAGGCAGCGGATCTTTCTTGCCAGGACCTGCGGCCAGGCGATGGGCACGCCAATCTGGGCTGCTTCCACATGGCCTCCGAGGAGCATGTTTAGGGCTGGCCCGCCTCCCCCGGTGGGAATTCCGCTTATGCTGATACCTGCCAGCTTCTCGAGGGACAGAGCGCTGATGTGGTTCACCGTGGCGACTCCGGGATGGCTGTAGCGAATGGCTCCCGGGTTTTTCTTGGCTTCTTCGATGAACTGTTCGATCGTCTTCCAGGGCGAATCTTCCCGGACGAACAGGCCGGAAGGAAAGTAACTCAGCATGATGATCGGTTCAAAATCCCTCAGGGTGTCGAAGGGGACTTTTTGCAAATGAGGGGAGACCAACTGTTCTCCACCCCCAAAATTCAAAAGGAGCGTGTAGCCATCGGGCTTGGCCTGGGCAACCTCCTGGGTCCCGGCGATACCCCCGCCCGCCGGCTTATTCAGGATCACCACGGGAACGCCCAGGTGTTTCCTGGCTGACTCCAGCAGGGGCCGGAAGATAAGCTCGGGTGCTCCCCCGGGAGCATAGGGCATAATTGCGTTGATCGGCCTTTCGGGATATACGGCCATGGCGGCCGGCTGGACAGCCCACAAAAAGAGGGCCGAAAAGAGAATCACCGCAATAAGAATCTTTCCTTTTGATTTCATGGCCTCCTCCTATTTTGATTTTTCGTATTGTCAAAAGTTATTTCCCCTCTCCCCTTGAAGCTGTGAAAAAATCCCATTAATCACCCCCACCTCGGTACGAGTCGATTCCGACCTGACCGTTCGGCTGCCTTCGGCCATGAGCTCAGGCCGAATGGAGCTCAAGACGAAGCCCTCCCCCATCAAGGGGGAGGGAATTTATTTTTCATGAAACTTTTGACAATATCTGATTTGTTCTTTATTGTGCCTCCTTCAAACGGCGACTTCCTCTTAAGATCGAAATGAATGAACGAAGCAGAATAACCAGGCCGAGGGCCAGAAAACAGGCCGATATTGGGCGAGTGATAAAGATTGCAAAACTCCCCTTGGACAGGAGGAGGGACTGGCGGACTGCTATCTCCATCATAGGGCCAATGATGAGCCCCATGATCAATGGAGCCATCTCATAATCGAGTTTCCTCATCACATACCCGAATACTCCGAAGATGACCACCAGGAGCATTTCAAATTTGCTGGCATTGATGGCATAGACCCCAATCAGGCAGAAGATGAGAATCAGGGGGAAGAGGATGCGGTAGGGAACTCGCAGCACCTGAACCCATAACCCGATCAGGGGAAGGTTTAAGACCAGCAGCATGGCATTGCCGATATACATGCTCGTAATGATCCCCCAGAAAAGCTGGGGGGCATTATCCATGAGCTGCGGCCCCGGGACGACCCCATGAATGATCATCGCCCCGAGCATCAGGGCCATGACGGCATTGTTGGGGACTCCCATACTCAAAAGGGGGACGAAAGCACCAGAGGTCGCCGAATTATTGGCCGATTCTGGTCCAGCCACTCCTTCAATCACTCCATGCCCGAACTTCTCCGGATGCTTCGATACCTTCTTCTCCACTCCATAGGAAATGAAAGAAGCGATGATCGGGTTTCCCCCAGGAAGGATCCCGATAAAGAATCCGAGCAGAGAGCCCCGCAGGATCGCCGCCCAAGAATCCCTGTAATCCCTCAAGGTGGGGAGGAGTCCTTTAAACTTGCTCTTGATTACCTCTCGCCGCAAGAGGATTTCTACATTCAGAAGGACTTCGGAAATTCCGAAGACCCCGATGGCCACGGGAACGATTCCCACACCATCCTGCAACTCGCGGATAGCCAGGGCAAAGCGAGCATTCCCAGAGATCTGATCGGTCCCGATCATCCCGAGGGCCACCCCCAGAGCGACCATCATTAGAGCCTTGATTTTTTCTCCGCTTCCGATATAGGCGATGATGATCAAGGCCATAAATAAAAGGGAAGAGTATTCAGGGGGGCCGAAGATCAGAGCGAAACGAGCCAGCGGTGGGGCTAGCACCATCAGGATGAAGATGCCCAGCGTACCTGCAAAAAAGGATCCAATGGCGGCGATTCCCAGAGCCGGGCCTGCCCTGCCCTGGCGGGCCATCTTATATCCATCCAGGCATGTTACGACAGAGGCCGCTTCCCCGGGGATATTCACCAAAATCGAGGTGGTCGAACCCCCGTACATCGCTCCGTAATAAATGCCTCCGAGCATGATCAGAGCCGGAACGACGGGAATGTAGAAAGTAACCGGGAGAAGGAAAGCGATCGCTGCCAGAGGACCGAGGCCCGGAAGGACCCCAATCAACGTACCCGAAAGAACCCCCAAAAAGCAGAAGAAGAGATTTGTGGGTTCCAGAGCCACGGAGAAGCCATTGAGGACGCTCGTCAGGAGATCCATCGGGCAATCCTCCACCAGCTGATCCATCCCTCGGGAAGCTGAACCTGCAGCCAGACCTGGAAAAGTAAGAATCCAAAAACCGTCATCAAAAAACTCAGCAGGAAGGCACTTCGCCAGCTAACTGGATCTATTGTTTTGAGGAGAAATAGAAAGAGAATAAAGGTAGCCAGGGCGAAGCCGATCCATTCAAAGACCGCCACATAAATCAGGACCACGCCGAGGACATAGGCTACCCTCAGCATGCTCTTCGGCTCCGGCCAGAAGGACTTTACTTCTCTGCGGGGACACTTCCCGGAAAATCTCTGAATTGCGAAGGCAAACGAAAGCAGGAGCAATGCGCCTCCGGCAAGGAGAGGCAGGAAACCTTCGCCGGGACTGGCCAGAGAGCCAATCCCTACGCTGAAGGCTCCGCTTAAGAATAGAAGGCCAATGACTCCCAGGAATATAGCGCTCAGAAATTCACGGACATCTAAATTCTGAATCATTCCTTGGACAGTCTTTCTGTCTCAGACACTCATCTGGTGAGGGAATGCAGGGTTTCAATCTGCCTTCAGGCCGATCCCCTTCACGACCTGGGCATTTTTCCCATAATCTCTCATCAGGGTCTTTTTCAGGTCTTCGGGGCCTTCATAAAACAGGGCCAGGCCCTGCGCTTTCATGGGCTCAGTGAAAGCGGGGTCAGCCATGGATTTCTTGAAGGCCTCGTGGAGTATAGATACGACCTCTGGGGGAAGACCTTTCGGACCAATGATGCAAGCGTAAGAATCAAATGTTACGTCATAACCAATCTCCCTGAAGGTGGGCGCATCCGGGAAAAGAGGATTTCGCTTTTCTTCGAAAACCCCAAGGATCCTGACCCGGCCGGCCTGAACCTCTTTGGGAAATACGGCATGATGCTGGGTTAAAGCGTCGGCCTTTCCTTCGAGCAAGGCTTTCACGGTCTCAGGGGCGCCGGTGAAATGAGCAGGGGTCAGGTCAATCTGAGCTGCGGCCTTGAGTTGTTCGGTAGCCAGATGAAGGCTGGAACCCTTGCCCAGGTCGCCCACGCGAATTTTTCCGGGATTCGCCTTGGCATAAGAGATGAATTCTTGTAGGGTTTTCCAGGGGGCATCGCTTCTTACGGCCAGGCAAACTGGGTTATTGACTAAGTTGATAACCGGCGTGTAGTCATCCGCAGTCTTATAAGGGAGCTTGCGCAGGTGGGGTTGAATGGTCAGCAACCCCATCGCACCCATACAGATCGTATAACCATCTGGTGGAGCCTTAAGGAGTTCGGCCATGCCGATGGTTCCAGCGGCCCCCGGCCGATGCACCACATTGATGGGTTGGGGCAAATACTTTTTAGCTGCTGCGGCGAGAGGCTGCGCTGTGAGGTCCAGCGAGCCCCCCGGTGGAAAACCCACGATAAGGGTAATCGGTTTTTCCGGATATCCTGAACCGGCGGTGACTTTCCTTATCTTCGCTCTTTCCAGAAGACCCGCGTTATTCTCAAAGTCCCTTTGCAGGCGCTTTTTAAGATCGCCGGCACCTTCATAAAAAATCTCGTATCCTTTGGCCTTCATGGCGTCCTTGAAAACCGGATCCTCCATGGATTTTTTTAGGACGTCATGGAGGAAAGCCGTAATGGATGGGGGCAATCCTTTGGGGCCCATCACCAGCAAATACCCACCCAGGGTGATGTCAAACCCAACTTCCTTGAAAGTGGGGGCCTCGGGGAAGGTCGCGCTGCGCTTTTCTTCAAAAACTCCCAGCACCCGCGCCTTTCCCGATTGAGCCGCCGGGAAGACCAGGCCATGGTGCTGGGAAAGGGCATCAATGCTGCCGTCCAATAAAGCCTTCAGACTTTCCGGACCACTGGTGAAATGAACGTGATGGAAGCGGATGCCCGCCAGAGAACAGAGCTGCTCGGCGACAAGGTGCAGGACGGAGCCCGGATCGAGATTTCCCACTCGCAGCTTGTCCGGGTTCGCCCGAGCATAGTCAACGAATTCTCGGGTACTCCTCCACGGAGAGTCACTTCTTACGACCAGGCAGGCCGGATTGTTGATCAGATTGATGATCGGACTATAATCGTCGGGAGGTCCGTAAGGAACCTTCTGCAGGTGGGGCTGAATGGCCAGTGCCCCCATGGCGCTGACTCCCAATGTGTAACCGTCGGGAGCAGCCTGAATAATCGCGGCCGTCCCCAGGGTTCCGGCCTTCCCCGCGCGATTATCTACGACTATAGGCTGAGGAAGATATTTTTTTGCGGCTTCGGCCAGAGCCCGCGCCGTCACATCGACTGGGCCTCCTGGTGGGAAGGTGGAGATTAACGTGATCGGTTTCTCCGGATAACCGGCCAGCGCTGGAATTGGAGATAAGGATATAAGAATGGCAACTAACCCAACGAATAGGATGCTGACTAATAAAAACTCTTTCATAAATGAGCCCTCCTTTCCTGAAGAATGTGCACCGATTCTCGAATCTCAAATACCAGGCTGGTTTATGTAAAATCGCAGGTGCCCGAGCTGGCAATGGCTGACCCGGTATTCAACCACGTCCCCGCTGAATGAAGTCAGTTTAACTTCCAGGCGCAGGAGAGGGCTTCCCCGTTCCACTTCCAACAATCGAGCCATCTCCGTATCAGCCGCCACTGCGGAGATAAATTCTTCTCTCTTTTCCACCCGAATTCCGAAATAGATCTCCTGCAGTTTCCACAGGGTGTTTTTCAGAAAATCTTCGGCCGTATATTTCTCCAGGCCTTGGTACAAATGCTTCGGCAGGTAGGAAATCGTGTACACCAGGAACTCATCGGCAATCTTGCCCATTCGATCCAGCCGGATGACCCTGGCGCCACTTCTCAAATGCAGGTGTTGGGCCACTTCGCCCTTCGCTGGAATCACCTCGATTTTCACAAAACCTAAGTTGACATTAACCAATTCTGAGTTCAGCCCATCTACGAAGCGAAAATTGCGGTATCGGCCGCGGTTGGCTTTATCAAAGACGACAAACGTTCCCTTGCCTTGTTTGCGGTAAAAAATCCCCTGCTGGGTCAGGTCCAGAACTGCTTTGCGAGCTGTCCCCTGGCTGACGCCGTATGTCCGGGCTAACTGCTGTTCTGAGGGGATGAGATCTCCTTCCTTGAGCTTCCCGGAGGCTATCTCCTCGCGCAGACGCTCTTGAACCTGTTTATGCAGGCTAAGTGCTCCATTGCTTCTTACAAGAATATGGCGATCGTTCTTTACCAAGGTCTTTGCCTTCCCCTATTTGACCTTCATTCTTTCTCCAAAGCTCACTCCCATCCTCCGCACCAAAATCGTGATGATTTGCGCCCAGGCGAAATCTTTTCCCATATTGCCCCTGACTCCCAGCTTTGTCAAGGGGAAAAATATATAATTATACTATTTTACCTATGATCATTTGACGAATAGCCTGCGATCCCTTCTTTGCCGATGGGATCCGTTGGAACAAGGGTATGAAAGGAGAAGTATCTAATTATTTTGGGGAAACTTTCATTTTTTGGAGGAAGTTATCCGGGTTTCAGGAAAAGGCGAGCGGCAAAGAGAAAAAAATTCAGTCTTATATAAGACTTATCTTTTCACTTGACAACTCTGGCATGCCTGTGGTTTATTTTTAGCGCGGAAGGCGTGACGCAGCCATGCGGCCAGGATATATTCTTTTCGCCAAGTTGGCCCACTTGCAGAAATGGGCATTCTCTTGGATTCCCAAAGAGATTTTGCCCCTTTTCCATAGTTTGATTAAGGAGGAAAATTTATGGGATGGTCACCTTTTCGCCCGACAGGGCTGACTTACCACGATTCCCGTTCTTCCGGAGGATACACGTTGATTACGCCCATCGGGGGGGATGCTGTTTACCTTATCGATAAAGAAGGAAGGGTGGTGCATAGATGGGAGGCTCCCGAATTTCAGCCCGGTTATGGCTATCTTCTTCCGGGCGGCAACCTCCTCGTCCGCGGTCAACCCTTAATAAAGACTGGGGTTGGCGTTGGAGAGCCTGCTGGAAAAGCGGATATCTTGCTGGAACTGGATTGGGACTCAAAGCAAGTTTGGCGCTGGGAACACGAGACTTTCCACCATGACATGTGTCGCATGCCCAACGGAAACACGCTGGTGCTCATCTGGGAGATTCTGCCCGAAGAGATCGCCAGGCGGATTAAAGGCGGGCTTCCCCCGGATCAGGTGGAGACTATTCAAAGCGATCCCCAGTTCATGTCCTTTATTCTGGCGGGGATGGGCGTAGGAGGTCGACCCCGGCTCAAGGGTATGCTATGCGATGCCGTCTGGGAGATCAATCCGGCCGGTCAACCGGTTCACATCTGGCACACCTACGAGCACTTCGACCCTGAAATAGATATGCTCTGCCCGATCGACCTGCGGGCTGAGTGGACGCATCTCAACGCTGTAGAGATAACGCCTGAGGGCCATGTCCTGGTCAGCTCCCAGAAGCTGGATACGATCTTGATGGTATCCTGGCCTGAAGGAGAGGTTCTTTGGCGATGGGGCGGGCTGGGGCGCCTCAGCCATCAACACGATCCTACAATTACGCCAGACGGTACGCTACTGGTTTTCGACAATGGGAGCCGGTATCCAGTCCAGGGAAAGACCCGAGTCATCGAAGTTGATATGAAGAGCGGAAAAATCATCTGGCAGTATATGGGCAATCCGGTATTCAGCTTTTTGAGCCTGCACATCGCCGGGGCCGAGCGGCTCCCGAACGGAAACACCTTAATCTGTGAAGGTGAGAGTGGCCGGGTATTCGAGGTGACGCGGGACTGCCAAATCTGCTGGGAATGGGTCAGCCCCTTTGTTTTGCCCTTTAAAGGCTTCTTGTCCTCCATGTTGTTTCGGGCCCATCGCTATGCCCCTGACGGACCAGAATTGAGGGGACGAAAGATCGATGGGGCCAAATGGGAGGAACTGAATCGTCAACTGGGCTTGATTAAATAAAAGACGCAGAGCGCAAAGAGCAAAGGATATAGCGTTAATTCTTCGAGCGGTCTGCGATTTTCCAATTAATAGAAAAGAGGTTTATTATGGGTAACGGATACATGGGCAAAATTCTGAAGGTTGATTTAACTTCCAGGCAGATCAAGCCTGAGCCTCTTAAGGAAGAGTGGGCCCGCAAGTACATGGGAGGAACGGGTCTGGCCACTCGCTATCTATATGAAGAAATCGATAAGTCCACCAGACCCGAGGACCCGCGCAATCCCATCATTTTCATGACCGGTCCTTTAGGGGGGACCCCTTCCCTCACTTCTGGAAGGCACCAGGTTGTTTCTCTTTCTCCTTTAACGGGTATTTTCGGGGAATCCGATTGCGGCGGTCATTGGGGTGATAACCTGAAAAGGGCTGGTTATGACGGCATCGTGATCACCGGGAAATCGCCCGCTCCAATCTATCTCTGGATTAAGGATAGCCAGGTGGAGATTCGACCTGCCGATCGATTCTGGGGAATCGATACTTACGATCTTGACCTGCTCATTAAGGCCGAGACCGACCCCAAGGCCACGGTCGCCTGTATTGGACCGGCAGCAGAAAAGGGAGCACTGATTGCTGGTATCCTTCATGAGGGAACGCATGGTCGGGCTGCCGGGCGATGTGGCCTGGGATCGGTAATGGCGGGGAAAAAGCTAAAAGCCGTCGCTTTATTGGGAACCGGCCAGGTTTCCATGGCTGACCCTGAAGGATTAAAAAATTTAGTGCGCGAGAAAACGCCCCTCGTAGTGGATCGGCTCAAAGACTTGCGCAAATATGGGACGGCGAGAATGGTTCAAGCCAGCGAGCAGATCGGCAGCATGCCCTTGCAGAATTTCAAATATCCCCACCGCTGGGAAGAAAGCGCGGCCAAAATCTCCGGCCCGGCCTTGGCGGAAAAAGTCCATATGCAGCACTATTTTTGCGGGGCCTGCGTCATTGGCTGCGGCAAGACCGTCCAGGTCAAAGAGGGGAAGTATAAAACAGCCGTCGGCGGCGGCCCGGAATATGAAACGGTCAATCTCCTGGGGGGCAACTGTCTCGTTGACAACCTGGAAGCCATCTGCCTCGGTAACGAACTGTGCAACCGCTACGGTATCGATACCATAGAAACGGGAAATCTGGTGGCCTTTGCTATGGAAGCCTATGAGCTGGGCCTCATTGGGGAGAGGGATACGGGAGGTGTACCTCTGAAATGGGGTGACCCGGATGCGCTCGTCGAAACGATCCGCATGATCGGTGAAGGAACGCATGTTGGCGCAATCTTACGACAGGGTTTGGTCCGGGCAGCCAAGGCGATCGGACGTGGGGCTGAAGAGCTGGCCATGCATGTAAAGGGCCTGGGCATCCCGGCCCATGACCCGCGGGCTTACAACGGCCTGTCTTGTTCTTACGCCACATCCAACCGCGGTGCCCACCACACCTCCGGCCAGACCCATGTGTATGAACACCGCCTGGAAGTGCCTGAACTCAACCACAAGCCCATGGGCCGTTTCCTCGTAGAAGGCAAAGGAGCCCTGGCCGCCCTGACCCAAAATATCATGAACGTCCTCGACTCGGTGAAGAGCTGCAAATTCGCCCAGAATGGTGGCTGGACAATCGGGCCTGTTTCTGAGGCCTTTCGTTATGTCACTGGCAGAGAGGACACGATGGAAGACCTGATCCGCCACGGGGAGCGTTCCTTCAACCTGAAGCGGGTCATCAACGTAAATCTGGGGATCAGCCGCCAGGATGACAAGCTGCCCAAAAGGTTGCTCACCCTGGCCAAAACAGCCCCGGGCTATACGCTCAACCTTCCGCCTCTGGATAAGATGCTGGATGAGTACTACCGAATCCGGGGCTGGTCGGCAGATGGGGTTCCACTTTCTGAAACCCTCGAGCGCCTGCAGATTCCATAGCATGGCAAAAGTTGAAACTATTCTTTTGCTGCAATTCCGCAATCTGAATTCGCCATTCCGCAATTGAGAGGAAGTGTATGTGGGTCCGCCTGCTGCCGCCCTTTGGGGATGGAAAAATCTGGCAAGAGCTTCCTTTGCCCGATGGAGCCGGGGTCAAAGAGCTTATCGATCATTTAGCCGAAACGAATCCGAACTTGCGCCCCTATCTGCGCGCCACAGTTGAGGAGACCTTCCATCAATTTATTCTACTCAGGGGAGACCGCGTGCTCAGAGTTGAGGATCGTATCGAGGCAGAAGATCGCATTGTTGTGGTTATGCCCTTGACTGGAGGATGAGGGAATAGGTATGGAGCTTGGCCATTCTTATAACCTCTTTTCTATTCTATCTACCCCCGCACCCACTAAAACCGGCATGGCTTCTTGTGGCCGCCAGCTCCAATATTTCTGCATCAGCAGGGTGATTCCAATCAGCACGCAGCCGATTAAATCCGTAATAACCCGAGGATCAATCAAAGCCAAGGCCGCCCCAAAGAGAAGAATCCTTTCTATAAAATTTGCCGGCTTGAACAAATATCCGATCATCGATCCAGCCAAAGCTATAACTCCAAGGCTGGCGAAGAGAAATCCAATAATCACCCATAGAATAGGGCCCTGTCCTAAAAGGCTTGGGCTGTAAACAAAGATGAAGGGGACTAAGAATCCTGCAAAGCCAATGCGGCAGCCGACCAATGCCGTCTTGAACCAGTGCGCCCCGGCAATCGCTGCCCCCACATAAGCTCCCAAGGCCACGGGTGGCGTTACTCCGGCCAGGACTGCATAATAGAAAATGAAAAGATGGGCGGGCAAGGGCTCTATACCTACATTGACAAAAGCGCCAGCCACCATTGAGATCCCCAAAATATAGGCCGCCACGGTCGGAACGCCCATGCCCAAAATAATGGTGATGACCATACCCAACGCCAAAGCGATCAATAAGGAATGGCCGCTTAAGGCGATGATGACCGCAGAAAACTTAACAGCCAACCCGGTCATCCCTACAACGGCCACCACCAGTTGCACCACACCAGCCATGGTGCCTACGAAAGCAGCCGTATAGGCACCTCCCTCCAGGGCTTTCATCACCTTTTTCAGTGCTTCCCAGAGTTCTTTTCTACTTCTCTGAGAGATAAGGTATAGAACCAGCGCACTGATAAAAGACCAGAAGGCACAAGTGGTCGGGGTATACATCGAAGCCAATAAGATAATCAAAAGGACTAAAGGAATAAAGAGGGTATGGCTTCCAGCGAGCATCTCTTTAAGGGGAATCTTTCCTGCATCTGGATCAGGAGGGAATCCCAAACGTTTTGCCTCAAATTGGACAGCCATCCAACATCCGAGATAATAGAGGAGAGCTGGAATCAAAGCAGATAGTGCAATTTTGAAATAAGAGATACCCAGGATATCTGCCATGATAAAGGCTCCAGCACCCATGATCGGCGGCATGATCTGGCCGCCAGAGGAGGCAGCCGCCTCGACGCCGCCAGCAAAATGGGGTTTGTAACCCTTTGACTTCATCAAGGGAATGGTAAATACGCCAGTCGTTGCCACATTGGCCGCTGTGGACCCGCTGATCATTCCAAAGAGCATACTGGAGACGACCGCCACCTTGGGAGGCCCGCCCGTCAGCCTGCCGGTTAAAGCATAGGCCAACCGGATGAAAACATCCCCACCCCCGGTGTGAACCAATAATCCGCCAAAAATGACGAAGATGGCGATCACACATGCTGAGACACGCATAATCGCACCATAAATCCCCAATTCTCCGAGATAGAGGCTGGCAATGAGGTCCTTTATGGAGAAACCAGAATGGGCCCATTTTCCTGGGAAGTAGGGACCGAAGAAGGCGTAAAGGAGGGCAATGGTCGCGAGAATGGGTAAGGCCAATCCCACCGTTCGACGTGCGGCCTCGAGCACGAGGATCACCATGATGCCACCGAGGATAAGATCCAAGGTTGTGGGGGAGAGATAACCCAGATCATAGAGGATGCGATTGAGATTGAGCATATAATAAACATTACCGATAAGACCCAATACCGTGAGAACGACATCCCAGATATGGATGACATTCCTGCTCGGGCTTCGTTTTCGAGGGGGATAAGTAATGAAAATCAATAATAAGGTAAACATGAAGTGAACGGTGTTCTGAAGAACCCAGGCTCCAGTTCCTGCGGTATAGATATGAAAAAGGGCCATCGCAATGGCAATGGCCCTCATTGAATACATCCAGAAACCGCTGAGGATCCGCTTGGGCGTCTCTTCCTTTTCTACGGCTTTCTGTTGTTCATCACTAAGAGGGATCTGGGTGGAAGTCTCAAGCGTATCTCTTGGCCTCACTCTATCTCCTTATAGGCAAAGGGCGAAATTCTTTTATTCACTGCGCTTCAGGTGGAATGGCTTCTTCGGGAATTTTCAGGCCTATCTCTCGATAATATTTCAGCGCCCCTTTGTGGAGGGGGGCCGTGGCGTGGAGGACGGTCTCTTCAGGCTTTGTATTGGCCACTAAAGGAAAAGCCTTGGCGATTTCTGGTAGATGCTTCCAAAAGGTCCTCACCACTTCATAAATCACATCATCGGGAATCTCTTTATTGGCAACGAAATTGGAATACAAACCCACAGTGACTGCCTCGGGGACATCTTTATAGGTATTTGCTGGAATCACCTTTCTTACCAGAAAAGGATAGGTTTCGCTGACTTTTTTCACCTGATCCTCTTTCAACGAGAGGATGCGGATAGGCCTGAAGGCGTGGACCTCTACAAAAATCGGTGTGGGCAGGGTGCCATTGTAGCTGAATCCGACGATTCGTCCATCCTTAACAGCTTCCGCGGCATCGGAAAGCTTTGCGCGATAAATCTTTGGTGTAAAACCCAATAACCCAAATACCTTCTCTGTGATATATTCTCCCCCTCCACCGATCGTACTGGGATTGAAAAGTTTTCCCGCCAAATCCTCAAAGGTCTTGACGCCACTGTCCTGAGCCACTGCCCAATGCATATAGGTCGTCGCCGAATTCCAGAGAAGGCGATGATTGGTTATGGCTTTATCCTTAAATCTGCCTATTCCGCGATAGGCCTCGTAGGAAACCAGGGCCTCGCTCATCGCAATGTCCAGTTCATTTTTGCTCATGCGAATCGTATTTTCCCTCGTCCCACTGGTTTCCCGAGCAGTGATGTCCACCTTGGGGGAATGCTGGCTTACGACAGCGCCTATCTGAGTACAATAGAAATACCAGCCACTGCCACTGGGCAGCGCCCCCATTTTTAAAAGAGTCTTCTTCTCTTGAGCCAGGGAGAGTTGGGGCATCATTGAGGTGAAAACGACAAAAATAAGAATAAGAAAAACCAAACAGAGCCTTTTTTGTTGATTCGTTATCTTTTGCATATTCAGTCCACCTTTCTTCTTTTATGATTCTTCCGGCTCTTCAATGGGTAAAATTGCTTATGCTTATAGCATTGCCTCTGCATTCTTGCAACTGTTAAAGATCACTTATAATTTCTCTTTCACGGCCTTGCAGAATTGGGTCGTGGAAGAAATCCCACCTTGATCAGGAGTGAGGTACTTCCCTTCTTCATAAACCCCATACACTGCTCTTTCCAGCCGTTGCGCGGCATCTTCAAAACCCAGATATTCGAGCATCCATTTTGCCGAAAGAATCATCGCTGTGGGGTTGACAATATTCTTCCCCATAAGATCTGGAGCAGTGCCATGAACCGGCTCAAAATAAGCGTAATCTTTGCCGAAGCAGGCACTGGGTGCCAGCCCCAATCCCCCCACCAGCGCAGCTGCTCCATCAGCCATCACATCGCCATGTTCGTTCGGCATAACCACCACATCAAATTGCTGGGGGTTAATGATCATCTGCTGGCAGAAATTATCAATAACTTGCTGGTCAAAGGTGAGCTCCGGATACTGCTTCACTGTTTCCTCAACAATCCGCCGGAACAACTCATCGGATTGCACGAGCACATTGTATTTACTTGCAATGGTTACCTTACCCTTTCCCCCTTTTCTTTTTCGCTTCATGGCCAGATCGCAGGCTGCCTTAGCTATATTTTTCGTGTTCTCCACCGTTATGACCCGCACTGCAAATTTACCCTTCATCGAGGTGTCCAGCACCTGACCCGTGATTAAATCGGTAAGTTTCAGAGGCTCCAAGCGCTCAATATCTCCCTCCCGTCCTGGATAGAGGCCCTCGAGATTCTCACGAATCACAACGAAATCAATCCCCTCCGGCCTCTTTAATGGACTCCGCATCCCCTTCACCCATTTGACCGGCCTGAAATTGGCATAGGTCTTCTTCCCCCACCTTAAATATCCCAATCCCCCAGCCATCCCTCTGGTAGAACCAAACAAGGTGCAGTCCGCCTCGTCCACCGCCTTCTTCGCCTCAGGAGGAAAAGGATTCCCATATTTCTGGATTCCCTCGTCACCTGTTAAGGGCCAGAGGAATTCGATTCCGAGCCTCATCCCCTCCAGAATCTCTACGGTCGGAATCACGAATTCTGGGGAAGCATCATCCCCTTTTATGACGCAAACCTTCTTCTTGGCCATTCAGACTCCTCCTTTTTAGTTATTTGTTTCTCCCCTTGGTTACCTCATAAGATATCCAATAGTCCATACAAGATCAGAAAAGTCGGCTTTACACCACAAATAATTCCAACATCTCCCTTCCCTGTCAATCCATTTTTTTCCTCATTGATTTCTGGCGATGAACTCGAGAAAAGTCCCATCTTTCCACACCCGATGGGCCCTGGACAAAAGCTGCATGGCTTCTTCCTTTTCTCCTGCTTCCAGGCAGTCGATCATCCGGCGGAAAAGCTCATCAGCTTCCTGGAAGAAGCGGAAAGCTTCCCGGTATTTGAACCATCCTTTTTGAAAACCCACGGTGGTCAGAAGGGCCTCTCTCCGTCCTGTCCCGCCCGTTATATTATCCAAATAGAGCCCTGGTAAATCCCATGATTCTCCAAGAGATCGCACATACCTTTCTTCTGCCGCCACCGCCCTCCTGCCATGGGAGAAGTCTTCCAGGGCAGCATGGGCACAACGTTTCCCCAAATCTCTTATTCTTTTCCGCAATTCGTCCAGTTCAATGAAATGGACACCCATCCCTCCAACCGGGTGCAAACTCAAAATAAAAGCCCATTTCTCCACCCACCGAGCCGCCTCCCGGTGCATCCCTGAATTGTAAGCACTGGCAACGAAGGCGAAGGGCAAACCATTAAGCTGCTGGCTCCAAATAAAAGGGTAACAGCGTTCGAAGAAGGTGTGGGTTAGGGCATTCGCACTCCAAAAGTAGGTGGGAAGGGTAAGGAGAAGGGCATTGGCTTTCTCGAGCTTTCTGTGCAAACTGCCTTCGCCCTTCTCTCCCATGTCATCCTCGAGGGGGCAGTGGTAAGGGAAACACTTGCAGGAAAAACATCCCCGGCAGAATTCCAGGTGTTGGTCGGGAAGGAATATCTCTTCTATCCGTATTCCCTGGACCTGCCTGGCTCCCTCGATAAGAATTTCCATAAGATGAGCAGTGAATCCTTTGCGTCGAGGGCTGGCCTGAATTGCCAGAAGGCTCGGCCCCTCATTTTTGGCTCCTTCCGTTGGTGAACTATCGAAGGGAATCATCTGGGATCCTCCTTGCGGCCTTAAACAGAGACAAACCCCCTGCTCACTTCGTCGCGAGCAGGCCAACAATCGAAAACAACTAAAAACATCTATCCCAATGGTTTTCCCCTGTCAATGCTTTTATGACCCTTGCCACCCTTCACTTTCATGCCGCCACCCAAGTCGTGGCCCGGGCGCAAGGGCCATTCACGAAGAAAGCATCGGCCGAATATCAGGAAATAGAGTTGGCCGGGGTCGGGCCACGACAAGTATCTGATATCGAATCGAATAGTGCTGGAATGACCCCCTGAAATGGGCCCCTATAATGCATTTTTCGAGGGCAAAAAGGACGTTTTTCCCGACAGTCTGCTAAGGAGCCGAGCGATATTGCATTTCAGGCTCCGTGAGAGTTCTGCTGCCTATAAGGCTCTTTTCGAGGTTGAAAACGAGGATATAGAGACCTTGAAAACGGGTATTTCTGGGACCTTAATTCTGGATAATCAAGACCTTACCTTGGCCCGATCCCGGAGCCACCGGAGCCAAACCGGCAAAAGGGAGCATTCACCGGGACTTCTTGCAGATAAAAAGGGTTGCTCATGGGGCACCTCGAATTATAATATTACCATTATTTAGTTTCAATTACGGAACTACCGTAATATTTAGAAAAAATGATCCTGTCAATTAACTTTCCCTGCAGATGGGAAAGATGGTGAGGAGGAAATGGAATATGGTTTGGGTAGGGATCACCCCTTCATAAAAGAAAGGAGAGGAGAAACAGGTTGCTTCAATTTTAAAGGCCAATCTGGAATAAATTGGTCGGAATAAATTGGGCTTGACAATTGGTTCATTTTAACCTAATTTTTTTATTAACGTATTCCCTAATTGGTTCCAGTTGACCGAACAACCTAACCTTTAACCTTCTGGAGGATGTCATGAGAAGTAGTTTCCAGAAGGTGCCTATTGTGGCTCCAGGGGAATTTCATATCCCCCTAGGGATCGTAAACTACCCCAAAGCCAAGATTTCATAGAACAGTCGGCTTCAGCGTTCCCCCTTAAAACCTTAAGGAGGTGATCCCATGACTCCTGAAAAATTTAAACGCAAACTCGCCGCCATCCTCAGTGCGGATGTGAAGGGATATAGCCGGCTTATGGGCGAGGATGAAGAGGGAACCATCCGCACCTTGAACGCCTACAAAGAGGTGATGGCAGGATTCATTCAGAAGCACCAGGGCCGGGTGGTGGTTGCTCCAGGGGATAGCGTGCTGGCTGAGTTCGCCAGCGTGGTGGATGCTGTCCGGTGCGCCGTGGAGATTCAGGAGGAGCTGAAAGAAAGGAATAAGGAGTTACCGGAAGAAAGACGGATGGAGTTTCGGATCGGGGTCAACCTTGGAGATGTGGTGGAGGAACGGGACACAATTTACGGGGATGGAGTGAACATTGCCGCTCGGTTGGAGAGTTTGGCCGAGGCCGGAGGAATCTGTATCTCCGGGATGGTTTATGACAATATCAAGAATAAGTTGGCCTTTGGATATCAGTATGTTGGCGAGCAAGTTGTAAAGAACATCAAGGATCCGGTCCGGGTATATCGAATCTTGATGGAGCCAGGGGTGAGGAAAGCGGAAAGATGTCTAAGGAGCAAGATGAAAGGTAGAAGGGGGCTTGTTTTGGGTTTCCTCGCTGTCTTCGTGGTGCTGGCCGCTGTGGTGGCCCTGTGGCAGTTCTACCTGCGTCCGGCCCCTCCTCCCCACGAGGTTGCCTCCAAGGAGAAGATGGCTTTTCCTTTACCTGACAAACCCTCCATTGCTGTCCTTCCTTTTGTCAACATGAGCGGTGACAAGGAGCAGGAGTATTTTAGTGACGGGATCACTGAGGACCTGATTACGGATCTCTCCAAGGTCTCCGGCCTCTTAGTGATCGCCCGTAACTCGACTTTCACTTACAAGGGAAAGCCCGTGAAGGTTAAGCAAGTAGCGGAAGAGCTTGGCGTCCGTTACGTCCTCGAGGGGAGCGTGCGCAGGGCCGGTGACGAAATCCGCATCAATGCCCAGCTCATTGATGCGATGACCGGCCATCATCTGTGGGCTGAGCGATACGACGGCGCAATAGGGAAGATCTTTGCTTTGCAGGATAAGATTACCCAGAAGATTGTTTCGGCCCTGGCGGTGAAGCTGACCGGAAGTGAAAAGGAACTGGTAGCCCAGAAGGGGGCCGCTAATGTGGAGGCATATGATGCGTTCTTGAGGGGATATGTGCATTATCTACGGTTCACGCCTGAAGATTCCGCGAAGGCAGTCGCTTCCGTTAAGAAGGCCATCGAGCTGGATCCGAATTACGGACGGGCTTATGCGGCCCTGGCTGCGGTTTACTATGAGGCCTCAATGATGGTGGCATTGCTCAAGGGCCTGGGGGTTTCCTGGCATGAAGCTCGTGCGCGGTCGATTCAATACCTGCAAAAGGCAGCGCAGGACCCAATTACTCACGCTGTCAAATCCCGAATGTATCTCTGGAGGCGTCAGCATCAAGAGGCAATCTCGGAACTCGAACGGGGCCTCGCCCTCGATCCCAACGATCCCGCTAGCAATTTTAATATGGGCAGCGCTTTAATTTATGCCAGCAGGCCAAAGGAGGCCGTTGAATTTCTCAAGCGAGGGATGCGGCTCGATCCCCATAATCCGTCTCGGTATTTGGTTGGTCTCGGCATGGCCCACTTTTGCATGGGGGAATTGGAAGAGGCAGCGGCTTTGGTGGAAAAAGCGACGAGACTCAACCCGGAAAGTGCACCGACGTGGGCGGGCTGGCTTGCGGCGTATTACGCTCTCCTTGGTCGTGATCAGGAAGCGCGGGCCGCGCTTGAAACTTTTAAAAAAGAAAGGGAAAAGGTCGACGTTCCGGGTACGGTCAATCTGCGATACTTCATGAATGGTGTGCCCTTCAAGGACCGCGCAGTCGCCGAGCGGTTTGCTGAAGGCCTCCTCAAGGCAGGGGTTCCGCCAGCAAAAATACCCGGTGGATATTTCCCCGCGTTCAAAGAAAACCGGCTGACTGGAGAGGAAATCAGGAGCCTCCTCTTCGGTTCGGCGATAACCGGATACATTTTTTATCCCCAGCAATTTTGGACGGAGTATAAAAAGAATGGAGAAATCACCTGGCGTGGGCCTGGGCCAATTCCTTATGATACTGGTAAGAGTAGGATTGAAGGCGATACGATTTGTTGGCAGTACCAGAAGAGATTCTGGGGAGTTGAGTATTGCGGGACTGTTTTCAGGTACCCTGGTGGCACGCCCGAGGGTAAAGATGAGTATTTCTGGTGCACTGATTTTGGATTTGGGACTTTTTCCTTGATGAAATGAGGATAACGGCCTGCAGGCAAGTGGTGCTTTAACGTAGGAGATTAACACCCTGCGCCAGAGTTAACGGGAATCTGTCCCGGGAGAAGACGATACGTTCTTTCCGAAATTGCTTTAATGCCTCAATATTTTAGTGCGCAACGCACGTTCCGGACGAATCTCCCCTTCACCTGGATACTCGTCGGTGCTCGCGATAGATAAATCCCCTCCCAAGCGACCCCCCCTTTCACTTTTATGCCGCCACCCAAGCCGTGGCCCGAGGGCAAGGGCGATTCACGAAGAAAGCATCGGCCGACCAATAGGAAATACGCTAAGCGCAAAGCGCTATGCGCCTAGCGGTAAAATTCTCGGGCCATCCCATGGAGGAATCCCGCCTTCAGCGCGACCTTATGATTTCGAGTGAATTGCCCTTGCGGCCGGGCCTGCAAATCCTCAGGAAACAATTGATATCTCTTATCTTTCGCTCAAAGTGAAGGTGGGCAACTTTTATGACCCCCTGGAAAGGGAAACGTCCACTTCGTTTTCCTATTGACAAACTCAGTCGTTTTTCATAAGGTTAAGCAAAAAATAAAACTTGGTTTAGATAATCAAACTAATGAGCTCCCGTTATTTAATCGGTTCCCTACTGAAAGCTGCTCGCCTGCTCAGACTTTTTGACGAAGATTCCCGCAAATTGCGGAATATAGATATGCACCGCCAGACCGGCTTCAATAAATCGACGGTCATGCGCCTCCTCCTATCTTTGGAAAAAGTGGGATTTCTGGAAAAGGACCCGATTTCAGGAGAATATTCTATCGGTTTAGGCCTATTCGAAGCCGGGAGCAAGTATTTGGATAAGACCGATCTGCATCGTCAGGCTATGCCCCTGGTCTCCGAGTTAGCCGCTAAATGTAATGAGACGGCTTACCTTGCGGTACTGAACGGCCAAGAAGCGGTCTTTCTCGATCGGGTGGAAAGCTCCAAAGCTATCCGGACGACTTCCCGGGTGGGCAGCCGTATCCCTCTTTATTGCACAGGAGCGGGAAAGGCCATCTTGGCTTTTCAGGAGGAAGAGCAGATTCAGAACATTCTGAAAGCAACCAAGATAAAGGCCTTCACTCCTCGCACCCTGAAGGAAAGAGGGAAGATCCTAAGAAACCTGGAGGAAGTCCGCCTACGGGGATATGCCGTGGACAATCAAGAGTATGAGGAAGAGATCAAAAGCATCGGAGCTCCCCTGAGAGATCGTAGCGGAAAGGTCATCGCGAGCATTTGCCTGGTGGGGCCGGTCTGGCTGATGTCCGATGAGCGAATTAAAAAAGAGCTGGCCCCAGAAACCGTGGAAACAGCCCGGCGGATTTCGCGGAAGTTAGGGTACATGGCAAACCGTAAGACATACATCTATTGAGGTAAAGCTGAAAAGTACCCTGGAGGAAATATGGCCAAAGTCGTAGTCGTGGGGTTGGACGGATTCAATCCAGAGCTGGTCCAGAAATGGAAAGAGGAGTTACCCAATATTTCCCGGATCATGGGAGAAGGAATTTATGGAACCCTCGAAAGCACTGTTCCACCCATAACGCCGCAGGCCTGGACTTGTGCTCAATCCAGTAAGAATCCAGGCCAGTTTGGTTTTTGGGACTTTGCCTTCCGGCGGGATTTCTCTTATGGAGAACCACTCCTGGTGAATTCCCGGGAGGTAAAAGTTGACACTCTTTACAAGATCCTTCCAAAATTTGGCAAGAAAGTAGCCATCATCAATGTGCCTGTAAGCTATCCTCCGCCGGAAATTCCCAACGGATATGCGGTTTCGTGTTTCATGACTCCCAGCTTAGAAAAAACATTTACCCACCCGGCGGATTTGCGAAATGAGGTTGAAAAGGTTGACGGGCCGTACATCATTGATGCCTCGATGGAAGGGGTGAATTATCGACAGCTGGACAAGGATGTGGTCCTGGCGCGCATCTACGAAATGGACCGGCAAAAATTCAAACTGATGGAATATTTCATCCGGGAAAAGAGGTGTGATTATGTCTTTGGAGTAATCATGGGTACAGACCGCATGCCCCATCTTTTCTACCGGTATTTTGACGAAAAGCACGTCCGTTATGAATTTCATCCGAGATTCAGTAAGGCATTGAAGGAGCATTATCAGTTCTGCGATCAGCAGATTGGGGAGCTGCGTCAGGCCCTGGATGAAGATACGGTGCTCCTGGTTCACAGCGACCACAGCGTCCAGCGATTGGATGGCCGGATAAACTTGAATGAATGGCTCCTCCAGGAAGGATATCTCAAATTGATAAGCCGACCTTCTAAGCCTACTCCCTTGAAAGATTGTCAGGTGGATTGGTCAAGGACAGTGGCCTGGGCGACAGGCTATACAGGGCAAATCTACCTGAATATGAAGGGAAGAGAGTCACAGGGCAAGGTGGATCCATCGGAATACCATAGTGTTGTTTTAGAACTGAGTGAGAAGTTAAGGGCCATGCCGGGTGAAAATGGACAACCCTTGGATACCGAAACGTTCAAGCGGGTGGACATCCATTCCGGGCCATACTCAAAATATGGCCCTGACCTCTTTATCTACTTCGATCAATGCCGCTACAACATCAGCGAGATGATTGGCTACGATTCTCTGTACTCCTACGATACGGCCAAAGGTTCAGATGACGGGGGCCATGGAAGGCAAGGGTTCTTGGCTATGGTCGGCCCAGGCATTCCGGCAATCGGCGAACTTAAGGGAATGACCCTTCTGGACGTGGCTCCGACGATCCTTTCTCTTATGGGATTGCCGATCCCGGAGGATATGGAAGGGAAGATTCTGCTGGAAAAGGGAAGGGAGGTGGTTTATTCGGAAGAAGATGAAGAGGCGGTTCGGAAAAGACTTTCCGGCCTGGGATACCTGGGATAGAAGAAGGTCTTTAAAAAATAAACAAGGAAAAGGAGGAGGGGAAATGAAGATGCTTAAAAGTAGCGTCGTGCTATTCGTTTGCTTATCGCTGTTATTTGCATATTGCCCCGACCGGGCGATGGCCAAATACCCTGAGAAGCCTATCACGATCGTCTGCCCCTGGGCTCCTGGGGGATTGGCATTCTTAATGGCCATGGAGCTGGGGAACGAAATGGAAAAAATCCTGGGGAAAAGAGTGCTGGTCACCTCGCAGACCGGAGGGGCCGGGGCAGCCGCGGCCACGGCTGTCAAACAAGCTGTTCCCGATGGCTATACTCTTTTTCAGGCCTGGATCGCCCCCTTTGTCATGGTGCCCTTGCAGAATCCTCAAATAGGCTATGACCCTTTAAAGGATTTTACGCTCTTGGCCTACATGACCGAGAACCCGGTGGTAGCGCTGGCTCACAGAGACAGTCCTTATAACACACTGAAAGAATTTGTTGATTATCTGAAGGCAAACCCTGGAAAACTTCTTAAATTCGGCGGAGGCCCCACCCTTTCCGTCCATTCCTTGTTTGCCAATGAAGTATTCCACAACGCCGGCGTCAGAGTTCAGCCGGTTTATTATGTTGATTCTGGAGCCCCGATCCCGGATCTGGCGGGAAAAACCCTGGATGTATCCTTCCATATTTTTGAAGCTTTGAAACGGTTTCCCGTGACCAAGGCGCTGGGCGTCTTTTCCGAGAAAAGATACCCGGAGTTTCCCGATGTACCCACGATTGCGGAGCAGGGGCTGAAAGCTCCCACTGTGAAGTCCTGGTCGGGTTTTGCCGCTCCGAAAGGAATTCCGGAGGAAGCCCGGAACTTGTTGGTGCAGACCATGCAAAAGATCATCACCGATCGAAAATTTCAGGAAAAGATTTTTAACAATATGAATCAATTTGTCGTTTACCACGGGCCAGAAGGTTTTGCAGAAATCATCAGGCGGGATATGGAACAGATGAAAGGCCCTGTGGAGCGAGCCATGGAGAGGGAAAGGAAGAAATAGCCCAAATTTAAGAAGAGGAGTGGCTCCTATGGTCTTTCGAGGGAAACACTTAAACCGGATGGTAGCCGCATTCTTAACGATCTTCAGCCTATCCATGCTCTGGGTTGCTTATCATCCGGAAAGACCTACTGGGAAGACCTGGGCGACCGATGCCATGGTCTACCCAAAAGGAATCCTTTTTCTTCTTTTAATCTGCTCGGTCATCCTCTTTCTTCAGCGGGCAGAGAAAGGGGAGGGGAAGATAGAAAAGATCCCCTCTCTGCTGGCGATTTATGCCACTTTCATCGGCTATTCGCTGGCCTTACCGCATCTGGGATTCTTACTGGCGACTTTTTTGTGGGTCTTTCTCATGGCCCTGATGGCGGGGGAGAGGCGGCTTTGGATGGCTCTCCTGATTGGACTCCTGAGCACTACGATTTCCTACATGGTCTTCTGGGTGGTTCTACGGGTACCCTTCCCGGAAGGGAAGATTATCGGCCTGGAGCGATTTTTCGGCTAAGCCAACCGGATAAGGAGCTTATTCGATGTTTGACACCCTGATTGGGGGATGGGGGATCGTCTTCACCCCGCTGAACCTGCTGATCATTATCTTCGCCACGATCCTGGGAGTGATCATCGGAATTGCTCCCGGGATCGGCCCCTTCATGGCTGTGGTGATCCTGCTTCCGTTTACTTTTAATGTCCCTGCCGAGAGCGGGATGCTGGCCCTGATGAGTATATTCGTCGGCGGAGCCATGGGAGGCGGAATTACCTCCGCAATTCTGGGGATTCCAGGCACCCCCATGGCTACAGCCACGGTATTCGATGCTTATCCGATGTCGAAGAAAGGGCAGGCTGGAAAAGCAGTGGGATATGTGGTCACGGGGTCTTTTTTTGGGGGAATATTTAGCCTGGTGGTTTGTATCTTTACCGCGCCTTTCTTGGCCAAGGTTGCTCTGGCTTTTGGCCCCCCGGAATATGCCGGGCTGGCCCTGATGGGCCTTTCAGCCGTCATCGCTCTTTCCCAGGAGTCGGCTGTAAAAGGTGTAATCTCTCTTCTGATCGGCCTCTTTCTGGCCGCCGTGGGAACGGATGAGGCTACTTCTGATCTCCGTTTTACTTTCGGGATTATGCAGCTCACCAAGGGGATTGATATCGTCCCTGTACTTCTCGGGTTGTTCTCGATTTCTAAAGTCCTCGAGTTTGTCGAAGAGCGGGTGATGGTCATCCAGTATGACAAAAAAGCGCTCATCCCGAGGTATCCATCCAAAGGAGAGATCTTTAAATACAAAGGGGCTTATTTGCGGGCTTCCATCATTGGAACCATTATCGGAGCCATCCCCGGTGTGGGGTCTGTCCAGGCAGCCTTCATCGCCTACGCCGAAGCCAAAAGGGTTTCCAAGCACCCGGAGCTCTTCGGTACGGGGATTCCCGAGGGGATCATCTCCTGCGAATCGGCCGATAATGCCGTCAGTGGTGGAGCCCTGATTCCCATGCTCACTCTGGGAATCCCGGGAGATGCCATCACAGCCATCGTCATGGCAACTCTCTTTGTTCACGGGTTGACCCCCGGTCCCCACTTTTTTCAAACCCAGCAACACATGATCACGGCCCTTTACATCGGCATGATCATCTCTAACTTTCTGATGCTCATCCTCGGAATGTATGGAGCCAGACTGGTCATGGGGATGATCGCCCGAACCAAGGAGAGCGTGTTGATCCCCAGCGTGGCCTTGATCTCCATGCTCGCCACCTATTGCGTATCGGCCTCGCTCACGGACGTCTGGATCATGTGGGTTTTTGGGGTGGTCGGCTATTTCCTCGTCAAGGTCAAAATTCCCCTTTCCCCGATTATTTTGGCCATTATCCTGGGCCCGCTTTTCGAAGGATCTTTCCGCCGATCCCTGTCCATATCCGACGGTGATTTTACCATTTTTATAACCCGTCCTTACTCCGCATTGATCTTAGGCATTACCGTCTTGTTAGTGGTATGGCCGTATATGAGGAAGAAACAACCCTGAATCAGAGGAGTTCAGAGATGGAGGACAGACTCATATAACCAGAAAGGAGGAATCGAATCTCCCCCTCATACACCGAGGGTATGATTAAGGCTACTTCTTCACATATAAATAACATTTTTTAATATCCAGAAAGCTGTGCGGTTGAATTTTGGGTAGTGGCCCTTTAATTTATTGATATTTCCATTTAGATGCCGCTAAAACGCAATGCTGACGCCAATTTTTCGCCTACATCGGGATGGCCGTGAAAATATTCGGACCCTTTAGCCCATAAGATTCAAAGAATGAATTATTAAAACAATTGCGGAAAATGGCTCCCATGGCTGATCTAGAGAACATCCTGCCGTTTAGAATTAAAGAAGGCGCCAGGATTTTGGAATAATTATCAATATATTATCGGGCCACTACCGAATTTTGTAGTTAGGGCGAAAGGAGGCCTTTATGAAGCGGAATTTTAATTTTGTTTTATTCGGGATCCTCCCTCTCCTGATGGTTGTTCCCTCGTGGGTCTTAGCGCAGAGTTTCCCAGAGAAGCCGATCACCTTTATCGTGCCATTTCCCGCCGGAGGCCCGGCGGATATGTTAGGGCGAGGCCTCGCGGAAGCAGTGAAGAAGCATCTACCCAAGCCCGTGGTAGTGGTCAACAAGCCAGGAGGTGCGGGAACGATCGGAATCTCGGAAGTGATTCAGGCGAAACCAGATGGCTATAAGATTGGCCAGGCAGCGGTGGCGATCCTCACCGTTCAGCCCCATTTGACCTCCCTCCCTTACCGGACCCCGGACGATTATCTCCCCCTGATGAAGCTGGTGACCCTGCAAGTTATCATGTTTGTCCGCAGCGACGCACCTTGGAAAAACGCCCAGGAATTCATCGAGTACGCCCGGGCCAATCCGGGCAAGTTGAAGATTGGCATTCCAGGGTTTGGTACTATTCTTCATTTGGACCTGGAGCAGCTAAAGGTTTTGGCCAAGATAGATCTCACCAATGTTCCCTTTGAAGGGCCGCAACAGGTGCCGGCCCTGCTCGGAGGGCATGTAGATGTTGCCCTGGCGCATCCAGCCCCTGTCATACCCCATGTGCAGGCAGGAAAGATTCGGGTCATCGGCGTGTTCCAGCATGCGCGCAACCTATCTTTTCCCGATGCACCGACTTTCAAGGAATTAGGGTATGACATCACCCAGGGGGTTTATTACCTCTTGGTTCTTCCCAAGGGAACGCCCAAACTCGCAGTCGATACGATCCATGACGCCTTCAAGAAGGCACTGGCAGAGCCATCCTTCGTGGCGGTCATGAAGAACAGTCAAATCGATGTTGAATACCAGGGGCCAGAGGCCCTCGCCAGGGAACTCTGGGCAGATTTCGAGGCGAACCGTAAGCTGGTTGAATACCTAGGCCTGAGGAGGAAATGAATGGAGGTGCAGGCCAATATATTCTGAGGATAACTTCTCTTTGAGTTTTGAAGGACTCCGAGCCTGCGTCGGAGAATTTTATTATAGGAGGTTACCATGGACACAAAGAACCACACTCGTTCCAGCCCAAGGATGACGCGGCGCGCGTTCCTACGCGGGCTGACCGCGGTTAGTTTCGGCACCTCAGCCTTCTCGCTGCTGATGCCCCGCCGGACAGCAGCTCAGGCCAAAGAGATCACCATGTGGCACTGGGAAACACCTCCGCAACGGGTCAAGGTCCACGATTCCATCGTCGCCGATTTCAAGAAGGAAACCGGCATCACCCTGAAACATATACCCATCAATTTTCCTGAGTACCAGCAACGCATGCTGGCCGCGATCGCGGCTAAGGACCTGCCTGATATGATCCAGGTTAACCCGCCAACCTTCATGACCCTCTATGCCCATCAAGCGATCCTCCCCGTCACCGAGATTTTTAAAGATATTCATGCCCGGGTAAAGTTTTTCGAGGGCACTTACCGCGACTACTTCCATGATAATGAGCATTGGGGAATTCCGGTCTTCGGCGTCCTGTGGCCGCTCCTCTACCGCCAGGACCTCTACCAATCCATCGGAATGCCGAATGGCCCGAGAACCTGGGATGACCTGCTAAAAGGAGCCAAGGAGCTGACCAAAGGGGGGATGTACGGCATGGGGTTGCCAGTGTCCACAAACGGAAACTACGGAAGTCAGAATGTTTGGGGCTTTCTCAGGACCCACGGCGGAGCAATTGTCGACTGCCGCGGGGGCGCTGAAAAGATCGTTTTCAACTCTCCCCGGACTGTAGAAACCTACAAGTTTCTCGCTGACCTCGCCCAATATTCTCCTCCTGGGAAGGAGAACTGGGCTTGGGCAGATGGGGAATTGATGCTCAAGGCAGGCAAGATCGCCACAGCGGTTTTCACCGGATCGTGGTTGCGGGAGGCCGACGCTAAGGTACCCGATCTGGCGGCCAAATATCGGTATGCCCCGATGCCCATCGGCGACAAAGGAGACAAACCCCTCAACTCCGGATACCCCCGGAATATCACGGTGACGAGGGCAGCCAAAGAAAAGGGCAAGATGGATCTGGTCAAGACCTGGCTAACCTGGCTTACCCAGCCGGACCGCCATGCTTCCTACTTGTTCATGGAGCCCGGACTATTCATGCCCATGAGCCAGGCCTCGGCCAACTCTAAGGTATGGACCGAACACCCCACCAACAAGAAATATGCTGCCCTTATCAAAGGCCAGGTAGACGCCATGACCACGATCAGCACCATCGGCTTTGAGAATGGGTGCCGATCGCCCAAGGCCGGCGCCTATGAAGGATCGTTTCTCCTGGGCGCTGTGCTGCAAAAGATTGTGATCAACAAGATTTCCCCGCAGGATGCCGTGACCTGGGGGCATGGGGAATACGAGAAGATTCAGAGGAGCTGACCCTTCATGGCCTCGGCAGTAGAAGCGCTCCCTGGAGCACGCCGGATCACCTCCGAAACCCTCCTGGGCTATATCCTGATGATCCCTTGCGTGGTCTGGATTCTCGGGATCATCCTCTATCCGTTGGCCTTCAACCTTTGGGTAAGCCTCCATCGAATGTCCATGCTCGAGGCCAACCCACCGTTCGTTGGCCTCGCCAACTACCTCGCCGTTCTGTCCGCTCCCGAGTTCTGGGAAAGCATGCGCTTAACCTGCATATGGACCTTCGGCAGTTTAGTGGTGATTGTTCCTGTCGGCCTGGCCATTGCTCTGCTCCTCAACCAAGACTTTCGCGGCGCCAAGGTTGTGCGAACGTGGGTCCTTTTGCCCTGGATGTTCCCGGTCATCGTCATCACCCTCATGTGGCGCTGGATCCTCGACCCAGTGCTTGGGGTCCTTAACTTTTTTTTGGTTGCGACCGGGCTTACGGCTTCCCCCATCTTCTTTCTTGACGCCTCCAGGGCCATGTGGACTGTAATCCTCGTCAACTCCTGGCGCTGGATCCCTTTCATGACGGTCATGCTTTTGGCCGCGCTCCAGACTGTTCCGCTGGAAATTCTCGAGGCCAGTCGAGTGGACGGGGCTAGCGCCTGGAGCCGCTTCCGCTGGATCACCCTGCCTCATATTTCTCCCATGCTGTCAGTCACGACCTTCATGCTGAGCATGTGGCTATTCAACATGTTTCCCCCCATCTGGCTCATGACCCAAGGAGGGCCCGGGGGAGCAACCCTCATTCTGCCGGTGAAGATTTATATCGAAGGGTTTCAGGTCTTCCGCATGAGCAGCGGGGCCACTCTCTCGGTAGTTCTCCTCATATTCTTGGGTATCCTCATGGCCCTTTACTTTCGCCTGAGTGGCGAGCGAGTTGGAGGAAGGTAGATGGGCTTCCGGAGAGGAAGGGTTTGGAGAGGGTTCCTGTACTCCACGTTAGGGCTGCTGCTATTGGTCTACCTATTCCCCGGCTACTGGACGCTGGCCTCGTCGCTGAAGTCGGTAACTGACCTGATGGGAACCCCTACCGCCTTGCCCCTTCGTCCAGTCTTGGAGAACTACGAGGACGTCCTGAGTGGAACGACCTTTCTGATCTTCATGCGCAATAGCCTCATCGTGGCGGGCAGCGTCTCCTTGCTTACTCTTATCCTCGCGAGCACCGCAGCTTACAGCCTGAGCCGGTTCCGCTATGCTGGCCGAAGCCTTATCTCCCAGCTAATTCTACTCGTTTACCTTTTCCCGGGGATACTCTTGATCATTCCAGTATTTGGCATGATGACGCGCCTGGGCCTTTATAACTCGCTCCTGGCCGTCATCATTACTCACGTCTTATTCACGCTCCCCTTTTCAGTATGGGCCCTCAAGTTGTTCTTTGACACCATTTCTGAGGACCTGGAGGCAGCGGCGCGAATCGATGGTGCGGGTCGGCTGACGGTTCTCCGCGTGATTTACCTCCCCCTAGCTGCCCCCGGCATCGCAGCCGCGGCCATTTTCTCTTTTGTGATTTCGTGGAATGAGTACCTTTTTGCTTCCGTGCTCGTGGCCGACAACGAATTGAAAACGCTTCCCGTGGGCATCGCTGGCTGGACCTCGACCTACGCCATCCAGTGGGGCCAGATCACTGCTGCCTCGACCCTGACCGTACTCCCGGCGATTATCTTTTTCGCCTTCATAGGCCGGCTTTTCATCCGGGGTCTAACCGCAGGGGCCATGCGTGAATGATATCCACGATGATAGAGGGCCACCCATCGCCGGATCGCAACAGGAGATTCTGGCGGATTTCCTGGCAGGGGTCACCATTGCTTCTTGAAGCGGGATAAGAGAAGGAAGGGAAAATGTCAAAACCAAATAGAATGAACGTGGCCTTGGTAGGCGCTGGCCGTATTGCTGATGGGGCTCACCTTCCTGCCTGGCAAGAACAGGACGATGCGAAGGTAACCGTCCTGGTAGAAAATAGGCCGGATCAAGCGAATGCCATCGCCCGGAAATGGGGGATCCCGGAATGGACGGTGGATTACCGGGTGGTTCTGGAGCGGGAGGACATCCACGCCGTCGATATTTGTCTCCCACCCCACTTGCATGCTACCGTCACCGAAGAGTTCCTGGCCCACGGCAAGCACGTTCTCGTAGAAAAACCCATGGCCACAACCCTCGAGGATGCGCAGCGGATGGTAAGAGCTGCCGCCAAGTCTCGCGCGGTACTCATGGTCGCCGAAAACTGGCCCTTTGCCTCTTCAACCCAAAGAGTCCTTGATCTTATGGAAAGAGGGATTTTGGGAAGGGTGTTTTTGATGAAAGCCCACCACGAGAGTGGGCTTTATATAGACCGGGCGCTCGAAACCCGCCCCTGGGTCCTCCAGGCAGAACAAAGTGGCGGAGGCTACCTCTTTGACGCCGGGATCCATACCATCAACCTGGCCCGCCACCTCATGGGAGAGTTTGCCTCTGTGTTTGCCTATGCCTCTCCGGGGTTTCCTCCCGATACACTTGAGGACGATTTAGTCTTGGTGGCCCGTTTCCACTCTGGCGCGCTGGCCAGCATGAGTTTTACCGGGCGGTCCCAACACCTTGGAGAAAGGAAGCTCGGTTTTTCTCTCTTCGGCACAAAAGGAGTCGCGGAATTCGACATCTGGAGTGGCCGCGTATCATGGACGGTAAGTGGGTTTCGTACGGATATAGACGAGGCTGGATTTTCCAGGGGTTTTCGGGAAGAGATTCGCCATTTTCTCGACTGCATCACCTCGGGGCGACATCCCCTCACGTCTGCGGAGCAACAAATGGGAACCATTGCAGCCGCTTTAGCCATCTACCAGTCACTGCGCGAGGGAGGGCCCATTGATCCGGCGGATCTTTTGCGGTAAACCTTGATTTAGTGGTGGAGAATGGAAGATGGGGAGTATGGACAATGAAGTTGGGTTAGCTGTTCTCAGCTTCGCCCATTCCCACGGGGAAATGTGGGGGGAAGCTTTTAATGAAGACCCTCGGGCACGGCTCGTGGGCGCCTGGGACGATGACCCCGAGAGGGGACGCGCAGCCGCAGGACGGCTGCATACTTCATTCGAAAAAGACCTTGATAGGTTGCTAAGAAACCCGGAGATTGCCGCCGTGGCCGTTAGCTCCGAGCACGGGACCCACTCAAATCTCGTAATTCGGGCAGCCGCAGCTGGGAAACATATCCTGTGCGAAAAACCCATGGCCACCACCCTCGGGGATTGCGACCGGATGATTGAGGCAATCCAAAAAGCTGGGGTGGTCTACATGCAGGGATTTCAGATGCGTTTCGATCCAGCTAATCAGTACATCCAGGACGTGGTGCATAGAGGTGAAATTGGCCGGGTGGGCATGGTCTACAAACGGCACAGCCATCCCTACGGGCTCCTCGGGTGGCCCCATGGCTATCAGGATTGGTTCTTTGACCCGGTGTTGGGAGGAGGAGGAGCAGGAATGGATGAGGTGATCCATAGCTGCGATTGGCTCCGGTGGATGTTCGGAGATCCAGTATCGGTCACCGCTGAGATGGGTACGATCTTGATGAACATTCCAGTGGAAGATAATCTGGCGGCTATCTTCCGGTTTCGCAGCGGCCCGCTGGCCATCCTCCACTCGAGTTGGACCGAGCTCGCTGCCACGGTAACGACGCAAATCTTCGGCGACCAGGGCAGCATCATCCAGATGTACAGCGATCTTTCCTCGTCAGCCCTGGAGCGGCTCATCCCTTCGCCGATCCTGGTGCATAGGCGGGGAGAGAAGGCTTGGCGTCAGCCTGCCGTTGAAGAAGGCTTCGGGCGCATCCACCACAAAGTCGCCAAGGCTTTTGTGAGCTGCCTGGTGGATGGAACGCCACCGCCAGTAACAGCCGAGGATGGGCGCAAAGCCGTAGAGATGGTCCTAGCCATATATCAATCGGTGCGGGAGCGTAGGGCCATTCATTTCCCTCTTAAGAGATCCACCTGAACCAAGGAGATGGCCATGGGATGTCTAAAAGGTAGAGTCGCTCTGATTACAGGGGCCAGCGGGGGCATCGGCGCAGCCACGGCCCTTAGGTTCGCCAGAGAAGGAGCCAGCGTCGGAGTCCACTACAATCTCCATAAAGAAGCAGCGCAAAAAGTAGCTCAGCAAATCCAGGATATGGGGGGCGAAGCCTTTCTGGTTGGCGGGAACTTGATTCATGCCGAGGAAGCCAATCGGGTTGTCCAATCGATTTTAGAGCGCTTCCAACGCATTGACATCCTGGTCAATATCGTCGGAGGACCCAACGACTCTCTGATCCATGAGATGAGCGAGGAAGCTTGGGACGGTGTCATGGACCTCAATGTAAAGACGGCCTTTCATTGCGTCCGCGCTGCGGTCCCGTCCATGATGCAGAGGAAATACGGGAGGATCATCAACACTTCTTCTTTGGCCAAGAATGGAGTTCCCTGGTTTGTTTACGCGCGGGCGGGAAGGACGAATTATGCTACGGCCAATGCCGCCTTAATCGGTTTCACCCGACAACTGGCCTTGGAATTGGCAGAGTACAATATTACAGTAAATTGCGTAGTTCCCGGTCCTTTGATGATGCCCAAGACAGAGAGACTCTTTATGGCCCTGGAGAACAACCCGGAGATTAAGGTGCCTCCTACAAAAATTATCCCTATGCGCCGATACGGCACACCAGAAGATGTGGCGTACGCCATCGCTTTTTTCGCTGCCGAAGAGGCGGGGTATATTACGGGTGAAGAACTTTATGTAAGCGGAGGACTACACTAATCCATTTCGGATTTCGGATTGGAGATTTCGGAATGATCTTTCTCCATTTATCTTCCCCTTCATTCCGCATTCCCCAATTGGCATTCCGCGATTGATAGGGGGACTTATGACTAAAGATTTGGAAGATCGCCGTGCGCTTTCTCCTCCGGGGATGCTCACCCTTCCCACGGACGTGACCCGTTTGCCCAACGGGAACACCTTGATTACGGACGGCGGGGATTGGACAGGGTTTGGCAGTGAGGTCATCGAAGTTGACCCCGCGGGCAAAATCGTCTGGATGTATGGAGAAGGCCTGATTTTTGCCCACAGCGCCAAGCTCACGGCCAGGGGAAACATCCTTATCTCAGACACCACCAACAACAGGATCGTGGAGGTGAATCGCGAAGGAAAGATGACCTGGACCTCTGAATCCTGGAGGAACGGGTTGGGGACGCTGAGCGATGGGAGCCGGTTCTCTTACCCCAACGACGCCGAGGAGACACCGGAAGGACGAATCCTGATTTCAGATAGAAATAATGATCGCATCGTGGAGTTTGACCGGGAGGGCAGGATTTTCTGGGCTTACGATAAATTGATCCGTCCCCATAATGCCGACCGCTTGCCCAACGGCAACACCATGGTTGCAGACTCCGAGGCAAACATGGTTAAAGAAATAGATCCCCGGGGGAGAATTGTCTGGTCTTACGGGGATGGCTCTGCCAAAATGATGCACTGGCCGCGGGACGCTGATCGCCTGCCCACTGGAAATACTCTGATCGCGGATTCCAAGAACCATCGCATCTTGGAAGTTGACAAGCGGGGAAAGGTGGTCTGGTTTTACAATATTCCTCACCCCAGTCATCCTTATGAGGCTGACCCACTGCCAAACGGAAACATACTCATTTCAGATCAGTTCTTCCATGCGGCCGTGGAGATAGACCGGGGTGGTAATGTCATCTGGCTCTTCCGGAATTATCGCCGAGTCAATCCCGTAAATTCTCAACTTCTCAACTCCGGATTTGAGGAGGAGGCTTACCCGGGAGCAGGCTACCCCAAAGCATGGTGGCTCTGCGATCTGATCAGCGAGGGGGGCGGAAAAGGATTCTGGGATTCCCAGACTGTCTACAGCGGAAAAAGAAGCACTGCTCTCGAGTATGATCGTGGAGGGTCGATCTGGTGGCAGCAGACGGTTCAGGTAAAGGGCGGGCGGCCATATAAACTATCTGCATACGTAAAGATCCAAGAGGTTGAAAAATTCGCCCAGATCCAACTGGCTTTCGTGGATGGAATGGGCAGATATATCCATGACCTTAAATCTCTCCCAGGCAGTACTCCCCTGAAAGGTACGAGCGACTGGAGTGCGTCCACCCTGGAAGCACGCGCTCCGGAGAAGGCCACGGCAGTGGAGATCCGCTGTCTAATCACAGGGCGAGGGAAGGTTTGGTTCGACGAATTTAACTTTTTTGAGATTCCCTGGGAATGATAGAGATGTCAAATTTGAAAAAGCGAGGCCAAGGAACGGAACAGGAGAGCATCCCTGCCCATGGGGGAGAGCTGGTCTGGCTGGTGGCAGAAGGGAAAGAAGGCGAGGACCTCTCAGCCAATGCGTGCTCACTGCCTAAACTCTTTTTATCCCTGCAAGAGTCCTTAGACCTGGAGATGATCGCCACTGGAGTCTACAGCCCGCTCCAGGGATTCATGGGTCAAAAGGATTATCAGAGGGTTGTGCAAGATAAAAGGCTGACCTTAGGGCTGCCCTGGACCATACCCATTACCCTGGCCGCATCTCCTTCCCAGACATCGCAGCTTAAAGAGGGGAAGGAGGTTCTTCTCTGCAGCCCTTCGGGAACTCCCCTGGGCCTTCTGCTGCTCGAAGAGAGATTTACCTTTGACAAAAGAAAGGAAGCGAGGGAAGTTTTCCGGACAGAAGACCTCCAGCATCCGGGAGTTGCCAACCTTTTCAACCGGGGGGAAGTCCTTCTGGCTGGGCCGGTGCGTATTTTTTCTCGGATGGCATCAGATTTCCCCCGTTACCGAATGGACCCCAGGGATACCCGGGCCATTTTCAGGAGAAAAGGATGGAAGCGGATCGTTGGATTCCAGACCCGCAACCCCATCCACCGGGCCCACGAGTATATTCTGAAATGCGCCCTGGAGATAGCAGATGGAATCTTCCTGAATCCTTTAGTGGGGGAGACCAAGAAGGATGACATTCCGGCTGATCTGCGGATGAAGTCCTACGCTGCCCTTCTGAGGAATTACTTTCCGGCCGATAGGGTAGTTCTGGCTGTTTTGCCGGTCTCCATGAGGTATGCGGGTCCGCGGGAAGCTATCTTTCATGCCATCATCCGTAAAAACTTCGGCTGCACTCATTTCGTTGTCGGGCGCGACCACGCTGGGGTGGGGAACTATTACGGTCCTTTCGATGCCCAGCGCATTTTTGATGAATTTGCGGCGAGCGAGATTGGTATTCACCCTCTGTTCTTCGACAACGCCTTTTATTGCTATCGCTGTCAGAGTATGGCCACGACTAAAACCTGCCCGCATGGGGAGGAGGATCACTTGAATCTTACAGGAACTAAGGTTCGAGCTATGCTCAGTAGCGGAGAAAAGCCTCCCCCTGAGTTCTCCCGGCCAGAAGTCGTGGAGATTTTGATGCGGAAAATATGAAACCACAGAGCTCGTAGAGAGATACTTGTACCTACTAATGGTCAATTTCTTCAAATTTTATTAAGCATAACCGGGCTATAAGTTTTTAACCCTTTTCGGCCCGGGGCCAGGGGGTGAGCGCAGCAGAATCGGCGGGAAAGAAACCGTTCAGAAAAGAGACGGACTGGATTCCGCAGAGGACCAGGTCGGCGACCACTTTTCCAGAAATTGACCCCTTGCCTATCGCGGGCAGGACGAAGTGAGTTCAGACTCCATCCCATGAAAGAACTCGCGCCTTATTCTGCAAGCGAATCTCCTGGCCCGGGGCCGGGGTTTCTCTATGTTTCAAGTTAGCTTTTGGTTGCGGCTATGCCGCGCTGTGTTCGCCGTGATAAATTTTTGGCATTATCATCATTTAAAAAAGGAGGCTATCATGCGACGAATATTCAGTCTCGCGCTTATGTTAGTGTTTTTAATTGCAATGTTGCCATTTTCATTGGCGGCGGCGAGCTTTCCAGAAAGGAGCATCACTCTGGTTGCCCCGTTTCCCCCGGGAAATCCAACCGACATCGTAGGGCGCGCCCTCGCAGAGGCAGTTAAGAAATACCTGCCGAAGCCTGTGGTGGTCGTGAACCGACCTGGTGGCGCTGGGACGATCGGGATCTCCGAAGTCATTCAGGCCAAACCTGACGGCTACACGATCGGCGTAGGGGCAGTGGCTGTTCTAACTGTTCAGCCCCATTTGACGCCCCTTCCATACCGGACCCCGGACGACTACTTCCCTTTGATGAAACTGGGAACCCTCCAGATCACCCTTTTTGTGCGCAGCGATGCACCATGGAAGAACGCGAAAGAACTCATTGAGTATGCCCGAGTGAATCCCGGCAAGCTAAAAATTGGCATTCCAGGGTTCGGCACAATTCTTCATCTCAACTGGGAGCATTTGAAGCTGCTGACCAAAATCGATCTTACATCTGTCCCCTATGAAGGGCCGCAACAGATCCCGGCCTTGCTCGGAGGGCATGTAGACGTCGCTTTGGCGCATCCAGCCCCAATCATCTCCCATGTTCAAGCAGGGAGAATCCGGGTCGTTGGAGTTTTCCAGAAAGAGCGGAACCCATCTTTTCCCGATGCGCCGACTTTCAAAGAGCTTGGCTACGACATCACGCAAGGGGTCTATTACTTCCTGCTTCTCCCCAAAGGAACCCCCAAGTCTGTGGTCGAAACTCTCCATGATGCTTTTAAGAAAGCGCTCGCCGAGCCACCCGTTGTCACGATCATGAAGAATAGCCAGATCGACATCGATTACCAGGGGCCTGAGGTTATTGCCAAGGAACTATGGGTTTCCTATGAGGACAACCGCAAGATGGTGGAGTACCTCGGCTTGAAGAAAAAATAAGTTCACCGATCGATCTAACCAAATTTATTGTCACTCGATGGAAGGGGGATGGAGATGTCTGAGGGTAAGAGTTTCCACATGACTTCCGAGGAGTTCCGCCGCTATGGACGAGCTGTAGTGGATTGGATCGCCGATTACTATCAGAGAATCGAGTCCCTTCCGGTTTTTTCGCAGGTTCAGCCCGGGCAAATTCGCGCTATGCTTGCTTCCAAGCCGCCTCTTCAGGGCGAAGCCTTTGAAAAGATTCTCGGCGATATAGACAGGATTGTCATTCCTGGGATTACCCACTGGCAGTCGCCGAATTTCTTTGCTTTCTTCCCCGCTAACAGCTCGGGACCTTCTATCCTGGGGGAGCTGCTTTCAGCAGGCCTGGGGGTTCAGGGAATGTTGTGGACAACAAGTCCGGCTTGCACAGAAATTGAGACGCATGTGCTGGACTGGCTTGTGGATATGCTTGCCCTGCCGGCGAAGTTCAAATCTAACGGGACTGGTGGTGGAGTTATCCAAGACTCCGCTTCCAGCGCCTCCCTCTGTGCCCTTCTGGCGGCCCGCGAGAAGGCCACAAACTATGAAAGCAACGAGCGCGGCTGCCATGGGCGGCTCGTTGCCTATGCCTCTACCCAGGCACATTCTTCCATCGAGAAAGGGGTCAAAATTGCTGGAATGGGCCGCCAGAACCTCCGCCTGGTGGAAGTAGATGATCGCTTTGCCCTTCGCCCGGATGCGCTGGCCAGACAGATCAAGCAGGATCGTCAGGCTGGCCTGATGCCCTGTTTCGTTTGTGCGACCATCGGGACGACCTCCTCGAACGCCATCGATCCATTGCCAGAGATCGGCCAGATTTGCCGGGAGGAGGGCCTCTGGCTTCATGTGGATGCCGCGATGGCTGGCACAGCCGCCATTTGTCCTGAGTACCGCTACATCCACAATGGTCTGGAGTTGGCTGACAGCTACTGTTTTAACCCCCACAAATGGATGTTTACCAATTTCGATTGCGATTGTTTCTATGTGGCGGACCGGGCGGCTTTGATCAATACTTTGAGTGTACTTCCAGAATATCTGCGTAACTTAGCAACTGAGTCAGGAGCTGTCATTGACTACCGGGATTGGCATATCCCACTCGGTAGACGCTTCCGTTCTCTGAAGCTGTGGTTCGTCATTCGCCATTACGGGATAGAAGGTTTGCAGTATCACATCCGCCGCCACGTTGAGCTGGCGCAAAATTTCGCCAGGTGGGTGCAGGAGGACAAGCGCTTTGAACTTGCTGTGCCACCGCCATTGAATCTGGTTTGCTTCCGGCACGTGGGCGGGGATGCAATTAATGAACGATTGCTGGAGCGCCTAAACCGAAGCGGGAACTTGTATTTGACCCATACAAAGCTTAATGACAAGTACACGCTCCGATTGTGTGTCGGCCAGACCCATACAGAGGCTCAGCATGTGCAGCGAGCCTGGGAGCAGATTCAAAGGATAGCCGCAGAGCTCGAGAGGTAGGAGTAGCGAGAGAATGAGATCTCTGAAAAAGGCCTGCGTCATATTATTTTTTCATTCCTGGGAAAGCGGGAATCCGTGCGCCTGGGAGCAGGCGCGATCTGAGAGGTGAAAGTCCTCTCCCCGGGAGATGCCCGCTCCCGGGTAGCCAAAGGTAACTGCGTCGCCACGAGGTGAGGTGGGGAGCAACCCGAGGCGAACATAGGTTTGTGGGGCGTGGTTGAAAATATTCACTTTTCCCTTTCAGCCGATTCTGGCTGTTTTCACTTTCAAAAAGCCGATATCGAGTTTCGAGGTTCACGTTCAAGGTTTCTCATCTTTTCCCATATAATGCCCGCTTTTCCCGCAGCTGAAAACCGATTTTCTTGGGCGGCTTTTCCGGCGGAGCCATCAACTGACGAATTGCCGACACGAGGGATCGAATCGCTTCATCGTGGGTTTCAATCTTTCTTTCCAATTCAGCCAGTTTATTGGCCAGACTTCTGTGGGTAGCTAATATTTCGCGGAGTCTGACGAAAGCTCGGACCACGAAAACGCTGACTTCTATCGCCCGCGGCGTATTGAGAACTGCCGCCATCATGATCGCGCCGTGCTCAGTAAAGGCAAAGGGAAGATAGCGTCTTCCCCCTCGACCTGCTTTTGAGGTCGCAAATTGCGACCTCAAAACTTCGGATTCTGCTGGATTCAGTTGAAACATGAAATCGCCGCGGAAACGATCCCGATTCCTTTTGACCTGTTCATTCAACCTTTTAGTGCTCACTCCATAAAGCTTGGCCAGATCAGAATCCAGCATCACCTTCTTCCCACGGATCAAGAAGATCAATTGTTGAATTCGTTCGATTGGGACTGGTGAATTAACAGGCATCTTCTTCTCTTCGCTGGGATTCGGGGGTCGCTTGCGCCATCAGCTGACGAATCGCGTTTTGGGCGTCAAATTTTTATTCTTGACAAAGGGCCTATCCTTCACGCCTAAAACCTAAATTCATCCTCTTGCAGAATAAGAAGCTCGTTTCTCCTTTAATTGAAACCCGATTCGCTTTTTTGCTGGTTCTTTCGGAGCCATCAACTGGCGGATCGCCTGGAACAGCGCTTGAATGCTCTCATCGTGACTGGCGATACGTTTCTCCAATTCGTCCAGCCACCGGGCCAATTCCTTGCTGCCGGCCATTGCCTCCCGCAGGCGGACAAAGGCTCGCATGATTAGGATATTGACCTCTATTGCTCGCTTGCTATTGAGTATTGACGACAACATAGCCAGACCCTGCTCTGTAAAGGCAAACACATTTGGGGCATGCTTGATACCTGAACTTATCACAATCTGTGATAAGTTCCTGATTTCTTGCCTGGTCAGAGAAAACATAAAATCATCGGGAAACCGACCTTTATTCCGACGAACGGCCTGATTTAAAACCCTCGTTTCCACCCCATATATTAAGGAGTCCATAATTGATTAGACATTTTCTTCCGTTCATTTGTTGTCACCGTTCACCCTGAGCTTGTCGAAGGGTGCGTTGCGAGCCGCTCATGCTTCGACAAGCTCAGCACGAACGGCTGTGGATTTAGGCTGCAGTGTCCATACAATTATGGACTGATTAGTAGTTTAGCCAAGTCTCGGTCTAAAATCACCTTTTGCCCACGGATCAGAAAAATTACTTTCTCAATCCGTTCAACGGGGATAATTGATTGGTTCTTCGGCATTAACTAAGTCCTCACTCGTAGCGGCTTTACGTGAAATGGTCTGTCACAACGGCGCAAAGGATGCCAGGACTCTTTCTGGGTAAAGGCTCTAATAATTCCTGCTTATTGCTCTATTCAAGTATCTCTTGCGTGCTTAACGGCTTGGCGTGAGCTCTCTTTTGGTTTTATAAACGGATCTGGCTTCCGCAATCATGGGGTGCGTCTGATGCTTTCTCCTTTCAATTTTCACATGAACGCCCGCTCCAATTCCCGCTCGCTATGCTCCTCACCCAACTCGAGGAAATCAAAAGTGTACTCACCTTTACTGCCAGCTTGGCTTGAGCCCCGATATTCTCGGGCACCGTCTGTTCAAAGTTGGTTTGTCCCAGGAGCGTCTTTTCATAAGCCTGGTTTTCGATCTGATGAATCAGGACATTCTTGGTCCAACCGAATTTGCGAGTCATACGGATATAGAATTCACGCTCCAGGTCGTCTTTGCAGCGATCCAGAATGAGTAAATTGTGGGTCCAACCAATTTCTGCAACCATTGGTTGCAGTTTTTCGTTGCCGGCGTAAGTATGGCAAAAATTTCGCATATACCATATGTTACGGGTGGAAAACCCTTGAATTCCCGGAAATTCCTTTTGCAGGTCGATGGCAAGCTGTTCCACCACAGATTTTCCCCAAGTATCTCCCTGCTGCCGCTCGACAATCACCCGCCCAATGTCCCAATAAAGGCTGATCAACTCCTTGTTAACCGCTTTGAGCGCGGCGTATTGAGGGGAGTGGATGCGTTCTTTGATATCCCGCAAAAGGGTAAAGTAATCCGTTGGGATCAAGTCTTTCATGGGGTAAATGGGGTCACATCTTCAATTGTCAATTAAAACTTTAATGATCTTTTTGATGAAAATGGGGCCAAATCTTTATTCCTGATTCCTGACAAAGGGCTTATCCAAATTCTTGAAAAAGCTCCAAGGGTTGCCGAGCCTGAAGAGAGGCAAATCCGAATGAAAACTGAGGCTCTTCTGATTCCGAGGTCAACAGGATTTCTGAGCCTATCTTCTGAGGAGACAACCGGTGACAATCTTCAGAAGGGCAAACCTGGTTGCCTCGTTTGTTTTCCTGCGAGGGGTAAGTGGGGGTAAATCATTTCCTCTTTTTCTTGCCGATGAGCTTCTGTAATTCCTTTTCATCTATGTGGAAATAATGCTCCTCAGCCGGGAACCTTCCCTCTTCTACATCCTTTTTATATTCCCCCAAAACTCTGGGGACCTCTTCAGCGAGGTTGAGGTACTTTTTGGCAAATCTGGGCACGACACCGAGCGAGAGACCGAGGATATCGTACAAGTTGAGCGACTGGCCATCCAAGTATGGGCCTGAACCCGCGCTGAGGGTTGGGATTTTCAATCTCTCCGTAATCATTTTACCCACCTCTGCCGTCACACTCTCCAGGACTATACAGAAAGCTCCGGCTTTTTCCAGAGCTAAAGCATCCTCCATGATCAATTTAGCCGTGGCCGCATCCTTGCCCTGCACCCGATACTTTCCAATTAAGGAGACTCTCTGGGGGAGGAGGCCGATGTGTCCCATGACTGGAATCCCAGCCCCCACAATAGCCTTTACTTTTTCTTTTATATCCGCACCTCCCTCCAGCTTGACTGCATCCACCCCAGTCTCCTTCAAAAGACGACCGGCATTCCTTACCGCGTCATCCACACTCGTCTGGTAGGACATGAAGGGCATATCGCACACAACGAGGCAATTTTTTGCTCCTCGAACCACAGCTTTGGCATGATGGATCATCTCTTCCATGGTAACCGGGATGGTGTTTTCGTATCCCAAGACGACCATACCGATGGAGTCGCCGATCATAACAATGTCGATTCCTGCTCGGTCAGCCAGAACGGCAGTGGGGTAGTCATGCAGGTTGACCTTCGTAATCTTTCTTCCATCTTTCTTCATCTGCAAAATATCTGGAACAGTGACCTTTTTTCTCTCCATTTTGCCCCCTCCTGAGATTTTCGTCCTTTAGTCAGAAAATAAACTTCAAATCCCCCCAACTCCCCTTTTAAAAAGGGGGGCGAAGAGGGGATTTTCCCCGCCAAAGGCGGGATTCGTGGATGCCCAAGCCACCAGGAACATTATATGGAAGCATATATCGCCTCGGCCATCTGGTAGCACAAGAACGAATTCATTTCAAGGGGGTTTTTCTTTTGAGAATTCTTAGACCAGCTCATAGGTTGGGGTGAGATGATGGCAGATTGAAAATTAGATTTTCAATTTGACAAAAATCGGGGTTTGAATTAAAATGGGCGTATGTTTAAGAGAACGCTGTCCGAAAAACTGGCCGCCTTGGCTAAAAAATTTCCAGTTATATCAATCATGGGTCCCCGACAATCCGGGAAAACGACCCTTTCCCGAATGGTCTTTAAGCATTATGATTACGTGAGCCTGGAAGATCCGAATGAGATGGAGTTCGCGCTGGAAGACCCAAAAGGGTTTCTCAAAAGGTTTTCAAAAGGAGTGATTCTGGATGAAATTCAAAGGGCTCCGGCACTCCTATCTTTCATCCAGGGAACAGTGGACTCCGATGCTTCACCCGGGAGATTCATACTCACCGGTTCGCGGCAATTCATGCTAATGGACAGGGTGAGCCAGACTCTTGCAGGTAGGACCGCAATTGTAAACCTCCTTCCCCTCAGCCTCAATGAATTGCTCGGCGAATCATCCTCTGACCCGAGGAAGATTGAGATGATACCGAACAAAAGGAAAAAGCCCCATTTCAGCCTTGAGAAAATAGTCTTCCAGGGGCTATATCCGCGGATTCATCATCAGGGATTAGAAGCCCAGGACTGGCTTTCAGGCTATTACCGTACATACGTGGAAAGGGACGTTCGTGATGCAACCAACATTGGCAATTTGGGGACCTTTCAAAGGTTTGTAAGACTTTGCGCAGGAAGAAGCGGGCAGTTGCTCAGTCTTTCCTCGTTGGCGGCCGATTGCGGCATTTCCCATACAACGGCACGGCATTGGATTTCCATTCTTGAGGCTGGGTTCATTATTCATTTACTCCCTCCCCACCATGCCAATTTTTCAAAAAGGATCATCAAGAGTCCCAAATTATATTTCCTGGATAGTGGGCTTTTGTGTTACCTCCTCCGGGTCCAAGCGCCGGATGATATTCCTGCCCACCCCATGAAAGGGGCTATCTTCGAGACCTTCATCATTTCGGAGCTTTACAAGGCATTCGCCCATCGTGGGGAAATACCGCCCATTTACTTCTGGCGCGACCGGACTGGGCATGAGGTGGATGTGATTATCGACATGGGCAAAAAACTGATTCCGGTAGAGATTCGGGCGGGAGAAACGGTAGTCGGTTCCTCCTTTGAAGGGTTAAGATTCTTCAGCTCTCTGGGCCCGCCTGCATCGCCACAAGGAGCCCTGGTTCATGGAGGAGAAGATTTGTATGAGCGCGAGGGATTTTTAGTTCGACCCTGGTTCCAATGTTTCTAACTCATCAACCTCAGATTCCCTATCCTCATTCCCGATCAAAGATAGAACTTCATTTTGCGTCTTGAGATTAAGCAGCTTTCTTATTGAAAGGGGAATTGTCACCCGGCTCTTCTGTACAACCAAGGAGGAAATCAATAATGACTATTGTAGACAAAATCGTTCAACACCTGGGTTCGTTACCGGAATCGGCTCAAGCTGAAGTGCTGGATTTCGTAGAATATCTGAAATTCAAAGAGGGCCACAAAGGCGAGGATTATGAATTTATCTTGAGGGGGATAAGATTCTTGAGACAAAAGGAAATAAGCCTGAGGGATAAATAGGTTAATCATTTAGAGGGCACAGGGGGTGGGGAAGAAAAATTTTTTAGCTCTCCGAAAAATTAATAATTTCTCTGAGGCCTCTGTGGTTAATTTTTGACAATACGGTAAAGTGAGCGGGGAGGTGGAAAAATGAGAGATGAACTGTCCGGCTATGATGGCATTGCCCTGGGAGAATTGATCCGCAGAGGAGAAATAAAGCCCAGTGAATTACTTGAGATCACCATTGACCGGATTGAACGGGTCAATTCCAAGCTCAACGCGGTGATTCATAAGATGTATGACCAGGCACATGAAGCGGTTAAAAAATGGACTCCTGAAGCGGGCAAAGGGAAAGCAGCTCATCATCTTTTTGCTGGTGTACCTTTTCTTTTGAAAGATCTCATTGCGGAATACAAAGGAAGCCCTCTTTATGAAGGTTCCTTAGCAGTCAAAGGTTATATTTCTAAATTGGACTGCGAGCTGGTGAAACGAATGAAAGCCGGGGGATTGATCATTGTTGGCAAAACGAACACTCCTGAGTTTGGACTTGTGCCCACCACAGAACCTGCCCTTTATGGGCCGACGGCGAATCCCTGGGATCCGAGTCTAACTCCAGGTGGCTCGAGCGGGGGATCGGCGGCAGCTGTGGCCGCTGGAATCGTTCCGATGGCTCACGGGAATGATGCGGGCGGCTCGATCCGTATTCCAGCCTCTTGTTGTGGGCTCTTTGGTCTAAAGCCAACTCGGGGGCGGAATCCCTTAGGCCCGCTCTTCGGAGATATGGGCGGCGGTCTTGTCCATGAACATGCAGTGACTCGCACGGTGAGGGATTCGGCAGCTCTCCTGGATCTGACTTCTGGACCGGACCTGGGCGATCCATACTATGCCCCGCCTAAAGAACGAGATTTCTTGCGGGAAGTGGGCCAAAGGATGGGGCGTTTAAAGATCGGTTTTTTGACCAGCATTCCGGAAGGCTGGCACGAAGAAACCCATGTTCACCCAGATTTCCAGGCCGCAGTAAAAGATGCCGCTCTCTTCTGTGAAACCCTTGGTCATATTGTTGAGGAAATATCTCCAGGGGAGTTCAGCTACCCGAGTCTTATGATAAGTTTTGGCCGCATCTTTAGTTGTCTTGCTGGGCGGATCGTTGCTTATTGGGAAGCAGAGTTAGGGAAGAAAATTACGCAAGACCAACTGGAGCCCAATACGTGGGCAACCTATCAGGCAGGTTTGAGACGGACTGGCGCTGATTATCTCGGAGCGCTGGAGGATCTCCAGCGCTTCTCCCGTAAAATAGCCAACTGGTATCACAACAGCGGTTATGATCTAATCTTATCCCCTACAATAAGTATTCCCCCCACAAAACTCGGTGCTATGCAATCACCAGCAGATGATCCGATGAAAGGCCTGAAGTTGATCCGCGCCTTTGTCGCTTTCACCTATGCCTACAATGTAACGGGTCAACCAGCCATGTCCATTCCATTATATTGGAATGTAAACAATATCCCGATTGGCGTTCAATTCGCCACCCGTTTTGGAGATGAAGCGACCCTTTTCCGTCTTGCCTCTCAATTAGAGGAAGCACGCCCCTGGGCAAAGCGAAAAGCGCCTATTCATTGCCATAATCGGATCGGGGAGTAAGATCCCCCTTATTTGGTGGATTGAAACTTGGGGTCTGACTGTGTAGGCCTGTATTTTACTTCAGCCCAGAGAACTTCGTGGGGCTCAGGATCTTGTTGTTCTGGCTAAGTATGAGCTGACTCAACGTCTTCAGGTATTCAACTCGCCTCGGATCCTGCATCCAATTCGCCCACTTCTGCATCCTCTCGTTCAGATCGCCATAGGCCCAGAGGTGAACCACTTCGTTTAGCGGCCCAATCTCCGTGTACCAGAAACCTACTGGTTTGATCCCATGCTCAGCCAGAGCAGGGATGAGCTTATTTTCTGCCAGCGCGAGATATTCAGCAAGAGCTCCCATTTTCAATTGATAGGTCCGCAGTTCATAGATCATGGAAAACCTCCTTTGGCTTGAAACGTAAGCTATCTTACAACGGGGGATTAAAGTAAGTCGATAAAATTTTGTATTATATTTCGTTCAATGGTAAATGGAAGGATGATTTGTATGGGTAGGAGATCCTTTTACTTTTTCTCTCTAGGGAGTGGCGGAGCCCTCACCCCCCCGGTAGCAACAAACACCCTTGCCCTGAAGCAATGAGCAGCGATAGAATGACATTAAAATGCTGGAGTTGAACAGGTGGCTGGAAAATGACTTTAGAAATGCATTCATAGATTTCCTGGAAAAGGCATAAGTATCTGTTTATTTTCTGTTCTTGAATATTGCCAGTGAATATTGCCAGGGGAGGAAAGGGGGAAGGAAGATGGTAAGAGTAGCTCTGGTGAAAGGCGATGACCGGAAAGCGAACATCCGCCGGGCCCTGGAACTGATCAGGGATGACATTGACCTCAAGGGGCGGCGTCCTGTAATTAAAGTAAACTTTGTCTCTATCTATACGCCCCTGAGTGCCACCCATCCGGATGCGGTGCGGGGGGTCGTGGAGTTTCTGAAAGATCGGGGAGAGAAAGATATTGCGGTAGCGGAGGGTGCTACCTGGGGCACTACTTCGCGGGGTTTCAGGCAATATGGATATCACGCCCTGGCTGAGGAATACAGCCTGGAGCTGATCGATCTGAACGACCCAGATTCCTGGAAGGTCGTATATGTGATCCATCCAGACATGAAACCCCATCCGGTGAAAATTGCCCAGACCATGGTGGACCCGAATAACTACATCATATCTCTCACCAGGTTGAAATGTCATCTCCAGGTCGGAGTTACGCTCACCGCCAAAAACGTGATCATGGGTTCAATTCTCATTATGGACAAAAATCGAATGCACCCCACTGAGGCGGGAAACAGAGTCCTCGACTATAACCTCTTTACGATCATGCAGCACCTGCACATCGACCTCGGGGTGCTCGACGGCTTCGAGGGAATGGAGGGCAATGGCCCGATAAAGGGTGAGCCCGTTGACCACCGGGTGGCCATCGCGGGTACCGACTATCTTGCGGTGGACCGCGTGGGGGCAGAGGTCATGGGTGCAGACTTTGACAACATCCGCTATCTCAATTACCTGTGGGACCAGGGCTTCGGGGAGGGCGACCTGAGCAAAATCCGGGTCATTGGCGAGACGATCGAAAGCTGCCGCAAAGAATACAAAATGTCGCCCCGCTTCCTGAAGATGCGGCGGCAGGAGAAGAAAGGGATCTACCAGGACCTGGCGGTGGAGCCGGGATGATGCTATGATTATTGAAAAGGATTTCTTGTTTCGGATGAAAATAGGCATCCATAAGAATAAACTGACAATCGCCGCAATCATAATTGGGGGATTCCTCGTTACGATTCCGGTGGATACCAAAGCCCAGGAGACCCCTTTAATCAAAGCTCCTTTACCTCCTCCATTGCCCCAGAAGTTTTACCCGGTAACTCCATCCTCACCTGGCCCCCCGCCCTATACACCCATATCTCCAGCCCCGCCCCCTCAGCCGGCCCCTTCAGGGCCGCCGGGCCCTTCAACGATTACGATCGAAAAGGGAGTCGTCAATCCGCGAACGGGCGAATTTTTTCCAGGAACATTTGGTGGGGTAATTAATCCCAAAACAGGGGTTTTCTTGCCCAAAGTGGAAGGGGGATACCAAAATCCGGAAACGGGCCAAGTTATCCCCAGCAAATAGAAAAATAGAAAAGTAGTTTAGGGGGATAGCCCAGCAGATGCGGGAGCCCCTGGGTTATAAAGCTATTGCCAAAACAACCAGAATTAGGCCTCGGATTTATTCCGGTCGCAGCCATGCCGATCTGACTTAGTCATCACAGATATGACGATGCGCAACATGACGGGCGATGAGGTATCTCCGGGAGCATTCTATTGATCATACAGTCAAGAGAGTTCAAAGGAAAAGAAGCATGTCTACATTAGGTCATCCCATGATTAGGATGTCCTGGCTCTCTTTTCCTCTGCTCTACAATCATTAATGAGAGAGAGTTTAATATATAGGGATGTCCCCTTTTTCACGATAAGCCCATATCTCGACTTTATAAAAAGAACACCCCTCTGCGATAAATACACCGGATAATCCTCTTCTGAGAAAAATTTATCTTGCCGCCGATTTCGCCGTTGGGGGGTATGGTGGAAAAGAGCTGGAGCCAGCACCTGAGCTATTCTTGCCATGCCCGAAGGGTAGTCCTATTCACAGGGCTAATCGAGAAATGAGCATGGTGCCCCCCGGAATTCTATCACAGTATGATGTTATGGCTCGTGTAAGAGGCTCTTGGCCAGCTTCACGGCTTCCCCCGCGTCACGGGCGTAACCGTCAGCTCCGATATCCCGGGCAAACTTCTCGTTGACCGGCGCACCCCCCACTATTACTTTGACCTGATCCCGCAACCCCGCTCCCTGGAGAGCCTCGATAACTTTTCTCATCTGGGGCATGGTGGTGGTGAGAAGGGCAGAAAGACCGAGGATATCCGGTTTGTGCTCGGCGACATTCCGGACAAATTCATTTGCCGGGACGTCAATCCCCAGATCAACCGTTTCAAACCCAACCCCTTTTAACATCGTAATCACCAGGTTTTTACCGATGTCGTGCAAATCCCCCTTGACAGTCCCAATCAATACTTTCCCCTTGGTGGCAGTTTCGACCCCTGCCAAATAAGGTTCCAGAACCAATACCGCCTCATTCATCGCCCGCGCAGAAAGCAAGACCTCTGGAATAAACACCTCCCCACTCTGGAACCGCTCACTAATCACTTCCATCGCCACTAACAGACCCCGCCGCAAAATCTCCTCTCCGCGCACGCCCTGAGCCAACAATTCCCGAATATGCTCCTGAATGGCCACCTGATCTCCATTCAAAACATCATGCTGAACCTTACGCAACTCCTCATTCCAAACCATCTCCGGATAAATGCGCCTGGCAACTTTGGGCATGGCTGGCTGCATTAGCGGACGGAAATCTCCAGCCTCCAGAGGCAGGCGCCCTTCCTGCTCCACCTTCTCACCAATCCGCACCAGCCTCTGAAAGACTGCCTGGGGAGGCGTGGTATCGGCAATCCCCAGGATCATTCTTTTCCCGGGAGCCACTGCCCGGAAGAGATGGTCTAAATAGGCTTCGAACTCTTCTTCGGTAGTCGATTCTTTGAGGAGCAGGGTGGAAGGAATGCCCCCGAATATGGTCAGTTTATCGCTCCAGCGGCGATAATATTCTTCGATGGGAACCTTGGTCATGGGGGCCGGGCAGACTGCTTCGGCGACGTGCATCCCTGAATCCCGGAGGAAATCCATAAGCCCCTGATTCTCCCCGTCACAGTGACAGACCAACAGCTTTTCATGTCGGGCCAGAAAATCCGAGGCTTTCCGGATCCAGGGCATCAGCTCTTTCTGGAAATAAGGGGCATAGGTAACCATCTCGTCAAAGTTTCCGCCCCAATGGCAAATCTCAGCCGGCGATTCGGCGGTCAGCTTCAAAGCCTTGTCATAGAAGGGCTCCATGCTCTCCGCCAAGTGGCGCATCTCCTTTTGAAAATCCCTGTAGTGGAAATAAAAATCCGTGGGGTCCAGGAGATGTTTCTGGATATGATGAATGGGCGAGGGACAGCCAGTAAAATAGCTGGCCAACACCCCATCCTCTGCGATTTCTTCTTGATGGCGCCTGAACTCCTCATAGCAGGGCTTCAGGTCAATATTCTCGAAGAGACAGGCTACAGCGGTGTAATCCTCCCGTCTTTTAATGGCATGCTCGGCAATCCAGGGGATCGATACGCCCGACTTTATCATCTCCTCGCTGTAAACCGAAATGGTCCGAACCAGGCCTTTGGGCGTGTGGTATTCTACGATCGTCCGCTCTACCTCTCGTTTCACCCGGATGTCAATCGCCGGCGAAAAAGAAACCCGGGTAACTTCTTCTTTTAGGTTGTAGATTCCGAGGGCCCGGTGGAGCATGGCATCCGGATCGGGCTGATTGGCGTAGTCAGGGATCATTTTGTGCAGAGCCCAACCTTCGGCGCGGCAAATCTCGTCAGGCCCTCGACCCCGGTGCCGCTCCGGCAGAGTATTGGCCCGGGAATTAGCATTATGCCAGAGGTCCAGCCGGGGCACATAGGGCAAAAGGTCGGGCATTTCTCCCCTAGCTGCTTTGATTATTTTTTGTTTAGGGGTTAACACCGAAAATCTCCCTTCTGCTGAATTTTAAAGACTGACATATGAGACCTCATCAGGGATTTATTGGATAATGGCAGCTGATGAAATGGTTTGCTTCAATTTCCTTATACTCCGGGATTGTCATTTCGCAATCTCTTTGCCGATAGCGGCATCGGGGATGAAACACGCATCCTTGGGGCGGGTTAATGGGAGAGGGCACATCGCCCGGCAAAGTGCTCTTTTTTTTCTGAGCGTTTGGATTGGGCATGGGCACGGCCGAAAGTAATGCCTCGGTGTAAGGATGCCGTGGTCGCCCGTAGATGTTCTCCACGCTGGCCAGTTCCATAAGCTTTCCCAGGTACATCACCGCCACCCAATTACTCATGTACTCCACCACCCTTAAATCATGGGCGATGAAAAGGTAGGTGAGATGGAATTCCTTCTGTAACTCCATCAGCAAGTTGAGAACCTGGGCCTGAATAGAGACGTCCAAAGCTGAGACCGGTTCGTCGGCGATAATCAGGCGAGGATTGAGGACGAGGGTGCGGGCAATGGCGATTCGCTGGCGCTGGCCTCCGCTGAATTGGTGCGGGTAATGGCGCATATGTTCCCGCCTGAGACCCACCCGGGTGAGCACCTCTGCCACCCGGTCCCGGATTTCCATTTTGGATTCGCAAAGCCTGTGAATGCGGAGGGAGAGCCGGCTACCGGATTTTGATTTCGGGTCGAACCTAGCCAATGCATTGATTTTTCAATAGATATCCATCCTTGGAGGCTTTTTTCCATTAAACCTCCAAAATTGAATAGTTGCCATGGTCCGACCCCATTTCCAAGCCTGGCAAAAAAGTCAAGATGTCGAGTCTGACCGTATCTCCTTAAGCCGCAGGCGAACCGGTATTGAACAACTGGTTAGGCAGCGCGGTATTACCCATGAGACGCTTCGGCATGCAATCTTAATCCGAGTGCCGCCATCACCTTGAGAATCGTATCGAAGCCGGGACTACGCTCACCGGAGAGTGCCTTATAAAGACTTTCCCTGGACAAACCGGCGTCACGAGCGACCTGAGCCATACCCTTGGCACGGGCGATATCCCCCAGGGCCTTGGCAATGAACGCAGCATCGCCTTTGGCCTCCTCAAAACAGGCCTCCAGATATGCAGCCATTTCCTCTGGGGTCCGGAGATGCTCGGCAACATCATAGCGCGTTGTTCTGGTCTTACTCATGTTTCCCTCCTACAGATTGCGGGCGAGGCGCAACGCCGTCTTAATGTCGGTGGCCTGCGTGCGCTTGTCACCACCGGCGAGCAAAATGATTACCGCGCGCCCGCGCATCGTGAAGTAAATCCGGTAACCAGGGCCATAATCGATTCGCAATTCCGAGACTCCTTCACCCACTGGTTTTACATCTCCTGGGTTTCCAGCGGCCAATCGTTCGACACGAGCCAGAATGCGCGCGCGTGCATGAATGTCGCGCAGACTATCAAGCCATCGGGCATAGGTATCGGTTTTGCGAATTTCATTCACAGAAATATTGTATCCGTGCGGCTACACCTTGTCAATGTTTTTCATCCGGATCGGCAAGGGGGCAAAGTCACCTTAAGCAGAGAGAAAATTTCGCAGCCGCCTGAATTTCCATCGCCTTAGGAGTGTATTTTGGGGGTCAAAAATGTTGTTCTAAGGCCCCAAAACCACTTTTTGGGGGATCATTTACCTGCAATATTGAATAGTTGCCTTGGTCCGACCCAGTCCGCACCTGGCGTGATCCATTTCCAACTGGGGCAAGCCATGATCACCAAGTTAAGCCGAAAAGGCGGGCGGACCAGAGAAAATTCCCGATTCACGGACTGACCCCTTTTCCCACTTAAAAACTTTGATGGTGGCCACATCCTTTTAAAGTCTTATAGCCCCTTCAGGGCAGACCTGGGCGCAGATCATGCAGCCAATACACTTCTCATCGATTTCGATTCTTTCTTTGAAGGAAAGGGCGGGGCATTTTATCTCCTTCACGCAATCCATACAAAGATTACATTTCTGGGGGTTAACTTTGGCTCGACCGTAGTTAATTCCAGGTAACAAAGCGCATTCCCTTCGGGCGATCATGACTGAGATTTCTTCGCTTGTTACTGCCTTTTCTATCCCTCTTTGGCATTCTTGCAAGTCGTAGGGATCAACTACAGCAACTTCTTTTACACCACAAGCTTTGCAAAGGTCTTCAATCCATATTCTCTTGGTTTTCTGGCCCCTGATAGTCATCCCCATGGCCGGATTAGGCTGGCGCCCGGTCATGGCTGTGGACAGGTTATCAAAAACAATAATCGTGGCTTTAGAGTTGTTGTTAACCATGTTCAACAAGCCGCCGATTCCAGAATGCATGAAGGCAGAATCGCCTATTAAAGCCACACCTTTTTTTCGTCCGACCCAAGCCCCGTGGGCAGCCCCTGTTGTCCCACCCATAGAGATTGCATAATTTAGGGTTTCATAAGGGGGAAGACCCCCGAAGGCTACGCAGCCATTATCACAGAAGACGAGGAGATCATTTTTTTCTCTAATTTTTTTCAGGGAATATTGCAGCCCTATACCCGGACAGCCTGGGCACATTACCGGATCGCCCTTCATATCCCCGAAAAAGCGGGGCCCGACAATCTTCCGGAAGGTAGGCGTCACTGGCATCCATTTTTCCGAATGCAGTCCTTTTATAAATTTGTCAATAACTTTTACCAGGTCGTCTACCTGGATTTGTCCCACGTAACTTATATGGCCGCTCATCTTTCCGAAGATCGGTTTGGTGGATACCCCCCTAACTTGCTGTTCCAGGAGGGGTTCACCGACCTCGACCACAAGAATTTGATTCACTCTCATCAAAAAGGCTTCAATGATCCTGTCTTGGGCGGGAATCACACCCAGTTTCAGGACAGAGACCTTTTCCTTCGCGCCAAGTCGGTTCAATGCCGAATCAACAAGGTTCACCGCGTAGCCGCTGGTTACGATCCCCAAACCTCCATTGCCTTCTTGAGTATTAAATCTCGAGAGATCGGCGAGGATAGATTCCATCTTCTCATGCCTTAAATAATGGCCCCTTACCGGCTCAGTCCAGACCCCGCAAAAAGTGGCTAGCCTGTCCTTAGAAAGCATTTCGTGGGCCTGGGAGATGTCCCCTTTCTCGACCTCGCCTCTCATGGCAATATACTCTTTTGAAAATCGTAAAATTATGGGAAGGCCAAATTTTTCAGAAACAGTAAAGGCCGCCCTGACCATCTGCCTCCCTTCTTCTGGAGTACCGGGTTCCATGACAGGGATGTTGGCCAGGTATCCATAGCATCTGGAGTCTTGCTCCACCGGAGAACCGTCACAGCCCGGGTCATCCCCGGCAACAATCACAACGCCACCCCGGACCCCCCAGGTCACGGCTGACATCAGCGGATCTGCGGCAACATTCAATCCCACTTGCTTCATGACCGCCATGCCTCGAAAGCCGGCGACTGAAGTTCCTAAAACAGTTTCCAGGGCAACCTTTTCATTGGGGGCCCATTCGATGTGCAGGTCATCCAGTCCCGCCTTCTTAGCATTCTCCATGATCCCTGTAATAGGATACCCTGGATACCCTGATAAGATTCTTACTCCTGATTCGAGGGCCCCCCTAACCATCGCTTCGGCGCCTGACATTACTGTCCTGTTTTCCATATTGCCCTCCTCATTTTGAATTCTTGGCTAGTGGTGTTGCACATATTTCGCGCTATATTTGCCCCTTTGTTATTGCGTTGAATTCACGAAGGATCGCCTTTATTCAAATTTAGCGATACTTTTGTGCTACACCACTAGCTTAGCAGAGGCTGATGTGACTGCCTCAGGCGAGGAAAGTTCACCAGCAGCAATAAACGTCGTTAGGCGCACCGCAGGCTGAAGAGCGTCACATTAACAACTCCTACGAGCCCCGTCTCACCTGGACCGCTTATGGCTGCGGGGTCGGGCCAAGATAAGCCCTTGATTATTCAGCTTTAAAGAGCCTGATAGTCAGCAGCTCCCTCCCGGAGCTGATACCCCTCACTGCCTCCTACCGTCAAACCATACCACTTCCTGGCTTGATACAGCCACTGCAAATAGCGGTACCGATCCTTCTGTCACCTTCTTTTCAATCCTGTTTGCATCTGCTGCGCTAATTCAGGAGATCGGCGGCGAATGATGATCATTGGCTTGCTCAACTTTTTCTCAGTCTCCTGAAAGAATAGTTTCTTTAGTTCCAACTCATCCATTTCTGTGATGTCTTCGAGTTCAAGGTTTCTAAAAGTTTTTCTAAAGAGCTCCTTTATTGCCCCCCTAACGAATCTCGCTGGTAATGCGCGTTGATTCTCATACTTGTTGACGGAGGTATAACTCACCCCAATTTCTCTGGCCAATTTCCCTTGGGTCCATCCCATTAACCTACGAAATTTTCTTACGATCTGACTCCATCTTTTGACTTCCTCTTCATATCCTGGGGTTGCCCATTCATGCCCGTTCTTCATTTTCACCTCTATGTTTACTTGAAAATAATCCCCAAGGGAAGGGGTAAGGGGTAACGAGATTTCAATCCATTAAGGAATGGGAGTCCAAATACTCGCTGAGAGAAATGCCTCCGGTAACCATGGATTTTGCCTCCGGCCAGTTCTTTTTTATGAGCAAGGCAAAGTATATGTGACCCATGAGGCTGGCGATGAGAGTTGCCGAGAAAAACCCATGGAAAAGGCGACAGTAAAAAATAAAGTCCCAGCCCAAACCGAAAAGGGAAAGGGGAAGAAAATCCCGGAAAGGCTTCCAGATGACAAATCCGGTCAGGATCAAAGCGAAGAGATTTCCAGCCATGGCCCAATGGAAGAAGATCTGGCCTGAGTGGTATTTGGTAGCTCGGGGATAGGATTTGGATAGACCGAAGAAGTTTTTTAAGATCGCTAAAAATTTTCCGGCCTCCGACTGATTGACCGCCATGGGATTAGAACCACGGGCGATAAAGCTTTCATAGACGGTGTGAAAAGCTAAGGCCACCAGAAGGAGCGCCACTCCCCAGCGGTGCCAGAAGAACCAGTCAAACGCCGTTCCCTCGGGAGCAGGAACTGCCCGAGGTTGGTAGATCATCCACCCAGAAATGATCAGGATTATAACAGCCACCGCGTTAGACCAGTGGTAAATCCGCTGAAAAAGGTTGTGCCGCTGGATTTCCTCCTCCTTGGTATCTGTAAGAGTACTCTTAGAAAGCTCTGTGGGGAGAGGCTGGCGAAAGGCTCTGCGAGCTGCATGGATTAGGCAGAAGATCAGGCCAGCGAGGATGAAAGCATAGAAGATCCGGTCATCGAGGCGGTAAAAATCATACTCGGCCATATTTTTCCAAACCCTCTGCTACTTCTTTCAAACCCAATCGTTCCAGGGTTGGCCGGGTGGGGACGCCTGTTTTGGGGTCCCATCCCATCAGATGGTAATACTCGCTCTTGGAACGCTCCAGGTGTTCCCGCAAATACTTCCGGCCGCCGGCGTCTTCCTTTTCGAAGTATAGGTCATGGAGGATGTCATCTCTCCGGGTGCGCCCATCTCGCACAGCCAGCGCTCTTTCCAGGGTGCAGAGCATCTCTCCTTTTTGGTAGGATTCTTCGAGACCCAGTTCCATTCCTGTGACCGCGGAATAGAGGCGGGACTCAAGAGTCAAATCTCCCACGTGGTCGGAGGAGTTGGCGTTGAAGAGGTAAGGGAAGAGGATGTCGCATAGAATGTAACTGTCCTTCAGAAGAGAATGCTCATGATAGCGCTTCACTACCGGAGCGGCCCATTTCCAGTTCAGGCTTTTTCCATCTGGCCGGAAGAATTCCGCTACCTCCTCCGAGCCGTATGCCGCCTTCATCACGGGTTTCAGGAGGGGGAAGATTTTTTCCGGGACTGCGGTAAGGGCATTTTGCCCGATGGTGAAGGCTGCTCCCCAAAGCATGGAGATGTAGCTGTGGGAAACCATGGCGTCTCGATTATCCAGAACCCACATCAAGGCCAAGGGCGGAACAGCATATCCCGTAGGGAAGCCACCCAAATAAACCCAATGCTCCCGATAGCCGCCGAACTTTCCAGCGCGCGGGTAATACATGAAGGAAAGCTTTTCTGCTTTTCCCCCGATCTTGGCGGCTGCTCTCTGTCCACCTTCAGCGAGGAGGTCACCGAATCCCTCCCGGTTGGCGATTTTATGCAAGAGAGTTGAGATAAAGTTCCAGGAACCAATCTCCTTGAGGGGCAGACCTGTATCTTCCTCGGTGATCAGTTTCTCACGGAAACAATCAGCCAGCCAGGGGATGATGGCCATCAGTTCATAGGCATTGATCCCCAGGAGGTCGGCAAGCTTGGCGGCCTGCCAGGTAATCTTGCTGTAACCTTTTTCCGGTTGGTGAACCATGGATTCTAAATACATGTAAGATTGGGCGCAGAAGGCCACGCCACTGGTTATGTCCGGTCCTTTTACCCGGGAGCGGCAGGCTACAGGGCAGGCAAAGCAACCATCCGGAGTCTGAGAATATCCGGAGGAGGGGTCATTACAGAGATCGAGAAGCTCACCGGGGAGAAGCGAAAGGCTTCCCCGGCCATAGCCCCCGCCCCAGATGTTGTATTTGAAGCCCTTCTCTTCTGGCTCGTAAGGGTTGCTCCAGGAAGGTTTGCGGGCGAAGAGCCTATGGAGGTGATGGGTAATCTCCATCAATATTTTCGGTTTGGCCACCGTCACAGAACCAGTGCCGTGCACCGCGACGGCCTTTAAATTCTTGGAGCCCATCACACCGCCAAATCCTCCCTGCCCGGAAGCATCCCCTGAATCCGTGAGGATGCAGGCGATGCGACTTCTGTTTTCTCCGGCTTTTCCTATGACCATTACCCGCGTTTTATTCCCGTGGAGTTTCCAGATCATCTGCTGAGCCTGGTAAGTATCCAAACCCCACAGGCGGGTGGCATCGAGGATTTCAGCCTTTTGGTCGGTGATCCAGAGGTAAACCGGCTTGGGGGCTTTTCCCTGGATAATGAGGGCGTCATATCCTGCCCATTTAAGCTCTGGAGCAAAGTGCCCTCCCACGCCGGAGCGGCAGAAAGATTCTGTGGGAGCGGTCTGGGGAGCTTTGCCCAGGACCATGAATCTTCCAGAGGTAGGAGCTAACGTTCCCTGAAGAGGCCCGGTGGAAAAGATGATCCGGTTTTCCGGGTCGAAGGCCCCAACCTCCGGCGGTACTTCGTCCCAGCAGATCTTTGCTCCAAGGCCACGCCCGCCCAAAAATTTAGGTACGTAGTCGTAGGTGGAAATATCGGAGATTTTTCCCGAGGTCAAGTCAACCCGTAGAATTTTCCCTACCCATCCACCTTGCGGTTTCATAACGAATTCAGGCAAAGCGCATAGCGCAGATCGCAAAGCGTTTAAAGTCGGGAGTATGGAAATCTTCTTTCACTATGCGCTATGCTCTCTGCGCTCTGCGTTTTTTCTGGTTAATCTTCTTTGATCACGGGATAACCTACCAGCAATCCTTTTTCTGACCGTTCCATCCGCAAAACACCGAGGGGACAATACTTGACGCATTGCGGGTCTCCAAAGCAAAGGTGGCATTTGACCGTCCTGTGCTTTTGGGCATCGAACCTCGGCCGGGAAGGCCGAAAATATCGCTGGCAGGCCTCGATGCATTTCTGGCATCCTATGCATACTCTTTCATCTATGATTCGAACATACGTGCCTCTCTGCCGATCCACCTGTAAGGCAGTCACCGGGCAGGCTTTGAGGCAAGGTGGGTCTGCGCACTGGTGACATACTTTCGGCTGGTAGTCTCCCCGTATATATTCTTTTTCCAGGAGAACCCGGGAGAGGGAAGCGGAGTTCCGGCCCCCGCTGTTGAAATTGGCACAGACCATCTCGCAGATGCGGCAACCGGAACAGAGGGATTTGTCTGCCAGGATTACCCCCTTCGCCAAAGCTACTTTTTGCCCGTTGGGAAAGGTAATGACCTCCAGCAGGTTCCCGAGAGAAACGACGCTTCCGAGGGCTGCAACGCCGAGGGTGAATCCTTTGAGGACAGTTCTCCGGTCAACTTCCTTGGTCATTTACCGTTTGCTCCCAGGTTGGAAACGCTAAACCTCTCTTATTCGCCATAGGGTCTCAGAGGTCAGGGGTTCCAGGGGTCGAGGGGAAAAACAAAGGCTCATAATTTCATTTGAACCCTTGAACCCGGGAATCCTCGAACCCTATTTTTCATTAAGTTGCTGGCGGTGAGAAATAAGGCCTTGTTGGGAGAGGGCCAGAAGACTCATCGTTCTCTTTGATGATGAGCTTGTAGTAATATTTTGATTCTGCCCCCATGGTTTTATCAATATACTCATAGGCGCTTTTACCAGGAATGATATTGACTATGCCTACTTCTTTATAAGGACCTTCTTCAAAAGTGTCTGCACGCAAGATCTGAACGGTCAGCGCATTTTTCAAATTACCCTTCGTTTTCCAGGTCAACTTGGCCGCCCGGTACATAGCCTGGACTCTGAATTCCGTGATGGTTGGGTCCGCTTTTTGGGATAGGGCTTCGAAGTTAAAAAGCAGGGTGATTATCAGGACAGAGAAGATGCAAAATAAGGTAATTCTTATTTTCCTTACCATAGGATGGAAAATTTTTCTCCCCCTCCCCCGGTCCCCTCCCACCAGGGGAGGGGGAAATAATTTTGACGGGAGAGGGTAAGGATGAGGGCGACAGGCTTGTCTTTTAAACTTAATCAGCCAAGAATGAGCTTGAGGTCGTCATCCTTTCTCGCAAATCCAACGCCCACTTTCACGGCCTGGGCAATCTGCGGTTGGAACCAGGCATACATGCCGATCTTGTTAGCGGCCATGTTGGGGTACCATTCCTGGAGGATCTTGATACCCATGACATCATTGGCCACCTGATCTCCGGAGGCGAGGATCATTCCAGGCTTCACCTGCTCGCCGTGAGAAGGCCCGCCGCTGATCAGAGACCTCCTTCCGTCCATGATGATCAGGTCCGGCCGGAAGGGCAGGTTGATCTCCGCCGACTGCTGGGCGACGAAGATATGGTTGAAGGCATGGAGATGGTCTCCACGGTCCGCCCGGTGCAAAATTCCGACGGAAAGTTTCAAACTCTGGGTGATTCCGCCGAGGAAGTGGGTCTTCATTATGGGGGTATAGATCACCTTATCGTAATTTCTGAGATCCTCAGGATAGGCTACAGTTCCATCCTTCCCACCCATTCTGCCCAGGAATTCAGCTTTGGCATTGCGGATGTTCATCCATTTGCCTTTTTCCCAGTCTTTGAGAGGTGTTTTGGTTCGTTTGCATACGCTATCGTAGCCCACTTTCTTGATCACGCGCGATGTGGGTCCCCATGGTCCGCAGGTGTCAGCCACCGTGAGGTTCTCATAGCCTTCATCTTTGAGAACGAGGATAAGGGCCTGCAAAAAAGCCGGGTCTGTGCCCCCTTGCGGCCAGGGATCGGCCGTGTTCATGTTGGGCTTGATGAGAATTTTGTCGGTTTTTTTGAGAGCTTTTTCAAACCCGCCGATGAGCTTCACAGCCTTTTTGATATCCCCCTTCAAATTTTTATCCAATGGTGTAGCCATAATGAGCCCGACCAGGGATTTCCCCCCTTCAGCATACCAGTTGGGATTGA
>Ga0315314_1000257_pt1 | contig 67296 bp, 70 predicted proteins | sample TDP9_MG_FD_203631 | JGI IMG/M metagenome (GOLD analysis project Ga0315314, IMG submission 203631) | Freshwater sediment microbial communities from Lake Towuti, South Sulawesi, Indonesia - TDP9 | ecosystem: Environmental > Aquatic > Freshwater > Lake > Sediment | place: Indonesia: South Sulawesi...
GGAGTTGTATCTTTGATTCGCTCAACCCAAGCATCTTCGAATATTCTAAGATTGTATCCACATCAAATCCGACAGTGGGCAATACAAGAACTCCTCTACCCTCTTCGACGAAATTCATGGCCGTTAATGCTATGAAGGGAGCGTAGTCTGTTTGTAGAATATTCTCATCTAGCTCTAACTGAACTACTCCTCCTTTAGGGTACCCTCCTCCTAAGATTTTGTCCAAATTTTCGATGCCTGTGGAAAAGTTTGTCTCAGTATCAGGCAATGGTTCAGTTTTCTTGACTTCGGTGATTCGAGGCTTTATTTCTGTAAAAGACCTGAACCTTCCATCAAGCAGAGTGAAGAAGTATTTTGGGCGATCTATCTCAACTCCTCTGAGCTTCATCAGTTCGATTTCTCTTGCTCTTCTACCATCTATTGTCTTCATACTCAACATAACTATCCCATCTACAAGATAGTCAAGAGTAGTGCGGTCTGGCGTCTCGCTCACTAGAATGATGTTCACATTCTTGCTACTGATCAAGGTCTCCAGTAGTCTTATGGCGCCCATTTGTTCATTAGGATCTAAGTCTTCTGTGACAGCCTCCCAACTGTCTACTACTATCATAGGATTCTCTGTGCTCATGGCAAGATCATAGATATGCTCGAATGATGTTGGATACTTTTTCATCTTTGCATCGGAGATTGTGAAACTCTTCTTAAGCGCTTCCAATACATACTCTGGCTTGACTACATCCTCTAACCAAGGAAACTGAGCAAACAACCTCTCTGATGTTACTCTTGTGCTCACATATATTCCGTTTCTATCTTCTTGAAAGTGCTTCAATAACTCAAGGCTTAAGATAGTCTTACCAGTGCCTGGGTTGCCCTTGATTAGAAGAGCGTTATTACCTTGAGATAAGAAATCTATAAGCTCCTTTGGAAGATTATTTGTCGACAAGATTCTCACTCTCGAAAGTTAGATTCAAGTCTCCCAACTTTTCTGTAAAAATTTTCAAAGCTTCTCTCCCCCTCTCTGTGATATAGTAGCTCTTTTTCTTACTCTCTATCAACTCATCGTCCATCATGTCATTAAGCAACCTGTAGATGGTATTTGGGCTTATTAAGATCATATACCTATTATGAATCTCCATGGTTATGGTGAAGCCCTGTTGAGCATTTTCGTTCAGAAGATCTAAAATGATGAACTTCAAGAAATCTTTAATGCATCTCACATCAAGACCATCTAAATGTGGCATATCATATAGCCATCCTTATCAATCGCCACTCATCAAGAGAGGGTTCCATGTATTTTTCGGTCAAATATGACAATATTGCAATAAAAACATTATTACGATTTATGAATAAAAGATGTTTTCACCCACATTTAACCAAGTAGGAAATGATGTCTATTAGAAGGTTGGTTGATTGAGAGTATCGTAGTTGAAGGAGAAATGTCAAAATAAAGAGTGGTGGTATAAATTCGGTCTTAAAGCAACTTAACGGATAAGCATATGTTTTTCCAATACATTTAAATTTCATAAAAGAAACTTTCTCAGTGCGTGATAAGCATGAAGCAACTCGACCAACTTTTCTGGACTCGTGCCTCTTTAGGGATCGCTACAGGCTTGCTCTCAGGCATAACGGGCTTTTTTGATTATGGGGCTTATAGAGGACTTTTGCTTGCCCTTATAGCGTATATTATATCTTACTTCATGGCTAAGTATATCATAAGATTAAATCTGCCCCCACAAGAATCTCACAAGATATTTACTACTGGCTTAGGTAGCTTCATAGCTCTTTGGCTCTTTACATGGATTATCTATTACACTATTCACATCACCCTTTGATTTTAATTGCTTCAGTAAAAATTTGATAAAATCTATCCAAGTCTCAAAATATTCTCTGTCAAAATCGTCACTACGTATAAATGAGAGTCTGCTCTTAAAATATTGGCGCAACTTCTTTAGATGATCAACGTCTTTAAGGTACTCCTCTTTAGACTTATCGTTTAAGAAATCTATTATGCCTTCAATGGCAAACTTGATGCCTGGGTTTATATCAAAGCCTTGATAAGTATCTGATGGCTTAAGAAGGTTTCTAGCATCAGAATATCTCTTTTCAAGGATGAGCCGAAAGCATCTTCTTATTTTATCTCTTTTCATGTCGACCATTATCTATTATCCCTCTTGAATCTATCGTAAAGTAGGCAGTTGGTTTAACTATGGGTGGCTGAACCAACTTAGCATTCAAACCATATGGGTCTCTAGATAGATGAACTCTCACATGAACTCCTTGAGATGTGACATTTCCTCCTGTCTCTACCTCATAGTAACTTTGCTCAGCATCAACTCTAACTCTAACAGTGTTGGTAACTACAACAGCCATATCGTCCCTAATAGCTAATGAGCACAAATCATGCAGATGCCTAGCCAATTTGGCTTGCCTCTCAATTATTCTCTCTCCGCCTTGATATTCGAAGACGAAATTGTCTGTCAATGTATCTATGATGAGCAGTTTAACATTGAATGGAGAATCTCTTTTTAGCCTTCTTGGTACCTCTATCTGCTCACTCACGCTTCTTGCCCTTAAAACCATTATCCTCTTAAATACATCTTCTTTTAGTTTAATACTTTTTGCAATCTCCATTATTCTCTCAGGTCTAAAGGTTCCTGAAGAATCCACAAAGACAACCCCACTCTCTTCATCTAAATGCTGTAGATTAACACAAAGTTGAAAGCATATCTGAGTCTTTCCTGTGTTGCTGGCTCCAAAAAAGTCTGTTACTAACCCTGTACTTACCCCACCATTCAATAGCTTGTTCATTGATTTTGATCCTAAATCTATCTTTTTACGATTAATTGCCCTATGGAATGCCTCATAGCCTTTACTAGCATTGCTTAAGAACATAGTTGCTTTTCCTATAATTCCCATTACATCTTGCCTATTTAGCTCTAATTCTTCTAAGGCATTTATAGGAAGTGCCATAACATCTAACAATGTATTTAATCCTAAACCTTTCAGTTTAAGGGCTATCTCCTTAGGAATCCATTCTACCTCATTAACATCTTGGTTCATGAGCATATTCTAGCCTTTTAAATTCATAGATTAAAACTTAAAGTAAAGTGTTACTTTGATATATTGGCTTCAAGGATACTCTTAAGCGTATTGAACCTAAGGTTCAATATGGGAGGTGTATAATTTTGTGTACTCATGTGAATATTCATGCTATCCATTATCTTTTGTTTATTTTTAGAAAATGGATTAACCCTTCCCTACAAGAGTTAAGAGTTTAAATTTGTATCTAGGACACGATAGATTTTTATTTTAGAACTCATAGAATGGAAAGACTAGAGCAAGGGGAATCATCTATTGTCTCAAGCTATGAAGAAACCTTTAGCGGCACTTCAAAGGGCTATCAATAAGCGTGTTGTAGTGCGATTGAAGAGTGATATAGAATATAAGGGCAAGATGTGTAACATCGATCCCTACATGAACGTAATTCTAGTGGACGCAGAAGAATACAATAAGAATACTCTCTTAGCCAACTATGGAAAAGTTGTTATAAGGGGCAACAACGTGCTCTTCGTCAGAATAGAAGAAGATCTTTAAGCGGGATATACAATGAAAGAAAGTTCCATTCATGTTGAGCAACTTAGGAACATAGCAATAGAGGATCTTGAGGTAGAGATTGTAGAGCGTAAAGGACAAGGCCATCCTGACAGCCTCATAGATGGAGCATCTGAATCTGTCTCTAGAGCCTTATGTGAATACTATCTTCAGAATTACTGTACTATCCTTCATCATAACGTCGATAAAGGCCTTCTAGTAGGTGGTAGGTCTAACCCTGTATTCGGCGGGGGAGAAGTTATTGAGCCTATATATGTAATCGTAGCAGGAAGGGCTACGAGCTTTGTGGTAAAGGATGGTAAGATGGAGCCTATACCTGTGGGAAGACTTACTGTATCCTCGATAAAGAAATTCTTCAAGTCGAATATGAGGTTTCTTGACCCAGAGAAGCACATTATAGTTGATTACAAAATAAAGCAAGGATCAGCAGACCTTATCCATATATTCGAAAAATCTCATGGTATGCCTCTATCTAACGATACATCTATAGGTGTGGGCTTCGCACCGCTAAGTCCTACAGAGAGGCTTGTTCTAGAAACTGAAAGATTCCTGAATTCTGAGAAGCTAAAGAAGGAGATTCCAGAGTTAGGAGAGGATATAAAGGTCATGGGCTTAAGAAAAGGTAAGGGAATCAACCTTACAATTGCTGTAGCGATGATAAGCAACTTAATACCTGATAGGAGCCACTACATTAATGCCATAGAGAATGCCAAGAGGAGAGTCGAAGATTTCTCCTCTAAGATTACAGATATGAACGTAAAGGTAAGGATCAATCCTGCAGATGATTACGAGAAAGGTATATTCTATCTTACTGTGACAGGAACATCGGCTGAAGCTGGAGACGATGGCAACACAGGAAGGGGCAATAGGTTAAATGGCTTGATCACACCTATGAGGCAATTTTCCATGGAAGCATCTGCTGGCAAGAACCCAGTTAATCACACTGGTAAGCTCTTTAACATCCTAGCCCAAAGGACTGCAGATAAGATATATGATAAAGTAAAAGGCATAAAAGAGGTCTATGTGCGTTTGCTCAGTTGCATAGGCAATCCTATAGACCAGCCACAAATAGCCAGTGTTGCCATAGTATTAGAGAAAGATGTGTCTTTATCATCTATAAGAACAGATATAGAATCAATAACAGAAGAGCAGATATCAAAGATTACTGATCTTACACCATTGATCTTAAGCGGTTCTATTCGATTGTTTTGATCCTTTATACTTTAAAATAATTTATCACTCCATCCTCTAACATAAAAAGATACTGACTCTAGTTTACATTCAACTTTGAACCTCTTTTTAAAGAACCTCAATATATTCAACAGATCTCTATCTAAGAGTATAGATGAGTTAGGATGGTTTTTATCAAGGTATTGAGGCCAGTCTATTATCCACACCTTTTCTCCATCATAAAGCACATTGTATTCACTAAGATCGCTATTCACTATTCCTCCTGAAGTGTAAGCTAACTTAACATTGTCTATTATATCATGTAATACCTTTACAGGAGAATCTAAGATTGTAATATCAGAAAGCATGGGCCCCTCAACCTTTCTCATTAGGACAGCATGCCTCTCTCTCGCTATAGCCTCTGGTACTGAGACGCCTATTGGATATAATTTTCTTAAAGCATTATACTCCTTCTTTGCAGCCTCCATATTTACTATTAGCCAACGATGCCCAGTGAGAGTTGAAGTGTATCTGCGTTTCTTTCTTATAGCTCTAAAGCTTATTCTTCCTATCCTATAGAACTTTATTGCATACTCTTCTCCAAGATCGTTTATAGCTTCAATAACATCAGATTCTTTACCCATGCCTATGGGCTTCCCAAGAGCACTTATCAAATTTCTTTTAACGAATGCATTAAGAGCTATAGCATCAAGTCCAGCTGAAACTAATGAGTAACCTTTCCCACTACTCACCATAAACTTCATACCATTAAGCCTATCAAGCCTAAATTCAACCTCTTCTTTAGTAAGACCACTTACCCTAACTATCTGATCAATAGGGATAAATTCATAAGATGAAAGCAATTTTTCTAGTGCATGAAGGACAGCCCATTCTTTTGGCTCAATCTTAATCAAAGACTTGGCAACTTGCTCTAAAGAAGACAATCAAACCCACTTTATCCATCAATTCTAACAATTACCGAATTAAAATATCACCATTTTATAAATTGTTTTTATTAAATCTAAAAATTGAGTTCTTACACTGCTTCAGATACTACCTCCTTTTCTATTCTTTTCAATTGGCTCTTGTACATCTCTAATATCTCCTTAACAGTTGTTGCATCTTCAGGAGCTTTATCATCTCTAATCTTGCCTGTATACTTAGGAAACCTTAATGCAAGGCCGCTATCTTTACGAATTGCATCCATACAGCATGTATGAGTTGGACTAACGGTTATTTCAGCAGCTATAGTCTCAATAACTGTCTGAGGAACAACCCAGACATCAGCCTCTAACTTTGAATCTACACGACCATGCCTATGAAGAATCTTGTATGGAGCAAGTATCTTTGGAAATTTTTCTAAATCTTCATCAGTGAAACCAGTCCCAATCTTACAAACAGTTCTGAAAGTATCTGCCTCTTTATCATAGGCAGCAAGTAGGAATGCGCCATATTTGCCAGCCCTACGACCCCTACCATGGAATGCACCTACTATAACTAAATCTAAAGTATCCTTTAGCTCACTTCTATATTCTCTTTTAAGCTTGATCCAGCTGAATTCTCTTGCACCTGCTCTATATATACTATCAGCATCTTTCATCACTAAACCTTCACAACCATCAGATATAGCTTCTTCCATAAAATTCTCTATCTCTTTTGGATCATTCGATTTTATGCTTTGAACAACTCTAACTCTGTCATCCTTTATTATGATCTTTTCCAATATATCTCTCCTCTCAGAATAGGGCTTTTGAGTTAAATCCTCACCATTTAAATATAAAACATCGAAGAAGAACAATGAAACAGGATAAGCTTTCATAGCCTCCTCTATTCCATACTTTCGCCTTCTGTGCATGAGCTCCTGAAAAGGTAAAAGCTCTCCTGTTTCGAGGTTCATGGCTACACACTCTGCTTCTGCTATAGCTTTATCAGCTTTAAGATTGCTTCTCACAAGGTTTATGACATCAGGGTAATGATGAGTTATATTCTCTAATCTACGTGAAAATAGAGTTACTGAATTTCCATCTTTATGGATTTGAACACGTTCTCCATCTAGCTTATACTCTGCAACACTTCTTCCTTCAAGCTTTTCTACTATTTCTTGTGCTGTTTCAAGTCTTTCAGCCAGCATAGGTCTTATAGGCTTGCCCAAAGTTATCCTGAACCTTTTTATACCATCTAGCCCCTTAGTAGCTACAGTCTTTGCAATAGCGCCTAGATCACTGGATAAATTGTAAGCTCTCTCAAGTGTAGGTCTATTGCCCTTATCATTTGTATAGGCAATAGCTAATGCATCTAAGACTGTATAATCTGCTACACCAAGCCTAAGTTCGCCTGTTATAGTTCTGATGATATACTTAGCTTCTTTTTGTGTTGCATCGTTGAACAAGCTAGAAATATGCTTGAGCTTTGCATCTATTGACCCTGGTCCTGATGTCTTTGCTATCTTATCTAAAGTATCGTATACTCTCTCTACTGTAAGAGGTTCTTTGAAGAGTGTAGCCTGTGTACGATCCTTCAGAACTTCCTGAGCAACTAGACCTATGTCTCCCATCTTCTTGTAGATCTTCTCAATGCTTTCTAGATCTCTGCCTGTTGCAAATCCTATGGCTTTGATTGCAAGCTTCTCTGCAACTCCTATCTCTATTCCCATGTAGTCAGGGTAAAGCTTGCCCTGAGTTAGATACACGACTTTATCTATCAAATTTACATCAGTCTTTTTGAACAAGTCTACAAGGTAGTCTGTAATCTCTAGCCTCTTCGTTGTCTCTTCTATCTTTTCATAAGTGTCTGCTATTATCGAGTACAGCATACAAACCAATAGATTTAAGGGCTTATTTTTATTTAAATTATAGTGTTCAAATCTTTAATCTTTATCAAAGTTTATTCGTTTCTTATATCGACAGGTAGCTTGCCCAACTCTATCAAGCCCTTTTGCTTCAGGGTTTCAAGAACCATCTCTAAATCTTTTTCACTTATATTAAGCTCCTCTGAGAGGGCATCTATATCAAGAGCTTTACCAGATTCTAGAATTGAAAAAAGAATCTTTCGCTCTAGTGGATTACTTGTAACAATTTTTATCGTCCTCTTAGCCTTTTCTGATACTCTTTGCTTCAAACGCATCAAATAGACCTCCATCTCTCCTAATTCCTCAAACTTTGCATCTATCTCTCTCAGAATTTCTTCAGAAATTTTAAGAGCTTCATCTGGTTTACGTAGCTTCTCAAATGCTCTTACCTTATCCTCAAGCCCTTTGACGTCACTTATCTTTATCTTCAATTCTCTTTTCTTGTAAGGGACTTTATCGATAGAAAATCTAACCGTATTCCTCGTTATCCCAACTCTTAGGTAAAGTGATCTCGCCAACTCGTAATACTTCCTTTGTGGTGCTGCGAATTCACTCTCAGCCGAAAACATTGAGATCAAACCATGCTGTTGTAATAGATCAAGATGCTTTAAGATAGCTTGCTGACTAACCTCCAATTCTCTAGCCATTTGCAAAAGGTAACGAGGCTCTTCAGCGATAAGTTTTATTATTCTCCTACGAGTTTCATTGCCTAAAATGTCTAAGAGTAAATCTATATCTCTTGATGGCATATCTTTATTTTAACGAAATATCACAATAGATTTAAATATTTCTAACTTCGAATTAATGATGCAATTTAACATTCGCTTATCAATATGATTGGTGAAGAATATGTCACTAATTACGGCCTCAATTCTAAAAGAAGGTACAGTTAGGGCAAGAGAAACTCAGATGAATAATATCGATGCAGCTAGAATAATATCAGGATTTGTTCGTACAACATTAGGTCCATGTGGCATGGATAAGATGCTTATAACCACATCAGGCGATGAGACTCTCACTAAAATCCCAATTACAATTGTAACTAATGATGGTGCTGAAATATTGAAGAATATAGATGTTCAACACCCTGTAGCTAAGATACTTGTCGAGGTTGCAAAAGCTCAAGATAGTGAAGTTGGAGACGGGACTACGAGCGCTGTAGTTTTAGCAGGAGAGCTCTTAAATATGGCACAGAAGCTCATGAAGAGAAAGATTCATCCCAATATTATAATCGAGGGTTATAAGAAAGCATTTGAAAAGGCTAAAGAGATATTGAACGATATAGCTATAGAAGTTGATAAGAATGATGATGAGATGCTAAAAAAGGTAGCCATTACTTCTATGGGTGGCAAAAATGTAGCCATGGCAAAGGAGCATCTGGCAGATATAGCAGTTAAAGCTGTAAAGCAGATAGCTGAGGAAAGAGATGGAAAGATAAAGGCTGACATAGATAATATCAAAATCTTAAAGAAGCATGGTCAGGGTTTGAAAGAAAGCGAGCTGGTCAAAGGAATGGTGGTAGAACGTGAGTACTATCAAGAGATAGAGTCACAATCTTCTCGCATGCCTGAGAGGGTTGAAAACGCCAAGATAATCTTGGTAAGGAGTGCTTTTGATCTTGATAGAGGTGCTGTCATATTTGCTCGTGAAATGAGGGTTGAAAAGCCGGAGCAATTGACACTTTTTATAGATGGAGAGAAGAAAATCCTTAAAGATATGGTAGAAAAAATAGCCAGCGCAGGCGCCAATGTTCTCTTTTGTGAAAAAGCCCTAGATGATGTAGCTATCCATTATCTTATAAGAAAGGGCATAATGGCTATGAAACGCGTAAAAGAGAAGGATATGGAAAGAATTGCTAAGGCTATAGATGCTCGTATAGTATCCCATATGGAGGATATTGGACCTGATGCCATAGGTGAAGCAGGAATGGTCGAAGAGGTGAAGGTAGGGGAGAGTAAGCTGATCTACATTCGTGATTGCAAAGATCCTCACGCTCTTACCATATTATTAAGAGGTGGTGCAGAGCATGTTGTTGACGAAGCCAAAAGGTCTATACATGATGCTCTTTGTGTTGTGAGGAATGTATTAGAGGATGGTAAGATAGTGGCTGGAGGAGGTTCGCCTGAAGCTGAATTATCAAGGCAAATTAGAAGTTTTGCAACAAATATATTAGGAAGAGAGCAATTGGCTGTAGAGGCTTTTGCAGATGCCCTTGAAGTTATACCTACAGCTTTGGCTGAAAACGCTGGACTCGATCCCATAGATATCTTGGTCGAGCTTAGGGCTAAGCATGAGAAAAGCGATAACTCATGGTATGGAGTAGATGTCTTCTCAGGCAAGATAGAGGATATGAGAAAGCTTAACGTTTTAGAACCCCTTAGAGTTAAGCAACAGATGATAAAATCTGCTGTTGAAGCAACTTGCATGATCTTAAGGATAGATGAAGCTGTGTGCGCTAAAACTATGGAGGAGAAAGAAGAAGGATTAGAAGAGAGGCTTAAAGAGAGAGAGAAGAGGATAAGTGGCAAGAAGCGTAGATGGAAGCAGTCGCCTGTTTGGGTTCCTAGGTAAATTAAGCACTATAAACTCTTCTGACTTTACCAAGCTTGGCAGGTTCCAGATTAAAAACTATAGTCTTAAGATGAGTCATCTCATCTATGCTGTAACCTATTCCCTCCCGACCTATTCCAGATTCCTTTGATCCACCGAAGGGGAAGTAACCAACACCATGCCTAGGAAGGTCGTTGATTGTAACTTCTCCTGTCTCAAGCCTCTTTGATATCTTCCACATCTTGTAGAAATCGTTTGTAAATATACATGAATCTAAACCATATCTTGACTTCTTTCCTATCTCTATCGCTTCATTCTCATTCTTTATCCTTATTATTGTAATTACTGGTCCAAAGGTCTCTTCCCATGCAATCCTAGCATTTAATGGTACATCATATAGTACTGTAGGCTCAAAGTAACAATCTTTATGGCTTCCACCTATGAGTAACTTCGCTCCCTTTACTTTTGCATCATCGACTAATCCTTGAATTCTTTGAGCTGCTCTAAGGTTTATGACTGGTCCAACTTTTACAGAAGGGTCTCTAGGGTCTCCATGCTTCCAATTGATTACCTCATTCATTACTTTCTTTAAAAACTCATCAGCTATGCTCTCAACTACCAACACTGCACTTATAGCATCACACCTCTGCCCAGCATTCTTTAAAGAGCCTTCAACACATTTCTTTGCTGCAAGTTCCAAATCAGCATCGTCAAGGACTATGGCCATACCTTTGCCTCCAAGCTCAAGATGCAATTTCTTAAGACCTGCCATCTTGGCGATTTGCTTGCCAACCTCTGTACTACCAGTGAAGTTTATCATAGCAACTTTTTCATTTGGTACGAGATAATCCCCTATCTCACCACTCCCTGTGACCATGTTTAAAGCCCCAGAAGGTATTCCAGCCTCATCTAATACTCTTGCAAATAGGAGTAAAGATAACGGATTCTCGCTCGATTGCTTTGATACAACTGTGTTGCCTGCTAGAAGGGCAGGTACTATCTTTGCTGATGCTATATAAAGAGGGTAGTTGAAAGGAGATATGGCAACCACAACTCCTACAGGCTCACGAATAACTAAGGCTATCTTCCCTGTTGTATCATCAGACCAGTCTCCTGGAATATATTCACCAAATATCTTTCTGGCTTCTTCCATCGTCAGCTTAAGCCTATCTATTGTGGCTCTTACTTCGCCTTCAGCATCCCTTTTTGGCTTCCCACCCTCTAGCATTAAAGTTCTTACAAAATCATCCTTATATTTTGAAAGAAGCTGGCTAGTCTTCTCAAAGATTTCTATACGCTCTATGCCTGGTATATCTCTTATCCTCTGCCTACTCTCATAAGCAACATCTATTGCTTTATCAACATCTTCCTTACCAGCATTTGATACCTTTGCTATTATGCTACCATCTACAGGTGTATCTACATCTATTACCTTCTTTGAATTAGAATCAGCCCATTCCCCGTTTATGAACATCTTGAAGAATGGTATTCCATCAGGTCCTTTAGTGTAAATAGGATTGAAGAAATCACTTAGTTTAAGCATAGGCTTCTCATGCATAGAAACCACTTGTATAATTAGTAATTAATCAAGTATAAAAATTGTATTAGCACGATTAAACAATATACAGATAAATACACATTTATTATAAAATTAATTTATTGACCTTATCATACAACCTTACATTCGATTATGATCCTGTAGAGAATTCTGACTGGGGCTTTGCAAGAACGAATCGTTTTATTTTGCGTAATAGCATAGCAGAGTTTGGTCTCTCAGCATATTCAGTGCCCATTGATATATCCTTTCAATCTAAAAAGTTACATCTGACAGCGCCTAACAGAGATTATCCATGTGAAGGTCTATTGGCTTTGACAGATGGAGAGAATTGGAAGTTTCTCGATTGCTTTGCATTTGGGATCATTAAGAAAGGAGTTGCACTAAAACTTCATCCTAAAAAGGTATCTGCATCTACATGGCTTCTAGAATATTTGTATGATATACATGATAAAGATGGGCATCAAGGCTTGTTAAAGACTTCATACTGGCTCAGTGAAGATGAACATGCATGCCTCAACCTTGACTTTAAGATAGATTCTCTTGAGAACGATCTTGAATTGATTGTAGCACCTTTTCTTGATATTCGTCACATATACTCTGAGAGTAAGCCAGAAAAACACACCATAAAAATCATGAAGAATGAAAATAAGTATCCAATGATTCATGCTGAAAAGGATGGACGCTTACTAATCATCTTTACCCCCCATAATGATGTTGAAATCGAGGAAGGCAAGGCTTACCTAAATTGGTTTTATAAGCTTGGAGACGGTTTTAGGACTCAAGCTCATCAAGGCATAATCTTTCTTGGTCAGAGCAGGGGGCTTTTCATCCCAGCCCTATTTCATGTTAAATTTCCTAAAGACACCATGAAAATCAAATTCCATGCTATTCCTATGATGAGAGATGATCCTATAAGGATAGATTCTATAAAAGAATTGAAGGATAAGATAGAGCTTGAATCTAACAAGTTATCATTTTTAAAGAATGTAATCAGAAAAGGAGGGGCTGATCCTCAAATTTATAACTCTATTCTTGCAAGAATCGATGCTTTTACAAGATTTGGGATGAAGATAACTCTTCCTGATGGAAGAAAGTTTACAATGCTAGAGGCTGGAGGATGGTGGTTTAGGACTCCTTGGATGAGAGATATTTACACTAATTTTCATCAAAATTTAAAAACACTAAAAATCTTGGATAAAAGGCTAGAAATCGTAAGAGATTCTATCTTATTGGGAATAGAGTTCTTTGATGATAATACTGGTAGAGTTCATAACTATCTCCCTATGTTTACTTCTGATTACGAGGTTAGGAACGGTCATTTACTACCATTAGAAAAATACTACTTTGCTGCAGACCCGACATTGCTATTCTTCATCATATCTTGGGAATACGTCAAATTAACAGGAGAGAAGGACTTGCTAAAAATAATAATGAGATTGTTTGCAAGAACCTTTCAAATCTACCAAAAGGCTTCTCTTAATGCCCTAAATGGGCCTCCAGTCATTTCAGATTTAGGGTTATTGGCATGTGTGCCATGGCACTCTTGGACAGACTCAAGAAGAATGATAGTACATAGAGGTTTAGGGTTCGATGCTTTACCAACAAGAGTACCGAAAGAATGGCAAATCGAAGAGATTGAGAATTCTAAGGATTCAGAGGAAGTTAAAAGAATTTTTAACACGCCAAGGTTCTACTTGCCTGAGATAAACGCCCTTTGGATAAAGGCATTAGAGGCAGTTATCATAATGAATAAAATAGAAAAATGTATCGAAGATTCAGAACTTCTCGAATCCATCAAGAATACTCTATCAATGGCAAGAGTAAATTACTTACCTATATTCTGGAATAGTAAAGAAGGGTATTTTTACGATGTTTTATCTTGTGATCTATCAAAAAAGGATGAGACTTTAGGATCGCCTTCTGTAGTTGCAGCATCTATTCTTCAAGATTTGATGCCTAAAGAGAAACTTGAGTCTATGTGGGAAGCAGTACAAAAAAGATTATTGGTATATAGGAGGATAAAATGGCTCAAGAAATACTACGATGAATTATACCCTTTTGGAATAATAGTAAAAGATAGTGAAGAAAGAGTATACTTTGATAATGAACAGTATCATGGAGCTGTTATATGGCCTAGAGATACACCATACATAATCAAGCTTCTAGAAAGGATTGAGAGATACGATGTGATAAAAGGCTTTTTGATAAGCAATTTGGACCACCAGATGAGTGAGGGTACCATATTTTATAATCATGAGCTCTTCAGCCTTCCTCTTGGGAAGAACCCTTCACCTGTCGATGGATTTAAAGAGAATCCTATACCTGTGAAGAATCCTACTCAATTCTGGTCACAATGGGTCGATCCTTACTTAAAATATGAAATTTAAGTAAGATTTATAAATATCTTTGGTAATGGTCACAAGATTTTCTCAGAATAGCATAATTGATTTCATAAAGTGCTTTTAATAATTGATCATTTTCAGATATTGAATAACGAATATAGACAGTTTTATCTACTAGGCAGTTAAAGGCTGTGGGTCATGAGAATAGGATTCTTCGTCTGGGAATACCCTCCAGTTTTGGTAGGGGGGCTTGGCACCTATGCTACATATATCACTCGAAAATTCGTCGAGATTGGTCATGATGTAGCTGTCTTTACCCTTAACCCAGGAAACCTTCCCACAAGAGAAGTCATAAAAGGCGTCGAGGTGCATAGACCACTAATCGCTGATGCTACAAATATCTTCCCCTTACTCGTTGCAGACGATCTTAGAAGATGGGGAACGAGCATCAAGTTCTTTAACGATGTCTTCATATACAACATTTTATCAGCGACAAAGTTCACTAATGAGCTAGTTAGAAAGGAGAATTATAATTACGATTTGATTTGTATACATGATTGGCTCAGTAGCATCTCAGGCCTCATTATTAAGAATGAGTTGAAGATACCTATGGTCTTTCATGTTCATTCAACAGAGTGGGGCAGAAGTGGGAACATGGGGTCTGAGGTAGTTAGCCACTTAGAGAATATAACTGCTCAAATGTCTGATAAGATAATAACAGTCAGCAATGTAATGATGGATGATCTAATACGTCATGGTTGGCAAGGGACAAAGATTAATGTAGTTTGGAATGGTGTCGACCCAGAGATATATGATCCAAAAAAGGTTCATCATGAAGAAGTCTTGGCGATAAGAGAGAAGTATGGAATTAAAGAGGATGAGCAGATGATTCTTCATGTAGGAAGGTTAACATGGATAAAAGGAGTAAGGAATTTAGTCCAATCTATGCCTATGATCATTAAAGATTTCCCTAAGACAAAACTTGTAATACTAGGTAGGGGTGAAGAACAAAGGAATCTCATCGACTTGGTAGATCGTTTGCAAATAAAAGACAATATCATCTTCAGGTTTGAATTCATCTCAGAAGAGGAGCGTATCTTACATTACGCAGCCTCAGATTTATGCGTCTTCCCATCCCTTTATGAGCCGTTTGGGATCGTTAGCCTTGAAGCTATGGCGATGGGGAAGCCTGTAGTTGTTGGTGCTAAGGGTGTAGTAGGCTTTGCTGAGCAAATTATACCATCAGGTCCAGATCAGAACGGGGTTCACGTGAATGGCTGTGATGCTACTGATATTGCTTGGGGCTTAAGATCAATCCTAAAAGACGAAGAATTGGCTAAGCAATGGGGCGAGAATGGAAGAAAGAGAGTCCTAAAATATTTCACATGGGATAGAGCGGCTGAGCAGACTTTAGAGATATACCAGAGCTTATTAGCAGGCTGATAAACTTCTAATATAGATTTTCTATGCATCGTTCATTAGAAGTGGAATAGTTTTCTTTATTACTTCAGCACTTTTCAAGAATAGTTCCCTCTCATCCTTATCGAGTTCTAACTCTATTACTCTCTCGACGCCATTTTTTCCTATGATCACTGGTACACCTATGCAAACATCATAAAATCCATACTCGCCATTTAAATAAAAGGAAACAAGATGGGCTTTTTTCTTATCTTTAATTATAGACTCAATTATGGATGATGTTGAAGCTGCTACGCCAAAGGTTGTAGCTCCTTTAAGAGATATTACATCAGCTCCTGACTTCTTTGTCTTCTCAATTATGCTAGCTATCTGGGATTCATTCAATATTTTTTCAATAGGCACCCCATTGACCTTTGATTGGCTTTTCAAGATGACCATAGAGTCCCCATGCTCTCCTATAACAAATGCACTAATGGATGAATTGGAAACTTTTAGAGTTGATGATAAATAGTACTTAAGCCTAGCAGCATCTAACTCGCTACCAACTCCAAATACAATATTGCGATTAAAACCTGTTGTCTTGAGAGTAAGATAAGTCATCAAATCTAATGGATTTGTCACTGTAATTATTTTTGATTTTGGTGCATACTCTAAAATCTTCTTCGATATCTGTTTTATTATTTCCTTATTCTTTTGAAGTAGGTCGAGCCTACTCATATCAGGAGTTCTTGGAAAACCAGCCGATACTATCACTATATCAGAGCCCTCCAAATCCTTATAATCGTTAGAGCCCTTGATCTTAACGTCTATGTTAAGCTCAGAAGCCATGTGACTAAGGTCTAAAGCATTTCCTTGAGGCAATCCTTCAATTATATCTATTAAGGTCAAGTCATCCAATCCTTTAAGAAGGATATGCTCAGCTATAGTGCTTCCAACCTTACCAAGACCTACTATGCTTATCAACACTTTCACCCAAGTTATGCTTTAATATAGGCTATATTTGAATAATGCTTAGTAAGAAGTTTTAGCATAATAAGGTTAGTGGCTAATTTTGGCTGATGTCGGATTAGAGATTTCTAAATCTCATCGATTCTCTAATAAAGTAGCCATAGTGAAAGGGGAGAGGTCTATAGAGACTGTCATGAAGGCTTTAGATTTGATAGGAGGGGTTAATGAATTCTTTGATAAGCCTATTTTGATAAAGGTGAACTTGATAGCCAGTAAGACGTGGGATAGAGGGGTTACAACTGATCCTATAGTTGTAGAAGCTTTGATCAAAGCCTTCAAAGAAGTTAACGATGATGTATTTGTAATAGAGTCGGATGCAACTATGACCAATGCTGATAAAGCAGCCAAAATTTGTGGAATACTTGATGTTTGTGAAAAATATAGTGTACCTTTTGTAAATTTAAAACGGTTAAATGAAAGATTGACTATCAAACTTGAAGAGCCCGAGACTCTCTCAAGAATTAATTTACCAAAATTTATTCTCGGTGGTTATATAATTAGTGCAGCAAAGATGAAGACTCATGTCGATACTCAAGTCACTTTGGGCATGAAGAACATGTTTGGGCTTATCCCTGAAAAATTCAAGTCCAAGTACCATTTAATGCATAGCATAGATAAAGTCATAGTAGATGTAAACACTGTAATTAAACCAGTTCTTACGATAATAGATGGTTTCATTGCTATGGAAGGACAGGGTCCTATAGATGGCAATCCTGTCAAGATGAATTTGATAATAGCTGGTAAAGATGTGGTAGCAACTGACGCTGTAGCCTCAAGGGTTATGGGCTTTGATCCTAGGCTCATCTATCATATAAGAAGGTCTTCAGAGAAAGGTCTTGGTGCAATAGAAGGTTATGAAATAGTAGGCGAGAATGTAGAAAGTGTTTCTAGGAGATTTAAAAGACCATAATCATGATAATCCCCAGCTTATGATTTTAATGGGCTTAACTCTTATTAAAGCTGTCTTACCTTCTTCTATTGGAAAGTCCTTGTATTGAGGATACTTTTTATATAACAAATCACGTCCTAAATTGTAGTCTTCATCACTCTTTAGAATCTCTGCCTCTCCATAGATCAAAAGTCCTTTAAGCCTTGACCAATCTTCAAAGTACTCATCTATAATTATAGATACCTTCTTATTTAATGCTATATTCCTGATCTTCTTGCTTTCAAGGTCTGTAGCAAAATAGATATCTTGACTGTCGAAGGCATAGCAGATAGGCACTAAATGAGCAATTCCTCTTCCTGTAATAGTTGCCATTCTTGCTACTTTTTGTGAAATTAAAAATTCGCCTTCGAGTTTAGATAAAGGCATAAAATTTTCTTATGGTTAGAAATAATAAAGGTTTACTAAGAATAAATCTAATATATTCTATAAAAGGTTATCTTTGCTATGTCATATAGATCAGATTGATCAGGAGTTGTCATCAGAGATAAAGATCATAGGAATAAAAGGAATCCCTGAAGTCGAGCCTGGCGATGATCTAGCCAATTTGATCATCGATTCGATCCAAAGACAAGGCATTAAGATCATGAATAAGGACGTAATAGTTGTGACTCATAAGATAGTCTCTAAAGCTGAGGGAAGGCTTGTTGACTTAAAAAATGTAAGCCCTTCAGATTTCGCCTTGAAGATAAGTAAACGTAGAAAAAAGGACCCTAGAATGGTTGAAGTTATTCTTCGTGAGGCAAAGAGGATAGTCAGGATGGAGAGAGGAGTAATAATAGCTGAGACTAGACATGGCTTTATATGTGCCAATGCTGGCGTGGATAAATCTAACGTGAAAGGCGAGGATGTAGTCTCTTTATTGCCCATTGATCCTGATAAATCTGCTAGACAAATTAAAGATGAGATAAAAAGAAGACTGAACTCTGATGTGGCTGTGATAATATCAGATACCTTTGGTAGACCTTGGAGAGATGGGCAGACAAACATGGCTATAGGAGTTGCTGGTTTAGAGCCAATATTAGATTACAGAGGAAAAAAGGATAGTTATGGCTATATTCTTAAAGTGACAGCCATAGCTATAGCTGATGAACTAGCATCAGCAGCAGAGCTTGTTATGGGAAAAGTAGGAATGGTACCTATAGCAGTAATAAGAGGCTATCGATATATCGAAGGAGAAGGCTCTATCAAATCTTTTATTAGACCTCGTTCAAGAGACCTCTTCAGATGAATGTCTCCTATCTTATTACAAGGGGTTTATGAGTTCCCTTCAAGTATTCATTAGCTCTATTTACAAGATCGATCTTCATCATATAATCATAGGTTTCTGTACCCTTTCCAAGCTTTGAGAATGTAACCAAGTCCTTTGGAGCATCTATATCTAATGCAACCCTTGGTAATTTACAGATTTCATATTGGATTCTATTGGCAATGGTTTCATTTATATGGGTTTTAAAGCTATTTACTCCAAACCTTGGCTTTATCACTGTAGGAGGGTTCATAAGAAGAGCGTTAGTACCTTTCTCATCCATGGATGGTGAGATCACTATTGATCTTGGATGGCTCTTTTGTATTATATTATCTATATCATCACTCTCTATAAGGGGTATGTCTATTGGTAAGACAAGAATGGATTTTGCTCCTTCATCTTCACAGAATCTTGCTATTCTTTCTACAGCTGAGTTCAATCCTCTCGATTCGCCCTCATCAAAAGCTATCGCTCTCATCTTCCTTGCCAATTTTAATATGGTTTTATCACAGCTTATGATTATAACTCTCCCAACATATTTTGATATGCTCACTGCCTTCAAAACATCTCTTAGCATGGCAATACAGAGTAAACGCCTCTCTTCAGGTCTTAATATTACTTCAAGCCTTCTCTTTGCATCTTTTAAGCCTTTTACAGGAATTGCCACGAAACTCATTTTTAGACTCCTATCGCCTCTAATGCAACCTTAGCTAATTCCATCTTCTCCTTTAAGCCTCTCATTACAGTATCTGTAACAACAACCTTTATTCCAAAAGACTCTATCTTTTCTTTAAGGTTTGCATCCAGATTGTCTATAATAAATGCATCCAAAAAGTCCTTGTAAAGCTTTGCCACACCATAAGCAGAAACTTCCTCCTTATCAATACAAAGTTGCACTGCCATGCTACTCATCAATTTATCTGCAGGACCTTTAACTGGTGCACCTGCTATTAATGGGCTTATCCCTACTATCTTAGCTTTTGTAGCCCTTAAGCTCTCTCTAACCTCTGGAACAGAAAGAATCGTGCCTATGCTGACTACTGGATTGCTTGGACAAATTATTATCCCTCTAGCATCTCTAATAGAATCTATCACTCCAGGGGCTGGTCTTGCTTCTTCAATCCCTTTAAACATTGTCTGTAAGACTTCATCTTGAGCCTTTCTTTTGACCAGATACTCTTGAAAGTGCATATCACCTTCATCTGTGATCATTATGGTCTCAACTCTATAGTTAGTCATAGGTATAATCTTGGCTTTTACACCTAAAGCAATACGCTCTTTTTCTATTACTTCTGACAATTTCAGCCCTTTCTTTAAGAGTGAAGTACGGTGAATATGGGTAGCAAGATCACGATCACCAAGCATGAACCATGTATCATAACCATATCTTTTTAGGGCATCTAAGCAGTGAAAAGTGTCTCCCTTTATTCCCCAACCCTTTTCATCATCTACTATGCCTGCCAATGTGTAAATCACTATATCTATATCAGGAGATATGTGCAAACCATAAAGCTCTATATCATCTCCAGTATTCACTATGACTGATACTTCTTCATCTTCAACTACTCTAATGAGTCCTTCAAGAAATCTTGCTGCCCCTACTCCTCCTGCTAAAGCTGTTATCAATTTCAAACCCATTTGTTATAACAAATTACACTCTTTAAGAGTTTTCTTGGAGGCATTTGTGGTTGCTCTAAAGGGTAGCCAATCTCTATAAGTGCCTGTGGATCAAAGTCATTAGGAATCTTCAAAACCTCTCTTACAGCTTCCATGCAGAATAAAGGTGCACATCTCCAACAAGCTCCCAATCCTTTTGCATGAGTTGCTAGCAAAAGGTTCTGTATAGCTGCTGAAACTGATTGAACTGCCATTAGATACTCAGCATTCTTTCTCTTATCATCTTTATACTTATCCATATCCTTCATTGTAAGGCATGTAATAATTAGGATTGAAGCATTTATAGTTCTCTTCTTCGATACTTCTATGAGTCTTTCTATTTCAATTCTTGATAAACCATCTTTCAATAAATCCTCCTGCCAAGCCTGAGCCATAGCCTCAGCAAGTTTAATCTTAACCTTTTGATCATCTATTATAATGAAGCGCCAAGGCTGAGCATTATGGGCTGATGGAGCACTTATTGCTACATCGAGGATCTCTTCTATAACTTTTCTTGAAATAGAGTCTGGCTTTAGCCTCTTTATGCTCCTTCTAGACTTTATGAACTTTAGAAAATCATGAGATTCAATCATAGTTTATAACCATGATTAATATTTAGCAAGAATATAAAATATAAAAGGATGCTTACCATTGGGCAATAAGACTTTGGTAGCGATAAAAAAGCTCGATGAGCTGGATGATTGGAGAAGGACTCACTACTCTATAGATATTACTCAGAAATTAGAGAGTAAAAGGGTTACAGTCTTTGGTTGGTTAGCCAGTATACGTGAGCAAGGTGGCATAGTCTTTCTAATCCTTAACGATAAAGAAGGTGTAGTTCAAATTACAATACATAGCGATAAAGCTCCCAGCTCAATTCTAGAGAAGTTAAAGAATCTTCATGAGCATTCTAGCATAGGTGTTAGAGGTATTGTCAAGAGCATTAATAAAGCCCCTCATGGAGCAGAGATAATTCCTGAAGAGATTCGAATTCTAAGCATGGCTCAGCGCCAGCCTCCCTTTAGCCTATTCGGAGGAAAGATGCCTAGCATCGATAAACGCCTTGATATTCGTGTTATAGATATGAGAAGACCGAAAGCTCAAGCTATATTCAAGATAAGGCATACAGTATTGAAAGCTATAAGAGATTTTCTTATAAGCAAAGGTTACATGGAGGTAAGTACCCCAAAGATAATTGCTACAGCTACTGAAGGAGGGGCAGCTTTATTTCCTTTATTATATTATGATAAGGAGGCTTTTCTAGCCCAAAGTCCTCAGCTTTACAAAGAACAATTGATCATGCCTTTTGAGAAGATATTTGAGATAGGACCAATTTTCAGGGCTGAAGAATCTCGCACACTAAGGCACTTAAGTGAAGTTATCTCTATAGATGTTGAGGAGGCATTCGTTTCTTATGAAGATATAATGAGACTTATCGAGCAAATGATATGCCATGTTGCTAAAACAATAAGTGATAAATGTAGTGAAGAAATGAAGTTGCTAAAGCGTAGATTGACGATCCCTAAAGCTCCCTTTAAACGCTTCACTTATGATGATACTCTTAAAATGCTAGAGAAAGAGGATATAGTGCTAAACTGGGGAGAGGATTTATCGACACAAGCCCTCAAGATTTTAGGAGAAATTTTGCCTGAATTCTACTTCATAACAGACTGGCCTACATCTATAAAGCCATTCTACATAAAGCCAAGGGATGATAAGCAAGATTTATGTGAGTCCTTCGATTTTATGCATGGCTCTATTGAATTATCATCAGGAGGCTCAAGGGTAAGCTCAAAGAGACTTTTAGTGAAGAGGTTAAAGGAGCAAGGTTTGAAGCCAAAGCTCTTTGAATACCATTTAAGAGTCTTTGATTATGGAATGCCTCCTCATGCAGGATTTGGGTTAGGATTAGAGAGATTGATGATGATATTGGCAGGGCAAGAGAACATTAGAGAGGTTACAATGTTCCCAAGAGATCAATTCAGGTTAGCGCCTTAATTTATTAGCAAAAATTTCATATGGCTAATTTTCTAAAGAAGTTATTCATTCACATATTTTTTGTAAACTTTCAAGAGTTTATCTATACATTCGTCTACCGAATATTCAAGAGCAGTTTGGCGGGCATTCTTGCTCATTATAGATCTCTCCTTTATCGTCTTTATTATCTTCTCGGCGCAATCATCAGGATCGTCAGGGTTGAACAAATAGCCATTGTAACCATTTTTCACTATCTCTTTTATAGCCAAAAAATCTGCACCAACAACTGGCTTACCACAAGCCATTGCTTCCAAAGCTGTTAAACCTTGAGTCTCAAACTTAGAGGGAAAGACAAATACGTCTGAGGCTGCGTAATATCGCTCTAAAATTCCATCCTCAATATAGCCTTGAAATATGATACTTTCTTTTAGATTACTTTTGAGTACCATATTCTTATAATAGTCTGCAGCTGGTCCTATGCCAGCCACTATAAACTTACAATGGGGCAACTCTTTGAGTACTTTAGGAGCTGCTTTTATCAAGACTTCAAGGTTCTTCTCCTTTACAAGCCTACCAATGTAAAGCACTAAATGTCCATCTTTAATGCCAAGCAACTCTCTTATGGGCTCGCCATTTGTGTCAGGATTGAATCTCTTCACATCGACGCTACTTGGGATTAAATATATGTCCTTCTCTATACCATGCTCGATCAATATATCCTTGATCACATTACTAGGCACTATAATTGCGTCTGAACGTTTCAGATAAAACTTCACATAACTCCAAGCTATTCTCTTGACGAACTTCCCCATCCTATCACCCTTGGCTACGTAATGAATAGCCTCTGGAATTAGAGTGTGAAAAGTAGTTATAATAGGCAACCTTAGAGAACGTGCAGCCCGAACAGCAGCCCAACCTGTAGTAGCTAGACCATGAGAATGCACTAATTGAATGCCAAGTTTCTCAACTTCTCTTTCTGAAAGAAAAGGGAAGAATGCTATCTTGTAGTCAGGGTACGGCTTAAAAGGGATTGATGTATAGTAAAATACATGATCATCAATGTTTTTTTCTTTTGCCTGTCTTGAGCCAGAGCAGAAGATGAATACCTCATGACCTCTCTCCTCAAGCGCCTTACGTAGTGTAAGAATGGATGTTACGACACCATCCCTGTTTGGTAAGTAGGTGTCTGAGAAGAATGCAATCTTCATCCATCAACCTAAAGCAGAGAGGCTTAATAAAACTATAGTCAGATCTTCATTGCTCATAAGAAAGCTTTTACGAATGTGTTATTTAAAATTAAACTACTGACTAATTCATAATTTGGTGATAATTTTGGTCGAAAGGAAGAAAGGCATTTCAAAGAAAGAGATAGAGCATGTAGCATGGTTGGCAAGAATTGAAATTTCAAAGAATGAGTTAGAACTCTTCTCTAAGCAATTGAATGATATCTTGGCTTACTTTGCAAAAATAGACAAGGTAGATACTGAAAACATTCCCCCTTCTTACCATGTTTTAGACTTGGTCAATGTGTTTAGGAAAGATGATGTAAAACCATCGTTGCCTGAAGAAATCTTTCAAATTGCACCCCAAACCAAAGAAAAGTTTGTTAAAGCGCCAAGGATGGCTTGAGGTAAATGTCTCGTTATATAGAATTGCCAGCGTATGAGATTGTTGATAGAATAAAAGCCCATGAATTGATGGCAGAGGATTACATAGCATCTTTATATGAGAGGATAAAAAGAATCGAAAAAGATGTTCATGCTTACATAACTCTTACAGAAGATTTGGCTATTAAGAAGGCTCGAGAGATAGACAAAAAGATAGAGAAAGGGGAGAAGACTGGAAGGTTATGTGGAGTTGGTATAGCGATAAAGGATAACATCTGCACTAAAGGGGTTAGAACTACATGTGCATCTCACATGTTAGAGAAATTCATTCCTCCTTACAATGCTACAGTGGTCAAGAGCATAGAGGATGAAGACGGAATAATCTTAGGTAAGGCGAACATGGATGAGTTTGCTATGGGATCATCTACAGAGCATAGCTACTTTGGTCCTACTCATAATCCTTGGGATTTAAAAAGGGTGCCAGGAGGCTCTTCTGGGGGTAGTGCAGCAACAATAGCATCTTCCATGGCTACTTTAGCCTTAGGCTCTGATACGGGAGGCTCTATAAGATGTCCAGCAAGCTTTTGCTCAGTTGTAGGTCTTAAGCCTACCTATGGCTTGGTGAGCAGATTTGGTTTGATAGCTTATGCGAATAGCTTAGAGCAGATAGGCCCTATCACGAAGGATGTTAGAGATTGTGCATTATTACTAAGCTGTATAGCAAGCCATGATCCATTGGATAGCACATCAGTGAATAAGCCTCAAGAGGATTATACTAATTATCTTATAGATGATATCAATGGTATAAAAATAGGCGTTATAAGGGAGTTCTTTGGTGAAGGTACTCAAGATTCTGTAGAAAAAGGAGTTTGGGATGCTATATTAAAATTAGAGGGGCTTGGGGCTAATTATCAAGAAATTTCTCTTAAAAATCTCCATTATGCTCTTCCATCATACTATATAATTGCTATGTCTGAAGCAAGCTCGAATCTTGCTAGATATGATGGTCTTAGATATGGTTATAGAATCCCTGACAAATCCTATGATTGGAGTACTGTTTATTCGAAGGATAGACGCTTTGGATTCGGTTTTGAAGTTAAAAGGCGCATAATACTTGGAACATTTGCTTTATCAGCAGGGTACTATAATGAATATTATTTGAAGGCGCAGAAGATAAGGACTTTGATAAAGAAAGATTTTGAGATGGCATTTAAAAGGTTCGATGTTCTAATAGGACCTACTATGCCCATACTGCCATTTAGAATAGGTGAGAAGGTTCAAGACCCTTTAGAAATGTATATGTGTGATGTTGATACAGTCCCAGCCAATCTAGTAGGCATGCCTAGCATATCCATACCATGTGGCTTCTCTATGGGTCTTCCTATAGGTCTTCAGATGATGGCACCTCCCTTCAAAGAGGATTTATTACTAAGGGTTGCATTCTCTTTTCAAAGAAACTATCCAACATTAGCAAGGTTGAGGAATTATGAGTAAAATCAAATCAGCTGAGATAAAGATTGGGTTAGAGGTCCATTGTCAATTGACGAACTTAAAGACGAAGCTATTCTGTAGTTGCTCATCAGATTATAGAGGAGAAGAACCTAACACTCATATCTGCCCTATATGCATGGGCATGCCTGGAACTTTGCCTGTATTGAATGAGAAAGCTTTAGAAGATGCCATAATGGTAGCCATAGCCCTAAATTCAGAAATATCTGATAGGATGCTCTTCTTTCGAAAGAACTACTTCTACCCAGATATGCCAAAGAATTTTCAGATATCACAGTATGATAAGGCTGGAGGAGTTCCATTAGCCTTAGGAGGATATATTCATATAAATGACAAAAGGATTCAAATAAGACGCATACAATTAGAGGAAGATCCTGGCAAGCTGAGCTACGATGGTACCATAGAGTCCTCCACCCATACTTTAGTTGATTATAACAGAGCAGGAATAGCTTTGATAGAGACGGTTACAGAGCCTGATATGGAGACACCAAAAGAGGCTAGGCAATTTCTTGAAAAGTTAAGATCCATTCTTGAGCACTTGGGCATTTCAGATGGTAGCCTCGAGGGTTCTATGAGATGTGATGCCAACATATCATTAAAGGGTGGGAAGAGAGTTGAGATAAAGAACATATCATCCTTTAAAGAGGTTGAAAGAGGTTTAAACTTCGAAATCACAAGACAGAGGAGCCTTATTGAAAGGGGGATTACTATAGGGCAGGAGACTAGGCACTGGGATGAAGTTAGAAGGATTACCATCTCTTTGCGTACAAAAGAGGAGGAGCAAGATTATAGATACTTTCCTGAACCCGATCTAATCCCTTTTATAATCTTAAAAGATCAAATAAAAGAAATAGAGCGAAAGATGCCAGAGCTTCCTGATGAAAGAAGGAGGCGCTTTATTGAGCAATACAATTTACCTCATCAAAATGCTGAAATTTTGACTCGTAGCAAAGCTATGGCTGACTTTTTTGAAGAGTGCACTAAGCTTTATGAGAAGCCTAAAGAGATTAGTAATTGGTTGATAGGAGAATTCTTATCATATTTACATGACAAGGGTATAGAGATAGATGAATTAAGGCTAACCCCAAGGCATCTTGTTGATATGCTAAGATTCATAGATGAAGGTACTATAAGCAGGAAGATGGCTAGATCTTTGCTTCAAGAGATGCTACTAACAGGCAAGATGCCAGATGCCATCATAAAAGAGAAGAGATTAGAGAAGATCCTTGATAGAGAATATGTAAGGAATATTGTTGAGAAGATATTAAAAGAAAATCCTCAAGCAGTAAAAGATGCCATTACTGATGAAAAAGCGATAAACTACCTTATGGGAAAATTGATGAAGGCAACTGAAGGGAAGATAGACCCTAAAATAGCTGGTGAAATTATAAGAGAAAGACTCTCAGAGCTTGCCAAATTTGCTATTTCTTAGCCAAAGATATATAATCTAATTCATAGTAATCAACATCAAATAGGAATATTAAAATTACATTGGAAAAAATTATTTACAAGATATGATAGAGTTTAACTTCATGGAAATAGATGAAATTTGCGCTAAACTTCGTTCTTTGCTTGAAGAAACAGTCTCAAGAAATCTATCCGAAGGTATACTTCTATCAGGGGGCTTGGATACAAGTATCCTTGCCCATATAGCTTCCAATTATACTCGATTGAAGGCTTTCACAGTAGCCTTTGATGCCGCCTCTGCTCCAGATGTAGAGTATGCAAAGCTAATAGCAAAAAGCCTGAAACTTGATCATACTATCCATCTATTTAATGAGTATGAACTCCTTGACTCTATTCCAATTGTCATAAAGACATTGAAATCTTTTGACCCTATGGAGATCAGAAATAGTGCCTCTATATTTATTGCATTAAAATTGGCAAAAGAAAAGGGAATGGAATCAGTGATGACTGGCGATGGTAGCGATGAACTCTTTGCAGGTTATAGCTTTCTTTTTGACCTTAACAAGGAGCAATTAGATGATGAGCTAAGCAAAATATGGGCTAGTATGTTCTTCTCATCAGTCCCTTTAGGCAAGGCTTTAGGTATTGATGTAAAAATCCCTTTCCTAGACTCAGAGCTAAAATCTTATGCTATGAGCCTTGATTCAGGATACAAAATAAAGAGAGAGGGGCACCATACTTGGGGCAAATGGATACTGAGAAAAGCTTTCGATGGTCTCTTGCCAGAAGCAATAGTTTGGAGGGTAAAAATGCCTATAGAGTACGGTTCTGGGACAAATCTTCTTACAAGCTTATTAGAAAAAAGAATAGATGATTTTGAATTTGAAGAGAAAATGAGAAGATACATGGAAGAAGATAAGGTGATAATTCGTAATAAAGAGCAGTTATGGTATTATGAGATCTATAGATCGATCATAGGCATACCTCAAAAGATAAGACATGGTGGCAAAAATTGTCCTTTATGTAACTCAGATGTTCTTGAGAATGCTAGGTACTGCAGGGTTTGTGGAGCTTATCCTATCTGATTTTGCAATATGTATAGTTTTTATCCTTGAAAAGTCTTTTAAAAGGTGTGTACCGCTGTGCTTCTTGTGGTAAAAAAGCCGATCTAAAGAGGCTCTTCGATGGTAGATACACGGTAAGCTGTAAGGATTGTAGAATCCTCTATATATCTCGACATATGTTAAAAAGTGATGAGGCTTATCTAGAATTTCTTGAGAAGTATGATGAAGGCTTAATCGAGCGTAATGTTGACATAGAGAAGATTATGGAGAAAGAGGGCATCATAAGATCAAAAGATCAGATCATAAAAATGGTTGAAAATTATGGCATAAAATATGAAGACTTGCCAAAAGTTATGAAAGATATTTTAAGTTCAAGATATGATTATGTAGTCTATTATAAGCTCTTTGATGAGAATATTCCAGAGATAGGTTGTAGCCCTTATGAGATAGGTATGGATTCTTCTTTAGCTGAAGCAATCGAGAAAAGCGGCATAACTAAGCTCTATAAATTTCAAGAAGAGGCTATAAAGAGAATTTTGAATGGAGAAAACTTAGTCATAGTAGCTCCTACAGGTAGCGGTAAGACAGAAGCCTTTGCAATTCCTATAATCCATTTAATTGGAAAGAAGATAGAGCATTTTGGCTCTCTTAGGACTGGTGAGAGATTCGTTAGAGCTCTATTCATCTATCCAACAAAGGCTTTGGCAAGGGATCAAATCCCAAAGCTATCAAGGCTTGCCAGTTCTGTAGGAGCGAGAATAGAGATATTTGATGGAGATACTCCAAGCAGTGAGAGGCAAAGGATAATTTCTAACCCTCCTGATATAATCATAACAAACTTCGATACTCTTCATTACCATATGATGCATAGAACGAAATTTTCAGGATTGCTCCATAATATAGAGCATATCGTAGTCGATGAAGTTCACGTATACACAGGAACCTTTGGTTCTAATGTTCATTTCATAATAAAACGTCTAAAGAGGATTTGTAATGATTTTCAAATTGTAGCAGCATCAGCAACTATAAGTAATCCATCAGAATTTTGCAAATCTCTATTTGGGATAGATTTTTCTTTAATCATGGAAGAAGAAGGGAAGCGTGGGAAGATGCACTTTGCCATCATCTTCCCAAGCCTAAGAACTCATAGATCATTAGTCATAGACGTCTTAAAGAGTTTAGCCTCACATGATTATAGAACATTAGTCTTTTCAAGCTCACACTTAGGGGCTGAACTTACAGCTTTTTACGCTAAGAGAAATGGAATAAATGTATCTGTGCATAGAGCAGGGCTTTTGCCGAGCTATAGAAAGAAAATCGAGAAAGAGTTCAAGCTAGGCTTATTGAAAGCTGTATCTTCAACACCAACCCTTGAACTAGGCATAGACATTGGTAGCGTAGACTCTGTCATATCAGATTTGGTTACTATTACAAGGATGATTCATAGGATAGGTAGAGCAGGTAGAAGGGGACAAGAGAGCATAACAATACTTGCTTTAAGAGAGAATGACCCTATAAGTCAGTATTATAAGAACAATCCTAAGGATTATTTTGATGATATAGATCAAGGCTATGTTGATCCTAGCAATCCTGTAATAGCTGAATTGCAAATTTTAGCTACTTCTATGGACAAGCCTATTAGAAAAGGCGAGTTCATAAATTTCAATGAGACACTGATCGAATTAAAGTCTAAAAAAATCCTATTTGAAAAAGGGGATAAGTTAATACCAGATTACTCAATAACCAGAAGAATTCTTGAGAAACATGATATTAGGGGCTGTGGAGAAACAGTCTCAATAACTCTTAATGGCAAAAAGATAGGGGAGAGAAGCATGCCTCAAGCTCTTTCAGAGCTTCATCCAGAGGCTGTATACTTTCTTGCAGGCTCTCGCTATAAATCTATGAGCTTCAAATTCGAAAAAGGAGCAGGAGAGGCTAAGGTTAAACTTCTCCCAATAAACTACCCTTACTATACGAGACCTCTGATGGAGGATAGACCTGCAATTATTAAAATCTTAGACAAAAAGCTCATCATGAACATAGAGATTGCATACTGTGAGTTGCTCATAGAAAAGAAGGTTATAGGATACGTGAATTTTGAGATAGGATCAGAAGGTGTTAAGGGACAAAAGGCTTTTCTTGAAGAGCCTATTGAATACAAATTTAAAACAAAAGGCATAGTCTTCAGAGCTCCTATTCCAAATAAGAAATTGAGTAAAGCATCCATAGAAAGGATAGAAGATATAGCTTGTAGTAGCTACCATGCAGCAGAGCATGTAACTATAGAGGGTACGAACATGATAACAGGGGGAGCAGCTCAAGATATGGGAGGTATTGCTCTAGGCTCATCAGGACTGATCTTCATTTATGATGGTTCTGTTGGTGGTAATGGTGCAACAAGGCTTCTATATGATAAAATGGATTCAGCCTTCAAGAGAGCCCTAAAGATATTAGAAGAGTGTCCATGTAAATCAGAGAGTGGTTGTCCAAGGTGCACATACTCTTACAGATGTGGTAACAACAACGAATATCTAAACAAGCTTGGTGCACTAGAAATATTTCAAAGAATATTATCTGGAGAGCCTACAGAGATAGGCTTGCCAATAGAAGGGGAGAGGACATTCGTATGAAGATTAGTAAAACTTTACATAAGACAATAATACTATTCAGGTCGTTAGTAGAAGGAGTTTAGTTATTATATAAGATGAAGCAAAAAGACCTTTCATAGCTATCTTAAAAAATAAAGTGGGCCATCCAGCAGAATTGTGGTTTATGTTGCTTTTGCTTTGGCTGCATACACATTGATTATCGATATCAGAAATCCAAGTATGGCAATTGCTACGAAGATTTCAATCGGCAAGGCGTATATGAATATTCTCTCATGAATTTCGGGTATAGAAACTCCATCTAGAAGGCCGCTGCCTCCAATATATCCTGACAAGCCGAGAAGCCAAGTTGCACCTACAAGCCCTATTTCCCATATGATCAAGCCCAGCCAAGTTACCTTACTGTTAGGTATCCTGTTCTTGATAGTTGAAAGTATGTGATGCACTGTTCCACAACCCATTATTCCTGCGCATCCAACCACTAGGAAAGTAATATAGCCTACAAAGAACCATGTGCCAGCTGATCCCCCAGCTATGATCTTCGACATTCTAAGGTCTGGAATTAGTATGAGTGCCGTCCATATAGCAGTAGTCACAGCGTTGAATGAAGCGAAGTAGAAGAACCTCATAAATTGATTGTTGGACATGAATTAAATTTAATTTCACATATAATATAAATATTTTGAAGCTAATAATTTCTCTAGGATTTAACAACTACTTTAGGAAGAGAGAATCAAATACGTTTAGGTGGATGATAGCAACAATAGCCGTAATAATATTGAGCGTTCTAACCCTCATAGGTTTCTTTGTTCTTGAATACTACCACTTAATCTAGAAACCACCTCAATTTTTTCTTGTGAGCAATAAAGATGATAAAATCATTAATGCCCAAATATTTATTTCTTATTAATCTCAAATCTTTAATTTAAATGGACTGGATAGTATGGTGAGCCGTTGTCCAAAGAAATGGGTCTCCTCGATCATATAGATGAGCTTAGAGCAAGAGTAGTAAGGATTCTTATATCAGTAGTAGCTATAACTCTATTCACTTTCCTCTTTGGGATAAAAGAGTTTATGTATGGCGATCTCAAAATTTATCTTCCTTTTCCAGATGTTTATAATAATATTTCTGCTCAATTTATAGAGAGGATTAAAGAGGATTTGCTCCCCAGTTATGTGCAACTAATAGTGACATCTCCAGGGCAAGCTTTATTAGCTCAATTCAGCGCTTCTATATTTCTTGGCGTTATCTTCAGCATGCCCATCATAGTTTATCAGATAGGAAAATTTGTGAACCCTGCTTTATACCCAAGTGAGAGAAGGACGATTCTAAAGATAATAGTCCCTGCTACTATACTCTTCTCTCTCGGTTGTATATTCTCCTACATCCTTGTAACGCCTTTTACCTTAGACTTCTTATACAGATATGGTATAGCTCTAGGTGCACAGACTTTTGTAACTATAGATGATTTCATCTCATTCGTGCTATTATTCACCCTTGCTTTTGGTCTTTCCTTCCAATTGCCAATAATAATGGTTATGGTGACATCTCTAGGCGTAGTAGATGTAGAATTCTGGAAGAAGAATTTCTCGTATGCTTTAGTAGCCATAGTCATCTTTGGAGCCATTATTACGCCTGATACAAGTGGTATAACCATGTGGTTTGTAGCTATTCCTATGATAATATTGTATGTTATTGGTTATCTATTTATTCGTCGAAAAGTTAAAGTAAAACCCTAACTAAATTAAATTTATGCTATTTGGGATTGAGGTTCTTCAGATCATTGGAGGAACAGAATGGATCTGGATAATACTTTTTGTAGTCGTCCTTCTATTCGGAGCTAAGAAGATACCTGAAATAGCTAAGGCTTTAGGAAGAGCTAGAGGGGAGTTTGAGAAGGGAAAGCAGGAGATAGAGAAGGAGATAAAAGAGGCAGAGAAGGAGGCTACACAACCTGTGAGCAAAAAAGAAGATACTGAGAGGGAAAAGCTCATCAAGGCAGCCAATGCATTAGGAATAAGCACTTATGGAAAGACTGATGAACAATTACGTGAAGAAATTCAAGTAGCTTTATTGAAGAAATAGTATAATCAAAGCAAAATTTTTCCAGATAGCATAAATACCTACTCAAAATTATCTTTGATATAGGTTAGGATTATGTCTATGATTAAAGCTATTAAAAACTACTTCGAACTTACAAAGCCTAGGACTGTTTTTCTGCTAACTTTTACAGCCTTCGGGGCTATGATTGTAGCTGGAGGGAGAAGCGTTCCTATTGATATTGCACTAATTGCAGTATTTGCTGTAGCTTTAGGCTCATCAGGAGCAAATGTTCTCACTTGCTACATAGATAGGGATATAGATGCAATAATGGTCAGAACAAGGCTAAGACCTTTGCCATCTGGGAGGATATCTGCAAAAAAGGCTCTTTACTATGGTCTGTTTTTGGTAGCTTTATCATTGATATTTGCCTTGATAATAAACCCCATCAGCTCCTTTCTTATGCTATTAGGAATATCAATCAATGTTATAATCTATAGCAAGATACTGAAAAGAAGAAATCCTATCAACATAATAATAGGCGGTTTCTCAGGAGGTTTGCCAGTTCTTGTAGGCTTTGCAGCTGTAAAAGGAACAGTTTTAGAAATACTGCCATTTTTGATGGCAGGTTTAGTTGTGCTCTGGATACCTACTCACATATGGAGCTTAGCTCTAAAGTATAGAGACGATTATGCCAAAGCAAGTGTACCCATGCTTCCAGTAGTAGTTGAAAAAGGCGTTGCTATAAGATGCATAGCAAGTACTACTATTATCCTTGTCATCTTCACCTTAGCTCTTTACTTTATGGGCTTTTTCGGTTCGATCTATCTGATATTGGCAGGGGCTCTTAGTGTTGCTATGCTCTTGCTGAACATAAGATTATTCTTTAAACCATCGGAGAGAAATGCATGGATGGTCTTCAAGTTCTCAAGCCCTTATCTAGCCTTGATCTTCATAGCCATGATGGTAGATAGATTGATTCAACTGTAGTATGAAAATGCTCTGATTATACCTGCTACAGTAAGGTAGACTTTCTCTCCTTCTTCCATCAAGTAACCCTTATTCTGAAGTTCTCTTATGATAGGCTTTATAGCTTCGTTATCTGCTTTAAGATTTTCTTTTAAAGCTCTCGTCTCCAAAGCCTTCTCAGGCTTTATAGCATTAAGATTAGCCAATAGTTGAATTATCCTTTCTTCTAAGTCCAACTCCTCTAGGATTGTCCTTTTGCCTTTTTATACACATCGATTGTTACTGAAGCTATGAAATCCCAATTATACTTTTCGTGTATATCTGATTTCGCATTTTTAACGATCCATTGAGCATAGTTGGCATCAGAGAGGATTTTATTTATCCCCCAAGCAATAGAAGAAGGATCACGAGGGTAAACATGAACTCCGTTGTAATCATGCTTGATAACCTCAGAAAGCCCATCTACGTTGCTAACTACTACTGGCACTCCAGCAGCCATCCCTTCTAAAGCTACTATACCGAAGGGCTCATAGACAGATGGTACAACCAATACATCTGCACTCTTTAAAAGCTGAATCACTTCACTATCTGGCAGAAATCCTGTGAACCTAACCTTCCATCCAAGACCACTGCTAAATACTTCACGTTCTAGATCGCTTCTCATCCATCCATCCCCAACTATTATCAGCTTTGCATTCAAATGAGAAGGGAGGAGATGCATAGCCCTTATAAGATAATCACAGCCTTTCTGTGAGGTCAATCTTCCAAGAAAGAGCACAAGCCTCTCATTGTCATAGACTCCATACCTTGACCTTACAGCAACCTTATCCACATATATATCAAATTTTGAATTATCTATCGAATTCGGGATTACCTTTATCTTTTCTTCAGGAATGTTAAACTTATACATTAAATCTCCTTTCATCGAACCGCTACAAACTATGATCAATTTTGACTCGTAAGTGCTCCACCATTCTATGCTATCGACCATTCTAGAGAAGGGAGAACTGATGAAGCCTACCCTCTTGAACTCTAAGCTATGCAGAGTTGTTATCAATTCAGCATTAAGAAAGTGCTTCGCTTCTATACCAGCCAATTCTACAAGCCAATCATGAGCATGAATTAAGTCAAAGCCATTTATGCTATTCGCTATATCTGCTGCTCTTTTGGCAAGATAATGATTCATCAACATCACCCAAGTTGGGAAGTCTGGTGCTGGAGTTTCTACTGAAACTCTATGAACATATACTCCCTTAACATTCTCCTCATAAGGTGCTCCTGGGAAGTCTGGAGTAACTATATGCACTTCTAATCCTTTTCTTACTAATGCTTCAGACAATCCTTCCACGTGCCTAGATATTCCTCCTATAATCCTAGGAGGATATTCCCAAGTTAACATCAAGACTTTCATTTTTACTTTCTCTCATCAGGCTTAAATCATCTTACTTATGGATAATTTATTCCAGCCTAATTAAACTATGAAAGAAGGCATATTTAACCCTAATTTGCTTCTTTGAGTATATGCTTATCAATATAATTGAGCCTTAACTTCAATCTCTTCTTCATTTTTTCTATGCTCACAGTTGGCGTAGGATCAAGGCCTCTTAATACAGCCAAGTAAAGAGATGCAAAATCCAAAATATAGAGCAAAGATATAATCTTACTTAACTGATCATCGCCCCATGACCATGCTTCCAATATTTCAAAGCCAGCATCTCTTATCAATTCTTTAAATATTTCAAATCTTATTTTTACTTCAATAGGTTCTCCTATATACCTTAAGAATAAAGGCTTCAAAGGCTTATCCTTAATTCCTTCCCATGCAACTATTTCATTATGGCATAGCTCAGGCATAACATCCACAATAGCATGCATCTTTGCATTTTCATTTAAAACATTCTTGAACCTGATGGCAACGGCTCTATTCAAATTCGATCCATAAATCATTGGTAGAGAATCATAAAGCCAGATGGCTATCTTCTTCGATAAATTCTCTTCAATCAATGCTTCGATCGATATATGCTTTGAGACATCCTCTACAACTCTAATTGAGCTAGGAATTTGATCTTCTAGACCTTTTATAAAACCACAATATGCCAAGATCTTTGCTGATACGTAAAATATGTATGGAAAGGAGGCACGAGATAGTAAAGTAAAGACTACCCTATTATGAGGAATATTATTCTTTAAGCTCATCTTTTCTAGCAATCCTCCTGAAGAGATCGTGACAACTTTACATCCAGCCTTTAAAGATTCATGAACTATACTCAACGTCTCTTCTGTATTGCCAGAGCAACTCACAGCAAGGACAAAAGTATCCTTTCCAGCAAACTTTGGAAGATGGTAATCCTTGATAACATAAAAAGGAATATCAATGCTATCTTTTAGCCAGTCTTGAAGAATATCCCCAGGAGTAGCAGAGCCACCCATGCCAGCATAGACTATCTTTTTAACATTAGAAGCATCTGGAGCATTTACTTCAATTTTATATGCATTTTTACAATGTATAGGCCAATCCTCATAGACCTTATAAAGCCCTGATTTATCTATCTCTTTCACTTCTTTTGATGATAGCATTTTATAGATTATCTTTAGAGAGGATAATAAACAAAACGTTTGATATCCGAGACCATAAGGAGTAGCCCTCCTTTAATAGTTTAAAATGTTATATTTGGAGCAAATCAGCCTTTGGTTTACCGTTTATGGAGATGACAGCATAGAAGCCATTCATGGCTGGTCCAGGATTCACTATCAAAGTTTCTCCTAAAACATCCATGCTTCTTGCTTCATGGACATGCCCGCTTATTACAACTTTAGGCTTTACCTTCTCTATGAAACTTCTGACAGGCTTTGATCCTATATGATTCCCTCTATATGAGCGGTCACATTTTGTGCCATAGGGCGAAGCATGAGAAATAAGAACATCAATTCGATCAGGCAATCTAGAGAACAGTTCATATGCTTTATCATCATCAAGCTCGAAGGGAGTGTTGAAAGGCGTTGGATTTGAGCCACCTATACCACAGAATATCAAGCCATTGAAATTTATTGATTCACCATGAAGATTTGATATTTTAGGGAAGTTCAATTCAAAAGCTGGGTCATGATTCCCTGGGACAAAGATGGCCCTAATGTTGTTATCAGAAATCAATTTGTAGAAATTTCTGAAGAATTTTTCCTCCCTCCATTCAGTGACATCACCAGCAATAACGAGAAGGTCAAAATCCTTACTTAACTCTATAAGCCATTTTAAGACTTGAGTTCTTCCATGAACATCTGCTATCGCTAGCAGCTTCATTTTTAATACCTCATTAAAACGAGAACTCTCCCTTTATAACTCCTGCTTTATACCTTTCCTCTTTACTCATTATGAATACTTTCCTCAGCAAATCAACATCCTCCTTTGTCTGCTCTATTCTCCTTCTCTCCATCATCCTCTTCTGAGCCTCTATGGCAGATTCAACATTAACTTCAAACAATCTATAGCCCATGCTCTTTGCATATATTGTGAAGCTTGGAACATCCTCTGGAACATAACCATGAATCTGAGAGGCTATGCCTATCTTCTTCCCAGTGTATATGTAAGTTCCAATTGAAGTCTTAACGTTATCAGCAATAAAGCTACCAACTTTGATTCTTCCTGAATCTAATCTCTCTCCTTTAATCATCATCTTTACAGTACCATATGTATCCTTTAAGTCAGAGTTAGTCGTCATAGCACCAAGGTTCACCCATTCTCCAATGTATGAATGACCTATGAATCCTTCATGAGCTTTGTTAGAGTAATCAGCAAATATGCTCTTATCAACTTCTCCACCAATTTTTACAAAATCTCCTATAGTCGTTTCTTCGATTATGGCTGATAATATGGTTGAATTTTTGCCTATATGAGTAGGTCCTTTTATCCTTGAGAAGGGTAGAATCTTAGCTTTTGAGCCTATATGAATAGGTCCATCTCTTGTATCAAAGAAAACAGGTCCTTCTATCTCAACCCCTTCCTCCATGATTAATCTTGAATTGGGACCTGATATGATGCTATTCTTTCCTATATCTGAAATGCCTTTGAGACCTGAAGATTGTCTTATAATTGCCTCAGAGTTTAGTTCTATCAACTGCCAAGGATATCTTATCAAAGAAGAATCATTTAATTTAAACTCCTCAGCATATCCTTTGAACTTATTAGAAAAGGTTCTTGCCATTGAACTAGGGGGTATCAAAGCTTCTCTTGCTAATTTAGAGCTAACTTTCGCTATGGCTAAATTATTATTAGAGAAGGCAACAAAATGGCTATCCCTTATTAATAATTTGTTCAATTCTGGCAAATCTAGCCTTAAAAGAGAATTTATGAAGATTACATCTCCCTCTACTTTTTGAGGATTTACATCAGCATTAGGGTGCCTTTTTGCAGTAATAGGCGATAGATACTCTGATACTAATAAAGAATGATGATCAGGCTTTATTTCATATAAAATAGCATCGAGCAAAGTTTTTGTGCCTAGCATCAAATCAAAGGCAGGTCGAGTAAGAGTTATTGGATGAAAGTTTAAGGTCAGATCATCCTCAAAGATCAATAGATGCAATTCGATACCATCATCAAAGTGTAACAAAGTGACTATAAAATCTTAATTTTTATTAGTAATATAATCAATTAGAATTCAAAGGCTTGTTCAGAATTTTTAGAGATGGATAGAACTAGACTATAGCATTTTTAATTTCTGGTGCTCTTCTCATGATGATATCGAGTATTTCTTTGCCATACTCATCATTGCTCATATCAGGCTCTAAGGAAGTTTTAAGGCTTGCAAAGAGACCGAGGATGTAACCAAATAGAAAGGTAAGAATTTTATCACGCTTTGAGTTTTTTTCTATGAAACCTTTCTCTATCAAAATATCATTTATCTTCCCAATTTCAAAAAGGCTTTCTTTTTGTAACATTCCACTAATGAATTGCTCTATCAACTCTCCAGTACTGGGCTTAATTGGCATAAAAACTGATAATCATCCTTGCTTAAAAAGGATTAAGATGGTGCATTTAAGGATAATCTCACAATTCACTTTTAGCCTTCCAAGCTTCTATCCTTTTAAGAATTCCTTTCATTATGTCTGAATAGGCTGAACTTGGCGCTACTTTATCTACTAATGCATCATAATACTTGACGAGCTTTATCAATTCCTCAGCTCTTTCTTTTTCATCTTTAGAAAGAAATACATTAATCCTTGTAGCATGTATTATGCTCTCTATCAAAGCAAAATTTGCTCTACAATAAGCCTTTGGAACGATATTTATAGGGGCTATATTTACAACTTCACATAAAACTTTAGCTCTATCTCCTTTTTTATTTTCTATTTTTATTGCTTTCACTTCTATGCATGCATCTGCATTTTTTAACTTTGGTGCATTGACTAGATCGGCTTTTTCGAACCAATCGACTGGAACTCTTTTATCAGGATTAGCATCCTTAAAGGCAGTCTTATAGTAAACGATAGGGTCAGAGGTGATGTTTATTACAGCACATTTTTGCAAAAGGATGTTACTATAGGTTTGGGATGCAGTGTAAGGTTTTATGATAAATCTATCCATGTCATCGATCATAACTCCCATAGGAGCTGCATTTGGCATATGATTGGTTCCATAAGTCGAGACTATTACCTCAAATATACAATTTTTAGTAAAGCCTAGATCAGATAGACTATTTTTAGGCAACTTTTCTCGATTTTAATAATCAAAGAGGCATTATTTACTTTGCTCAAAGTAAGGTAAGATTTTTCTCTTCATTAACCCTATAGTTTCTATTATGTTAGATTCTATTGGAAGAACAGCTATGAAGGAATTAGCCCCTAGCTCAAATAGCCTATCCATTATCTCAACACATTCATCAGAAGTGCCATAAATTGAGAAGGCTTCTAGCATCTCATCAGTGACAAAAGAGTAAGCTAAATCACGATTTCCTTTCATTATAGCCTCTTTAATCTTTGCTGCATCTTCTGTCCTTATCTCATGCTTTTGTAAAAGTGAGTCAAGACTACCAGCTACTATGCGGGCTACAATTGGTTTAGCCAATTTTATAGCTTCATCCTTATTCTCAGAAATGGAAAAAGGCGCAGTTATAGCTATCTCTAGATCTTTGATCTCTCTTTCAGAATTACTAATCCCTTCCTTAATTTGCCTTAATATTGTTTCAAAGTCTTTTGGATTGGCAGTGTTGACAAGTGTCCCATCTCCTATCTCGCCAGCCAATTTTGCCATATTAGGTCCTTGGGCGCCTATGAAAATAGGGATGTTTGCCTTTACTTTAAAGCTGAAGCCTGCTCCATAGATTCTGAATACATCTCCTCTAAACTTTAAGCTATCCTCATTCGTTATTCTTCTGATAATCTCAACAGCTTCTTTAATGGCTTTTAAAGGCTTTTCCCGATCAACATCAAGCATACTAAGAGCAGTCTTATCGCCTGCACCTATGCCACAAACTATTCTTCTTGGTGCTATCTCACTTAATGAGAGCAAGGCTTGTGCTGTGACTACTGGGTGAATAAGATAAGGGTTCGTGACACCAGGTCCTATCTTTATCTTTTTTGTATTTATGGCTATTGAAGTGAGGCATACATACACATTTCTATGCCTAATATGATCTGATACCAAAAAATATTCTAATTTAGATTTTTCTGCAAGTATGGCATATCTATTGACCTCTGAGTAATTGTAGGCAGGTATGAGCTCTATTCCAAACTTAAACATATTCTCTTTACCTTTTAATGAATTATTATGTAAAGGTTTGACTGAAAAGTGGTATATCTTGAAGGTAGCTCTTCCCAGTATTAAGTGCTATTTGAGCCTTCTGTAGCTCGCTGCCTAGGTAAGCTGCATGGTCATAAAGGGAGACTAGCCCTAAATCTATTATCGTTCTGTAAATTTCTTCAGCCTCCTTTCCTTTTATGATCAAGGTACATTTATCAAATTTGTAGCTTGGATAGTATAATGCTATAATCTCATTTTCATCTCTATCCAATAGTATCTTAAAGCATCCTTTTTGATCAAATTTTTTCAATCCAGCTTTCTTCGATTCTATGATTTTCACACCTTCTTCAATTCTTCTGTCATAAGGTTCTTCCTTTGACTTCTTATCCTTCATAATTATCATATCAAGGCCCATATCTTTTGGTACTGACGATCTTTTTTTGGCTAAGAACATCATGCGTGAAGCTAAGGATAATTCTCTAACACTACCTCTCGCCTTATCGCTCACTTCTGTAGTTAAAAGTATTCCAGCTCCAAGCTCAGATGCAATACCAGCAAGCAAAGCATTTGCACCTACTGTATCAGCATCTGTTAGCTCTGTAATGTTGCCGATGCCCATTAGAAGGGGCATATTTGGTTCCTTCTTTCTGAACTCATAAAAAGCTACTATCGAGTCTAAAAAGCCTGGGGAGATTATAGGATCGAGGATCAAGTCTGCAATAATATTCTTCATTCCCAAATTCTTAGCCTTTCTTATATTCTCCTCGATAAGATTAACTCTTTCTAAAGGCTCCTTAGGGAAAAGTTGTCTAATATGATCAGTGGGGATTATTACCACAGCTACATCTGAAGCAAAGGATGCCATCTCCTCTACATTACTACCATCTACACTCAAGATCAAATCAGCACCTGCTGACACAGCAGCTTCAGCCTCTTCAGGGTCTAGAGTATCTACACTGATCAAAGAATCTACAGCAGATCGAATAGCTTTAACTGCTCTCTTAGCATCATTAGGTCTAGACTCCCCAGCCATCATGCCTACATCTATTATGTCAGCTCCTGATGAAGAGTAATACTTTGCCTTTTTCATTATTTCCTCATCAGTCAATATAGGAGCATCTACTATCTCAGCCATTATCCTTGAAGGAAAGTCTCTTCCTATTGCCAGATTCTTAATGAGCATGTTCCAAGGATTCTTTAAGAGCTCTTCTTTGCGCCTATCTACAGCCTTTATCTCTTCAATAGCTCTTCGCCTTAGCTCCTCTTTTAGAAGATCGTCAGCAGGTAAAGTCTTCGATAGCTTAACTTTTTCTATCATATCAAGCACTAATGGTATATCAGCAGCGTACCTAGGACCTTTGAAAGTTGGAATGCCAATCTCATCTATTATAGATGCATCCCCAGAGATGAGCCCAGGGATTATGATCATATCAAAGCCCTTAACCTCTCTTGCCTTTAACTCACGAAGTATGTATCTAGGTGTTAATAGAGAAGCTACAGACATAGGCAGGTCTTCTATTTTAAACTCTACATTGCTTTCACTAGCATATTTCTTTACTAGATTTTTTGCTAGCTGCCCTGTTACGAGAAGGACTTTCATTAAATCCCCTCTATAATATACCCTAAATAATGAGTTCTATCCTTAAAAATATGCTAATCTTACTTACTAGTTCTAATTATGAATTTATGCTTGATTGAGATTTTGTTATTCTCCAGGTTTTCTTGGTTTCTCGATCAGTCTTCTCTTTTGCAGTATTGTCCCATCATCATAATGAGGCATGCGAAGGATAGAATCACTATTCTTCTCGATCTCTCTCGCTTCATCAGCAAGAATTGAAGCAGTGCGCATCATCTCATGGGCAGCAGCAACTAAAGCTGTGTAACGCTCCCATTCTTTTACTACAAAGCATCCTTCAACGCTCAAGTCAGCAACTCTTCTTGCTATCTCATAAGCAGCCATGGCTTTTACTCTTGCATATGAGTTTTGAAAACCTGCAGCGTTGACTGCCTTCTCTTTATCGATAACTATTCTTGGCAGAGCAGGCATCTCACCTTTCTTAAAGGCATCTATAACTTTGTCCATTTCAGTGCATATTATGTTAAAGGCTCCTGTTACAGATAGGACTTTTATGAGATCAGCGTTAAATAGAGCCATCTCTATAGGATCTAGGAACTCTCTTCTAGCCCCTATCATAGAATCTGCTTCAACTATTATATACCCTTGACCTAAATCTTCTATCTGCTTTGTTGCCTTTTTAGCAGGGCTATCTGAAATAACGATTAAGGGAATTCCTGCCTCTTTTAGAACTTCTCGAATTTTACTTGGTCCAGGGAGAGCTGCATTTGGGCTTGCTGTTACCACGAAGTCTGGCTTATAATCAACCATTTTCTTAGTAACTTCTACTGCTTGATCAACTCCCATCTTTGCACCAGCTGTTATAACTCTAACATCTATGTCTTCTCTTTCAGCCCTCTCATCAAGTAATAGTTCGAGCAAAGGAGCAGAGCCTATGTTTCCTATCTTTACAAAACCAATCTTTACCATTATTTTTCACTCCATTACCTACCCTATAAAAGAGAATATAATGATATCGGTAAGGCTTATTTAATTAAAATCATAAAGATGATTTGTTCGATTTTTATACCTATATGTTTAATTCTCAGCAATATAAATATATAAGTTGGGATAAGCTTAAAGGAAGTGTCTCCCGTGGAGTTAGAATTACCCGATATACATGAAAAATATCCTGAAGTCAACTTGTCTCTTAATAAGGTCGGGGTTGTTGGGGTAAAGATGCCCATAGGCTATGTTTCTCTCAATAATAAGCCTGTAATAATAGTCCCAGTCTTTGATGCCTTCATAGACTTGCCCTCTAATCAGAAGGGCATTCACACATCCAGAAATTATGAGGTCATCAACGATGTATTGAGTCAATATGTTGGAAAGACATACAAGCTAGAAGATGTCTGTATTGCTATATCGAAAGAGTTGCTCGAAAAGCATGAGTATGCAACTCGTTCTGAAGTGAGAGCACGTGGGGAGGCTATCTTCAAGCAGAAAACGCCAAAGACGAAGAGCTTGAGCTATGAATCTTTTAAGATCGTTGCAAAAGCTATAGCAGAAAGAAGGCATGATGGCTCTATCAATGCTAGGAGAATGATAGGCATAAGCTTGATAGGCATAACTGCTTGCCCCTGTGCAAGAGAGGTCGTGAAAAAGATGGCAGAGGGAGAGATGGAAAAGTTCGATCTCAAAAAGGATGAAATAAGGAAGATTTTGGATAAAATCCCTATAGCTACTCACATGCAACGTGCCTATGGCTCAATACTCATTGAGATACCTGAAGGCATAGAAGTAGAGGCTACACGTTTAGTCAAGATAATCGCAGACTCGATGAGTTCATCAACTTTTGAGCTTCTAAAAAGACCTGATGAGGCTGAATTAGTTATACATGCAACATCTAACCCAAGGTTCGTTGAAGATTGTGTTCGCTACATGATGTGCTACTTTGTAAAAGAGTTTCCTAACTTTCCTGATAATACTCATTTAATCTTCAAGGCAAGGAGCATGGAGAGCATACACCAGCATGATTTAATCGCTGAAAGGGTTACAACCTTAGGCGAAATAAGAAAAGAATTAAGTTTAGTGTAAAGGAATGTAATAAATTATGGAAGGCATAGAAGAATCTGTTAGAAGATATTTTGATAAAAGTGTTACAAATAGGGAGAGAACCATCTTCGAAGGGGCAATAGCTTTAGGTGCAATATATCATCAATTTACAGGCATACCTATATGCAAAGATGAAGATATCATAAGAGCTTTAGAAGAAACCATAAGCAAGACTATGAAATTACAACCCTATAGAGAGAGTGTGGAAGTAAGGATAGATGCTGATATGATAAAAGGAGAGAAGAGCCATGCTTATGATTATGAAACTCTAAAAGGAAAGCATTTGGATGTGAGGGTAAAGACAAGGTATGGCAATGCTAAGGCAACTTTAAGGATGAGATATATTCCTGAGATAGATTTCACGCTCATGTATATCGAGAAGTTAGAAGAAATTTAAATTAAAATTGCTAAATCCTTATTCAATCTAAATCGTAATAGAATTCATTTAGGGTTCTTGTGCATTAAAGGGACATTCCAAAAATCGCCAACAGAATCTTCTCTGTGTTGCGTTATAGGGGCATTGACTATTTTAGGTGATAAGTTTATATGCACGTAAGTGTTAAGGAGGTGATATGAAAGTGGTAAAAGAGGGGTATCAGCCATTAGCTCTCCCAAAGAAGATCGTGGAAAGAATTAAACTAATAGTGGAGAGTGAAGATTCTCTTTACACTAACATGACAGACTTTGTGAAAGAAGCCATTAGGGAGAAGATAGATAGGATAGAACAAAGTAAGAACAAACAAAGAACTTAAATATATGCATATTACTATTAGCAACATGCAGTTTGATGCAGGAGGCTAATATATTGGTAAGAACAGCAGGCATCTATATGGATGACGAAACTGAACTGAGATTGATCAGACTAAGGAGTAGCTTACAAAATTTGGGCACTCCGCTTTCGGATAGTGGGATTGTTTCCTATGCATTGAACATTTACGAGTGGTATCTCGTTGTTAGTGCGCAAAGACAACCTACTTGCTCGAATTGTGGTCAAACAATCACGGTAGGAGACGTAACTTGTCCAAACTGTAACAGCGTTATTCGGTGGATAGCGTTAGCCTTAGAGCCACCCAGACAACTTTGAAGGGACGCAAAATGGAGTTGAGTGTGGGGGTGAGTCGGTGTCATGCTAGGCGAGACCGTGTCAGAGCGATGTCCATACCGACTCTAGCATTCAACTCCTTGCTAAGCCCCTTTCTCTATCCAGAGCTTAATGGCTTCTTCTACCGCTCTTTGAATATCTCCTTTATGCAATCCGTATCTTTTAAACACTTCCTCTCTAAAGCGTTTCTCCAAATCCTTTGAGATGGTTAGGTTGATCCTTACAGTTTTACGATCTTTCTTAGACATACCATCTTGTCTATGCACCTATAACTATATATGCTTTTACCCGTATGCACAAAGTTTATTAACCATCAGGTGTATAGGGTTATACGTGCATAAGCATGAACCAAGATATACGCCCACAAAGAGCAATCCAGATACTAGCGAAAGAGAATCAAATCAAGAGGATAGATGCTTCAACATACAAGGTAAAGAGCCAAAGCGGTCACGGTTCATACCTCGTTATAAAAGTAGGTGATGAGTGGAAATGCGAGTGCCCAGACTACATGAATCGAGGAGTTACATGCAAACACATTTACTCGATTTTATTCAGCCTGAGCCTGAGAAACCATGTGTCGTCTGAGGGCTTAGGCTTCACTATACCAGAAAAGCCTGAGAACTGTATCTATTGTGGCTCTACCGCTGTTGTGAGAAGGGGATTAAGAAAGAATCAGAGAGGAAAGACTCAACGCTTCTGGTGTAAAGATTGTGGCAAAAGATTCGTGCTGAATGATGGATTCTCCAAGATGAGAAACGATCCTAAAATTATCACAATTGCTCTAGACGCTTACTTCAAAGGTTGAGTCTAAGAGATGTATCAGACCATCTAAAGCAGTTCTATGGAGTAAGTATTCATTATGCAACAGTATTGAGATGGATAGGCAAATACACCAAAATAATTCAAGAATACGTAGATAGTCTAACCCCCCAAGTAGGCGATACGTGGCATGTAGATGAAATGACAGTAAATGTTGATGGCAAAAAGGAATGGCTATGGAATGTTATGGATGATGATACAAGATTCCTATTAGCATGTAAAATATCAAAGAGAAGGGATGTCGTTGATGCAAGGAAGCCACTCAAAGAGGCAAAGGAGAGAGCAAAGATTCGACCTAGATTTGTGGTTACGGATGGTCTACAATCTTACAAGGAAGCGATAATAAAAGAATTTCATACTCTGGCTAACCCTAAGACTAAGCATGTAAGATTACCTAGCATAAGAGAGCATCCAAATAACAATATAGTAGAAAGACTACATGGCACAATTCGAGAAAGAGAGAAGGTTATGAGAGGATTATATGATGATTCAAGTAAGATAATATCTGATGGTAATAGAATCTTCTATAACTTCATAAGACCACATTTAGCATTAGGAGAAAAGACGCCATCAGAAAAGGCAGACATTAAATTGAATCTAAGAGGAAATAAATGGTTAGAATTGATTAAGAAAGCTTCTGGAGGGGTTAAGTAGACGACTTTTCCTTAGCTTTCTCTTTTTCCTCTATTTCAGAGAGAGCCTTAGCTATTGGCGCATACATCTCCTCATACTTCTTTAGGACTCCAGACAATCCTTTAGCTAGTGTCTTCATACCAGAAGGAGTGAGGAAGATTCTTGCAACTACATACTCCTCTCCACTTATGGGATCTAAAGACAAAAAGTCAATATGAAAAAGATCACTCATAAAGCCTATAGAAAAGCCATGATTTGAGAGGACTCCTTTAGTTACATCTTTATCAATGGGAATAGGTTTAGTTTTCTCTTCTTCGCTCATATTACAAAGTTAAAACAATACATATATAAAACTATACTTTCAATATAGAATAGGAGGCTGGAGGATATGAGCGCTCAATATGAACTTAAGTCAATAAGTTCATATAAACATGTTGTGAGTATTGTTCCTAATAAGATACAGAATGGAACCTTATATTTAAAAAAGGATAGTACTAGAGAGGTCTTTCTAGGAAAAGGAGAATGGAATAAAACCATGAATCTTTCTCCAGCGCATTATTTTGAACGAAGAATACTAACTACTGCACCGAGCATTACACTTAAAACACGGTTTCCATGGGAAATCCTAGCTACATGCATGATAATGGCAACTAGCGTCTTCGCTATGATTTGGGGCTTTCTGACTTTTCCTGACTTAGGCATCGGTGCTTCAGGACTTTTCGGCTCTAGTTTAATTGTAATTTATTATATGCTTAAGGAAAGGAGAAAAGCTTGGAAGGTTTCTGGGCTCTCCTGAAAAAAATACCTTGGAAATACCTTACTGTTTTTATTCCTCAAATTACTACAGAGTCTTACTTCTTAACAAAATTACCACAAAATCTTGCTCTAGGCGAATTTTATTCGCTCGGCATTTACTTAATAGCTTGGACTTCAATTCTTATTCTAGGTTCTATTGGCTTAGGAGTGTTGCTGAAGAGAGTCTGGTAAACTCATATGCCCCGATAACGCAACACTGACAATTTTATCTAACCATGTCCCCATAATGCACAAGAACCTCATTTAGAAAAACATAATAATGTAATACGTTCTTTTGCCTTTAGTTATAAGGCTATGGATGTAGCACAAGTATTCATTCTTGTAGGCATTATAGTGATAATAGGCTTTCTAGGTAGCTATCTCTTCAGGAAGACAGGCATACCTGATGTTATAATATTGATTTTACTTGGTGCTTTAGTTGGACCAGTTTTAAACTTAGTTGAAAGATCTGTCCTTATTAGTGTAGCACCTATATTTGCAGCCTTAGCTATTACTGTTATCCTCTTCGATGGCGGTCTCAACCTCAATCTTTATTTAGTCTTAAAAGAGAGCCCAAGGGCTGTTTTTATTTAGTCTTAAATAGCTACATCTGTCTTTACTTATTTTGTTTTAGGATGGGATATCCTTCAAGGCTTGCTCTTGGGCTCCATAATAGGCGGCTCAAGTTCAGCCATAGTAATCCCGCTTATGAATAGGGTTAACGCTAGCCAGAAGGCTTCAACCCTTCTCAGCCTTGAATCAACTTTTACAGATGCTATATGCATAGTCTTTACCATAGCTTTCTTGCAATTCTTTACAACAAGCCCTGTAGGAGATGGATTCAACATAATTATTAGAGGAATTGTATCAGGCTTTTCAATTGGAATAGTTATCGGTTTTATTAGCGGCATAATATGGTTGAAGGTTTTAAATAGCTTTATCGATGAACCATATGAGGATATTCTTACTCTCTGCATAGCTCTTTTACTCTTTGGGTTATCTGAAGGAGCAGGTGGTAATGGAGCCATAACTGCTTTGATCTTTGGACTTATCCTTGGTAATGGGGTTAAAATCTCAGAGGCATTATATATCAGTCGCCCAAAAGAGGCAAGTAGAATTATGAAAAGATTTCACTCAGAGATCTCATTCATCATTAGAACTTTCTTCTTTACCTATATGGGTGCGATTCTTTTATTTTATGATTTACGTCTTATCTTAATTGGTATAGCTCTCTCATTCATCTTTCTTTTAGTCAGATATGGGGCTGTTTGGCTCAGTACCATCAAAGAGCCCATCTTGGAGACAGATAGAAGTTTGATGACAATCATGCTCCCTCGTGGTCTGGCGGCGGCAGTGCTATCTCAGCTAATTATCGGATCTGGGGTAAGTAATGCCGGACTTTTTCAAGATATCATACTTACAATCATAATTTCAACAGTTTTAATCTGCACTTTTGGGATTTATCTAATCAAAGTACGTTCAAGAAAAATCCAAGAGATTAAACAGAGTGCTTAAGGCAATCAAGCATAGAAGTAATAATATATGCCTAAATTTTTGTATCATAAAGAAGGATGGAGAGGATAATATGAAAAATACTTTAAAACTCTTGGTCAGCATAAGTGAAATCGATGAAGCTTTAGATGCATTCAAAGGAGGGGCGGATATAATCGATATAAAAAACCCTAAAGAGGGAGCGCTAGGTGCAAACTTTCCTTGGGTAATTGCTAAGGTTAGAAATATTCTAGGGGATAAAGCTCAGATAAGCGCAACTATAGGAGATATGCCAAACCTTCCAGGTACAGCCTCTCTTGCTGCTTTAGGTGCTGCATATTCAGGTGCAAACTATGTAAAAGTTGGCTTGTTCGGAACATATTCCTTTTATGAAGCTCTTTACATGATGAAAAGTGTGGTAAGGTCTGTCAAGGATTATAGCTCTAAAGTGAAAGTCATAGCTTCAGGCTATGCTGATCATGCTGAATTCGGAGGTCTAAGTCCTTTACTGCTACCAAATATTGCATACAAATCTGGGGCAGATGGAGTATTGATAGATGTAAAAAATAAAGGAGGATTAAATTTATTCGACTTTCTTGGCTTTTCTCAACTTCAAGTCTTTGTTAATGAATCACATAAGTTCGATCTTATGGTAGCATTGGCTGGTGGATTAGGCAAAGAGGATATAGCTCAAATTCAAGATTTAGGTGCAGATATCATAGGCGTAAGAAGGGCTGTTTGTGAAAAATTTGATAACAGTTTTGGCAGAGTTCGAGAGAACTTTGTTTCAGATTTTGTAAAAATAATAAGATATAGTTAAAATCATATGAGCTAATCGCTCATCTTCAATGAGCGGATTATTACTATTGGATAATGGTCTACTTCATCTAACATCTCCCAAGTGACTTCAGTTAAACCTGTGCCAAACCTTTCAGCCATATCCCATGCTGTTCTTCCTGCACCAGAACCTCGAGCTTTATGGGCTAGTTGCGCTATATCAAGTGCTTCATTAATATCAATTTTTGAGGTAATAGCTAAAGGTGTTGCTCTACACTTAAGCTTAAGGGCTCTTCCTATTACATATGCTATAAAGCCCCCTATTGATAATATTCCTTTCATTGGCTTTGGTCGTGGAGTGATATGTAAGTTATGCCAAGAATAAGTCATATCTGTATCAGCGATCATTACACATACCTTTTTAGCATTATTTTGAATTTCAGCCTGAATTTTTATTGCTTCTCTATAAGGATCTTCAAGAGGCAAGCATGCATAAGTAAGAGGTATATTGCTCACATCTATTCCTCCTTCTGACCAGTTTCTTAAGGCTTGTAAAAATCCAGCATGTATTAATGCTAATTGCTTATGATTTGAACCTTCTTTTAAAGGGTAATTTCTTAAGTGATAAACATTCTTAATCCTTAAATGGCATAATTTGGCTATTATATATCCCCATACATATCTCATCCAAAAATTAGCTATGAATTTAGCAAGTAAACTAGGTCGAATTTTGCTCTCATCGATCAACCTTCCTTTTGCTACTGATATGGCTTTCTCAGATAGTACTATTATATCCCTATCTTCAACTACATTCATGATAGAGCTTTTTATTATGCTTATGTAATCATCATTGGGTCTCCAATATTTTGTTTTAATTGGTATTGCTATGCGCTTCATAATACAATACTCTCAATTAGCAAGGGTTTATCTTTGTGTAAATATCTCTCTTACCCTCTACTATGCTCTTTACCCTATCTGGACTCTTCCCATTTACTACATAACATATAAGTTTCTTCTCGATAAGGATTCTTGGTAGAAATTCGTCTACACAACCAAATTTTTCCTTCAATAGCTTACTTGCAGATATCTTTTCGAACATCTTTACATCGTATCTCTTAGGGTCTGCTGTGAAGATTCCGTCAACATCCTTTGCTAAAATCAATTTTTCAGCCTTTAATGATGAGGCTATGAAGGCTGATATGGAGTCAGAAGTGACTCTCCATGAATGCTCTAAAGAATCTAAGGAGAGCATGATCTTTGATGGTAGAATTATAGACAAAATTCCTCTTTTAGAGACTTTTAAAGCATCCTTAAGGCTATATGTTAAAATTGCTTCTTTCATCATGTCCTTTAAAAGCAATCCATACTGATCCATTGCTAGTATAGCCATTCTATGAGCAATTTCATCAGACAGCTTGAATTTATCATATAAATATCTCACAGTATCTGCAAATTTTCCTCCTCCAGGCACGATTATTATCCCATATTTTTTAGAAACAATGATTAGTTCTTTACATAAATTAATTAAACTGTTTGGGTCTTCAGCCAAGCTACCTCCTATCTTTATTACAGTGACCATTCTGTCTCTCTTACTCCTCTCTCATATGCTAACATCAATGCTACTGCTAAAGAAGGGGTTGCAATGGATGCATCCTTACCTATGATCTGTGCTAAGTCGATAATGCTCTCAAATCTTAATTTTTCTGAAGATTTTCTCCCTAAAAAGTTTCTTCCTATCCCAGTCAAAACGAGAGACAATTTATCCTTGACAGATGCTCTAATTGAACTATATACTTGTATTACCCCATCTGATATTTTGTCTAATTGTTTCCTATATACATAATTAGCTATAGAGACTATCTCATCCTCCTTTAGCATATCTGTATCTGCACAAACTACTCTTACAAGCCTAGACAGAGCTTCTTTCCTTGTCTTTCCCCTCTTATCTGCAGTCTCACTTGTATACTCATCTTGGCTTATGTTGCCAAGGATTAGATGCACATCACCAGATAGAGCGAAGAGCTCTGATGATACCCTTGTCATAATCCCCTTTACTGGAACTGCTTCAACAATAGTTGCTACATTCGTCCTTAAAACGCCAGTATAGATAAGCTCACCATTAGCCAGTCTCTCTAAATCTGTTTTCCCCCTTGCCATAATTCTTCCTTTGATTATAGGAATTATATCAGTAGTAGTGCTACCAACATCTAAGAGAATGCAGTCTTTTACCCATTTAGAGACCATCCAAGCTGTACCAACCCAGTTAGCACCAGCTACTTTTAGATATTCTTCTCTTGCTTCTTCAACATTTTTTAAGCGAGCATCAACATCGAGCACAAATATCTGCTCTTTAGGAAAGACTTCCTTAATACAATCTAATACATTTTTTACTCCTTCTTTCTTTGTTTCATAAACATCAGAAAGCTCAGCAGTCATGGTCAAGCCTATAGCATCGATAAAAGAATCTTCAGCTATCTCTTTTTTTAACTCATTCAAAATAATAGGGAGTCTTTCCTTCCCTTTAACCCATATTGGATAATAATGTGTAATCGTCTTAATTCTAAACGCTTTTTCATCCTTAATCTCTATTGAAGTTGCCTTGATGTTGGCTCCACCTATATCCCAGCCTATGATCTTCATTTACCTCACCTTAGCTATGCTTCGAAGTTTTTGCCTTGCCTTTTTAAACAGGGCTTTAGCTTCTTCAAGACTTTTTCCTTTTGTGGCTAATAATGCATAGTTTTTATTATTAAAGGGGAAAGGAGGTGTTACAACTTCCTGCATCGAATAAGTCTCTTTAAGCAAATCATTACTTAAGACTGGTAAAGCCTCTTTTAAGAAGATAGAATAGCAAGAGGGATTGAAGTCTTCTGGCAATTCATCCTCAAGAGAAGCTTTGATCATAGCTTTGGCTAAGTTCAAATTCGATACTCTCTTTAAACCAATATAAGATACAGTTAATCGAGGATTGATCTCAATCAATACAGGTCCACTCTTTGATAGGACTAAATCTACCCCAACATAGCCTCTTAATCCCTTGAAAAGTTCTACAGCCCTTTTAGCTATGTGAAAGGCTTTCTCTTTTAATTCATGATCAAAAGGCACTATACCTCCAATGTAGCTTGATGTCTTGTTAGGTGGGTTAAGGGCAATCATCTGCAAGTTCAGAGTAAGAGGAATTGCTTTTTTACCATTTGAAATCAGGCTTACGCTTGCATGTATGCCTTTTACAAACTCCTGTATTAGATATGTATTAGTCCTTGCCTCTTCTTTTATCTTGCTTATTGCGAGTGGCAATTGTGAAAAAGTTTTTACAAAACTTAATCCATAACATCCTATGCCCTCTATAGGCTTGATGATTATAGGGAAACCTATATTTTCAACTATCTTCTGAGCCTTTTCAATATTTTCCTCGATTATAACCTTATTAGTTTTTGGAACAGATAATCCATTTTCCTTTAATTTTTCATATAGCCTAAGTTTGTTACATACAGCACTTATCGAACTAATGGTGCAATTTAAAGAATCAATATCCAATTCCTCACTCAAGCTTAAAAATTTAGCGAGTATTCCTTCAGATTCTGGTGCTATCAACAAAGAAATATCGGCATCTCTTAATAAATCCATAAATTTGATTTTAAGCTCTTCTTGAGATTTTGCTAAATGAATTCTATCTGCTCTTAATGGTGGTTGAAATAAAGCAAGTCTTGAGTCTAAAAGAGTATAGGTTTGATAGCCAGCTTCTTTAAAATCGCTTAAAGCTGAGCAGAGCATACCATATCCTTCGCTCAAGATACTTGATGGTAAATTCCTATCTAAGAATCCACCTCCAGATACGTATTCAAAGATAGAAACCCTCAAATCATATCATATCTAGATTGCTCTAGTAAATGAGGGTTATCCTCCTATTCTGAAGCAAACTAAGTCGTATTAGTTTTCTCCTTTTTCGCGTAGGGATGGACATCGTTGCTCCTTTACTCTATTTTAGGTTTTGTCAAGAAATTAGTGAAACTTCATTTATTCATTTCTAATAAATCTTCAAAGTATTCATTTAATAGATTTCTGACATAGTTTTATGCTTCATAAAATTCATATTACTTTTTTTTCGAACAAGCTTGTTGTTAAGAGGTTTAACTTTCAGTGCACTATCGAGAGTCGTTCCTACCTTAGCGCCTAGCACTGCTACTGCCCTTATAGGTCCACCAGGTTCTGGCAAGTCTACTTTATGTATGGAAATCATCTTGGAAAACATTGATAGAATTCCCATCATATACTTTGTGCTTGATAGACCTGTTCAAGTTGTTTTGAAGAAAATTCTAAACAGAAATGAAAAAGCAAGGCGTAGGCTGAAAATAATAGATGGTTATTCTTGGCTGAGCGGGGAAAAGGGGTTAGAATCTGATGAAGTAATTTTCATCGAAAATCTTAACAGCCCACCAGATATAAGCGTGACGGTCAGTAGCACCATTTGTCAAATGGGTGAGAAGGCATTATTTGTTCTAGATTCATTCTCAAATATCTTAAATTATGTTAACGAGAATCTTGCTATCAGGCTTTTGAACACGATAGTTGCTAGATTAAGGGAAAATAATTGTTGGGGTTTTATAGTTTTTGAGGAAGGTATCCACTCTGAGCAGTTCTATAACAAAGTGAGACACCTCATGGATTGTATTGTAGAGTTTAAGATTAAAACTGATGAGATGGATATCAACCAACCATTAAAGAGATCCTTCAGGGTATTTGCTTACAGATATGGCGAGTATGAGGCAAGATGGTATCCTTTAACTCAATCAAAGATGATTATTGTTTGAGTTTGAATCCCATAAAACTCCCAAGTCAGAAAAAGGTTGTCATAGTTGGGACATTCATTTTTGCTATTCTCGTATCAATATTGTACTTCGTTTTACAACCAACAAATTCGTATTTAGTATTATCTAACATTGTAGTGGTAGCAATATCAGGGTGTGCTACCCTTGCCGCTTATCTAATTATTAGAAAGTACAGATGGAATATACACAACAGCTTCTCTAAATGTTGGTTATTCTTCTTTTTAGGTGCACTTTTTTGGTCTTTAGGAGAACTGAGTTGGGCAATTTATGTACTAGGTTTTGGCATAGAAGTACCCTATCCATCTATAGGTGATGTCTTCTGGCTAATCGGTTATGCCCCTTTTTTCATGGCTTTCTTAGGATACTTCAGAATGTTTGGATTGCCTTTTGCTTCCAAGAAAAAGCTAGTTGTAATAGGTGGTATAATGTTTCTCTCATCAATAATGATGAAGCAGTTTTTGCTGTATCCCATATTAGCCTTAGAAGATGAACCTCTAGTCATGCTGTTTAATCTCGCTTATCCAATTGGAGACTTTTTGCTTATTGCAGTAGCTATTGGGAGTCTTGTCGTATTCTTTGGACAAAAGATTGGAAAACCATTCATTTATCTTGCATCATCCGTTTTTATTATTAATGCAATAGCTGATACTCTTTTCAGTTTTCTGACAACGACAGGCGAGTATATTTATGGTAGCTATCTGACAACTTTGAATGATCTTCTTTTTGTCTGGGGGTATTTTGCTTTATTTCTCGGTTTTTACATCCATTTAAAGGAATTTTAGATTGATTCATAAAAATTCTAGGTTCCTTGAAAAAGGTTTTAGTCCATAATAACAAAACCACGTTGAAGATCATCAGAAGTCTTATCTTCACCTTATTGTAGAAATTCATCATAAATGAGGGTCATCCCTGTCATAGATATAATGGGAGGAGTTGCCGTCCATGCTAGAGGTGGTGAGAGGGATGAATATAAACCCATAAAGAGCCAATTATGTGAAACTTCTAATCCAATAGATTTAGCTTTAACCTTTGAATCAAATTTTGGGTTCAGAGAGTTATACATCGCTGACTTGGATAGCATAATGGGGCGTGGTGATAACATGAATATGCTGAGGAGAATCTACGAATCAAGCAGTATGAGAATCATGATGGATTCAGGGATCAACGATGTGAAAAAAGCAAGAGATATTCTTCAAGCTGGTGTTGAGAAGGTTATTGTTGGGACTGAAACATTAACAAGCTTTGAGGTGCTAAAGAGCATTCTAAAATTTGCTGGATATGAACATGTTATCGTTTCTATAGACATAAAGAATGGTAAGATTCTCTCAAAATGTGAAGAGATATTTAGATTGAGTCTAGAAACTCTGGCAAAAAGACTGAAGTTAATGGGCATTAAAGAGCTTATTGTGTTAGATTTATCGAGGGTGGGTAGTGAATCAGGGGTTAACATTGACTTAATAAGAAGAGTTTTGGATTTAGTGGACATTCCCATTATTACGGGAGGAGGCATCAGAAATATTGATGATGTTCTTCTACTTCGTGATCTTGGCATCTCTGGAATATTAATGTCTACAGCTCTTCATAATTTAAAGATAAAAAGGGAGGATCTCTTAAAGTTGTAGCATTTATCTATAATATGTGGGAATAGGTGCAGATCTTGTTATGAATCTATCATGTATCTTGAAGTTCTCCATTTCTACTGTATAGTAATCACGGAACTTCTTAACCAGATCACTCGTCATTGCATCCATCAAATCTTTTGGTAAATTAGGCTTGACCCAATGAGTCCTTCCTTCAATAGATTTGACTATATCTCCATCCTTCACTATGATCTCCCCTTCTTTTATGGTGAAAGCTGCCTTGCTTAAGGCTTTGCGAACCTTCTTATAATCACGTGATGGATTTACCTCTCTTGGATTTATATCATATATTGCAACATCGGCATCTGCACCTGCTCCTAAATGTCCCTTATCTTTTAAGCCAAGAATCTTGGCATGTGCAGCTCTCGTTGTAATTGCTATTTCATAGAAAGAATATTCACGATCCATATTATCTAAATCACTTCTCGATCTTGCCCGCTTCGAAATCTTATCAAGAGTTCTCTTCCTAGCTTCCTTGCTCATGAGCCATGCTATAACTCTAGGATAGTGAGTAAAAGGTCCACCATTTGGATGATCTGTGGTCATGAAGATCCTCCAAGGGTCTTTTGCAAGTAAAGCCAACTCTAAACCAATAGTCCACATAGTTGCATGGACGAAGTTGCTCTTCTTATAGTGTATTGGTACAAGACCAGCCCCTTCCTCAGATTCCACATCCGAATTTGTCCACTTATTCTTAGTTAGCAGGTGCAACTTGTACTCGAAGGGTCCATCGCCTGTCATTGTAGTAGTGTCTGTGAATATGACCTGACCCAAATCTAAGCTTACATGCTTATTAGCATTAACATACTTCATTATTTCATGAGCGCCAGATCTAATAGTAATCCAGTCTGAACCAGCGTACCCATTGAATTGAACATGAGTTAAATGTATTATTGGCCTATCTTCTTCGGCAAGGTCTTTAACGCTATCCATGGTATCGATGGTAGTTCGATAATTGCCTGGCGTTCCTAGACCGTTTGCATGGACGTGTATTGGATGAGGTAAATTGAGAAGTTTGTTGACCTTACATAGACCCCTTACTATTTCCCTTGATGTTACCCTAAAGCGAGGTACTGGCTCATCTATTTCTTCAGGTCTTCCCCACAATATATCCAAGAACTCTACATCTCCCCATTTCCAAGCTTCAACACATCCTGGGTCCACTAGCTTTATAGCATAGCCCTTTGTTGCGTCTAAAGTCCAGGCTACATAGGCTGCACATTCATCAATTTTGTTATCCATCAAATACTCCATTACGAACCAGTTATTACCGAACATGACAAAGCAACCCTTATCGAGTATAGGTATATCTTTGAACTCATGATGGCAGTGTAACATCTTCAAAGGCGGGTTTGCAGGCTCAAATACAGTTGTGTAACCAAGTATGGCATACCTATAGCCAATAGTGAAGCTAGATGGAACAGAGTATCCTACGCCTGAACGCTTTACTTGAGTCTTAGGTTCAACATCCTTATAGTGATCTTCAGGGCGAAGAATCCTTCCTGTGTTACATTTTGGTCCTGCTATATGTGAGTGAAGATCGACCCCGCCAGGCATGACAAGCTTATTTGATGCATCTATCACGTAAGCCTTAGATTCATCTACTTTTTTCACGATCTTGTTGTCTTTTATGGCTATATCCATGACTTCTCCATCTATGCCATTTGTAGGGTCATAAACAACTCCATTCTTTATCAGCAAATCCATTCTCTATTCACCTCCTTTTTGACTTTATCCTTTCTAATATCATTCTAACTATCTCCTCATCTGAGTATATTCCTGGAGGAGGATCAACGACTTTCGTGAGAGGTAGGGGAACTGTATCCATTCTATAGGCAGACCCTTCAGCCTCTATACCAGTAAATGCGCAGGGTATCACAGCGTCTGCAGCAAGAGCAGTCATGGAGAGATGGGGATCTATAACAGTGAAGGGAATCTTGCATAAGTTTTGGGCTACATTTCTAGGGAAATGAGCCAAAGGGTCTGAGGCTACTATAAGTGCAGCATCACATTCTCCTCTTCTCAATAAATCGACAAATGTTGTTTCTCCAGGGTTGTACCATGGATAGCCATGACTAAAGTCCACTGCATAAGGAAAGCCTGTCTGCCAAGCTGTTACCTCGTTCATGCCAGTTACATTATAATGTCCTCTCATGGGCATTATGACAAATTTTGCCCATCTATTTAGATCACGAACAAGAGAGATAGCTGCATCTATGTTTCTTTCTTTTCCTTTGCTCATGGTTAGACCTAGTCCATAAAAAAGAATTCCAAATTCACAACTTCTCATCATTTCTGCCAATTCCTCAATCTGCTCAACTGGCAATCCAGCAACATTTTCTTCCTCTATCTCATCAAATTGCAGAGCCGTTCTCAATGCAGACATGAGCTCATAATCTTGACCTGGCGCTATAGGAATGAAAAGATCAGCAAGTCTAGCACTTGCAGTCTTTCTCACGTCTATAACTACGAGCTTTCTTTCCTTTCTACCTTTTCTAAATCTTCCTTCTGATAGAGCAGAATATCTTGCCAAATGTCTTGGATGAGATTCCTGAAAGTTGCTTCCCCAATAAATAATAAGGTCAGCTCTATGCCTAACCTCTCCAAGAGTGCATGTAGGCATCCCTATATCATGCATTCCTAGTGCACTAGGACCATGGCAAGTTACTGTCTGATTATCTATGACTCCACCTACTTCCTCAGCAAGTTCTACACCTAAAGCTTGGGCTTCACAGCCTGATAAAGCAAAACCATAAATGACAGGGAAATCTGCATTCATTAAGATTTCAGCAGTCTTCTCTACAGCCTCTTGTAGACTTGAAGGTTTTAGCTCGCCATTCTCTCTTATTAGTGTAGAGAGATTTCTATCCTTATAATAGTTTAAGAATTTGGTAGCTGACATTGAGCATGAATTTTTGACCTTCGTTATCTTATTGTCTTCAACAGTAGCTTCTATATCATCACATAAACAACCACATATCGGACAGCAAATGTTCTTAATTATAGCCAAGCCAAATCTACCTCCCTAGGTATTTGCTCAACAACTCCCTTACATTCAAAACTTTCTCCTCTGGAGCTGGTTCGACCTCGGCTGATACGCCTTTAAACCTAGGCATGCCAGTGCTATCTGTATCTGGGCCTATGATCATGCTGGCATAGGGACCGTAAGGGATGAAGATAATCCCAGGTGTAGGTATATTCTGTGAAGGATTGCACTTAACTATAATGCTACCGAACTGTGTTGTAACACGCATGGCATCTCCATCCTTGAGTCCTAACTCATCAGCATCCTTTGAATGAATTTCACAGATAGATACACTCTCTCTGTATTTGTCTGAAACCTTGCTCAACTCTTTTCCTATGCCTTGCTTCAAGCTCCTGCCTGTTAACAATATTACCTTAAGTCCCATGATCTTTCAAGAAATCTGAAATCTACTCCTTTAATTATTTTTCTTTATTATAAACTTCATATCTATACATTTATAAAACTTAATGGAAATACGGCTTTATACAATCCATGCCTTTCCCTTCAAGAGAACCTACCAAAACTTGATGATAAACCTCTCCAGCTTTCTTATCAAAAACCTTTTCTAACCTCCCCTTAGCGATTATCTCATCATCAATTTTGAAGATTCCACCATACAAGCCTTCATATGTAGTGACTTTTCTAATATCTTGCACTTTTTTACCCTCTTCTACTATAACTCTTTGCAAGGAATAATTGTGTGGAAGGAAGATGGATTCTGACGTATCAGAGACTATTGCCCTTATCTTCACCATGCCCGTAGGAGAAAAGACTTTGTCGCCATAAAGCTCGGTAATCTCTGAATCTAACCTTACTGAATGTATAGAAAAATTTGTGCCCTTAAATGAGCCATAGTTCCACTTTCTATTGTAGATCTTTTTGGCTTCATCAAAGGTTAGAGGATAATCCTTTGTCTTCTCTTCACACCATTTATATAAAGCATCTCCATAAAGCTTTTGAACATTGCTCTCTTTTTCATCATATAAAGATAAGAGCATATCTTTAACCTTCAGAGAATTATCCCTTCCATAAACAACAAGGTCTATATCTGAGAACTCTGGTTTGTGAATGTTTATGAGGATAGATCCTGTCACACCTATGTAGCTTATAGGTATGCCACTTTTTTTTGAGATTAGAGTGGATAATTCTATGACTTTCTCTTGTAATTTATCAGGTTTCTTGATCTTTAATATCTCATTGAGTCTATGCTCTGGTCGATAATGCTCCTTTATTTTGTCATGAGGTACAGCCGACATCTGCGTGTTAAAAACATCTGAGTAAAAGATGTATTCTGAAAAATCCCTTCTCAATGCTTCTATGTTCTTGAGCAAGTAAGTTATAGTGTAAGAAGGCATTGCTCGGGCATACCTTGCTGAACCATAGCCCCACTTCCCAGTTAGGCTAGGAAGATACCTGAGGTAAGATATCACTTTATCTTTAGGGTGCATGTACCCAACGACGCAGAAGAAGAGGTCTTCAGGAGTTCTTATAAAATCTCTATCTTTAAAACCTCTTTCATTCATAAAAGAAATGATCAAGATTGCCTATTTATTCAGATCGCTTATCAAATACTAGGTTGTAGTATCATGAAGTCCGTCGGCCTGCTTCCTAAAAGAATTCTATGATAATCTTCATCATGAGTAACTACTCTCTCAACCTTACCTTGAGCAATGACTGTCTCATCATTCTTTGCTTGCTCACAGAACCTTCCCCTAAATGATGCTATCTCTTTTAATCCATGTAATTCTTGCCCTTCTATGAATTCGACATCTGCCACTTTATAGACACATGGTGTGAATATAGATTCAGAATCATCGATGATCTTGGCTCTTATCTTTGCATATCCTTCAGGCTTGTAAATTACTTCACCATACTTCTCTTTAACTTCATCCCAATCTTTAACATATCTTATGAAGAAATCTCTATCATTGAATATTCCTTGAAAGCTCTTTCTAATTTCATGCCTCACAAAATCTTTAAAAGGCATTATCGTGTCTTTTACGCGAAAATCATATAACCTTTTTAAATCTTCCATCTCATAACTAGACATATATCGCTTCGATGATAGAAGGTTTTGCATTGTATCACGCACTTGAAAGCAATTTTTTGTACCATAAACTATGACATCTATGTCAGATTTATCAGTATAAAGACCCAATAATAAAGAACCAGTAATACCAATACTGCCCCATGGTATCTTTGCCTCTCTCTTCAATATATCTGTGAAGAGAACTGCTTGCCTCTCAATCTTATCCAATTGAGTCTTTTTTCTCAGCCTATTCAACTTCCTTTCTGGCAAATAGCTATAGATTATGCTTGAGTGATCGATCTCAGGCAAGTGTTCGTTAAAAACATCATCATAAATCAAGAATTGTGGATATCTTTCCTTTAAAATCTTGTACCTTTCTTCTATAGAGTAAATTTTTCGATAAGGTTTACCATCAAGCTTTCTATCTCCTTCAGGATCTGGTATATATCTAATGAAGGCAATAACTCTTTCTGGAGGATGTAATAACCCCTTGACTTCTAATATTGTCCCATCTTTGATCTGAAGAAAATCTCCTTCACGGAATTTCAGATTTTTTGCCAATGTAATCTAATTTGCATTAATCCTCTTGTTATATTAATATAAAGAATTCTCTTCAAGCATCAAGCTGGTGATGGTGTTACAGCTGGCATTTCGACTGGGGAAGGCTTTTTTCTCCTTCTGATGAAGAAGATGAAAGCAATACTTGCTATAACGATTATAGCTATTGCTAACCAGACCCACCATTCTAATCCACTGGATATTACGTAATTAGACTCTAATAGCTCCATCCTCATTATTTCCTTCCCATCTCTATTGTAGTACGATTCCCTTACGTTACCACTAGCTATTGGAGAGTAGTATTCCTCGTACTTCCCATCCAAATATGAATGCTCGATAACGAAAGTGTCAAACCCTCCTGCAGGCACATTTACTCTCTCCGTTCTAACAACACTGAAGTTTTGAGAGAATGGCACGATTTTTGGTGGAAAAGGTGGGAAAGGAGGGATCGTAGTCGTAACATGCTTCATCCCTTCAGTGATCCAGCTCTTTCCTTCAGTTATAGGGAAATCTAGTTCATTAAGTGGGGGACTGTAAGTTGTATTCATAATTAGGCTGGGCTCCCCGTTAAATGATATCTGATAATCTTCCTTGACAATGGTGAGATTAGTGGGATTAGTCTTTTCGATATAAATCTTCCATGCGTAAGTCCAATTCTCCATCATCTGGACTTTTTCTATTACAAAACAATCATACAATCTATTATCTAGGGTTATATTGGATTCTCCGACGATCTTTTTAGTAGTCGTTCCATTCATCCCTGAATCAAAGTATTTGATATTATACTTCCAATAATCCCCTATAGAATAAGATGGTTTTTGTGCTTCACTCACTGCACTCGTGTAACTTGCCAATACTGCAGGTAGGATCATCGAAAGAATCAAAGAAATAGCAAAGATTTTTCTAATTCTTTTTCGCATTATCATAACTTGTCAACTAACATAATATAAATATTTAAAGAATAAGTTGCTCAAATGAGTTGAATAATCTAGTCAAAAGTAAGTATAAAATATATCTTTGAAGATTCCTTTTAATGAATAGCATGAAAAATGATTTCATAAGCATAGCCAATGATATAATGATGGCAGCTCAGCTTGCATCAGCTTTAGAGGTAAGCGGCACACCAAAGCCTGGGAATGTCCATAGAAATGCAGACTTCATAGATACAAGATTCGAGCATTATTTAGCTGGCTCTATAGCCATTGGGCCTCATATAAGAGATGTTGCATTAAAAGGGATTAGAGCAGGTCTTGATCGAATTAAACTCAATGAAATAAGGATTGGTAAGCATATAAAAGAAGCCATTCATGAAGTAAAGCTATGGCATAAAGGAGGAAATACTCACTTAGGCATAATATTGCTCTTCATTCCTTTGGCAGCATCCGCAGGATTTATGATGGCAAAGTTTGGAAAGATAGAGCCTGATGGATTACGTTCAACTTTATCTAAGATTATTAAGGCAACTACCTTTCAAGATGCAATAGATGTTTGTGATGCTATTCTTGAATCTAGCGCTTCAGCCTTAGGTCGATTAGAAGCAAAAGCTACACTAGACCTTATGAATATTGATATAAAGAGAAAGATAGTAGAGCAAAAACTCAGCTTATATGAATTGATGAAGGTTTCTTCTGAATGGGATAATGTAGCTAAAGAGCTAACTACAGGCATGAAAATTTCTTTTAATCTAGGTTATAAAACCCTTTTAGATGTTTATGAAAAGACAGGCGACATTAATATAGCAACTGTGCACACTTTTTTAACGATATTAGCAAAATATCCTGATACACTTATAGCAAGAAAAGCTGGGCTAAAGCATACACAAGATATAAGAGAAGCAGTGAAGATAGGATTGATAGAAGCTAAAAAATTTTCTAGAAAAGCTGAGAGGATATTAAGATTAGGAGGGTTGATTTCTATGAATGGAAAAAGAGCATTAAATCGATTTGACAAGAAGTTAAGAGATCCAAAGAACAAATTTAATCCTGGTACAACTGCTGATATTGTGGCTTCATCCTTGATGATTGCCATTTTATGTGGGATGAGAATATAAGGTTCTTTGTTCTTTAATGAACTTGTAAAGGAATATGATCATCCATTATTCTACGACTACCAAGGTTAGTGTGGTGCGCACATCTTTTATCTTTCTAATCTTCATGACTATCTCCCTTAGCCCCTCTACGCTCTCTGCCCTGATCTTGGCTATGATGTCATAAGTGCCATAGATTTCGTAGGCCTCTTTAACCTTTATATCTCTTAGCTTCTCCATAACAGCCCTATCAGAGCCAGACACTACACCCATCAACACGTATGCTATAGGCATAAATATTAGGATTAGGAACATGTATTTAAGATTCACAAAAAGAGCTAGTGTTTCGCCAAAGTAATTGGTATAAAATATTAGTATAAATCTAATATGCATTTCCAGATGTAAGATTAAGAATAAAAGCTCCTCTTATGTAACTATTGCTTAAGCGGGGTTGGTCTAGCCTGGTTAGGATGTCAGCCCCCCAAGCTGAAGGTCGCGGGTTCAAATCCCGCACCCCGCATTTTTCCACTGGTTATTCTTAAATGCTAGAGTATCCTCGACTTGAATAGTGGCTTGCCCCCTTAAGTCCTAAATCCATTTGTTTTCACCTAGCCTAACCTTTAGCTAGAATTTTATTGATTTCCTCAGCGAATTTTTGATTCTCAGCACCTAAATGCACGAGTTCTATACCCTTGGCTCACCTCTCTGGTGGTTCCGAAGTGGCGCAGTATGGCTACACCTACAGCGTCACCAATACGAACCTTCAGCTGTTAGAAAAGGAAATTATCATAGTTGATTTCACTTTTTGGGTGTTAAATTTGTGTTAATATATTGATAAATCAATAGTAATTTCATATTAAATTCGATCGATTTCTTAAATTAAAATTAAATGCTGTTCTTGCGATTAATTTTATATTCACTTTTAGGGTGGAGTTGTTGCCAAAAGTTAAAGCCACTATAAGCCTCGATATCGAGCATATTGTGTGGTTAGATAAAGAGATCGAGAAAGGGACCTTCGTGAATAGGCGCGAAGGTATCCAGTGTTGCATAGACCAGAAGATGAGAAAGTCAAGTGCTCCTGAACCCCTAGAGTACGGGAGGATTTGCGATGAATAGTGTGAGATTCTTCAAAGAGATAATGAGGAGGCATTCAAGAGGGCTCTTTAGCTCCGAGGAAGCAGTAACATACCGGGTGTTTCGGAGGTTCCTAAAGATAAGGCAAAGGAAGGATGCTGTAGATGATGGGTTAAATGAGGCTTCTGAGCCTACTCTGGAGCTTAGTTCTGAGTTCTTTAGGTGGGTGGTCAAGAGGCTCAAAAAAGCTAGAATGTATCACAAAGCTTTCACCTTATTCGAGAAGCAATTCCTCAATCTCTGCATCTTCTGCAAGCCTAAGCTCAAGAGCGTAAAGTTCCTAAGAGCGATTGGCAAGATACTGGGCAAAGTTGAATTCTACCTTAAGGGCTTTAACGAGAGGATGATCGAAAAGGGAAAGCTCATAGCAGAGAGGATCAGCATAGTTGTATGCTCGTGGGGTAATAGGGATGCTGTGAAGTGGAAGTATGACAAATCCTTCATGTTCTATCTTGGGCTCATCAAGCATAGCTCTGAAGGTTCATGGAGAGCATTATAATCCAAATGAGAAGATTGCTTTATACGTTATTAAAGATTAAGGAGGTGAGAGATGCTGAATAAGGATCAAGCCATAGGGGTGCTGATATTGATTGCTAGCATTGCAGGCATAATGATCTATGGATGGCTCCTATTCTTCATAGCTTCTCAGCTCGTGCTACAAATCTCAGCATTCATTGCAGTAGTAGCTATATTAGGGATATTAGCATGGATTGGTTACACTATGGCTACTACGCCACCACTAGCACCTATAGAGGAGTTAACACCAACACAGCCCGAGGCTCCCACTACATCTGCAACTGAAACACAAGAGAAAGCTTCGACATAGTAAATATATCGTTGGTTGTTTAGGATTGCCAAGAACTTGGAGAGGAATATGAAATCAAAGTGAAGCAGGTGAGTTAAGAAAATATGGATGATAAATATGCTGATGATACAAGAGTGTCTTGAATTTATTCATAGGGAGTGCCAAGGCGAGCTACCTTGAAAGCTATCATTTTAGCCGGTGGCTTCGGTCTTCGTCTGCGCCCTCTAACTGACGATAAACCAAAGGCTATGGTGCCAGTAAATGGCAAGCCTATCGCAGAGTTTCAGCTGAGCTGGTTGAAGCAGAATATAAGGCTCGAGCAAGTCACCTTTGCATGTGGTCATAAGTGGGAGAGGTTGAAGGAATACTTTGGAAGTGAATATGATAATATTCCCATTGATTATATGGTTGAAGACCAGCCTCTTGGGACAGGGGGAGCAGTTAAGAACGTAATCCATAGCATAAATATAGGTGATGAAGATGTATTGGTCATGAACGGCGATGTCATCACTAATATGCTCCTATCAAGGATAGTCGATTGGCACATCTCCTCTCAGACAATAGTAACAATGCTCTTAGTACCATATAGATCGCCTTTTGGTGTGGTGCACATCGATAAGCTGAGAACAGTGAGAAAGTTCGAGGAGAAGCCTGAGTTCCCCAATATTTGGATCAATGGAGGAATATACATCATACAAGCAAAGAGGTTGATGCCCTTTCTGCCTGAGAAGGGCGATATAGAGCGAGAAACTTTTCCTAAGCTCGTTCAATATGGGGAGATAAGTGCCTATCCTTTCTATGGGATGTGGAGGGCAATTGATAGCATCAAGGATCTTAAAGAAATAGAAGCTGAACTGGCAAGCATCGAACTTAAACCCTCTCAGCCTTAATATAATTCGAAAATTTTGCCATTAAAGAAAGATGGTATTGTAAAGATAATCCGGAGCAGAAATAGTGTATGTCCTATTCTAGGTTTAGTTTGGATTATATCAAATCCGTAAGTAGGCTTATATATGAAAAATGTTCGTATAATAAGGGCTAAATTGAGCCATAAAAAGAACCTATTGCTCCTCCTTTTTACCTACGTTAGTTTATCCCTCTTCACAAGCTTGCTAACAGTCAACCCAACCTTCTATGGGCTCTCAACCATACTTGGAACAACAATACTCGGCACTACTGTTCTTGGAACGACGGTTTTGGGCACAACAGTCCTTGGCACTACTGTCATGGGCACCACGAGCTTGGTAGGGACATATGGTGAAGCTTTATTCTCAGGCCAACTGGTTATAAGCCTTATTACAATAGGGATGCTCACATACCTTGAGCTCTCCGACCCTTCTTATGGCAAGACTAAAAGGTTAATAGAGGAGTTGAGGAGGAGTTGGCTCTCACTCTCAGCATTACTTATAATTCTATTCATGCTCATCATAGCCTTCAGAATCTGGGCAATTATCGCCTAACTTAACAAACCTTAAAGGCAATCTTATACATTGAATTTCGATACTCTTCACAGTTTTCCAAAAGACCTAGCCTTTATTTCATCACTTCTTATTATAGCTTCGACAGCTTCTAACTTTATATTACTTGTTCTCTTCAATTACACTTACGAGCTTCTTTTGTCCTCCAACATCATATTTGTAATTCTAGGCTTATCGATGCTGTCTTTGAAGGGGTTTGGGGGCGATGTGA
>Ga0315314_1000258_pt1 | contig 67292 bp, 62 predicted proteins | sample TDP9_MG_FD_203631 | JGI IMG/M metagenome (GOLD analysis project Ga0315314, IMG submission 203631) | Freshwater sediment microbial communities from Lake Towuti, South Sulawesi, Indonesia - TDP9 | ecosystem: Environmental > Aquatic > Freshwater > Lake > Sediment | place: Indonesia: South Sulawesi...
TGGCAAATTGTCCGCCTACTGTTTTCTGAGGGGTGAGGTGAGAACCTTCCTCAGATCGAGGATGGAAATCCTACACGCCCAAAACATTCCGCTCAGCTCATAAAAAACATAATTATTACATCCTGCCTAACAAAGCTTAAGAAAAAATTAAGAAGCAATATACCGCTTTCATATAGAGTCTTCTTGCAGGGAGAAGATAAGCTTTTTAACAGCAATAAAAAATAGAGAAGCCCCGAATGAGGCTTTTTCTCATTAAGTGATATCTATATTTTTGAGATGAAATCTGGTTCTCTAAATTCTATATCCTCTCGTATTTTCCATATCCTGTTTCTTCTCTATCCTCTTTCTCTTCCGTCTTTTTTTCTAACTCACTGGTTTCTTTTTCAGTTTCTTTTTCTATGAGTGCTTTTCTGGCTCTTTTGATTTTTCTGACTAGTTCGCTTTTCTCTTCCGTCTTTTTTTCTGACTCACTGGTTTCTTTTTCAGTTTCTTTTTCTATGAGTGCTTTTCTGATCAGTTCGCCTTTCTTTCTCTCTTTATCTTCTTGTTCCTCGATTATCTTTAGTACGGTTGCGCTTATTTCTCCGGGGACTCCTACAGAGTGCAATAGTTTTTCACGGTCGGCTGGAATGGCTTTCACAAGTTCTGTAACCAGAGCGTTTGCTTCATGATAACCCATTCCTGACTCTGCTAATAATGGTACTAGAAGACCTGCGAGTTCTAGGGGCACGTGCACCTCAAATTTAGGCTCCATACCTATGATACTCATTTCCTCTGCTAAAATCTTCAATGTTAGTCTTTCACGTGGAAAGATTTTCGCATCAACCTTTTCCCCGCGACTCATGGCTACTATCATCTGGTCAATTCTCCGTACAAGGGCGGGTATCCGTGCTCTCTTAACATAAACGTATCCCGAAAACCCGCTAACCGGTATAGCCATCGAGAAGATTAAAAGCAGAAGCATAGTCATGGGCACGCGAACATTGACTAATGGAATTAGAACTGATCTCTCTTTCCCCTGCAAGAGGAAGACCGACTGCTGCGGCTCGTAAAGCTCCGAACTTGCACTGACCACTATGGGATAAGCTGACGGAGGCAAACCAAACGTCGGAACCACTACAACATAGTACCCACCGCCTAGAGGAATCGAAGGCAATCCACCAGCGGAGACGGATGCATCGGAAATCGCTGCTCCCTCAATTTCATTAGTGGAAATGGAAGAACTGGGAGTCTCGGCCTCTGCGAATCTGAAGACGAGGATTACAAAGGGCACATCATTTTCAGTTTGGCCATAGTTGCTGCAGAAGAATATCTCGGGACTGTTTAAATCCGAGAAATAGAAGGTGGAAGAATATAAAACACTTGGAATATTCTGAACAACCAATAGAACTAACTTGGACCCCCGAGTGTAATTCTCTTTCTCGGCGATGATTTCTATCAGATAGTTACCGCGGGGGAACGTGAGATTTAAATTGGCATAGTACGCACCACTGTTGTTTGCGTCAATCAGAGAACCACTATCTACAAGAGAGTCATTACTATCCCAGACTGAGTATTCAACAATTGCGTTTTTGACAGTCTCATTATGGGACGTATCGTTTAGTTGAACACTGATGGACAGTAGTTCGTTGACTATACCTGAAAACATATTTCTACACGTTATTTCCATTGAAAGCGCATTAATAGATAAAACCACTTGACCAGCGGCAGGTAAGAACGTGTGACTACCGTTAGTGCCCTCTGTTGTGTTTATGTAAACTAGATACATCTCGCCTCCATAAAGTAGTGACCAAGGAACAGTAAACTCATAGTATATATCCGAGCCTGAACCTTGTGGAGATTCTTCCCTAGGTCCATATACATTTGTTCCGTTAATGAAGTTCAGAGTCCAATATAAGTGACTGTTAAGCTTCGTAGTATTGAGGTTATTCTCAGCGTTATCTTTCCAGTATATTTTAAGAACCACATTTTCTCCCCAAGTAGGTGTCACGAAAGTTGCATTAGAAAGAATATAAGTGTATATGTATTGTCCGCCACTAGGGAAGGGTACCGTAAAATTGAGCTTAGTATAACTAAGCATAGCAAAATTTGGGTAGCTCTCCCCTAACTGAGTGGTATTGTCCCAAAAAGCGGTAATAGTATAATTAGTTCCTCCCTGAACATTTGACCTTTTTATGTGGAACTCTGCCCAGCCAGTCGCGTTGACATGACTGGAGATAACGATTTGCCCTGAAGTTTTGTTTGTTACTTGAACATAGGCGTTCGGTATTGGATAGTAGTCATCCCCATCTTGGAATTGTGTTCGACACAATAGTGTAGCAATGTTCCATAGTTTCAAGTTAATAGTGAGATCTTTATTAACATATTTTGAGGTAGAGTTTTTTTCTCCGCTATAAGTCTCAGTCGCGGTGAAGTTGTAGGTTCCCAGATACAAGTAGAATGATGCCAAACCGTTAGAGTCGGTGAGCTTACTAGTAACATAGTTATTGCCTTGGTATACGGTTACATTTGCGCCTGCTAGGGCGAAGTTGTCATAGTCGGTTACGTTAACAATTACTGTGTAGTGACATTTCTCCACGGCGGGGCTTATTCCCCCTGGTGTGGTACTAATTGCTGATGAGTATATTGAAGGTGCTAGTAGTGTGGGTGTGTAGGAGGATTGTGAAATAACAGTTCCTATGAGAAAGATGGATAGTAGGAATAAACTACATAATATTATGCCTTTTTTCTTCCTACCCATGTGACGCCCTCCATTTATGCGAGCTGTTCTTGGTTTAGGATTGAATGTTTCTCGCTTTAACCTTGGTAATGTCTTTGGTATGTCTTTAGAACTGATTTATATTTTTTGAGGTATTCCTATATTAGGTTTTCGTTTCTAGATTTTTCTAGGACACTTTTAAATTTTTCTATTTTTCGGTTTATTAAATTTATCTGAACTGTTTTGTACATGAGTTGCACCAGAAACTTTTTACACCATATAATTTATCCTCAATCGCCTGTCGAAGGTGTCTCTAACCCCCCATCCTATTAAAGAGGATACAGCTATTTAAAGTAACAAACTCCCAAGGAAAGAAATATTTTTGTAATTGGGTTTTTCGTATCCCTTTAAGAGTAACTTAAAAACTGGAATTTTTCATTTTAAAATTTTTACTCTTCTCCCCTCCACACTTAGTTTCCCTTCAACAAAAAGCTTAACTGCCTCTACATATATTTTATGTTCCTTTTCCAGAATTCTATCTGAGAGGGTCTCCTCCGTATCGTCATCATAAACAGGTACGATATCCTGAATTATGATGGGGCCATGATCCATTTCCGCATCCAAAAAGTGAACGGTGGCTCCGGTGTACTTGACTCCGTATTCAAGCGCCTGCTTCTGAGCGTTCACCCCCGGAAAAGATGGTAGTAGGGCGGGGTGGATGTTCATCATCCTGTTCTTGTATTTGTTCACGAAGTACGGGCTGAGCATAAGCATATAGCCGGCGAGAAGCACTAAGTCCACTTTTCTCTTCTCAAGCTCCCCAATAATCTTCTTATCATACTCAACCCTTTTTTCCTCCCTGTGCTCCTTGTCTTTCCAAAAATCCTGGGGATCAATAAAGACAGCCTCTATACCGTGATCTCTAGCCCTCTGCAGTGCCAAAGCATCCTTCCGACTGCTGATGACGACCCTAATCTTTGCCTTAATATATCCTGACTCCACAGCATCTATAATCGCTTGAAGGTTAGTACCCCTACCAGAAACAAGCACCCCAATATTCATTTAAAACCCAACCTGAATTCAGTTATGACCGCTTAGGGCAATGTCCGCTATTCCCTAAGGTTCAAATTCCAAATAAAAATTTTCGTCACTCACGAGTTAGCTTCCTTTTTCTCTTTTTAATTAAGTTATCAATCTTCTCCAACCTTTCTCTTATTTCTTTTAGGTCTTTATCCTCTCGAGGAATTGCCTCAGTAATTTTTTCAGTTTCTTCAGTGACGGTGGATGAAACTTCTTGTACCAGTTCTGTAATTGGTTCTTCTGAGGACTTCTCGCTTACTTCTTGTACCTGTGGGGCTGGATGTCGGTCTTCTGGTTCTCTAAACAAGTCAGCATAATTTTCCTCTAGGTGTTTAGCGGCAGCAATTAAAACTCCCTCTTTCGCGTAACTTTCTAATGCTAAGACAGTATGGGGAGAAACCTTATAGACTAGCAGGTTGCTTTTTGTTAATCTTTTGACCTGAAAGTCACCTACCTCACAGTATGCGAAAACTTGAATCAATTTTTTAAGAGTTTCCACTGATTCTGGCAAGAGGGAGGAATAAAGAATATTGCCATCATCATCTAGAAACGCTACATAGAATCTCCCCGTTATGGACTCTGCCATCTTCTTCGTGATTGCTTCAAACCCCTTCTCCATAGGTTACGCCTTTTTGTTTTTTATTAATGGTTGAAATTAAAATAAAAAAATGTGTTAATAAATCTTTTTTAAACTCTGAAAAACAAAACCAATCAAAGATATTTTCATCCTCCAACCGCGTGTTTCCTCAAATATTTTTATGTTACACTTGCTCAATCGAATCTATCCTAGGAAATCCTTAACATTTTTACCCGAATCTGGATAATAGTATCCGCCCTCCCGAATCGCAAAGACTTCTTCCTGCACAATTTTTAATCCGAAAATCACTAACCATAGAGGTTATGGACTTAATTATACTAGATTTTCACAGATGAACACACAGTGGCTTTTGGTTGTGTATTTTGGCTTAATAGTTTCGATTATTATGGTTGTTCTCACGCTGGCGCTCATTGCTTGGAAGCTCTCTGCCCGATCCCAAAGGATTGCTATACTAGTGCTTATCCTTGGTATCTTGGAAGCGCATATCTTTATTATCGGACATTTTCTGGTCCATAACATAGGTATTACTCATTTCCAATCACTTATCGAAATTTTCCTGTACCTTGCCATTGCAAGCGGAATACTCGCCGGTTACGGTGGAATTTTCACTTGGGCTATCCTAAGGAGAGAGAAACTTGCTAAGGAAGCGAAAGCCAAGAAAGCATAATAATCTGGTTAAATAGATGCAACTACTCTCTTCTCTTTTTATTAAGTAAAAGTGGGTATATGTTAATCGTAACAAATTGGTATATGATAATCGACTGTAATTCAAGAAAGTATGGCGGGTTCAAAAGCATCCAAGAAGAGGCAATAATCGCCAGAATGCCGCCGATAAGAGCCAACGAAACACCTATCTTTACACGCGAGTTCAACTTCTCAAACTCCCCTTGAATTGTTTATGCAGAGATACTCTCTCCAAAACTGTAATTATTTTTACTTCTGTCTAGATAAAGGTTTCATTTTAAACATGGTTTAAAAACAAAACATCCCACATCCCACAAAAGCAAATAACCTTCAGTATTTTGAAGAATTTTATAAAATTATACTCGTAGGAAAAAGAAGGTAAATTAATCCAGAGATTAGGGAAAATAAAAAGAGAAAAGGATAGTTGGGTCTATTTAATTCTTATTTGGATTTCTTGGCTTTTGCTTCCTTAGCGGTTTTCTCCGGCTTTGCAGCTGCTCCCGGGCTCAGACCAATCTTAGCCATTATCCCGCCAATTACGGCGATTGCTCCACCTAAAAGGCCAAGGTATAGAAAACCGAATAGGTTCAATGCCTCCAAGATGCCAAGGACAATCACTAGTGTAAGAATCGTGTTTATGTGTTTTAAAAGCTTCTTGGCAAAGAGCGCTAGAATTAGAACAACTATAATAACCGAAGCCGCGAAGCTCAAATACCTAAGCAAAACCAAAATAAATAATACGTTAGGCATCAGTGAGAGGAAAAGTGAAGTAAAAAGGCTTGGTGGAACCAAAAGCGTCCAAAAGAAAGGAATGAGACCCAGAATGCCGCCGATAAGAGCCAATGGAATGCCAATCTTTACGTATGTCAAGTTCAATCTTTCATCTCCATCACTCGCTTGCATAAATGAGCATTTACTAAAGATTTAAACTTAATCTCCATCAAATCAATGGTTAACGCTAAATGACGTATAATCAACAAAACCACTATGAACAACCGCTCAATTGTACAAGAAAAGCAGCAAAACATCAGAAGACCCTGATTCTAAGATTTGGGAGGACAATATTTGTATCCCCAAAGTAAGAGTTCATTTGGATTAATAAAACAAGGCATATCTATTACGGTGTTCTTCCCAGTATCATTACTCCGTTAAGCTGATCGGTTCCACCCATGGCGTGTGAGAAGGCTGTTTCAACATCTGGAATCTGATGTTTTCCGGCTTTTCCTTGAATTTGCATTGCGGCTTCCGCGACTCTGGTGAGTCCGGTGGCTCCTATGGGGTTGGTGCATAAGACGCCCCCTGAGGGATCGCAGGGCAGTTCTCCGTCCCTCATCACTACTTTATCCTCAACCAGCTTGCACGCCTCGCCCTTTTCGCAGAATCCGAAGCACTCGTAATATAGTAGTTCTTGGAATGTGAAGGGATTATAAACTTCCGCCATGTCCAGTTGTTTTAAGGGTTTGGTTATATTAGCCATCTTGTATGCGGCTTTGGCGGCTTCGATTGCCGAGTCCCATATTACCTTGTCACTATCACCCATCCAGTACTCGTCTCCCCGGTACCCCACACCCTTCACCCATACCGGTGTATCGGTTATTTTTCTCGCCTTTTCCTCGGAGGCGAAGATTACCGCGGTGGCTCCGTCGGATGATGGGCAGACATCCAGCAGTCTAACGGGATAGCATATTATTCTTGATTTTAAAACATCGTCCACCGTGATTTTTATCTGAATGTGGGCGTTAGGGTTGTCGAGTGCGTCGTTGTGGTTTCTCACCGATATCTCAGCCGCTGCCATTCGCACTCTATCTTCTGGAATTTTGTACCGGTGCATGTACTCGTTGGACTGGGTTGCGAAGACACTTGGAGCACCAGCAGTGAAGGGCCTCTGGAAGGAGGCGTCGACCACAGTGGTCATTGTTCCTTGCGGCTCCCCCTCGTACTGTTTTTCCGCCCCCACCACCATAACCAAATCGAAGAGACCCGAAGCAACATGGTAGTACCCGGAGTGAGCTATAGACATTCCGGTGGTTCCACAAGTCGCCACCCGTATCACGGGTTTTAAAACTGCACCTGCGGGGTCACTGCCCCAGTAGAGGTGAGGGGCGTTTACTCCTTCCATGGGTGCAGGCATGGAACCGGTTACAACCGCGTCTATATCTTCTACTTGTAACCCGGCGTCGTTCAGAGCTTTATTAACCGCGTCATAAACCAGTTCAGGAAAGCTTGCGTCTGTTCTTTTTCCGTGTTTCGTTTGACCCGTACCAACTATAGCCACTTTCCTAACCATTCTTATCTCCCTTTCCTTAAATTTTCGGCTTACCCTAAATTGTTAAAATTTGCCATAATTTTTAAGAATGCCTAATGATAATTGCTTTTTTTAGAATTTTCCTAGTTCTTCTCTTCTTGAACTCTTGGTATATTCAATTATCAATATAAGTTTTTTTATGGTTTTTATAAGTTATTTTCATGGTGAAAAGTAGCTGGCTGCGTAATCGAATTGATTTGTGTTTTCAATTTTATTTGAAATAATTCGGTGAAATAATTCCTGATTTTGATTCCATAAACCTTTAATATGGGACTTCGATTCTCTCCACATGTTTGTCATAATTGTCTTCCGCGTTGAGATTAAAAAAGGGTCTACTCCCTATTTGGGGTTCTTGGTTTGAAGTTGGTTACCGCTGATCACCATATCCATTCGACTTGGTCTGATGGTTATTCCAACATCAATAGTATAATTAATTACTGTATCCAGAAGGGCTTGAAATCGGTGGGAATTACTGACCATTACTCGCGCAATTCTGCGAAGTGTTCCCAAATCACAGAAGACTTATCTGGGTATTTTGAGGATTTGCGGTCAGTATCCGAGGCGTGCCGTGATAAAATAGTTTTAAGGAAGGGTATAGAGATAGATACCCGGGCTTGCAGTTTTGATTCTCCGGCGGAATGCAGCGCTCTTACCTCCCAGAAATTCGACTACTACCTTTTTGAGTACGTTACCGATAATTTTGGAGCGGGTGCGAATTTCTCACTCGATAAAGATAATCGGGAGCCGCTCGTACTGTTAAAACGCATAAGGGACTTTAAGAAACTCCTGCCCAAAGAATGTTTAGTGGGTCTGGCCCACGCTTATCTTCACATATTACCCGTTGAGGAACTGAAAGAAGCGATTGAAATACTAATAGACGCTGACATCTTTGTTGAACTCAACTCCACCTACCAGAATTACAAGATGGACGGCTTTGAGAAGATATTCGAAACGGATGAAATAAAACTCTCACTAGGATCCGACGCTCACACGCTGCACCAAATTGGCAAACTTTCACAACCTCTAAAATACGTTAAAAAATTCGACGCTTTAGATAGACTTGTTTTCATGGATGGCGTCGACGAACTAGAAATAGAAATTAAGAACGTTTAAAATAAGATTCGCTTTGTCTGCATCTCTATTTTTCATTTCTCTCGTGTTTTTTAGCGGTTTTTCTCTTTCTGGAAATTGTGGGTGATATTTTTTGCGGTTTTTTCAGTCTTCTCTCTTTCTTCATCATTTCCCGCATGTAAACCTGAGAGATGAGAACCACTATTACCAGTATTACGCTGTAGAAATAGAACATGGACTCGAATCCAAAATAAGAACTTATTAGAGCTCCAGCCACTGGTCCAATGCTATAGCCTACATAATATGCTATGTCGAAGAGTGACATAACAGTTGCATATGCTTCGACGCCTTCTTCCTGAAGAGACTCTATAGCTAAGGGGGTCAAGGGTGTCCAGGCTATAGTTGCAACAGCTGCGTTGACCATTATGCATGCTGTTAAACTTACCGGGTCGTTGCAGAAGGGTATAATCAGGTTTACCACAGCCAGCAAAGCCATTCCCACCACTATAAAATTTTTTCTTCCGTATCTGTCAGATAGTCTGCCGGCTAATGGTCGACATGCTGCGTAGCTGAGAGACGCCGCTCCAAAAACTAAACCTATCTGCGTACTGGAAAGATTAAAACGCCCAGATAGGTAGGGAGGCATCAAAGGCTCAAGGAACCCCCAGAAAATCATAGTTAAAACATTTATGAGTATTAGTATGAGCACATTTCTGATTCCAAGAGCTCTCCTGAGTATCTTTCTGTAAGGTAATGTCTCTACCACTGTTTTACTTCTGGTCTCTCTCAATCTAAAAAACATGTAAACGCACATAAATAGCGAAAGTGACGCTATCACTAGAAAGGGAATATTGAAATTTATATCTGCCAAGACTCCCCCCACCAAAGGCCCAGCAATACCACCCACACCAGTTACTCCGGCTGCGATTCCCAATTTTTCCCCCTTATCTCTTCCCGGAAAGGTATCTGCCACCAAAGCTAGAGCCGAAGACCAGGTCGCCGAAGCGGCTAACCCCTGCACAGCCCTACATGCCACAATCAATGGTACGTTTCGGGCTAAGGGATAGAGCAACGAAGATACGCTCAAAAAAAGCATTCCCAGAACCATGAAGGGCCTCCTACCGTAACGGTCGGACATCAGCCCAAAGGGAATCGTGGCTACCAACTGTACCAAAGCGTACGAGGCGAAGATAATCCCCAAATCAAGATCAGAGGCACCTAGTGACACTGCGTACTGGGGGAGAAACGGAACTATGAGTCCGTATCCTAGGGTATCAATAAACGCACTTGAGCAAACAATCACCAGTATCTCCGTCGAGGGGCTGATACTTCTCAGAGGCAACCGCAAAAAAATCGCCCGCAAAAACCTGTTTGTATTTTTCTAACAAACAAGTAGCTTGTATACTTTTTTTAAGCTTAACTTCTTTCAAATTATATTATTGATGAAAAAAGTTCAGTCACAATTATAAAAAGGATTCATTAATTGCTTCTTTCGACTGAAAGTAAAGAAACTGGTTTAAGAGAGGAAAGTAAATAATAGTAATCATTAGGATGGTTTGTTTTAATGGGTTTAATCGGCGGATTGAAAATCTGAAACTTTTCAAGTCTCGTTGTTTTCGTTTTTCAGTTTGCTTCCCCTAGTTTTCTGTGGTTCAGCCTCCTTCTTTTGGAAATTTCCTGCTCAATGATTTGTGGTCTCTTTAGCTTTGTTTTCTTCTTCTTTATTTCTTGCATGTAGGCCTGTGAGAAAATAAGACATATTACAAGCATCAAGCTGTAAAAGATGAACATGGAATCAAATCCAAAATAAGAACTCGTAAAAGTTCCAATTACAGGACCGATACTATAACCTACATAAAACGCTATGTCGACGAGTGCCTGGACGGTGGCGTACGCTCCGACTCGCCGGTCCTGAAGAGACTCTATGACTAAGGGTGTCAAGGGTGTCCAGGCTATGGCTGCTACAGCTGAGGAGAGCATCAGGAAGATCGTTAAGCTCACGGTATCCCAGCTGAAGGGTATGATTACGTTTGCTACGGCTAGGAGAATCATTCCACTTATTATGAACTTCTTTCTCCCGTATTTATCCGATAGTCTGCCGACTACTGGTTGAATTATCGCGTAGACGAAAGTCATCCCTCCAAAAATTAAACCTATCTCCGTGCTTGAGAGATTAAAACATCCGGACAGGTATGGGGGCATTAAAGGCTCAATGAATCCCCAAAAAATTGTTGTTAAAACGTTAATAATTATGATTATGAGAACATTTCTTATTCTAAGGGATTCTCCAATCATCTTTCTATAAGGAATTCTTTCCACTGATTCTTCTCTTCTTTCAACCTTCAGCCTGAAACCCATATAGATGAACATGACTATACAAGCCGAGGCGATTATTAGAAAAGGTAAGTTAAAATTTACATCGGATACAACTCCTCCCACCAAGGGCCCGGCAATACCCCCCATATTGGTGGCTCCGGACGCAATTCCCAGTTTCGCCCCCTTATCTTTTCCCGGATATACGTCTGCCACTAACGCTATAGCTGAAGACCAGGTCGCCGCAGCCGCTAAGCCCTGTACCGCCCTGCACAATATCATCAAGGGTACGTTTCGGGCTAAGGGATAGAGCAGCGAAGCCACACCCAAAAGAAGCATTCCCATAATCATGAAGGGCCTCCTACCGTAACGGTCGGACAGCAGCCCAAAGGGAATAACGGTCACCAACTGTACCAAGGCGTAAGAGGCGAAAATGATACCCACATCTAGGTCAGATGCGCCAAGGGATATGGCGTACTGTGGAAGAAAGGGAATTACGATTCCGTATGCCAATGAATCGATAAATGCGCTTATACAAACAATCACCAGTATTTCCGTCGAGCGGGACATCTTCTTCTTGAATTGTCTCTGCAAATGAATCGCCCCCAGAAGAATTTTTCTTTTCGCCCATGGTAGAATAGGCTTGAAGATTTTTTAAGGCTAACCCATTTAAAAGCCTCAACAATTAAGGATTTTTGACTTATTTTTTTAAAATTACTCACCGATTTCCCGAGTTTTTTTGGAAAACTTTCTAATGAATATTCCCTTCTCGATTATCAAAGTTTGAGTAACTATAATCATTACAACGAGCATCCCACTAAAAACCCAGAAGATGGATTCGAAACCAAAGTAAGAGGTTATAAACACCCCCAGCATAGGACCAACGCTGTAACCCATAGTGTACGCGATGTTAAAAAGACCAGAAGCCGTCCCAAAGCTTTCCATATTTTTACTCCTCAAGGATTCCACCGCCAAGGGCATCAGTGGGGTAAAAGCCAATGCCCAGAAGATTCCCGTAATCCCCAGTATTAGGAAAAGTAAGGGCACACTGGAAGCGTACGGAATTAGTAGACTCAATATACACAGGGCTACAAGTCCGCCTACAATGAATACCTTTCTTCCATACCTGTCTGACATCCTACCCACAATCGGCTGAAAAACAGCAAATGTTAGAAAAGCCACCCCAAAAAATAATCCAATCTCCGCACTAGACATATTAAATCTCCCACGCAGATAGGGCGGCATAAGTGGTTCGATGAATCCAAAAAATATTGCTATCATACTGTTGATAAACACAACTATCAAAACATTTCTGATTCTGATAGCTCCGCCCAGCATCTCACGGTAAGGTATAGAAGCTTCCACAGTTTCCTTTCTCGCCAACCGCAATCTAATAAGCATATAGAAAAAGGCAGCGAAAGCTACGGAACCTACAATGAAAAATGGTAAACCAAAGTTAATACCACCCAAAACTCCACCCACAACCGGCCCAGCGATACTGCCTAGACCAACAGCCCCATTTGCAACACCCAACTTTTCACCCTTATCACTTCCCGGATAAGTATCGGCTACAAGAGCTAGGGCAGAAGACCAAGTCGCAGAAGCAGCTAACCCCTGCACCGCTCTGCAAGCAACCAATGCCAAGACGCTCTTGGCGAAGGGATAATACAGGAAAGACGCTGCCAATAAAATCATTCCCCCCATCATGAAACGTCTTCGCCCATACCTATCCGAAAATAACCCGAAGGGAACTGTCGTAAAGAGCTGCACTATAGCAAACGCGGCGAAAATGAGTGCCAAATCAAAATCTGATGCACCTAGAGATAAAACATAGGTTGAAAGAATGGGAACCACTATTCCGTAACCAATGGAATCAACAAAGAGACATAAAAACACGACTCCCAAAACCTCTCTCGCCGAAGTAATGGAAGCCGCCTTCAGTTTCAAAGAATCCTCACCATGACCTTCCTGCACCGCTGCTAAGAATAACTTACAAACTTTACACTAAGCTATTATACTTTTCCTACCTCATTTTTCGTATGATAACTTTTAACCAAACAGCGGAGCAAAAAACATACTCAAAAAAAGAAATAAAATAACAAAACTTCCAAAAGACTCCAAAAAAACCACAATCTATGCTCCCAAAAAACATTAAGCTTCAAAATTTGGAAAATATTCATAAACAAAATAAAGTCTTCAGAGTTTTGCGGCCCTGGTGGGAGATTTCTCTTATTGGAGCCCCTTGGGTATTCATGGAAATGTGCTATAATTTTCAGCTTATTCTTTGCTTAGATGATCTTGTCCAAAGATAGATGGGTTGTACTCCTGAGCAGTGCAGGACTCAAAGTATGAGTTTGTCCATAGATTATAGCGCTCCTCGTGAAAAAACCAGCATGAAGCAGCGTTAGCTATTTTTAATAAGGACACAGATAGTGAAGAAATCTTGATAAGATATTGAGCATTGTAATAAATGAGGTGATAAATTTGAAGGGATTTGTAGGCGTTATTGAGAAAGAAACCAAGAAAAACACCGATTTCCGCCGTGTACTGTACACTGGGAAGTATAGTCAGCTAGTACTCATGAGCCTTAAGCCTGGTGAAGAAATAGGTGAAGAGACACACGATGATGTTGACCAATTCTTTCGATTTGAGGAAGGGGAAGGAAAAGTGATAATTGACGGTGTGGAACACCGTGTAAAGGACGGAAATGCAGTCGTCGTCCCTGCGGGTGCTAGACATAATGTGATCAATACCTCTAAGGCCGCTAATCTCAAACTTTACACGATTTACTCGCCACCCGAACACCAAGATGGGGTAGTGCGCCGCACCAAAAAAGAAGCGATGGCTAGTGAGGAGCATTTTGACGGAAAAACTACAGAATAGCTCAATATTCAGTATTAAGTGTCATCATTTTTTCTTTTACGAAAAATTTATTCTCTTCTCCAATTCTTACTGCTTAAACAGGTAATGGACTTCAAAAAAATAAAAATAGGTAGAAGAGTTAGTAAGGGTAACCTCCCCTATTTCCCCTACTTCTCTTTTACTTTGACTTCTACGGGCTTTTCTACGGTGGTTGGCTCCTTCTTGTGAACCTTCAGTGTGAGAATACCGTCCTTGAGATCCGCCTCTACCTTATCAGGAATAATCTCCTCTGGGAAGCAGATGCATCTGCTGAATTCATAGGGTCGCTCTCTGTATAGGTAGTTCTTATCCCCCTCCTCCTTCACTTCGCCACTGATTTGCAAAATATCACTGCTCACGTTAACCTTTATATCATCCTTTGAAAGTCCAGGGATTTCCGCAGTAACAATGTAACTGTCACCATTGTCCTCCATATTCGTCCTCGGGTAACATCCACCTACTGATCTGAATTCCACGATTCTTCTTGAAGGCAGTACTTCGAGCCAAGGTCCAAATAACCCGTATGTTCTATAAATTACATCTGGCTCACAAGCCACTATGTCTCCAATGTCTACTCTACTCACTGGTTATCCCTCCAGTATACTTCTTTCATTAGTATACAATTTCTGGTTGTATACTAGAAGTAGATATATATAAACCTTTCGACCAGCAAACCATTTATCCCAGAAAACGTGTCAAAAAAGAAGGTAAAGAGAGCGGTGTGAAAATCTCGACTCTAGTCTAGTCGAGGAGAAGGTTATACATTAAAAATTGGTCTTTTTGAAATATGTATGGGTAGTGTTAATTGTTTAAAGGGCTTGTCGCCGATCTTTTTGTGAATTTCTTTCTCAAGCTCTTTCAGGGTCATTTCGGTTTCTTCTCTGGTTTCTCGAACCCGAACTTTGAGTTTTTCACCCTCCACCTCTTTGTCCCCTACCACTATTATGTAGGGTATCCATTCCTCCTCCGCCTGTTTTATCCTTCTTGCCACAGTTTCGCTTCGGTCGTCGATATCTACGCGCACTCCTTTGATTTTCTCTGCGAGTTCTTCGGCGAATTTCAGATGTCTTTCGGCAACCGGAATTATTCGTAGCTGAGTGGGGGAGACCCAGACTGGCAGCATTGGGGGTTTGCCTTCCTTCTTCATTTTTACTGCGGTGTCGAAAAGAGTGAATAGGTATCTCTCAATGGTGCCGATTACAGCTGAGTGCAGTATGAAGGGGAACTTTTCGTTTCCATCAGCATCCGTGTATTTTATTCCGAACCTCTTACTGTTTCCGAAGTCTATCTGAACAGTGCCTATCTCTCTAGGCCTGTTAAGGTCGTCAGCTATATGGTACTCGTTGTTTATCGACCAGTAATAGTTTATTCCCGGAGGATAGAAACATATGAGCAGATTCTTCTTTCTAGTTTTGGCGAGTTTGAGCAGGAAGTCTTTGTTTCTATTGTAGAAATCTTCTGAGGTCAGGTTTATGAGCAGCTCATAGTTTCGCCCAAGCTCGTCTAAAGCCTCGTAGATTTTTTCGTGGATTTTGTAGAACCATTCCAAGGATTCCTTCTCGTCTCTGCATATTACGTGGAAGTCGGGCATGTGCATCTTTCTGGTTCTGAAGCAGAGTAGCAGCTCACCGCTCTGCTCAAGCCGGTAGCTATCTGCCACCTCAAAGGCTCCAAAGGGAAGATTCCGGTAACTGATCGTCCAGTCCTTTATCATGGCGAACTGCTGGTGGCAAGCCGCATACCGCATAACAAATTTCTTGTTCTCAACATCCAGCTGGTATAATCGGTCGCCGTAGAGTTCCGCGTGCTCCCTCACCGGCTTCATATCCAGATCAAACATGTTGGTTCCCCTAACAGAGTAAACCGGGATCCCCAGACCTCTAATAATTCTCTCAGCATACTCTGCTATGAGTTCAAACAGTAGATTTCCCTCAGGACCATACTTCATGTGGCCCCTATCCGAGAAACTCTCCCAGTTTATATTGTACCTCTTAACCACGCTGATGAATTCGGGTTCCTCACCAGAACCGGGGCTCTCCCTGCCCAACGCCTCTCTTTCCACTAGGATCTTGAATTCGTCATCCTCACAATTTTTCACATACTCCTCGGCACCGAACTCCTCACCCTCCTTGGTCAGCACCAGAAATCTCTTCGCAATTTTCTTCGGTACCTCTTTCGCAACCTCTTCCTTAACCTCTTTCTCCACGGGACGAATCTCCCGGGAAAGCTCTGACATAGGGTGACCCTTGCAACTTAGTTTGAAAGCCTTGTAGAATCCGAAGGGTGCACGCATCACAGAGCACTCTTCTTTCAGCTTCTCGGCAACACCTTTGAGAATCTCTACTGCCGTTTTTGGATCCGAAAGATTGGGTGAGAGGTGAGCGTAGGGGTAAACCACTATGTTCTTAGCTCCCACTTGGTCAGTTACCTTTTTTATTTCTGAAGCGGTTTGGTCGATGACATAGGTCTTATTTATTTCGTCACCTTTCTCAACTGCTGAAAAAACCACCAAGCACTCTTTAGAACTCCCCTGCTTGATTGATTCATCCTCCAGCTTCTCAGCAATCGGAGTTTTCTGAGTTACCCTATACGAAAACTCGTCTGAGTGTATGAGTAAAATTCTCATGCTTACTGCATCCCATCAAAAAATTATTCCTTGAAATCGATTCTCTGAATATCTAATAAACATATTTATAACTTGTGGTATCCTACCAGAACTACTCCGCACATTGGACATATCTTGAGGATCGGTTCGGGCTGAAGCTGCTTGATGAGTGGTGAGGGTAGCTCTGGTTTCGCCTCGCTTTCTGTTAGTTCTCCTGTCATTTAAAATCGCCCCTGTTTCATTGTTGAAAAGCCAGTCCTTTGTATTACACATTAACCCCTCAAAAATTTTACACTGCACTTTGAAAATTATTGTCTGTGCGCCACGATGGGGCTATAGTAAAATTTATATATATCTGCCGTAAAACTATGGTATAAATAATACATATGGGCTTTATCTCCTCAATTGGAAGGTGGACTATCCGGAGAAGCTAGAGGTGTAACAGAACAAAATCAAGCGAAAGAACCAAATCCCTTACAAGCTGTAGCTCACTTGAATGTTTCCGCTAACCGAAAAGGTACCTGTTAAGCCATAGATTAGAATACGTTAGGAGTAGGGGTTCGCCTTCATTATTGAGGAGGTGTTGGCCCGCCACGATTGGCTACAAATTTATGTACAAGATATGCAAAAAAAGGTTCTTCAAATAGAAAATTTACTATCTCTTGCATAAGTAAAAAGGGGGTTTTGGAGGATGCAATTAAGTAGAAAATGGAAAGTTTCGGATAGGCAGTACAATATTATTGAGGAACGCGACGTAAACGTCACAATGAGCGACGGTGTTGATATAAACTTGGATGTGTTCCGCCCGGATGCGGAGGGCAAGTTTCCGGCTTTGCTGTCGATGTCACCATACTCGAAAGAAGCTCAATCGGTACGCGCCTGGCCCGCTGCTATGGGGAAATCCCTTGTTGGGGGATTTGTCAACGCTATCTTAGAGGCGGGTCCCACCGATTTCTTTGTGCGCCGAGGCTATGTACACATCATTGGCTCTGTGCGCGGATCAGGGAAATCAGGAGGGGCGTATGCTTTTTTCTCATCTAGAGAGATTAGAGACAATTATGAGCTTGTGGAATGGGCTGCTGGTCAGCCGTGGTGCGATGGGAATGTGGGTATGATGGGTATCTCCTACTTTGCCATAAATCAATTTTTGACTGCTGCACTGCAGCCGCCGCACCTTAAGGCTATCGCCCCCATTCACGGTCTTACGGATTTGTACAGAGATGTGAGTTATCACGGTGGAATCATGAACCCTGTGTTTGCCATCCAGTGGGCCGCAACCAATCTTGTTACTCACACATGTGTTCAGATAACCCGGGAGAAACTGGGCAATAATGCATTCGATCAAGCAATCAAACGAGCGCTACAGGATAAGGACATCAGCGCGAGATCCGGACTTGTTGAGGTTTTAAAAAACCCCGACAATCCTCTGATGACTTTTGTCATAGAAGGTCTCTTTCATCCTACGGACGGTCCTTTCTGGAGGGAGCGTAGTGTAAATTTCGATACCATTAGGATACCCACCTATATCGCTGGGGACTATTCAATGCTTTCATTACACCTGCCCGGGGCGTTCCGCAGTTGGGAAAATCTAAAGGTCGCACCTAAGAAAATGGTTATTGGGGGGCATTGGGGAGAAGCAGATAGGCCGTTCTACCAGTTCCATTACGAGATGCTGCGGTGGTTCGATTACTGGCTCAAAGGAATAGACACCGGCATTATGGAGGAGCCGCCCGTTAGGATTTTCGTAACCGGCGCAAACGAATGGAAGACCACAGATGACTGGCCCATACCGGGTACAATCTGGATTCCCTTCTACCTGCACCCTAGCAGTGTCCTGTGCGAGATGGAGCCCTGGCCCGACGAGAGCAACGATTCCTTCGAGGACTCCCCAAACAAACGCGGGAGCCTGAAGTACTATTCCCCACCCCTGGTGGAACCCACCGAAGTCATCGGCCCCATAGCATTGAACCTCTTTGCCTCCTGCACCGCGTCCGACGCGAACTTCTTCATCAGCCTGTGGGACATGGATCCAGAGGGAAAAGAAACCCTGCTCACCAGGGGTTGGCTCAAGGGCTCGCATCGGGAGGTGGACCCCAAACGGTCTAAACCGTGGCAACCTTTCCACCCCCACACTGATCCGCAGCCTCTAACACCGGGCGAAATTTACGAGTTCAACATTGAGGTCATTCCCACGTGCAACCTGTTTAAGGTGGGCCACCGGATTGGACTCAAGATAAGCGGCGTAGACGATGAGGAACCAAAGAGCATTATCGATTTAACTTTCACGCCTCATCTTTGGAGCCAAACGCCCAAGACAGTGACGGTTTACCATTATGCAGATTACCCATCCCATCTGCTTCTGCCAATTACCAAGGGAAACATTGTTGGTACCTGGATTTCGGGAGGAAACATGTACTTAACACCTGAAGAATTGAAAATGTATGATTATGCGTTTGAGTCTGCGCGCAGGTAAAGCCATTAGCGTGATCCATCCTGCTTTCAAATTCCCTACCCTTTATTTTTTTATTGTTAAACCAGTCTGACGTCTCAACACTATTTGAAGTGCCTCAGGAAAACTAAAAGAGAGAGAAAAATCCATCTCTTTAAATGTGGTATACCTAATTATCGGAAATTGAAGCTTTCGATTGCCACCAGTGAAATGGTCACAGAACCTAATCAGATTAATCCTGCCTTGCAGAAGGTTTTTGATTCCGGAGTCCATGCGGTGTTGGATGTGCGCATTAATCCGAAAGTTTAGACGATTCTGGATTATCTGTGGGCGAGTTCTTACAATCCTGCCACTTACCTAGACCGCTTGCGCCGACGACCACTACTAAAGGAGTAATAGCCCCCCTTGATCATAGGCCCACCCAATATATACAACCGGTTGGACCGCCTGTATCTTGGATTTCTGGAGCATCAGGAATGACTGGCAAGAGCAGGTGGGACCGGCGTTCCAGGTCATGGTAAACGGATATCTTGGTAGGGACATCCCCCATCAAGGCTACTGAGTCTAATGTGCTATCGTTCTCGTAAGTAGGGTCCTCACTTGTTATCTGCACCCAAACTTATGTCCAGCCTTGAAGGTAAGGAATAGGGGTTGAATTTCAATCTGAAAATCGTAGATTGTGTTTGGTTCCAGAGTAACCGGATTTTGGAAGGAATGCCAAGGCTGTCCCGGTTTGGACTTAGCCTCATTCACTTTTCTAAATGAAGCCTTGGGGTTGCCTAATGTCCACACCCTAACCTTGCCGTCAGGCGCGACTTCTCCTACCTTCACGAACCACACCCACGTGGACGTATCCTCTGTATCGGTAGAGCCGTAAAGAGTGATGCTTAGCGGACCCCAATTGGTCAATGCCTGATAGAGCTAAGGACACTTCCAAAGAACCAGGTTCCATAAAACTAACAATTCCATAATAGTAAAAAAGGTACTTCATAATTGTAATAAAAAGAAGGAAAAATTTTGGTAAGTAGCTTCACACAAGTATCTGCGGTTTTTACGTTTTTTCTTTCTTCACTTGTTTTTTTGGGGATTCTTTCTTTTTCATCAGCCTATCTAAAACTCCGATGATTCCCAAAGCAAAGAATGTTGTTGCTATTATTATTAAACCCATCCCTGGTAAAGAACGTACATTCCCCTGGAAAGCAAACCCAAAGCCCATTATAATATAAGTCGTGAGGCCGAGTGCGAATCCTAGAGACCTGCCGCTCCTGTTTTTCCAGGCTAGAATGTAGAAGAGAATCGTCGTCGGAATTACAATTGCAGCAAGGTAGATGGATATTGGGAATTCGTCTGGAATTAGCACTACTAGTGGGTCATAAAGTATGTTCGTCGGTATTAGACTACCTGATTGGCCTATTGGGACGAAATTTTGGAATATGCTTTTTAGAGTTATGTACCAAGGGTTCCCTATGAACTGCCCCGTAAAACCGTATGAGAAAACCTCGAACAAAATTCTCGTCTCAGCAATGCTTGACTCTACAGTTAATTGGTGGAATAATGCAACTGCTACAATTAATGCTGGGAGGGCGTAGAGCTGCTTAACTCCTACCATCACCAATCCAATGGTAGATGTGATTCCTGCGGCAATTAAAAACGTTAATACTATCATTGCATGCATATTAAGTTGCAGAATGTCTTCAACAACCAAGAAGTTACAAAAGAAAAATGCTGAAAGCACGGCGAAGAATGCGATAAAAAGCCAGGTGAGTTTTTCCCGCATTTTTAAATAGCGTCTAACAAGGTAGGCCGCGCAGGCTGCGGAAAGGGCGGAAGTTATTAGATAAGCTAACGGCTCGTAAAGACCAGTAAACGTAGTGGATACTGACAATTCTATAACACCTCTTTTTTCTCTTATTTGTATTTGTATTTGAATTTGTTACCCTTTTCATTAAAAAAGGGGTAACCCCACTCACTTCGTTAATATGAGGTCATTATTATCTGTATATTTGTTTTTTTATATATTTTTCCTTAATAGTCTTAGGTGATGCAGAATCACTCGACTTTTTCGATGTTTTCTGAAAGGGGGTCTGCCTGTTTTGTTCCTTTCCCTCCCCCTCTTCTTGTTTCTTGGCTCTTCTTGCTTAGACCGCCGTCATGATTAGACCGTAGCTGAAGTGCTCCATCTGAACTACAAGAGTCTCCGCCGGTTTGCCGCGTGAGAAAACCAAAAAGTTAATAACTCACCTTTATAACGGTATTTATAGTGAGGTCGGAAAGCATGGAATCTAAACTCTCTGATTTTAAAATGTTAGAAGAGGCTCCGTACGAAATGCCCGAACCCAGAGCCTATACCGAACTAATTGTGGGGTCGTTAAAACGAGAAGAATTTTTGTTCGGTCCGGTATTCACCGCCAGATTCATAAAGTACGCCTTACAGTTTGTAGCTAAAAAATACGGAGAGGAACCCTCTGAAGATATCAGAACCTTAGACCAATTGAAAGAGTATCTAATCTCAGTATCTGATAAATACCCCTCCGCTTGCTGCCACGCAATCCAGTATGCTCAGGTTAAGACTGAAAGCAAACTTGAAGGTAGTTCTGGAGTCGCAGGGACTCGACTATTATCGACAGGTGTTGCTAAAAGTATGACGGATAGGCTGGTCATTAAAGAGAGAAACGTTGACCTTGATGCTGTTTTTATAAAGCTTCGCCAGATCTCAATTGCGATGAAAATCAGCCCCCAAAAAATCGGATACAAGAAAAATGAAGATGGAAGCGTATTAATACTCCACCCAACTTGTTACTTCCTTGAAGCATGCCAAGAAGCTTTTAATGAGGGCTGGTTAAAAAGACCAGACGGTCGTATTAGATGTAGCATGAACGGAACTATAAACCAGTACCTTAAGCTGGCTACGGGTTATGACTGGGACTACGTCGTCTTAGAATTTGATAAACCATATTGTATAACTAAATGTTTTATGGTCTAATCATTCATTCGGGCGAGAGGCTTTCAGAGAAATCTCTACACGGAAAACAGAAATAATACACACAATTTGCGCTACTTCTTTTTCTCTAAAAACGCCTTTACCCGTTCTCGATGAGCATCGGTTTGGAAGCATATCGCCTGCATGGTCATTTCGTAATCCATCGCTTCCCTCAAGCTCGTCGTCATAGCTCTGTTAATCGTTTTTTTGGCTGCCCCGAGCGTTCTCGATGGCAAATCAGCCAGCCTCTTTGCATATTCTTTCACTGTAGGCATTAACTCTTCTTCAGGAACAACCTTGTTCACCATTCCTATCTGCTCCGCCTCCTTCGCCGACACCATCTTCCCCATCAGGATAATCTCCTTCGCCCTCTGCAACCCAACCAGCCTGGGCAGAAGCCAGCTTCCCCCTCCATCGGGTACTAGTCCTACGTGAATAAAAACCTCACCGAACCTAGCATTTTCCGAGGCTATAACGAAGTCGCTAGCTAAAGCCCAGTTGCACGCAGCACCCGCCGCCACACCATTAACCGCAGCAATAATGGGCTTTTCGATATTCCAAATTCGATTAGTTACTTCTGAGGTATAGTGATACAAGCCTTTTCTTAAAAGCAGCGGGTCCAATTGGTGCGCCTCCTTCATGCCTCCGATGTCTCCGCCAGCACTGAACGCTTCGCCTGTTCCTGTTAGAATTATAACTTTGACATCATCATCCATGTTTAAGGTATCCAACGCCTCTTTCATTTCCTCTTGCAGCTCCAGATTTAAGGCGTTTAACTTTTCTGGGCGGTTCATTTTTATGGTGGCAATACCGTTTTCCTTCTCAACAATAATATACTGATAAGGAATAACTCTCACGCTCCTCAATTCTAGCAATTTTAGATTAAAAAATTAAAGACAGTCGACTTCTTTTATAACTTTCCATAAAAAATAATGTTAAAAAGAAAATAGAGAAATAAAAAAATAAAATTGGTATGCTTATTTTCCTATGGACACTCCTTGGGGGTCGAGTTCGTGGAGTATCTTGACTTCTTCCTTAGTGGGTATGGGCGTCGTTTCAAGCTTATCTGCAATCAGCAACTCGAAGCCGCAGTTCTCCTTTATTTGCTGCAACGTGACACCGGGGTGTATGGATATTAGTCTCATCCTCTTAGTTTCTTTATCGAATTCGTATATTCCCATCTGTGTTATTACTCTGTATGGGCCTGATCCTTCGGGTAATCCTGCTTTTTCTCTTGCTCCCGGTCCGGTGAGGTAACCCGGAGTTGTTATGAAGTCAACTTTCTTTACAAAGGTTCTTGGTGCCTGGTTTCTCATCATGTAAATAGTTCTATTCGATAGTGAGCCTATATCATTCGCTCCACCGCTTCCTGGGAAGCGCACCTTTGGAGCATCATGATCTCCGATGCATGTCGTATTTAGGTTTCCGTACATGTCTATCTGTGCTCCGCCCAGAAAACCGTAATCAATATAGCCCGCCTGACAGGCTGACATAACATCATGCATGCTGGAGGCTCCTACTGCTTTCCAGAATGTTCTTGAGTCACCCACGGAAATGGGCAAAACAGGTATCTGAGGTCCCATGCCACCCGCCTCAAAAATAATCAACAGGTTAGGAGCGTGTGTCCTTTGAGCAAGCATAGAAGCAATCATAGGCAAACCAGTTCCCACGAAAACGGATTTTTTGTCTTCAAGTACTTTGGATGCCGCTACTGCTAGGAGTTCACCCATTGTGTATTTATTTTCTTTACTCATTAACCTCACCTCACTTTTTACGCCAGGGCGCTACCATGGGCGCTCTTAACTGTTCGACTTTCTTAAGGTAGTTTAGCTTCTTCACTCCGCCTACTAAGCTTAAGTACTCTTCGAAGTCCTCAGCACCGAAAACGTACTTGTCAAGATATTGTTTTACGCCTTCATCTGTCTCCGAGATTTGAAGCCACTCAGCGATGTGTTCCTCATCAAAGAAGTACAGGTAGGGCATTTCGCAGGGGTGGGCACCATAGGGGACTTCACAAACCGCGTCGACGCAGTAGAATGGAATTGCTGTATGCCACGGTTCGTTTCGAATCCTATTCTCTGGGATTATATCCTCCGTTGTTATTATTAGTCTCCTTGCGGATCTTGATAGTTCGAAGTCCTCAATCATTATGCCGTCGATTTGGGCGTTACCATACTTATCACACCGGGGTACGTGGATGAAAACCACGTCCGGATTACATGAGGGAATTAAACATATTGGTTTCCCACTGAAGGGGTCTTCCACCACTATAGCGGAGCTATAGTTAAATGTGTCAGTACCCACGAGGTTTCGTGAGGGGACAAAGGGTAATCCCATCATTCCCCCTAGAAAACGCCACTGATAACCCGCATTACTTATTTCACCAATAACCTTGCACTTTCCCGTCTCAACCATTCTCCTCGAGGCTGGGGACAAGCCTCTTAACTCGTGGCCGAATGAGTAGGCAACTTCAACCTTGTTAACCGCACCAGAGCCCACAAGAACATCTAGGTCGTGGACCGCTGTTTTTCCAGCCATTATTAAGTTCTTTTTCTTCTGTCTTATTATTTCATAAATTATGGACATGGAAACTCTGATGTGGCCGAAACCGCCGGAGGCGATGTAACTTCCGTCTTTAACATATTTTGAAACTGCTTCCTTAACCGTCATTGTTTTATCCACTAGGTCTCTGGTTTTGTTTTCTCTAATCCATTTTCGATGCTCGTCGGGATCATGCCAACCTATTAGTTCTCCTTTTCCTTTTGCCAAGATTTTTAATTGATTTTCTATCTTTAGTTTCGTCAAGTGTAGTCACCATTCCACAAATTGGAGAAACAACGAATGAAAGTACTTTATATTCTTTTCCCAAAGAATGTTTCCGATTAAAAGTAATAATCATTTAACTTTTCATAAATGATTTTTTGTTATTGCAGCTACTTTAAGTCCTCCTATACCCAACCAGAATAGTTTATTTTAAAGTGGAGAGCTTATACTAATTAATTTAAAACATGTTCTTAGTCATAGAAAGAAAACATAGAAGGTGAGTTCTTTGAAAGAGTTTTCGGAACAAAGACTGAGTGGTAGAGCAGCACTAGTTACCGGAAGCGGTTCCGGGATTGGCAGGGCAATCAGTTTACGGTATGCTAGGGAAGGTGCAAATATTATTGTGAACGACATTAATTTGGAAGGGGCTAACGAGACAGCCAAGATGATAAAGGAACTCGGTAGAAAAGCTATGGTAATAAAAGCTGACGTGAGCAAATCCGCTGAAGTGGAAGCAATGGTTGAAAAAGCCTACAAAGATTGGGGAAGAATAGATATTCTAGTAAACAACGCTGGGATTAGTGGTATTCCCTATTTGATCATTGAGGAACCGGAGCCGGAATGGGATCGCGTTATGAACACCAATCTTAAGGGAACTTGGCTTTGTTCAAAGTTTGTCGCCTTAAGGATGCTAAAACAGGAAAAGAAGTTCGGCCCATTGAGAGGGAAAATAATAAACACCGCCTCGATTGCCGGTAAGACTGCATTTTCTCATATAGGTGCCTACTCAGCTAGCAAATTTGGAGTGATAGGCTTAACTCAAGTGTTCGCGAAGGAGTTAGCTCCTGACATAACCGTGAACGCCATCTGTCCGGGTTTTCATGTAACTGGCATATACCTTAACAGTGAAGAAGTAATAAGAGAATCCATGAAGCAATTCAAATCCCCAGAAATTCTCGTGGGACGAATTGGAAAAGCAGAAGATGTTGCTCCCCTCGCAACTTTCCTGGCATCGAATGATTCAGACTACATGACTGGACAAGCGATCAACATCGATGGAGGAGTAGAATTCCATTAGAATCCCGACTCTAGGAGAAATAGAGAAAACAAAAAAGGTAACTTTCTCTGGTGGGCTTCTACTTACAGTGTTTCGGGCGAACTTATTATACAACTGGGGATAAGTCCTTTGAAATTGTTAAACTATTTTTAGATTATGTAATCTCCACTGGTTTCCGATAAGCTTCTATAAACTCTGACCATTTCTTTTGCAATGTTTTCCCATCTGAATTTGCCGAGTTTTTCCCATCCTTTTATGCCCATGTCCTTCATAAACACTGGGTCATTTAAGCAGTAGTTTACGCCCCATGCAATTGAATCGGGGGATACGTGCACTTTAACTCCATCCACAAAGTTGTTTATGTTTTCTGCGAGTCCACCAATTTCTGTTGCAACAACGCCTTTTTTAGCACTCCATGCTTCCAGCAAAACTAAGCCGAATGGCTCATTTCTGCTCGGAATAGCCACTAAATCAACGGCGTTTAGTAATCTTACAAACTCCATGTCCGGTAGATAGCCCAGAAATCTTACAGAATCACCAAAATTTCTTGCCCTATTATCAAGATACGAGCGCATATCTCCGTCTCCCGCAAAGAGAAATTTTGCATTCGGTTGGTTTTCCAGAATTTTTGGTACTGCGTCAAGCAGCAAGTCCGGTCCTTTCTGATAAACAAGTCTACCCATATAGAATACAATCGGTTCGAGTGGATTTACTCCATAGTCTTTTTTCACTTTCCCGGCATCGATATCTATGCGGAATTTTTCGGGATCTATGCCGTTAGGAACTACTTTTATCTTCCATTCTGGAATATAATAAAGCCACATTGCTTCATTCCTTAAAGATTGAGATATAGTAGTAATCCTTTTACAAATCAAAGCGGCGTACCATTCCTTGCCGGAAATTTCCCTAAATTCCCACCAGTCTCCAAACGCGTTACCGTTTCTCCCATATTCTGTTGAATGAAAGGTTAAGGCGGTCGGTCGGTCTTGAAGGAGGTGTAATGCTTCAGTCGGATGCCAGTCGTGGAAGTGAAGAGCATCAAATTTTCCACTCTTCTCTTCCCTCAAATAATCTTCAACCATCTGTAGGCTCATATCCTTGCAGTATTCGACTATATTCGATCCAGAGGGATAACATCGATGATAAAAAACACCTTTTTTTTCAGTAATCTTCTTCTGGGTCTTTAAACCCGGAGTGAAGAAGTGAACCTCGTGTTGTTCTTTTACTAAACTTTCAGCAAGATTAGTAGATGCCATTGAAAGCCCTCCGACTCTCACCGAGTAAAGAGATTCCCAACAAAAGAAAGCTATTCTAAGAGTTTCCATAACTCTTCAAACCTCCTTCCAACATTAGCAATAAGCATCTTACCCGAATCTCCACGAGTCACCGAATCACTTCCTTAATTTTTTCTCTCTCCTAAACTTCAATTAATTTCTCATTTTTATCAGGTATAAGTCGCGGCCCGCCCCCAATATATGTTTCAGAGCCTAACTCTGAACTCTACCTCGCACAATAATTTACCTAACACATAAAAGTATATAACCGTTTCCGAAAAACTCCAATTGTGTAGTCTCATAACCTGACCGCAGGCAACTTTTTAAGTAATCAAATTGGTTTTCGATTCCCAAATCGATTCTCCAAACCAAGTCAAGGATTCCAATTATCCTCCAGCGGCTATTACCCCTATAGCTAACTCTGCGTCCTCAGGAACATCTAAGACCGTGTTCGGATCCCTAATTATCTCCCCATTAATTATCACGAGAGCATACCTTTTTATGGTTCGGTTTATCGGGTCGTAAAGAAATTTACTGAACTTCTCTCCATGTTTCTCGGTTAGAATACCGAAAAGATCCCTACACTCGTTTTTTCTGGGACTTCGATTTCCTCAGTTTTTTTCCCCAAGGTAAAGCCTATTACATTAAGGTAGCGGATTTTTAACTTCATATTTCTACCTCGTAAAGTTGGAATCCTTATCGGAATCCTTATTTTTCGTATCTCTGAGTTTATTTTTGATTTGGTTGACTCCCGAAAGGTTTAAGTAAAAAATGGAATCCTTTAGGTTTTCGGTGGGCTATGTATGAGTTATAAAGGCAAGACTTTTCCTGAGTTTAAGTTAGGAGACAAGTTGGTGTCTTCACCAATAACAGTTACGGAATCCCACATATCCCTTTTCGCTGGGCTATCGGGGGATTTTAATCCTTTGCACACAAATGAGGAATTTGCGCAAAAAATGCCTTTCAAAGGAAGAATTGCTCACGGTATGCTCACAGTATCTATGGGATCTGGATTCATAGGCATGCTTCTGGCAGGAACCGCCATAGCGTTCATGGAGACGGAATGCAATTTCAAAGCCCCAGTAAAAATCAACGACACCATTCACACAGAGTTAGAAGTTGCGGAAACGAAGCCAGTGCAGAAGTATGATGGGGGGATAGTGAAATTCAATATGAAGATAAAAAATCAGAGAGATGAAACTGTTGTAGAAGGCTACGCGACTCTTATGGTATCCAATAAAAGACCAAGTTAAACCGAAACGTATCTGGAAAGAATAATCCTCCCCCACCTTTTTAAGCTCTCAAGTTTAGGTTTTCTTTTACTTTATTAGTGTTTTAGCTCTCCCATAGCGCATAAATCTCTGCACTAATTTGCGACTTAGAACGCCGACAATTTTACCCTTGTCTGTCACCGCTAATCTTTTGAAACCAGTTTTATTGAATATTTCCCATGCGTCTTTTAGGGTGGCGTCTTTATCCACCTCTTTAACTGGTGAAACCATTATGTCCTTAGCGGTTTTTCTGTCCAGATTCTCTCTATCAGCAACAAGTCTAAAAATCTGGCCGTCGGTAATCAGACCGACTATCTTTCCGCTTAGATCCTCTACAAAAATTGACCCTACCTCTGTGTCTACCATCTTTTTCGCAACATGAGGAATGTCATCTGTTACTTTACAAGTGACAACATTGAATCGAGCAATATCTTTCACAGTAGACAAAAATTCACCTCCTGAAAAAGAGAAATTTCAATGTATCTTACATTCGAAATTTATAAACTTAACCCATAAACTACGAAAAATAGCAAGTAAATTATTTTTAAGGGCTTTAATTAGGCTTAAAAAAGAAAAAAAATTATTACTATTTTCTATTTTTATAATGGTATCACGAGAAATTCTGCCGATAGATGAATTATATGACACATTATTGTTAACACAAATGAAACTATGACAAATTCGAACCAGAACAGGCTGAGCTTTCTTCGAAAAACCATGTAGGGCACAGGCGCAAACGTAACAATGTATTCCACCAGATAGGGGAAAACGCAGGACAACCCGGAGACTCCTCTAATAAGACCTAAAAAATAGGGACTCATGCAAAAGGTGCTGCCGATGATAACGGGAACGCCGGTTAGACTTAAAGGTATGGCGTGGAGAAACTCGTGAACTATGGTAAACATGTACACATAATTCAAACCAAAAGCTAAACTTCCACCCAATATTAAAAACAAATAGGAATGCCAATTTGCTCCTTTTCTTACCTCTCTTTCTTGAACGGTTTTCACTTTCTAATCACCTCACCTGATAAGTATTCAAATCCGCCGTCCGTGGAAATACTTCAAGCCTTGAAAAACTCTGAAACGTACTTAACTGGAGTTTCAAAGTCCATGCGGATGATTAACTCGTGTCGTTGTCGGCAAGATAATGTAACAGTTCAAGAAAATAGAGGTAAGAACAGCACACATATTAGAGGGAGTGAATAAAAACCGCTAATTGACGGGAAAAAGAGTAGGTTGTCTACGCATATGATAATAGCTAAACCCACTTAACTTCGCATTGAATACCTTTTTACAGCGTGGGAACTTATTGCGGCTTATTATAAAGCAGTTATAAGCCTTCCCATAAAAACTAGGCAGAAAAATAGAAAGAGATTAAGTTGATCGAAAAGGAGTATCTTTTTAAGTTTACATTAAAACTAGAACTTTTACTCAAAGTTTTTCTCCTATGGATTGGGAGAACATCCTAGATTTTCGGAGAGCGACGAAGGAAACATCTCTTTTTAACTGGTGGTGGTTCACTCAGATTTCCTTATTCCCAAATTTGATTTTTCACCGATTCCTTTTCTCAATTACTGCGTTTCCAACGGAAAGTCTTTCAATCTTCCACGATACTATAGGGCTTTTATCTAGATCTTCAGTGCTGAACCTGCAACCAGTGTATATTCCCCTAACTGGGTTGAAAACAATCCTTTTTTCCACTTCTGGAAGCTCGCATACGAATGCACAGTATCCCCCATCTACTTTTCTGTCTAAAATGCGACATAAAACTTCAGGCATTTTCTCTTCTCCAGAACATTTCTGCTTTCGAATTAAGTGGCGAATCGCATATTTATAGTCAATTAATACCCTAGTATATCTAGGAGACATATTGAAGTATTATTCAATTATTAATAACTCAAACGAGCAACCTTACCGGCTTCTGAGATTGAATCTGGTTTCGGATTCGTCTAAGATTCGAGATTGACGGAAAGGAAAGAGTGAGGGGGAGAAATGAGAAATTTGGCATAGCCTTACTTGCAATCAATTAGAAATGCCCCCGCTGTTTTCATATTATTTCTTCTGGTTTTAACTCGTCTAAAAATTCTTCAAGCTTCTTCGCGCTTGTGAAAACCTTTATCATGTCCCATTCTTCAATTCGGACAATAGCCTGTCCAGACTTTACGGTTACGTAAACTCCCCCACACTTCTGATCGTGGTTTAAATACACCATGTCTTCAGAGTTTCTACTACGCCAATACCTCTTCCTTCTCAGAACCTTTCTAAACATACACACCTCACCAACCGACTTTTCACGGTGATTATATTTTTGTGTTGAAGTGCCTTATTAGTATTCCTTTGTTAAAAAATTAAATCTGAATAAAAGGAAATTGCTGAAAACGTAAATATTAATTAAAATTTTTGGTTTTTTTCAAATGTAGGTAAATAAAAAATTATTAGAAATCAAATTTTACTTAGACAAACATCTAAACAAAAATTTCAGTAAAAATTTCAGGGCGCCACCGATACAAACTAAAAAAACAATACTTTAAATAAAAAAACAAAAACGATATTTCACTATCAACGCATTAAATCAATTTCTGTTAACAATTAGAAGTATAACATCTTTTTATAAAAAAAACGAATATAACTCATCATGTTTCAAAAAAGTCAAATACATTTAACAAGCAGCACAAGCAACATACCCTAAAGCAATAAAATAAAAATAAAGATTAAAAAAAGAGGGGAAATGCTAGGCAGGCTTTGTTTTCTGTGTTTCTCGCTCTCTCAGCACCCTTCTCAGAGTCTTACCAACCAAGCTCTTAGGAAGAGCATCCACAAACTCTATGTATCTCGGATACTTGTAAGCCGCCATGTGCTCCCGGCACCAGTACAAAAAGTCTTCCTCCCTGACCTTACCCTTAAAATCGGGCTTCAAGACAATAAACACCTTAATATTCTCACCCGCCTCAGGGTCAGGGACACCAATCACCGTAGCATCCATAACTGCCTCATGCTCGAACAAAGTCTCCTCAATCTCCCTGGGATAAACACTGTGCCCCTTATACTTGATTATGTCCTTGGTACGATCCACAATGTAGAAGTAGCCCTTTGCATCCATTCGCGCAAGGTCGCCGGTCTTCAACCACCTCATACCGCCGGCCTTAAAGAACACTTTCGCAGTCTCCTCGGGCTTCTTCCAGTAACCCTTCATAACCTGAGGACCGTTGATCACCAGCTCACCCAGCTCACCCACAGGCAAAAACTCGTTAGTCTCAGGATCCACGATACCCGCCAGAGTGTTCGGAACCGGGGGACCAACAGAACCAAACTCCCCACCGAAAATCTGAGCACAACGAGTATGAGTAACTGGACTAGCCTCGGTCAAACCATAACCCTCACTGAGAGGATTACCCGACAACTGCTGCCACTGTTTACCAAGCTCTACTGGAGTGGGAGCTGCACCCATATTAAGATACTTCAAACAGGAGAAATCAACACCACGAGACTTGGGATGATTCAGTAAAAAGATCAGGATAGCGGGAACCGCAATTAAAGTGTTCGGCTTAAAGCTCTGAATAGCATCAAGGATTGGAACAGGATCAAACTGAGTAAAACAAATAGCGATAGTATTCAGCAAAGCACTGGTGGCGATCTCGCAGGTCTGACCATAAATATGATACCACGGTAACACCGAAATCGACCTCGTTCTATCAAGGCCCAACATTTTGTTCAAGGTTTCTGTAATAGGCTTCACCTGATAAGCATTCGCAATAACGTTGTAATGTGTAAGCATTGCACCCTTAGGCAGGCCGGTTGTGCCTCCCGTATACTGGAGCACCGCTACGTCCTCTTTGGGTTTTATCTTTACCTTCGGCGGGTTGGGAGGGGTTCTCTCTATTAGCTCGTCGTAGTTCAATATTTTGTCCAAGTCTTCTTTTTCTAGGTTGAGTTTCCCTCCCCCGATGTTGGCTACGATGATGTTTTTAAGCCTTGTTTCACCCTTAATCTGCTTCACGTTGTTGTAGAAAAGATCCATTGTTATTATGGTTTCTGCTCCACTGTCCTTCAACTGGTAGGCAACCTCACGGGGCACAAACAGTGGACTGATGGCAGTAACCGTAGCCCCCGCTAATAGAATGCCAAAGTACGCAACCAGAAACTGGACGCTGTTGGGAAGGTAAATCGCCACCACGTCACCCTTTCTCACTCCTAGGTAGTAGAGAGCTGTTGCTAATCTCTCAGCCCAGCCAAGAAGTTGTTTGCGGTTGTACTCTTTACCATAAAAAATAAGGTTGACCTCTTCTCCGTACTTTTTCACACCTTCATTGAACATATCGGGTAAAGACTTGTTTTCGGGAATTTTTGCTTTCTTGGGATAACCCTCAGGATAGTACTTCAACCAGATTTTCTTCCTAACATAGTCAGGCAACTTCACAGATTTTTTTACACCAACCATGTGAAAATCCACCCTAAAGTTGTACTTTTAAGTTAAAGCTTGGTTTACGAATTTATAAATACTATTGTCTGCTGCTGCACGATTATTTCTTTTTCCTTTTGGTAGGCTTTCCTCCCCTGCTCGGTCTCCGGGTTTTCCGAAGCAGTTTAGCAGGCACAAAACCACCCTTTTTATAAGAGTTTGGTTTAATTTTCTTCTTTATTGAAGTTTGTTGGAAAGCCCGTTTAGTATTTGTTTATGGTTATTTAGGTTGCTTGGTTCTTACTAGAAATCACTATTAAAATTTTGATTATTATAAAAATGCATTTAATATATTTTTTGGTTTTTGTGACGAGGTTCTTTTATAGGAGGTGCTTTTGGATAAATGCTAAAATAGCTTGATGAGTTATTTATATTAGTTATTGGCTTCGCTTTTTGTTGGGGGTGACTGTTTGTTGTCTTGTAAAATGGTGGATCAGGGATTCTCCAAGGGTAGGTGTTTGACTCAGACTTCTGAAGGGTTGAAACCCGCCTGCATGGCTACTCTTAAGAAATCCGGGGAAGTTTGGAGTAGGGTTATTGAATCTGCGCATCTTTCGCGTCCTGAGGATTATTTTTCGATTTATCAGAGTGGCTGCAACCATGCCTGTCTTAAGTGCCATTCTTGGGAATTCAGCCAGATTCTTTCTGGACATTGGATGTCCACTGATGAAATAGCGGAGATGTGCGTGGATTATGAAAGAAGCGTCACAGTTGAGGAGCCGCGTGAAAGAGCTCTCATGTCCACAGCTACTGATCTTTGCCGCCATTGTGGTTCGTGTGTCCTTGCTGGTAGGAGAAGTAAGCACTGTCCTCGTAAACTCGATCCAGAACAAGTTGTTTTGAGTCCTCAGGGATGGGGCCCAGCTAGAAACATTGTGTCTTTTACTGGTGGCGACGTGGTGTGCTGCTCTGAATTCTACGCTGAGGCGACAAGAAAAATTAAGGAGAGGTGTGAAAACATTTTTGTTCTTATTGAGACTAATGGTTACGGCTTGACCCCTAAAAACATGGACTCTCTCAGGGAAGCAGGTGTAGACTCCTTCTGGTTAGATATCAAAGCTTATGATGAGAAGATTTACCGCAGGCTTTGTGGAACCACTAACAAGTGGATTCTTAAACTTCCTCAGGAGTTGATTAACCGAGATTTTGTTCTTGAGGTTTTAACTCTTTATATCCCCGGATGGGTGGAATGCGATCAAATACTGAAAATCGCTGAAATCGTCAGGGATGCAGACCCCAGAATTCCCTTCATTATACTCGCCTTTTTCCCCCAGTACAAAATGGTTGACGTTCGCCCACCCACGCTTAGGGAAATGGTAGAAAGCTACTCTAAGGTGAGGTCTATCGGTTTAAAGACGGTGAAACTGGGTAATATGGGTGTCTTTGCAAAAACCAACCAAGACGTAGAAACCCTATATAATATAGTGGGTGAGGAGGGTGTAGGTTAAAAAATTCTAATAAAACCTTCATGTTCCTGTCTCGCGTTTTTCCCGTTTCCGATATCCAGATATTTACTCGCTTTTAATTATTGTACAGGAGGTATCTTTTTGTCCTTAGTAGAAATGGCTCTTGATTATCATAGAAATAATCCCCCTGGCAACGGTAAATTAGAAGTCGTCGCAAAAACGCCGGTGAGAAACCTACAGGATCTGGCTCTCGCTTATACTCCCGGAGTCGCCGAACCAGCTAGGGCGATAAGTAAAGACTTATCCAAGATTTACGATTACACAGTTAAGGGGAACCTCGTGGCGGTTGTTTCCGACGGTACATCAGTTTTAGGATTGGGAAACATTGGGCCTTATGCGGCTGTGCCTGTGATGGAAGGAAAAGCAATACTGTTAAAGATGCTTGCGGGTGTGGACGCCTTTCCCATCTGTTTAGCAACAAGTGATCCGGGAGAAGTGGTTGAATCAGTTAAAGCTATTGCGCCCATCTTTGGCGGAATAAATCTTGAAGACATTGGAGCACCCTCATGCTTTGAGGTGGAATCACGTTTGAAAAAAGAGCTGGATATTCCTGTCCTTCATGATGACCAGCATGGAACCGCAGTAGTGGTTTTGGCGGGCTTAATAAATGCTCTAAAGGTTGTGGGCAAAAAACTGGAGGAAGTTCATGTCGTGATTAATGGAGCCGGCGCAGCGGGTCTAGCGGTATCAAAGTTTCTATTGAAAGCCGGAGTGAAAGATTTGAGTCTGTGCGACAGTCAGGGAGCGATATATGAGGGTAGAACCCATAACATGAATCCCTACAAGGAAGAAATCGCACGCGTCACGAATAAAAAGAAAATAGAGGGAAAACTATCAGACCTGATAAAAGACGCTGATGTATTTATCGGACTCTCTGTCGCAGGAGTCGTTACTCGGCAAATGGTGGAGTCGATGGCAGACGACCCGATTGTTTTCGCAATGGCTAACCCCGTGCCTGAGATAATGCCCGACGAGGCTTTAGAGGCTGGTGCAAAAGTTGTGGCTACTGGTAGATCAGATTTCCCGAATCAAGTAAATAACGTTCTGGGATTTCCTGGAATTTTTAGAGGAGCACTCAATGTGCGGTCTTCGGAAATAAATGAAGAAATGAAAATAGCCGCAGCCCACGCCATAGCATCAATTGTTCCAGAGGAGAAACTTTCTGAAAAAAATATAATCACAAGCCCCTTGAACCCGCGAGTTATGCCCGAGGAAGCTGCGGCAGTAGCCGAAGCCGCCATGAAAAGCGGAGTGGCGAGAATAAAACTAAAACCCAGAGAAGTAGCAGAGCACACCCGAAAACTCGTCAATCTACAGAAGAAAAGAACCCCCAAACTATTTCCCTAACCATTGTAAATTGCTTAACAGTATTTCATTATTCACTCAGGTATTCTTTAATCAATTTTTCTGGCATAGATGTCATAGAACTCCAAGTTCTTGGTCTGTGAATAGGAAATTCATAAAAGGGCTTAACTCGACATGGGCTCGGTACTGAGGCTTCTTTCCAAGTCATAGATTTTCTTAAAAATTAAAAAAAGGAGTGATTTTTGAGTACTCATTTTTCCGTTTTAATCTTCCAGAGGCTCAAACATGTCCTTTGGTACTCCACAAACTGGGCAAACCCAGTCGTCCGGAAGGTCTTCAAAGGCTGTTCCTGGTGATATGCCTCCATCCGGGTCTCCTACATCGGGATCATAAATATATCCACAGGATGTGCATCGCCATTTCTGCATCCCTTTTTCCTCCTTCAATTTTAGGGATTCGGTTCTCTTTTAAATTCCTCAAATTTCTTTATATAATTTATCGTTAATCCCTTCCTATTTTCAATGGGCCACTTTTTACGAGAAGTGAGTTATGTGTTTGTGGTTTTGTTTTAATTTGTTAGTCTCATAAATATTGCGTTGCATCCTTTTTCTTTGGCTATCAATTCGTTTTCAATGCGTTTTTGGATATCCATGCCATCAGCAAGAACGTTTGCGTCTGGCTTGGTAACATCAAGAAGAACAATTGATATTGCTGTGAGATCAGAGCATTTTCTCACGATTCGCACATCTTTATACTTGGATTGGAGATAGTCGCCCACTTCTTCTATTGTACAGTCTCCTACAACAACTATCGGCTCTTGCAAGTTTTCTAAATCTCTCTTTGAAAACCCTTTTCCGGCCACTACGCTGAAGTTACCCTGGCCATTTGCATCAAAGAGGAACATATCTAGCATGGATTCTACTTGTCCGAGACAGCCTTCTCTACAGGCCATTTCTTTGCCGGCGATTATTTTAATATTAAGTTCAGGGGGATAGACTCTTTCCTTTGTGTATGGTACTCTTTCTTTAAATTTGTGAATATCTCCTATAATTTCTATCTCGTCCAGATTTCCGCATCCAAGGCCCATATTAGTTGCTATTGTTAGATGCTTGATTTCATTTCGATCGTATCCCAATACTTTTGCCCCAACGGTATCCACAGCAACGACATCCTTGCCTCCAATTAGGATGCCATATTTTTTTACCAACTCTTTGTTGCGTTTGGGTGCGCATGGTCCTTCTCCGACCGCGTATTCTCCATCAATTATTGTAAAATCCGGTTTTATGATTTTCAGCATACTTGCTAATTTGGCATGCAATCCATAGTGGTGCTCTATTTGCTTTGATGCATCGCTTATTAGTCCGTGCTGGTTCTTAACACCAAGTGTAACATGCGTCATATCGTGTGTTTTAAGCTTTGGTACACTGATGTAAGTGTTATTTTTTTTCTCTTTAACCAGATCGTTAATTACAAGTTCTGGAAATTCCAAATCGTACTGCTGTTCGCCGGTATTCACAGTAATTGGAATTTGCTTTACTTCATCCAAAAATATGCATTCTCCACCTGCAGATTCTACAGCCAAAGTCATTCCGCTTGCCATAAACGCGTTTCTGCTGAAATCCGCCTGTGTGCAATTTTCAATAACGAATATTTTACTACAACCCCCATCTCTCAACAATTCTATCAAAGAGGTCATTATCTCTGGATTAGTATAGGCATGAAAAACGCTACTCGTGATATTCGGTTTAAGATAGATTTTACCCTTCAACTTTTTTACAATATTTTCGATTCCGCCGAAATAATCAATTATCTCTTTTATCGCACTTTTGTAGTCTTTTTTATTAATAGTCGAAATTACAACTCGGGGTTTTGTTTTACTAATGCCCTTTTTTGTAGTCATCTTTCTCACACTACACTTTTTTCTTTATAACTTTCTTCTTTATAACTTTTTACACTATTTTTTGGCCATGAAATTGAGATATTCGCAATTTTTAATCTTCTTTTTTTAAATTTTTATAACTTTATTTACTAAAAATACAAAAAGTTAGCATTTTTTATATAAAGGAATTAGCGCATTAACAAAATATTTAATACCCTTAAAATGGATAACTTATTAGGGAGAAGTATTAGACCCGCATACCTTTTATAAGATAATTTTTATTCTGAGGCTATGGAAATGAATGAAAGCGTCCCAATAGATACAATGATAAAACTCATTGAGATCAATTTAGGGAAATGGAAACCCCTAGCGGTTGTCATCATCGACAAAACTTTTAAGATTTGGGGCTTGAAGGGGGAGTTTCCAGAAAAGGCTTTAAAACTATTTGAAAAATATACCCTTGACGAGATGAAACCCGGTGATAGTATACACAATGGGACCGCCTTCTTAATGAAGGTCACCGAAAAAACAGCAGTCATTGTAGAAATGAACGACGTAAAATTATCGATACATGCCTCGGCTAATCTGAGGGGTAGAATAAACGCTCTATCGGACTTCTACAAACTTGAAAAATTCGTCATCAACCATAGCTAAAAGTTAGAAAAATCGATTCTACGGCGTGAAAAATATTTTATTAGATGAACTCTAAAAGCTTGTATAAAAAAGATTTTATGTAAAAAAAGGGACTATTTTTCTATTTTTTGGAAACGGAAAAATCACTTTGAACTTCTATTCCGTCCTTTATTCTCTACTTTGATAGGATCTTTTCGGTCGACGTTTCTGGTAACATTCTCGACAGTAAACTGGTCTTACGCCGTCTGGTTTGAACGGAACTTGGGTTTCTTTCCCGCAGTCCGCGCAAGTGACTGTGAACATCTCTCGAGATGGGCGTTCATAGCTTCGTCCTCTTCTTTCTTGTCCACTATCTCTGCTCATTTTAAGCCTCCTTGTCTATATTTGGAACTCTTTTTTAAAAAAAGAGCTACTGTTTCAAGTAAAACACTATTAGTATATAAATTGATGCCTTTAGACCAACTTTATAGTGTCGATGTTAGGGGGTATAATTATGATTTCGTCCTAAAAAGATAATGGTTCCTGAAAAACCGCCCAATTTACAAAAAATAATTTCTGGCGGGGGTCCGAATTGCACATAACGTGCCACTATGCCAGACGTTTGATATGTTAAAAATCAGTATGATATAATTTGCTGAATGATATTCAATTCATTAATTTATAAATTAAATTTTTATAGTTTATTTTTTTAGTAAGTATCAGGGGTAAAATTCTTAACCTAGCTATTTTAACTCAGTCATCCGTGTGGCGCTCGATAAATTAAATAATTGAAAAGGAAACTTTTTTTGTTGGAAATTTAAACAATTTATTTGTTTTTCACACATATTTATTAGTGTTTAATGTTTCTATTTTTCTTAAAGTTTGGAAAAAGGGATGAGAGGGTATAGATACCATGATGGACAAAACGATTCAAACCATTTGTTCTTTAAAAAATGATGCTTGTGAAAAAATTCAAGTAGTAATTGATCTCGAGAACAACACCATAACTATTAATCCTGAGAAATGCCTTGAGTGCCCATTTTTAGAAGAAAGGATAAGAAAATCGATAATAGTACTTCCCGGTTCTCCTACGATTGAGCTATACAAGAAAACGCCCACATTTATGATAGACTTCGATTTACAACTTCCCAAAAGAACCATAGAAACAAAACAATAGCTCATAAAATATCAAGAAAAATCGTCTAAATAAAGCGTCTTCAATATTCGAAACGCGAAAACTTTAGAACTTAACTTTGACTTTCTGCCAACACATTCTTTGGGAGTTGGTGCTAGGATAGTTTCATAAGTTTAATGATTTGTAATATTAAATTTTCATGTCTTTTTTGAGGATGGCGGTTTTTTTAGCGCACGTTTTGAGCAGTTTTCTTGTTCCGCCTGCCTGGCTCACGATTTGTAGCATTTTTTGGGGGTCGTAAATTTTTACTCCCATTACGGCTGTGGCTCCTTTTTCAAATAAGGGTTGAGGAATGAAGCTAGCCGTGGGCCCAATGAGTACCAGTTCGCGTTTCCCCTTGCAGTGTTTTAGTATGCCGTCAACTGATCGGTTGACTAGTGTGCTTCCGGTAATTATTGCGATATCGGCGTCGGAGCTTTGTTTCTTGAGTTGGGCTTCTTTGACAATTCTAACCATAGGGTTTTGAATATTTCTTCTCTCTATCACGGTTATGTCTGAGGTTTTTTCCATTAGTTTAGGGATTACCGGAGCCATGTAACCCACCATTAAAATTTTGTCCCCGGATTGGACTAGGTCTAATACGTCAACTTGCGTGAAAGGGTAGAGGTGCGGCTTTTTATTGAAGGCGATCTGTGAAACCGCGTTTATAGTTGCGACGCCCAGAGCCGCCATTATCAGGTTACTGGAAGTCGCTAGGTTCATCATCTCAATAGCATTTGAGCCCTGCAACTCTCCAGACTTTTCAAAAACCTCGCACTCAGAGGAATCCTCTCTAAGAACGTGTGCTAATCCCCCTTCTCCAGTTGAAAGCACTACCCCCGCATACTCAAGCCCTATTCTTACCTCGTTAACCACGACTTCGTCTAGATGCGGAGCCAACTCTTTTTCCAAATAGTTAATTAAACTCTCTATAGAATCCATAACAAAAACTTCCCAGCAATCACTCAACATAACACTATACGGGAATCGCCCCAAGAAAATTAATTAACAAAATGTTAATAGAAATTTGGTTTTAGCCGAGTGCGCCTCTAATTTTTCCTGCGTATAAAATTAGTTTCTGGGCGATTTCAACCATATTCTCTCCTTGGATAATATCGTAGAGGCCCTCCTTTTTGATGTCTCCCTTTGAGAGAGTATGTGCTGAGAGATACTCTGAAATCATCTTAACAACTATTTCGTAGGACGGGTCAAGATTTATGTCCACATTGATATACTCCTTAATCTGTTTAAGATCCTCCTTTACTTGCTCGGAGACTCTTCTCGGAAGAACTTTTTGGAAAGCGTCCATGCACAGGAAACGGGAGGCGTATTTTAAGGAGTCTTTTAGAGATGAATAATACACGTCCATTAGTTGTTCTAGGGCTTCGCTCTTCCATTCGTTAACCGCGTTTAATCCCCTACCGGTTCCAATGAATTCTGGAGGGAGACCTATGCTGTAAAGAGTAGCAGTAAAGGGAATAGCTCCAACTGGGGGCTCAAATTTAAGACTCTCCATTTTAAGAAGCTGCTTGGATATCTCTTTATCCGTACACAGTTTAGCTAGCTGTTTAATCATTAGTTGACAGGATAGGTGGTCTTTGTTTTTAGAATTTATTGGTTGGTCGCGTCTCAGGGGAACGAGTTCAAATATTCTGGTATCGAGTAGAATATCGTAGAGGCTTTCGTAGTAATTGGCTGCAAATAGACTAATTATGTTTATAATTTCGTTTTTATCTTTTTTTGAGAAAGTTTGTGGTTTTTGAGATTGCAGTTTATCTTTTAGCAGAACAACCACTCTTTGAGCTTCCCTTCTATCAATGTCATATCTCAGACTTGATGGGATTGTTATTGTTCTTATTCCTGAATAATCGTTTAGAATTTTGTCAAGATTTTCAGGATTAACAAATCCTCTAAATGGCAGAGAACCCGCGTTCAGGATAGGAAATGTGGGAGTGCCGAGTTCTTCACCAATTATTGCAAGATCTGATATAGCGATTTTACTAGCGAGTGTTGAAGGTACGAGTCCACAATTAACTGCGGAATCGGATCTCCCAAGAAATACTCTCAAATAATCTAAAGGATTCCGCGAAGAGGTATAGGCTTTGAGATATTCTGAAATAATATTTGAAGTATTTAATAATGACGACAGATCCCTAATAAAGGGAATAATTTGAACATCCTTAAGTTTGGCTGTTGCGTCTATAGTTTCCAAAATATAGTTTTTAAGAATGTTAAAGCTCATTTCAATACGTGTCATTTCCATAGGAGACTCCGTCAAAGGATGGATGACCTCATAGATCGCCCCTCCGTTAGTTTCGTTTCTTAACATATAATTTATTTCAATGATCTTTTGAAATATCGCCATCCTTCTGAAACCAAACTCATAATTACCAAATGGAACACTCGGTGTAATGTTAACATTAAAACTCGGAGTCAGTCCCTTCTCCATTATTCTCTTAACTATTTTCTCTATTTGTTGAAAGGGGGTAAGTTTCTCTGCAAATTCTATTACCAGCTCCTCTACTCCCACGCCTCCTTCCTCACGCGATGACAAGCAGTCAATCGCCTCATCTATCTCCTCATCAAAACCTATATAGGCGGTGGCAGAACTCGAATCCTGAGTCGCCATTGTGGCTGGAATACGCATACAAAAACACCTTTTAACCTCTCGATCCCAACATTTTGCAGACTCCTAATTAATAATTAGGATATATAAAATAAAAAACTTAACCTTAAGAAAACAGTTAAAATAATTTAACATAATTAAGTCTAATCCCCAAAATTAACCTACACGCAACACTTAACATTCCCATTTGTTTTTCTTTCCACAAGAAACTATTTAAAAAAATTAACTGGATACGGGTAATATTATGTCTGATATCTGTATACGGGAGTACAGGGTTGAGGACGGGGATGACGTAGAAGAGCTTTTCCGCTTCCATACCGAGAAACACCTACGGAGAACCACCACCTTTTTTTACAAAAGGGCATTAGATGGAAAGCCGCCAGATGATGTTATAGCTGTAGTGGCAGTGGTAGATGACAGAGTTATTGGCTTTAGTGGAGTTCAGCTGGTTAGCAGCACGAAAACCAATTATCCGGCTACAATAGTTCACAGAGATTTTAGAAACAGAGGAATAGGCAAAATGCTTTTGAGAAAAAAATTGGAAATAGCCCGTGAGAGAGGACTTAAGGAGTATACTTCAGTGGTAGGGAAGGAAAATATAACCTCTCGCAAAATGCTGGAAGGACTGGAGGATTTCATAGTTTCTGAGGAGGGGGGATTCGATAAAAATAAGAACTGGATAAAATATACGAAAAGACTTACCTGAACCATGCCTTTAATTACTCACAAAAAATTGCTACAATGGTACTCAAGGAATAATTTAAAAGGAAATTAAACCAAATGTTCCGAAGATATGGCGAAACAAGTGAAACTGAATACTCAGGATGGTCATACATTTGGGCGAAAAAGTGGAAGCTTCCAGCCTTCTTAATGAAGGAAAAGAATACATTAAAAAGGAAGATTACAAAAAAGCAGAAAAGAAATTTCAGGAAGCATTAAATCAGTTTACGAAAGTTAACAATTTGAATGGTGTCGCCGAATCAGAAACTTATCTCGGAATAGTTTTGCAATACCAAAACAAGTTGAAGAAGGCAAAAGAGCACTTTGAGAAGGCTCTCAAGCTCCACGAAGATTTGGATTATAAACCGGGGATTTCCAGAGTCTACACAAACTTGGGAAATCTCACTCTACTAATATCCAAAGATTTTGAAAAGTCTCTTGAGCTTCATCAAAAAGCTCTAGATATATCAAAAAAAGCCCGAGACGTTCCGGGAAGGTCAAGAGCCCTTACGAATATTGGCTATGTCAAATTCAGGCAAAAAAAGTTGGAGGAAGCGTTAGACACACTCAAAGAGGCTTTGGAACTAGCCAACAAAGCCGGTTACGAGAGCTCTCAAGCGACCTCGTTGTCCAATATTGGCATAATACTGTTCGATATGAAACGATACGAAGAGGCTCTTGAAAAGCATGAAGAAGTAGCAAAGATATTCGAAAAATGGGGGAACAAAAAAAGGTTAGCAATAGAACACAGACAGATGGGATTAATACTAGAAAAACTGAGTCGCCTCGATGAAGCAGAGGAACACTATAAAGCTGCAGAAAAACTCTACGGCGAAATCGGCCTGAAAAAAGAGAAGAAAACGATGAAATCTATGTTAAAAGTAGCAAAGACCCGTATGAGAAAATGTCAGTCATGTGGAACAATCATCATGGTGCCCGAGTTAAATTATTGCCCAAATTGCAACAAAGATTTGAAAACTTGAATGCTCTTTTCCAATTGAATAATGCAGGAAAAACAAATATTTTGAAAAAATTCAAAAAACTCGCAGCACAGATTTTGTGAAGTACATAATTTGCGAAGTATATAAGTTACTGTTTAGTAAAATTATTTTCAGATTTTAATTATATGGGAAGGGTTAGGAAATGGGCGCTTCAAACGCTAATGGAAAAACCCCACGGATTGCAGTTGATGCGATAATACTAATGGATGATTTTGTGGTCTTAGTAAAACGAAGGAATCCTCCCTTCCAGGGCCATTACGCTCTTCCCGGAGGCTTTGTAGAAATCGGAGAATTTGTCGAGGAAGCGGTTGTGAGAGAGGCTCGTGAAGAAACCGGGTTGGAGGTTCAGGTGGAACGTTTCTTGGGAATCTATGACGATCCGAAGCGTGACCCCCGTGGACATGTTATCAGCATAGCATACATTTGTAAGGTAATAGGAGGGAAGCTCAAAGCTGGCTCAGACGCTAAGGATGTAAGTTGTACACCTGTAAAAGAAATTAAAAAAATCAAATTGGCATTTGACCACGCAAAGATACTCACAGACGCAGGAATAATCTAAGAACTCTTGGACAGGCTTGTTGTTATTCTGTTTTCTCAATTAGTATGCTGGTTCTTCTAATCTTTACGATTTGACTCTGAAAACTATCATAGCGGGAAATCCATTATACCAACCAATTAATTCTATTTCGTAGAGGGGACTGGTTACCAAATGTGCTAGAGCAGTTACTGGCACATAATTAAAGAGGCTTACGAAGATCGCGCGTACGTAGCCGCTTCTCGCATAGTAATCAATCGTTTCCGGAATATCTGGAAGCCATATGCAGAGCCTATCAGTGTAATGCATGGCCATCGGGTACACATTGGTGAGTATTACTTGCCAGGGATAGCTCGTCCATTTTAAATACTCATAAACCGGTAGAGGCTGGTACACCTCCTGATTCGTGCGAACAATGTATAATCCAATAAATCCTCCTGAAATGTTGAGGATTAGCAATAAAAGCGCGATGTTCCTCTTATTCTTTAAAATCTTTTTAGTAATTGAGCTTATAACCAATTTTTTATCTTTAAACTTGTCTGTGAGGAGTATAGCTAAACCAACCCCGGTGAGAACACTGAAGGCGGGCAGGGAGCTCTGATTATACCGGAACAAGTCCACGAGTCTCGAGTTAGTCATTAGAATAAAGTAGATAAACATGGATGAGAATATCCAGAATATTAGGGTTTTACCTCCAATGCTACCTTTCTCATTTTTTAATGCGAAGTAAAAGTATGGGAATAATAAAGCGGGTGTGAATATTGGGATCACGGCGTATATTATTGATTCCAAATAGAATAAAATAAATTGTAACGGCGTGGGGGGAACGAATGGGTTGGTGTATAGTGTTCTGTTCCAAGTTTGTGTTGAAGAGAAAAAGAGTTTGAGCATTCCCAAGTAATCTCCGGTGTTTATTTTGCTGTAATATAACCAGGGGACGGCTGTTAGGAAGGCACAGATTATTCCCAAATAAAACCACGGGGACTTGAGTGTTTTTTTGATATTCTTGGAAAGAACTATATAAAACAAACCCACAAACAGAACGAGGACCCCCGGATACCTAGATAGAAAACTCAAGGTCAGCGAAATTCCTGCTGGCACATAGTACTTGAGATTTTTTTGAGCTCTAACTATAAACAGAAGGAATAATGATGAAAACAAAATGAAAGGTACTTCGCTAAGAATCCCCCAAACAATGACGAAAAATGTCAGACCGCAACTCAGAGCCAGAGCGGAAAATTTGCCCACCGCCTCACTATACATTTCTTTTCCCAAAAGATAAATCGCATAAATACTTCCTAGGGAAAGCAGAAAAGCAACCATCTGGGCAACTATTGTGTTCGGTGTTGTAATCAGGTAAGCCAAATAAATGGTGAAATACAATACCGGGACTCTTGAAAAGTCTAGAATCACCTGAAAAGGTTGGAAACAATAAAAGCCGAAATGATACAAATCGCTTGCCAAATTAGAGTATGCTGCCTCATCCCACGATAAAGGAATAGAAAAAGCTGAAAGTACTCCTCTGATTCCGTTGACAACTATAATAATAGTCAGTACCCAGTCCAGTTTTGAGCGCAGCGTTTTAAGCATTCGACACACCTTGAAATGTACGTAATTTGTTCATTCTCCCATAAAAATTCTTCGATAATTTTTTTACCAGAAAATTGGTGGGGGTTCAAAATTCTACTCCTAATAGAGTATATATCCTGTGTAGTTGGTTTTATAGAGGTATCCCCACATTATTTTCTAAAAAGATGTAAACCTAATTAATGGGTATAATGGAACTACCCGCTCAATTTATTTTAATTGATTTGTCGGTTCATTTTTCTGTAGTAATTGTAGAGAGCCGATAGAATTCTTGCTGCTCTTCTTGGTGTAGGATAAACTGCTATTCCCCTCTTCTCCAAGTTTTGAGCACTTTTGGTCCATTCCATTACCGCGTTATCCAATGCCGCTGTGGTTCCAATAACGACTATTGGCTTATCCGTTTTTATATTATTGAGCGCGTCATGAGGTTCGATGGTATCCGTAAAATGAGGTATTATCAAAACTAGGCAGTCCACCGATTCGTCTTTAACAGTAGAATCTAAAATCAAATTGTAGGCTTGGATGATTCCCAAATTCTGACAAGCTGTAAACATGTCAACGGGATTCTGGACCCTGAGCCAGCTTGCCGATATCTCCCTAATTTTGTCGACGGTTTCTGGTGAGAGTTCAGCCAATTCTAAACCGAACTCCTCGCAAGCATCCACGAGCAGCGCCCCCAATCCTCCAGTAAAGGTTAGAATCCCTACCCTGTTTTCATTCAGAGGAGGCAGCACATTAAATCCTTTTGATATGTCTGTCCATTCATCAATGTCTCTTGCCTGAATTAATCCCGCCTGTTTAAATGCCGCATCATTAATCTCGTTTCGACCGGCTAATGCCCCAGTGTGAGCCTGAATCGCCTTTGAGCCTTTCTCGCTTGTCCCTGATTTCAAAATTATAACTGGTTTCTTTCGGGAAACCTCGCTTGCCACACGCATAAATCTCTTACCATCATGAACGCCCTCTATGTGTAGGGCTACTACCTTTGTATCCGGATCGCTCCCCAAGAATTCTAGGGTGTCAGAAAAGTCTACGTCGCACATATTTGCCAAATCGATAATGTGGCTTACTCCACCAACCAATTCGGAATAATACTTGGCACAGGCTATGAAGGTTCCCGTTTGACTAACTATGGCAACCCCGCCTGGAATTATGTCTTTATGCGGGGCGAAAGCTGTATCCAATTTTTTCCTCATATTAAGAATTCCTTGAGAATTAGGACCAATAATCCTGATATTGTATTTTCGGGCGATTCGGAGCACCTCTTCCTCTAATCTTTTCCCCTCTTCTCCCGAGTCAGAAAAGCCGGCCGCAGCAACCATAGCTCCTTTAACTCCCTTATCCCCGCAGTCTTCTAAAGCCTCTGGAACCAGCTCTCTAGGAACAACCAAACAGGCCAAATCCACCTCCCCAGGAATTTCAGAGACTGTAGAATAAACTTCACAACCGTATATCTTTTCACCTTTTGCTCTAGGGTTCACTGGAAAAATTCCCCCCTCAAAACCGTTTACAAGATTCCAAACAATGACATTCCCGATCTTCAGGGGTGTAGTAGAAGCGCCTACCACTGCAACCGAATTCGGTTCCAAAATACTACTCAGAGAAGATTTATCCACATTAGTCATTCAAATTCCCTCTAATAATAAACATTAGAGTGTGAAAGCAGTCCCGAAAAGCAATATATAAATGTTAAGATAAATACCTTGATATAATATGCAGCCTAAACCAAGAATCTGTTTTTTAATTTTTTTATTTAGCTTTCAAATGAAACAGGAAGCCCTATCGATAAAGTTTTAAGATAGCTATGATGGATAGTTCTGATATGGTGGATAAAATGGCTAATAAAAAAGAAGGAAAAAGATGGATAATTAAAAACGCGCTGTTAATACTGCTCTTCTTTCTAGTGAGTCTGATTTACACATACGTGTCTGAAATCCATATAACCGAGCCCCACTTCCTATTCACATCGATTGATTGGGCAATCCCCTTGAATCCACCATCCGTAATCGTTTACCTTTTTCTGTTCTACAGCTTCCTGTTCTTCGCTGTACTCTACTACGCAACTCTTCAGAGAGCTTATTTCAACCAACTAATTTTATCACTGATCGCTGTACAACTGATAGCGTATGTGGTTTATATCCTCTATCCAGTCATGATGATTCGACCCTACTGGACACCGACCAGTATTTTCGATTGGATATTCTGGTATTATGTAAACCCCCAATATGTCTACAACTGGATGCTGTTTAATTCCATCCAGTCAAACTCAGGGCCGTTCAATTGGATACTCTGGAACATCTACGCACATGACACGCCTCTAAACTGCTTCCCGAGCCTACACGCAGCCATGTCAGCCATGATAGCTTACGGATTCTGGCAAGAAAAACAAAAATACGGCTGGTTATCCTGGCCCATAGCAATAACCATAATGGTTTCCACATTACTCGTAAGGCAGCATGTTATCGTGGATGAAATATCGGGAGCCTTATTGGCACTACTTGTAGGTTACATCTTTTACAAAAAGGTATTCACAACACCGGAAACTCCTCCGCAAAAACCAAAGCTGTGGCAACTTACACTTGTTCTAATCGTGGCAGAAATAGCAATGATCCTCTACACATACTTGTCATATCTCATATAGACATCTTATACTGGGTCTTCCCCTTTTTTATAGTGGGTTTTAACTTATTGTTCACACTCACTAAAACCCTTTTTATCGCCCTAGAAATTAAAACTGTTCAAGCAAGCCAAAAGTAAGGGGTCATAATTATAGTTATATTGGTTTGATTGAGGCAATAATTTAGAAGCGTTAAATATATTTTATTTCTTTGTTAAGTCTTTGGCGAAAGTGATGGAAGATGCCTGACTGGGTAGAAATCAGGAAGAAGACTACAGAACTACTTAATAATATAATTCCTGACGACGAAGTGGTCCTTTTCAAGGAAACATGCTCCTGCCAAACAGAAGAAGATTTTAACGATGGACTGCTTGTGCTTACAAATCGTAATATTATTTTCATTAAGAGAGATAGCTTTGAACCCCGGTATGAAGTTGGATTATGCTCTCCAATCGAAAACATATGCTGCATAACTTACTCGGGTATTTTCTACCAAATAATTGAAATTGAAGTAAAGGTTGACGGTTGCCCGAAAACATTCAATTTTATGGACTTTTCAACACAGGTAGAAGGCGGAAGAAAAATATCCGAAATCCATGACGGACTTCAAAAAATAATTGAAAAGATTACTGGAAAAAAATAACTCCTATTTTTAACCTATTTCCGCCCTTTTATGCTAAAAATTTTTAAACCAAAAATAATCTGAAGCTGACAAAATTTAAATAATCTCTAGTTATGAATTTCTGATGGGAATAGTTGGGAGCTTATTTAATTCAAAATTAAAAGTGGTGAAGCAATGTCTTGGGATAAAGAGCCGGAAGACGAGTTTGAAAGATGGATGTACCGTATGATGAGAAGTTATTGGAAAAGATCTCCGAAACAGTTTATCTTTGATTTTCCGTTCGGATCCCTACGCTTTGAACCTCCATCCTCCGAAGCTAGAATCGCCGAAGCTAGAAGCATATATGCCGACATGAAGGAAACCGATAGCGAAATCATAATCGAAGCCGAGCTGCCAGGAGTGAAAAAAGAAGACATAAACATTAACTCCACAGAAGACAGAGTGGAAATCACCGCCGAAGCAAAAAAAGAAGAAGAAACGGAGGAAGAACGGGAGTACATTCGTAAAGAGAGAGTGCAAAAAAAATTTTATCGCTCCTTCACACTACCAGTGAAAGTTTACCCCGAAAAGTCGAAGGCAACCTACAAAAATGGTATACTGGAATTAAGACTGCCCAAGAAGGAAACAAGGGAGAAAAGATCCATCAAAATAGAATAACCTCCGAAACATTAAACACGATCATTTTTCCAAAAATATTTATGATTGCAGATTGTTAGAGTTTTTATTCTCCAATAATTTGGAGAATCACACTTCTATTTCTGGGCTTAACATCTAACTCTACAAAAACAATCTGCTGCCAGGTCCCCAACATGAGTCTCTTCTGAGTAAAAGGAACCGTTAAACTCGGACCTAGAATTGACGCCCTACAGTGACTATGACCGTTTCCATCATGCCATCTTAACTCGTGTTCATAATCCATGTTCTTTGGAGAAATTCTCTCTAAAATTCTGGGAAAATCTTTTAGCAACCCCGGCTCGTATTCAATTGTGGTAACGGCTCCGGTGGCACCCGAAATGAAAACAGTTACAATTCCACTCACTACTTCCGACTCTGAAACAGCCTTCTGAACCATATCCGTTATGTCCACAATCTGAACCTCGCCTTGCGTTGAAAAACTAATTTTCTTGGTTTCAACCGTCAACCAAAACACCCCAATAATCAAAACAAATGTAACTTTTGTTTTAAACTCGGTATGATTTAAAATTATTACAAGAGTAAATAAAAAAATCGGCTTTCAATCTTCTAATACCCTCCGCCAGTCTCATTTAAGGGGGGCGCCCTTATGGACATGTTTATGAATGCGGTGATGGAGACAGAGTTGCAAAAATAGACCACTTGTGGGAAATTTCCCACTTTTTTAACTTTTTTAAAAGTTGGAAAAATATAACGGAAACGTATTTAAATACAAATTAATCTATACTAATTATAGTCGCAAGCATAAGCATAATACATTGCGAATATTTCAACAGTTGCAAGTGAGAAATATTCAAAAAACCAAGAAACAAAACAACACCCCCTCAAAACAAAAAACCGACGTAATAAACAGGTCGTTGAGAAACCCGAGAGGTTTCATGACGCTATAAAAATAAAAAATTGAAGGTCTGGTGATGTTATGCCTAAGAAATGGAGAGAAGAACTTGAAGGATTATTAAAGTCGATGGCGGATGCAGACCCAGATGTGGTGGCGTCCGCTGTGGTCAGAACCGACGGTTTGGTTATGGCTTCCGCGCTACCTAAAGATGCGGATGAAGGGTTGATTGCTGCAATGAGTGCGGCTCTGCTTAACATTGGAAATCGAGCGGTAAGCGAACTTGATCGAGGAAATCTCGACAAGGTCATCGTAAGTGGAACAAAAGGAGACACTATTCTTCGTGGTGTGGGTACTGAAGCAGTCCTATCTGCCATTACGAAGTCTGGTGCCAACATGGGTCTGGTTCTAGTTGAGATGCAGAGAACTGCTACCAAAGTTGCAGATGTGCTTCGTTCGATGTAAGACCAAGAGCTAAAATTTAGCTCTTAGAATTATTTCATATGAATACATTTTTATAATTTTTTCTTTTTTTTATTTTTAATGATTATTAAAAATCATATTATATTTTTTATATTTATTATTTTGTAGAAAAATTTAAATATAGAAAATGTGATATTAAACATAATCAAAGCATAACAAGCTCATCAAGTGAACATAATCTTGTCCAGATCAGAAAAACGAAAGAAATTTTGAATTCGGAAGAAAGTTTGCCAAAAATATCAAAAAATAAATCTTTAATTATTATACAAAATTCCAAACTTATAATTATTGGAGGTACTCAAAAACTCCTCTTCCATCAAAACGAATATGCTGGATTCAACAAAGATTTCTTAGCTTAACAATTTATAACGTCCTATATTGATTCTCGTGGAAATGGAAACAACTTTCATGAACAATACAAGTTATGGGGTATGCGCGTGAGTATAAAAATCGTCCTAGAAAGGTTGAAGGAACTTCTACACGAGTTGGATAGCGAGGATCTCGATCAGCTGTCTGCTAAATTAGAGAGTTGCTGGGAAGAATGCAGAGAGAAAGAACGCGACCCATCAATTTCCCAAAACATTATAGATGAGAACAGAAAAATACTGCAAGAAATATGTATCGCCATTGAAGTGTATCAAGCCGGCGCAATAGACTCAGAAAGGTTACGTGAAATCAAAACAAATCTCCTAAAAAATAAACAGGGTAAATATGTATCCAATATCTAAAACAAATTTTAAACAATAGTCTTCATGCTGCTTTTTTATGGAGGAGGTTTTGTAATTCTATTACGTTTTGGTTGAATTTAGGCAAATATTTATTGATAATTTCAATTTCTTTTACAAAAGTCTCGTAATACTCTCCTAGAACTGGACTATTAAGGTAGTCTGCCGCTTCTCTCATTGCTTTAACGTTTTCTTTTACTCTTTTATGAGCTCTGTCTGCTAGGAGAATTTCGTTTCGAGCCTGTACCAATCCAAACTCAAGATCCTCAAGTGAAAAGCTTGGTGGAATTAAATCTTCTAATGATGTTTCAGACCTTATGAATGATTTGAGTTTTTCTAGAGCATTTTCTTTGCTACCCCAAAGCATGGTTAAAATTTGAAAAAAAGACCCTGAAACATACTCGGCTACCTTCGCTCTACACTTAACAAGAATAATTAAATCTCGGCTCAACTGTTTAATTGTTTCCGAGAACTGTCTAAAGTTATCTATTGAAAGTTCTAATTTACCGACCAGAATTTGATTCAGATGACTTGCCAGATTCCTTAAATTGGCTGCAAACATAACAAACTCATTAATTACCTCAGAAATTTGATTTACACAAGTAGAAATATCTCTTTCTTTTTGCACACTTGAGAAGCACAGGTTTATTCTCTTCTTAGTTTTATTAAAGTCATTTTTCTGTTTTTCAACCTCTTCTATAAATGTATTGAGTACATCCGATTTCAAAAAAGCAGGCACTTCTCTGAGGCGCTCCGACTTTTCGATCGTACTCGCCGTAATTCTTTCAAACTGTGGGTAGATTAATTCCTCTGTGGTTCTCATTTGAAATTTGAGAAAGTCCAAGTCGATCATATCCGGCTGAATAAAGTCCTCTAGCTTATTTTTTTGACTGATAATTTCCGAATATTCTTTGATGCCAAGAGCCAAAACCAGATTAGAAAAAAATTCCAAACCCTTAACAATCCCCTCAACATAATCCTCAAAGAATAATACTAATTTTGACACAGCATCGGCCGAATTCTGGAAAACTTCAAATAAATACCCAAACTCGAATTTTTCAAGCCATTCACCTACTCTTGAGGCATAATCTTTATTCACAGAATAAATCGAAAATACTATTTCTGATCCTATCATGTAAATCGACTTTAAGAGACTATTAACATCTTCTTCCAACTTTCCCATGAAAGCTTCCTCACTTGAATTATTTTTAAGTAGCTTTCGTAAAATTATAAGTCTTCTCACTTTTTATAAGTAATTAATATCGTTATGAACTATAAAGCATTTCTAAAAGATTTTTGGAATTCTAACAAATTAAACAAAAATGTATGTTAGTTAATTGGGTTCCCTCAAATTCACTAGATTTGGCTCGGCTCATAATTTGTTATTTATTTTTCCTGACTTGTTTCTTCGCCTTTTCGGCTCTCCGATTTCATAGTGATTCGGGGTTCTTGATTTACTGTGTATACGTCAAGGGTTTGCTGCATTCTGTTCACTACAGGTTGGGCGTTTATCTTCAGTCTCTTTTTTATCTCCTTCGCCAGCCTAACCGGGTTTCCAAAAGTGGTGTACACCCGTGACGGTTCTACAGCACTTACATATTCTAAGAGTTGATTGAAGTCTGCGTGAGAGCTGAGTGGAAAAGCGGCATCAATATCGTAAGCCTGTTGCATGGAGAAAAAGAAGGAACGATTAACTGCCCAGCCGGTACAAAGGGCGATCTTGGGAATCTTGGTGAGGTTGAGGCTTTTTGCCATCTTCCTGGGAGCGTCTTTACTCAGACCAAATTGAGGTAATAAAATTACGCTTTTTCCTCCCTCCATTATTTCTCTCCCCTCCTCTGAGTCTACCTCAACATACTTTCCTAATTCATATTTAAAATGTTCAAAAATTCTGTTGAACTCAAAAATCTGCTTGGAAACCAGAATATCATAACCCAGTCCCTTAGAAATCAGTCTGGTTAACTCTTGACACTTGCCCAGAGAGTAGCCCATCAAAACTAGGGGAACACCATTAGAAACGGTTTTCTCCGCATAATCCAAAATCTCAGCATTAAGCTCTTCCCTCTCCGGAAAAACATATTCCTCAGAACCAAAAGTGGCTTCAATCACAAGAACGTCGCAATCCATGACATCCGCTTTCCGCTCGGTCATACTCTCACGAAAATTAATATCCCCCGTATAACCAATCAACTGCTCGCCAGTATCCATCTTGAACTGTAAAGACCCCATACAGTGCCCCGCATCATAAGCCTCAATAGAAAACTTTTCAGTCTTAACTCCGAATTTCCTATCCAAATAAACAGTGTTCTCTAAAACCTTCCTTTCCCTCTTCTCCCTCACCAATCTAGTTATTTCATGAGTAATCCTCGAGGCACCAACCCTCTTTCCCTCCTCAGCCCCCAAAAGACCCGAAATATGATCTCCATGACCATGAGTAACAAGCACTAAGTTAGCAGATTGAAAATCCGCATTCACTCTAGGATCCAATAAAAACTTGAAATCATCGGTCTCAACCATTAAGCCATTATCATAAAAAACTCTCATACTACTAACCTCGTATGGCATCCGCCTTTGGTAGTGTGTTCGTTGCTCGACTATTTGATTTTCATATCAGGAACTTATTTTAAAATTATCTTGTTGCCCTTCAGATCAATTTTTACTTTTCCCAATTTAACAAGTCTCTCAAGATATCCGAGAGCGGCTCCCTGAAGAAAATAGTTACTCCTGTCCGTATTATAGGCTTCGGCGGTTAAATCTTCCAATGTAACTTCTTTCCTTTTTTCCAATACTTTCAAAAAGACGCGTTCTCTGTTCGTCTTTCTCTCTGCATCCTCTCTCAGCTTTTTATAAGGTTCAGTTATTGGAGGACCGTGAGCTGAAAGAATAAGTTTCAAATCTAAAGAATATAACTTTTCCAGTGATTCAAGATATACTGTCATGATATCCTTTTTATCATTGCTGCTATCCAACATTTCAAATACTTTTCTCACGGCAAGCTCCCGCCAGCCATACCCTACAAAAGTTGTCCCAGTTCCAATTACGTGGTCTCCCGAAAACAGAATTTTTCTATCCTCATCATATAGACAAATCTCTCCGTCAGCGTGTCCCGGGGTTTCGATTACACGTAGATTAAAATTTCCCAAGTCAATGGTGTCTCCCTCCCCTACCTTTCTTTCCACTTTGGACTCGTCAATTAAAAGGTTGAAATCCATGTACCTACTTGCCATTTCCTTAATTTTAGGTTCAAATTCAGAACCAAGTAGACTTTTTTTAATACCCAAAATGTGTCGATGATAATTCTCAATTATTAGAGCAGCCTCAGAAGAAGCAATAACGTAAGCTCCTGAGGCATCCTTAATTTTTTGATTCCCACCAAAGTGTTCAATATGTTCATGAGTATTTATTATCACCGAAACATCCCCAAAACCCCGGCTTATCTCATTCAACTCTGAAGAAATAACACTCATAGACCTCGGATCCCCTAACCCCGTGTCTATTATGGCTGGCTCTCCTCCCTCTAAAAAATAAACACTTAACGTGGGTGTAGCAGGAAAGGGAAGATCCAAAGTAAACATATAAATATCGCCCAAGATTTTCTTCAACTAGATTCTCCTCTTGAAAACTCTAGCCTTTTCAAAAAATTGTTGGAATTAAGCAAAACTAAAAAAACTCTGCTAATAAGGATTTTTCCCAAATTCTGACTCTTTTTTCTCACCTTAACTTGTAGTAGTTTTGATTTTCTCTCTCAACTTTCTCAATTTTTCCCAGTGCCAAGAGTCTGTCAATATACGCCATTGTTGATCCCTTCAGTAAATAATCGAGCTGGTAAGAACCGTAAGCCTTCCGCGTTAACCCATCTAGCGTATCCTCACCGCTTTCCAAGGCTTTTAAAATCATTTGTTCTCTCAAGAGCTTCCTTTCCATATCCTCTCTGATTTTCTTGTAAGGCTCAGTGATGATTGGGCCATGTGAGGGTAGTATAATCTTCATGTCTAAGGATAATAAGCGTTCAAGAGAATTGAGGTAGTCAGTCATATTTCCATGCTCAACTTTTTTCATCCCCAGTTTGTTTGCCACCCTATCAACGATCATGTCGGTGATGCCATACCCGACAAACGGAGTGCCTGTGCCGATTACCTGGTCTCCGGAGAATAGGATTTTTCTTTCCTCATCGTAAAGGCAGATATGTCCCGGGGCATGCCCTGGGGTGTGTATGGCTTTAAGTATGACTGATCCGAGGTCTACAACATCACCTTCTTTTAGTGGTTTTTCAACATTTGTGGAGCTTATTGCGGCTTGGAAGGAAAGATATCCCTCAGCTACGGCTCTCATTCTCGGCTCTATCTCTGCTTCTTTAATTGTGTTGAATAACTCGGATACGTAATTGTTGAAGTTTTGAATGATATTTGCCGCCTTTTTATGGGCGGAAACGTTAGCCCCTGAAGCCTTTTTTATATTCTCGTCTCCAGCGAAGTGTTCCACGTGTTCGTGAGTGTTAATTATTTTGTTAATGTCTGTGAGTTCAAGCCTTATACCCTTTAAAGCGTCTGAAATAGCTCGAAACGAATTCGGATCACCCATCCCCGTATCAATTAGTGTGATTTCATCTCCCGTAATAATGTAGATATTCAGCTCGGGTGTCCAACGAAATGGTAGATTAATTTTTAACTTGTAAATTCCTTCATCGATTTTCTCCAATGTAACTTCTCCTTATTCTATGTTTTCTTCTTCTGATTGTGCAGCTGGACTAGTGTAGGAGGCCGAAAGCAGTTTCATCTCTTCTTGAGCTATGAGGACCGCGCACTCTCTACAATATTTTTTTCCTTGGATGGTGACGTACTCTCTTTCTTTTAGAATTTTCTTGCAATTAATTACTGTGCACTTCTCCGCTTCTTTATCCTTCAAAACTTTCACCATCTTACAATACTTTTTCTCATTTTAACGTGTTTCTAAAGAACTTTAAACTCTGGGAGATTTGAAGCTGCTTCGCTTTCCTTTTTATAAGCTCAGCTCGATTTTTACATATTTATCCTCTGATGAGATTATTTTACTGATCTCTACTTTTTCAACCTTTAAAGAGGGGGGGATAAAACCAACTTTTCAAAATGAGCGTCGTTAAGAGAAGGCCTCTCATCAAGCTTTTGAAAGCCTAAAACTCGCTTCAAAGCTTTTTAAAGAAAAATTAGCGTCACTGTTTTAGAGGTTGTCATCCAAGGAGAAATTTAAAGGTTAAGATCACCGTGTATAACAATTTTAGTATATTCTAATTATTTTCGGGAGATGTATTTATAAGCGGCCCAAACTTTTAGACTATTCGTCAATTACCAGAAATCTCCAATTTTTTCGCTATTTAGCGATTTTATAGGCAGAAAAAAATATAACAGCTTAATATATTATTTGTAATTAACGACATATAAGGGGTATACCCTCTTGAGTGAAAAGAGTGAGGTAGGCAAGCTTATTGAGCTTGTTGAGCTGAACGTTGGTAACTGGAAGCCCCAAGCTGTAGCCATAATAGACATAAACTACAAGATTTGGGGCGAAAAAGGAAGCATTCCCAAAGATGTTCTTAACTACTACAAGAAGTTTCCCCTATCAGGAATGCAAGTGGGAGACGGCATTAACAATAACGGCTCCTTCCTCATGAAGGTTACTAAGAAAACCGGAGTCATAGTAATGATGGGAGACCATCACATATCTAGGCTCGCCGCAATAAATCTCAGGGGTCGGCTTAACGCCCTATCAGAGTTCTACAATCTAGAAAAACTCATCAAAGAGGAAGACGAAAATCCTTTGAGTGAAGCGAGTAATGTAGAAAGGCTTATTGAGCTTGTTGAGCTGAACGTTGGTAACTGGAAGCCCCTAGCGGTAGCCATAATCGACGTAAACTACAAGATTTGGGGCGAAAAAGGAAGCATTCCCAAAGATGTTCTTAACTACTACAAGAAGTTTCCCCTATCAGGAATGCAAGTGGGGGACAACATGAACAACAGCGGCTCCTTTCTAATTAAGGTCACAGAGGAAACCGGTGTCATAGCTGTTATGGGGGATCCTCACATATCTAGGCTCGCTGCGATAAATCTCCGGGGTCGGCTTAACGCCCTATCAGAGTTCTACACTCAGATAACTCATCAAAGAGAATGATAAAAAAATACTTCATGAAATGCTAAAAAGAGCAGAAGCATCTAATACACTAGAATAACTGAGTGATTCAGATACACTTTTAAAGGGAAACTCGCCTCCTTAAAGGCTTAAGAAGCGTGGAGGCCTTTGTATGAAGTTTCCTAGTGTGGATAGGATGATTGAACTGGTTGAGCTGAATATCGGCCGTTTGAAGCCTGAAGCGGTGGGCATAGTTGACGTAAAATACGTGGTATTGGGTGAAAAGGGTATTTTTCCAATGGGGACTCTCGATTATTATAAGAAGTTTCCCCTATCAGATATGCACCGAGGAGACAGCATTCACAACAAAAATACATTCCTCATGAAGGTCACAGAGAAAACGGGAATTATAGTTGTTATGAGCGACCTCCACACAGCTAGGCTCGCAGCAATAAACCTCAGGGAGCGCCTCAACGTACTGTCAGAATTCTACAATCTCGAAAAATTAATAAAAAAAAGATAAAAAGTCTAGAAATAGGAGACTTGGAAAAACCTGAGGTAGGAACATAACAGTCTCATTAAACCGGAGGGGACAGGATGAAAAGCCTACCAAAAAGAAAAAAATAATTTTTGCATTAGCAAGCAGTATCGTTTATAAATTTGTAATGCGATAAATTGTATTAAACACAATGCAAGTGGATGGATTACACTATGTTTAGATTAAAAAAGTCTGTGAAGTTGCCAGACTATGTCAAGAAGAAAATCTGGCTGAAGTACTATCCAGAGGATTATCCCAAGGAGATTGAAATTCCTAAAAACAAATCAATACCCGATATATTCGATGAAGCGGCGAAAATGTACGGTGATGAGCTTTGCCAAATTTATGATAATAAGGAATACTCCCGTAAATATATTGTGGAGATGTCTAAGAGGTTTGCAACAGCGCTCTACAACCTGGGAGTGAGAAAGGGCGACGTGGTGGCAATCTACCTCCCCAACAGTATCCAGTTTCAGATCTCGTACTCTGCCATTTTACGGATAGGTGCTGTTGTTACCGCTATCAGTCCCCTGTTTGTGCCCCGTGAGGTTGCCTACCAGTTGAATGACAGCAGGGTGGAAACCATAATCACGTTGGATTTTTTCTATAACAACGTGAAGCAGATTAAGGATGAAACCCGGCTCAAAAACATTATCTTGTGCAACATCCAGGGAGAGAAGCTTCAGGTAGAAAAGGAAGACCTAGAAAAAATATTGGACTTCGATAAGCTAGTGGAGGGAAATCCACCAAACCCTCCAAAGGTAAAGATAAACCCTACAGAAGATGTGGCGGTGCTCCAGTACACCGGAGGCACAACCGGCCTGCCTAAGGGTGCAATGCTTACCCACCACAACATTGTAGCCGACGCAATGCAATTAGTGCCTGGCATGGAAAATATGTTCAAAAAGTTAGGCATAAAAAGAACGATAGCAATCTCGGTAATACCTTGGTATCATATATACGGTCAGACCGTAGAGGTTGTTTGTGGTGCCTTGCTTAATACGTTCGGCGTTCATTTTTCAGGGTTTGATTCGGCCCCGATTCTTAAAGCGATTCAGAAGTATAGGCCAAACACATTTATAGCGGTTCCCACTCTTTTGATTTTGTTGTTGAATCATCCCAACTCTCGGGATACTGATTTTTCCTGTTTGAAGTATGTTAATATGGGTGCAGCTCCATCTCCCCTGGAGCTTGCTAGGCAATGGCAGCAGTTGTCAGGTAATCCACTTAGTGAGGGTTACGGTTTAACCGAGGCTAGTCCAGTTACTCATACTCGTTGGGCTCCGCTTTTCGGCGAGGAACTGGGTTCTGTTGGTCCTCCTCTTCCGAACACTCTGGCGGGTATCGTGGATCCTGATACTAACGAGTTTTTGCCTATCGGTGAGCTGGGTGAGCTGGCGGTTAGCGGTCCTCAAGTTATGAAGGGTTACTGGAATCGCCCCGAGGAGGACAAGAAGGTGTTCTTTAAGGCTGGTGGTAAGAAGTGGTTGAAGACCGGCGACCTTGCGCGAATGGATGAGAAAGGCTATTTCTACATTGTGGATCGCACCAAGGACATAATCAAGTATAAGGCACACAGTGTCTATCCGAGGGAAATCGAAGAGGTTTTATTCGCTCATGAGGCGGTTATGGACGCTACTGTTATCGGTGTACCTGACCCCACAGTGGGTGAGCAGATTAAGGCGTTTGTGGTTTTGAAGCCCGGTTTTAAGGGTAAGATTAAGGAGGATGAGATTCTGGACTGGTGCAAGGAGCATATGGGGGGTGACAAGTATCCGAGGCATATAGAGTTTAGGGACTATCTTCCTAAGAGTCTGGTTGGTAAGACTCTAAGAAGAGTGCTGAGAGAAGAGGAAGCAAAAAAAGCACAGGAAGCAGAGAAAGCACCGGAAATAAAGAAAGCAGAAATCATCTAGAATTTTTCCCTCTCCTTTTTACTCTTTATTTTTAATGTATTCCTTTTTGGTCAGGCGGTTGATTTGGTTTGTGTCGTTTTCCTAGCTTAAGAGTAAAAGACATAAACTTACAACCCTTGGAATTGCGATTTAAGATTATCGCAATTATTCTAAAATATTTCGCATAAAATATTCCTAAAACATATATCCAACACAGTTTTTTCCTCTAACTTTGCGAAAATGATATATGTCTACATTTTAATTATATATCATAGCTATACAATTTTAGGGGTGAAAGCGAAAGTGGCAAACAGGCAATGGTCAGAATTTTCTCGAACCCTGAGATTAAATCTGCTATACTGGCTGTACTACTACAATCCCTTCTTCGTTGCTTTGTCTTTCATAGGTTTAGTTTGCGCCTTTATTTTCTCGAATTCCTTAGTCGCAACAGCCTTCGGATTAGGGTTCATTGCTTCACTTAGTCTAGAAGTTTGGAGAAGTTACCTGAATATGAAGTATTACAAAGGCGACCCAATAGAAAAAACACAAGATAAAGAAGAAGACTAATTAAAAGGGTCTTCATTTATTTTTTTAAATATTATAAAATTTTTCCGAGCTATTCTTCTTTATTCTTTTCTTCTTATTTTATTTCAAATTCAACTAGGATGATGATTATCTTTACTGAAAATTTAAAATGTTGACAGTAGAGTTTTAGAATTGTTTATGGCGGTTTTTCTGCTATAATTGTCAGAAGATTATCTTTTTGACCCGTTGCTAGGTATTTCGGAGGCTTCGAGGTTAATTGCTCTTAAACTCCCTTCGCTAGAATGGGATAAAAACCATCCCCTTCTAGCTTGTTGAAGCCTGACGCCCTCTATCCATCCGCGAAGGCTTCTAGGAATGCCTTCCTCGCCACATTATTAGCGTTCAAATCATTGCTTATCACACCCTTCTTCGACCGAAACAATTCCCTGCTTATTCTCCTGCCAAAATACTTATTATGGTGTCCGGATGCTCACGGTCAAGGAAGTTGCACCTGCTGGTGTGGTTCTCCTCCTGCATCACAAGCACTATTCCCGCCTCCTCTGCCTTGTTCCAGATCCAATGATCGTGAAATGGACAAAATTTGCGGTAGTCAGTCTCAATGCCGGGTGATTGGTGAAATCCCACAAGTTCTCGCTCAAGGATTGATTCAGGAAAGCGAAGTTCAAGTAGAGATGGGAGAGATCTTAATTGGAAAGAAGCCGGGCCGGGATACAGAAGAGATTACTCTGCTTGGTTCCACTGGGCAGGCAGTACAAGACATAGCTGCTGCGAATTTCGTCTATAAGTTGACTAAAAAGAAGAAAATGGGCAATCGCGTAAGTTGCTTTAGGTAAACGGTATGCCAGGTACAGAACCTATCTATTTCTTTGTGTTGCTTCTAGCAACTAGGAATTTTCTCTTAATCACAAACTCGTATATGATTGCTACAAGCACAACCACTAATCCTACTATAAGGAAGAACAAAGTGTAAGGATTACCGAAGGTTGTATAAGTAAGGTATTGTAAAAGTTTGGCTCCAAAGAAGCAGTACATAAAGGCTCGTGGGTATCCTCCAATTACAGACGGAATGAAAAAAGTTTTAAACTTTATTTTAGTTAAGCCCGAACCATAGGATACAAGATCAAAGGGCACAAATGGGATTAATCTCGTAGCGAGGATTGCCCAGCCACCCCATTTGGTAAACCATCTGTCTGCTACTAGAACTGCGTCACCTAGATTGTAAATAATAGCCTTATCGAAAGCTCTCCTCATTCTTCCTCCACTTGTTTGATATACTCCTTTCCTTATATCAATAGCTTCTTTTTCCCATCGATCAATAACCGGTCTCCCAACAAATCTTGCGATGTAAAACGCTATAATGCAACCTGCGACTTCTCCAGTACCTCCAACTAAACCCGCCAATATAATTCCGTAATCAAGGTTGTACGGCGAAGTAAGTAAAGGAAGGTAAAACATCAAAGCAAAGTAACTAAAAAACTCAGGGGGTAGAAACAGGAATAGAATAAAAGAAAATTCACTAGACTGAAGGAAGAATAAAACCATTAATGGAATAAGAGAAAATACATTGTATTGAACGGAGAAGGCCATTCCACCAAGCATCAAAATCAATTCGCTGGGAATAGGCACAAGTATTGTTTGCACAATCATCGCGGTAAAGAATCCTAAAGGCCCATAGCCAATAATCCACCACAAAACATTATAGAAAAGGTTCTGAAAGAACTTGTTAACATCGCCAAGTACTGATAAGGTCACAAGTAATGCTGGAAAACGCATTTAACTCCTCCAAACAGAACTCACTTTGCAAACTTAGCCTATAAACTTTACTACAATTACAACTGGCACGCCAGTCTCCCACATAGAGCGTAAGTAGTAGTCCCTTGAGCCATTTCTGCGAGTCGTCTATCAAGCCGAGAAACATCTCAGCCCATGCTCTGCAACCCTTCCTCTTATAAGAGTTATCCCCTGCTTCAGTTTTATCCAGCGGTGTAGCTCCCAAGCCTGCCATAAGGCTGCCGTTCCACCATGAGAGGTAGGCGTTGTAGGCAGGCATGAGGTCTATACGCTCATAGTAGGCAGCGGTTTCTGTTAGGAGGGATTCGAAGTAAAGGGACTCGCTGTCCATAGTGTTTTTCGGTGATTTCGAGGGCTGAGAAAATCTTGTAAGTGAAACCAACCATTGATATGCGGAAAACTACCCCTCTTTTTTCCTCTTTCGAAAGTATTATAAACAGACATATCGAATTATATATTATAGCTACACAATTGCAAGGTGAAGCCAAAATGAAAAAGGAATCAAGGCTCGAGCGTCTACGATTACTAAAAACAAATCCACCAACCTGGCTGCACTTATGCAACATATGCCTCATTGCATTGTCCTTCACAGGCCTAGTTCTAGCCTTTGTTTATCCGAACGCCCAGGCTATAACAGTTTTCGGGCTAGGATTTGTCGCTTCACTTAGCCTCGAAGTCTGGGGAAGCTGTTTGAACCCAGAGCATAAAAACGAAGAATACCAAGAAAAAACAGCAAAAAAGCCGCAGAATAGAAAAAGCAAAAGGAATTAGCGAGAACTTCTTTTTTTATTTCATTCTAAGCTACAAAAACATTCAATCCATTTTTCTCTCTATTTCTTATTTAATTTATTTAAAACCCAAAGGGGCGATGATTATTCTTAACTAAAAATTTTAAATGTTGATATTGGGAAATACTATACAGCAGTATAATGGAGGGTAGATGTTGCCTATAGATTTTGGTTTTACCCCTGAGCAAGAAAAGCTGAGAGCTTCTGTTAAAGAATGGTGCCAAAAAGAGATCGCTCCCTTAGTGAACGAGATGGAAGAAAAAGAAGAATTCAATAAAGGTCTTGTAGCCAAATTTAAGAAAAAATTTCTGAACATGTGGATTCCCAAAAAATATGGAGGAACAGACGCCGATACCGTTGATATATGCATTGTGGCTGAAGAGGTCGGCTACGCTTGTGGTTCCTGTCTAACCCTTCTAGAGGTAGGAGGTTTAGGATGCTTACCGATTGTAATCGGTGGAACCGAGGAACAGAAAAAGAAATTCCTACCACCAATAGCGAATGGAGAAAAGTTTTACGGTTTCGGGTTAACCGATGAGGGACCAGGCTCAGACCCCGCAAACATAAAGCTAACAGCCGAGAAGAAAAACGGCGAATACGTCCTAAACGGCATGAAACGCCTAATCAGCAACTGCGACATATCCCACAGTATCCTTACCCTTGCGAAAACAGACCCCACGAAAGGAGCGGGAGGCATTAGTGCTTTCCTGATTGATATCGGAACCCCAGGATTTGTGGTCGGAAAAAGACTGTGGGGATGGGGAATCAAAGTACACCACACAAACGAATTAGAGTTCCATGACTGCACAGTACCCGCGGAGAGACTGATAGGTGAAGAGAATAAAGGATTCGTCTACGCCATGAAAACTCTTGACAGAACCAGACTAGTTTTAGCTGCAGGCAACGTGGGAATCGCCAGAGCCTCCTTTGACATAGCAGTAAAGTTCGCACAGGAAAGAGAGGCTTTCGGGAAACCCATATCCGAATACCAGGCAATAAGCTTCAGACTCGCCGAGATAGCAACAGAAATCGAAGCCGCGCGACTCCTAGCATACAAAGCAGCTTGGCGGGACAATCAGAAGGTTCGCCACACCACAGAGACATCAATGGCCAAATGGTACGCCTGCGAGTTAGCAAGAAAATCGGCTGAAGCCGCCGTGAAAATATTGGGAGGCTACGGATGGAGCAAAGACTATCCAGTTATGATTCATCTACACGACGCTCTTGGATTCATAAACGCCCAGGGAACCTCAGAAATACACAAAATGATAATATCAAGAGCCCTATTCGATTAAATTCTATTCTTTTTTATTTATGTGATGCGATGGACATAGTTATTTTACTTTAAATTATCCGTTTCTATAACAGCTGCCGCTGCACTCCTATGTATTTTTTTGTACCCTTTTATTCGTGTTTTAGGACGTGTTCTCTCAGGGTAGAGGTTTTCTCAGGTAAATACTTTTCCAAAATCTCAATTATCTGCTCGTTTATTTTTGTGTGTTGCGGTCCACAGGGACTCACAGTTTGCTTACCCCTTAAAATCGCTGCTGTGTTTTCAGTAATGCGGATTAACTCCGTGGCAACAACTCCATTTATCCAGATGAGATCTCTTAGAAGTTCCTTTAACTCGTTCAATTCCTTTTCAGCCTTCACATTCATTCTCTCCGCAAGGAAGCCCACCCTCTTATAGAGGTGGGAGGAATTATGGATACCCTAAAGGTACTTAAATATTGAAGTTTATATTCAATAGCATGAAACAGGCTCTGCTTATTAAACTCGCCCCCTCAAAAGAACAATACGGCGTACTCCTCGAAACTATGCATAGGTTCAACGACGCCTGCAACTGCATTGCAAACATCGCCTATGAAAGAAAATGCGCCAACAAGATAGCCCTCCAGAAACTCGCCTACTACGACATCCGCGAAAAGTACAAACTGTCCGCCCAGCTCACCATCCGCGCAATCGCCAAAGTCGTCGAAGCATACAAAAGAGACAAAACAATAAAACCAACATTCAGACCCAAAGGCGCAATCGTCTACGACCAACGCATACTCTCCTGGAGAAGCGGACTCAAAGCAGCCTCCATACTAACCCTCAAAGGCAGACAAGTAATCCCCACCCGCATCGGAGAATACCAAAAAGCGAGAATGGACCGAGTCCGAGGGCAGGCTGACCTCATCTACCGCAACAACACATTCTATTTGGGTGTAGCTGCAGATGCTCCAGAGCCGTCCCAGTTTGACCCGGTGGGAGGTGTTCTCGGCGTGGATTTGGGAATCGTTAACCTCGCTGTGGACAGCGATGGCGAAAACCATTCTGGAGAGAAAATTGATAAAATCAGAGAGAGAAAGGCGGAACTCCGCACCAATCTCCAGAAACATGGAACCAAAAGCGCTAAACATCATCTCCAAAAACTCTCTGGAAAAGAGAAGCTCTTCCACCGTGATGTTAACCATTGTGTCTCCAAGAGACTGGTGGCTAAAGCCAAAGACACTGGCAGAGCGGTAGCCCTTGAAGATCTAGAGGGCATCCGAAGCCAAGTAACGGTTAGAAAGGCTCAGCGTAGCCGCCACCATTCTTGGACATTCAGACAACTGAGAAGCTTCATAGAGTACAAAGCAGCTCTTTCCGGAGTGCCCATAATACTCGTGGATCCTAGGGGGACTTCGCACACCTGTCCAGTCTGTGGACACAATGAGAAGGGGAATAGACCGAGCAGAAACGAGTTTAGGTGTGTTCGGTGTGGATTCGCTGGTCCCGCTGACCACGTAGCAGCCATTAACATAGCTGTGAGGGCTGCCGTCAACCAGCCTATTGTAGCGTGCGGTGAAGCCGAAGCCATCCATTATTGGAACTGAGGCTGAACATAGTTACAAGCTCATCTCCTTAAGGAATGGGTAGTTGACATAAATCACCCAGAATATTTTCTCTGTAATAATTTCAATTATACGTAAAAGTAATTTATCTTAAAAGACTAGGCGTTTTTAGCTTTAGCTTTAGTTTAGAATGTTTTAAAAATGTGTCAAGAACTTGGTTTCTTTTCTATTTTGTTTCTTGCTCTTTCTTTAATAAGAGTTCTGCTACGGATTTAAAGACTTCATCTATGTTTGTACCCAGCTTGGCGCTTGTTTCAAAATAGGGTGCGTTTATCCCTTGGGCGTATTTCAAACAGTCTTCCGATGATATTTTTCTCTCTAAATCACTTTTGTTGCCAATCACAACCATTAGTTGGAGGCTGCCAAATGAGTTATATATCTCCCAACGCCATTTCTCCAAGTTTTTGAATGATTCGGGATTGGTTAAGTCAAAAACTAGAATGGCTAGGTCAGCATCAATGTAAAGCTCCTTTCTCATTTGCTCAAAGTTAGCGGAACCCCCCAAATCCCAGAAATGCAGCCGCACCCTGTTTTTTCCGGCTTCTAACTGTTTTACAGCAAAGTTGCATCCAATGGTGGGGGCGTACTCTGGTGGAAATTTGTTTTCAGTGGCTTTTTTAACTATACTTGTCTTCCCCACTTTTTTATCCCCCGCCAGAATGGTCTTAAACATAAACACCTTTGATGATCTTCTAAAAATCTGCTTTAATGATACCGAGGGGGTTTTGGGTGTCGCCTCTACTGGCTCAGAAAGAATCAATTCTCCAGCACCGCTCTCCACTAGTATTTCATCGATTTTTATTTCGAATCCTATAAACGGTTGCACATTTCCATCCCAGCTTTGAAGCAGGGTACCAAAATTTTTGATAAACGTATCCAGTATCTTACCTAAGACCTCTCTCACTAATTCTTCTTTATCTTCCCTACCGACAACCGCTACCACAGTGGTGGTGTCACGCGGCTCATAGAGTACTCTGTAATTTCTCAGCAGAATCTCCTGAAGACTCTCATCATCCTCACCCTGAATAAGTTTACTGGAGAACCTAAGAATTGCGGTTAAAAATCCCCCAATAAGGTTTTCATCGATTTCAATGGAACCATACTTTCTGGAAATAATACAGATACCCCTATTATCAATGATGAAGATTCCCTGAATCATGAAAGTAAACCACGTAGAATTAATTCTCTGAATTAAAATTAGTGAAGTTACACTTAAATTCTTTATTATACCTTCTTCCAAAGTGTGTAGTAGCAAAATTAAGTAGACTTGGATGTTTCTTAATTGGTTAAACGGTGATTGAAATGAAACAATCCAAGCCTACGAGTAGTAATAATAGTGACCAGTCCTTTTTGCTTTTTCGGAAGC
>Ga0315314_1000260_pt1 | contig 67215 bp, 60 predicted proteins | sample TDP9_MG_FD_203631 | JGI IMG/M metagenome (GOLD analysis project Ga0315314, IMG submission 203631) | Freshwater sediment microbial communities from Lake Towuti, South Sulawesi, Indonesia - TDP9 | ecosystem: Environmental > Aquatic > Freshwater > Lake > Sediment | place: Indonesia: South Sulawesi...
GCCCAAGGCTATGATTCCGCTGAGATGCACGCCGAGAGGGGCCAGATCTACGAACTCCAAGGGAGGCTGGAAGAGGCGGGGCAGGAATACGAGGCTGCTATCCGCTTGGAGCCGGAGGTTCCCCGCTACCATCGCCTTAGAGGCGTCCTCCTCTACCGTCGGGGGGAGATAGAAGAAGCCCAACGGGAGTTGGAGAAAGCGTTGGACGCCGATGGCGAGGCCTATCATCAACTAGGGGTTATACGCGAGGCGAAGGGAGATATAGAGGAGGCGGTTCGCCTCTACCGCCAGGCGGTAGCCCTCTCCCCAGAAAATGCGACTTTCCACGCCAGCCTGGGGTTAGTTTTGCGAAACCAGAATGATCTGGCCGGTGCCAGGGCCATTTTGGAGAGGGCCGTGGCCCTGGCGCCTCGGGAAGCGGAGTTCCACTACCAGTTGGGGAGCCTCTACAAGGAGCAGGGAGAGAAGGAGAAGGCGTTGTCCCACTATCGAGAGGCTGTGGCGTTGGCACCTTATGAGTCTCGGTACTATCAATGGTTGGGACGGGCGCTCTGGGAGGCAGGTCGCCAGGATGAGGCTATTGCCACCTTGGAAGAGGCGATCAGCGTCGCGTCAGATGACCCCTCGTTGCGCGGGGAGTTGGCGCGTCTCTTCGAAGCACGAGGTTGGGATGAGGAGGCTTTGGAACAGCATGAGCGAGTGGCCGAGGCCCAGCCAGAACATTATGGCCGTCTGGGGCAGATTTTGAGCCGACTGGGCAAGAGAGATCGGGCCCGGACTTGCTTGGAAAAGGCGGTGGCCCTGAGACCCGATGATCCAAAGGCCCATTTTAACCTGGCTAAGATCCTCGAACTGGAAGGGAGGAGACAGGAGGCCCTGGAGGAGGTGGAGAAGGCGGTGAGTCTTGCCCCCCAGGATCCCCACTGTCACCGTCAGCGAGGGCTCATCCTTCTGGGGATGGAGAGGTACAAGGAGGCTAAGGAAGCGTTGGAGAGAGCGATAGGTCTAGATCCTCAGGATGCCCAGGCTTACCACGCCTTGGGGAGCCTGTATCAGCGACACGGCCGCCTAGAGGAGGCGTTGACTCCCTACCAGAAGGCGGCCACCCTTGCTCCCAAACGGTCTGGTTACTATCTTCCCCTGGCTTTTCTCCTCCGGGAGTTGGGGAGAGAGGATGAGGCCCTCGCTACCTTGAAGAAGGCAGCCTCTCTCGACCCCCCAGAAGCGGAGGCCTACTATCAACTGGGGGAGATCTATGAGGGGCAGAAGCGATATCAGGAGGCGGTGGCTCACTATGAGAAGGCGGCTGCCTTGAAGCCGGAAAAAGCAGCCTACCACCGTTCCCTGGGTGGCGTTCTCATCCCTTCGAGCCGCTGGGATGAGGCTCTGGCGGCTCTCCGGAAGGCGACCGCTCTTGACCCTGGGGAGGCTGAGGGCTGGTACCTATTGGGCGTGGCGCAGGAGGGGAAGGGGCAGTGTGAGGAGGCCGCGGCAGCCTATCAGCGGGCGGCGACTATCGCCCCTCAGAAGTCGATATATCAACGCCGCCTAGGGAAGGCCCTTATGGAGAGCGGGTGTCCCCAGGAGGCCTCTTCTGCCTTGGAGAAGGCTTTGGCCCTCGACCCTGAGGATCGCGCCCTCTCCTTCTACTTGGGGCAGGTATACGAGGCCAGTGGAAGGCTAGAAGATGCCTACTCGAAATATGAAGAGGTGGCAAAATCGACCCGCAGCCCTGAACATTGGTTTCAGGCGGGGATCGTAGCCCGGAAGTTAAGTTGGTACGCTAAAGCCGCCTTTGCCTTCCAGGAAGCGCTGGCTCTCCAGCCTGACTTCGCCGCTGCTCACGGCGAGTTGGGGATCGTCTATGCCCTGAGAGGAGAGCACACCAATGCGGTAAAGGAATGCCAGAAGGCTTTGGAGTTGCAGCCTCGGAGCGCGGCTCATCGTCGCCGTCTGGGGGTTGCCTATCGGGAGATGGGGAGAGAAGAAGAGGCTTTGAAAGAGCTCCAAACCGCTCAAGCCCTGGCCCCTCAGGAGGCGACCACCACATATGAACTGGGACGGACCTATGAGAAGATGGGTCGGTGGGATAAGGCTCTGGCGGCCTTCGAGGAGGCATCAGAGTTGGCTCCTCAGGAGGGCCTCTACCTTTACGCCCTAGGCCTGGCTCACAAGAGGATGCAAAACTACCCTCAAGCCATATCCGCTTTGGAGAGGGCGGTGGAGATGGCCCCTGAGGTGGCGGAGTGGCGGGGTGCTTTAGGCGAACTCTACGAGATCGATGGGAGGTTTCAATCGGCTTTGGATCAATATCTCAAGGCTGTGGATCTGGAACCCCAGAGGGCAGAGTACCACAACCATGCTGCTTCAGCCTACCGCCAGATGAGGCGATACGATAAGGTCCTGGAGCACCTAAAGAGGGCTATCCAGTTACAGCCGGGGAACGGCCGCTTATATGCCGAACTGGGCGACGCTTATGAGCGGCAAAAGAGGTACGAAGAGGCAGAAGAAGCCTACCGGAGGCTTCTGGAACTGGAACCTCAGGAGCCTATGCACTGGATAAACCTGGGAGCGATCCAAGAGAAGCAGAGTCACAAGCGGGAAGCGATCGCCAGTTTCCAAGAGGCTCTGAGATTCGGCGGAGCCTACGCCCCGGCTTACGAGCACCTGGGGCGACTCTATGAGAACTCTGGTAGGCATACCGAAGCGCTGGAGAACTATAAGCGGGCTATGGAGGTCATGCCCCATAACGCCAACTACCGGTATCGGGTGGGTGTGATTCGAGGGAAACTGGGGCAATATCACGAAGCGATAGAGGAACTTAGTAAGGCTGTGGAACTCTCGCCCGAGTTCTCGCCCGCCTATGACGCTATGGCTGAGATCTATGAGGCGCAGGAGCGGTATGAGGAGGCGCTCCGAGCCTATCATCGGGCCATCGAGGTGGCGCCAGAAGAGGCGATCTATCATCAAAAGATCGGGAACCTATGCCGTGAGTTGGGGCATACAGAAAAGGCGATGGCCCACTTCAGGAAGATGATCGAGTTACGACCTACTAGTGGTACGGCCCACAACGAGTTGGGCAGGCTCTATGAGGCCCAGGGGGAGTACGACCAGGCTTTAGAGGAGTACCTACGGGCCACTCAGGCCGATCCTCAAAACGGAGACTATTTCTACAACGCCGGGCTGCTATACAAACAACTGAAGCAGTACCCAGAGGCGGTATCGATGTTTCGAGAGGCGGTACGCCTCCAGCCCAACAACGCCGCTGCCTATAAGCAGTTGGCAGCCACCAGCGCTCTGGCCTGGGTAAATGGAGCCCTGCAGACCGCATGAAGAGGGGGTTATGAAAGCCAGAGAACTAATGGACATCGCCCGACTTAGCCTCACTCTGGGGGACAGTCAGTATGCTATCGTTCTCTTACGCCATCTCCTTGCTCATATCCCCTACCATCTGGAGGCAAGGCTACTCTTGGGCAACCTCTTGGCTGAGAAGGGGGAACTCGAGGAGGCGCGCCGACAAGGTGAGGTTGTCCTGGCTGTCGATCCGGCGAATTACGAGGCTTGGCAGGGAGTGCGGCTCTTATCCCAAATGCGCGCCAGAGGAGCCGCAACGGAGATCGAACCTCTTCCCGCTGGGGGAGAGGGGCTGAGGCATATGGTGGCCCTGGCCGAGGCTTTGTGGAGGGGTGCGCGTTGGAGAGAAGCGAAGCGGATCTTGGCCGGTTTAGAGGAACGCCACCCCTCCTGCCTCCGGGTCAAATTGATGTTGGCTGATATCCTCTTTCGAGAGGGGAGCGAGGTCGAAGGCGCCTCTTTGCTCCATGAAGCCCAGAGACTGGACCCCAGCCTGAAGGTAGCGAGAGAACTCTTTTGGGGCCTCCACTCGGATTTCCTGAAAATGGATGTGGAGCTCCCTTTCCTAGAGGGCTTACCCCCTGGCCCCGAAGAACTCCAGGTTCTTCTGGGAAGTGAGGGGTATCGTAAGGAGGAGATAGATGTCGAAGAGGGCGGAAAAGAGGTTCCGACCAGCCTCCTGGCTCAAGAGGAGACGGATCAGATATTTAATTTTGAGGCACAGCCTGAGCCCGAAGCGGTAGAGGTCGTAGCGCCTCTTGGGGGGTGGCCCGATGTAACCGTCGCCGAAAAAGGGGAGCCAGTGGAGGTTGTAGACCCCTTGGCCACTGAAGAGTGGCCCCACCAACTGCCTATTGACGCGGGGGGATTAGAAGGGGCTCCAGGAGAGAGCGTAGAGGAGAGCGATAAGGTAGTAATCCCCTCCTTGAGGGGAGACCCCCCCTCGCTTAGGCCCATGAAACTTATCGTCACTAGCAAGTTCAGGCTGGCGGAGAAGCATGGGCCCGAGGGCTTTATGCGTATCGAAGAGAAACTATCGGAGTTGGAAAGGGCAACCAAGGGCCTAGAGGTTAAGAGGGTCTATGTGGATGAAGGTACCACCCTTGATGGTCTAGAGCCCGTGGACCCCACCGATCCCTGGGCCATCAAGGTCCTCATCGATGAGATCGACGAAAGGTTGCAGGCCGAAAGGAGGGAAGCGAAGTTCCTCCTCCTTTTGGGAGGCGATGATATCATACCCTTCTGCCGCTTGTCTAACCCGGCTGACGATGGGGAGTTGGAGGTGTGGAGCGATAACCCCTACGCTTCGCATGGCGAAAACCTCCTCCTCCCTCAGAGGGCGGTAGGGAGGATACCCGATGGGAAAGGGGAAGATATACTGCTTTCCCTCTTGGATGTGGCCATCGAGGGCCATGGGGAGGCCTCAAAGGGGAGGCTAACCGGTATGGTGGCCAGGCTAATAAGAGGGTTACGTCGAAGCCCCTCTAGCCTTGGCCTCTCGGCGGAGATATGGCAGGAGGCCTCTCAGGCGGTCTTTGAGGCCATCGGCAACTCCAAGAGGTTGGAGATATCCCCCCCTTTCACCGACCAGGAGTTCCTGGAGAGGCATACCCAGGTTCCTCCCCTCGCCTATTTCAACCTCCACGGGGTGAAAGAGGCCGCCTACTGGTATGGCCATTCATCTTCAGGCCAGGAATTCGACTTCCCCATCGCCTTGACCCCCTTAAACCTGGCTTGGGCGGAGGTCTCTGGAGCGGTGGTCTACAGCGAGGCCTGTTACGGAGCCCACCTACGAGGGGGCGGCCCCGATTCCTCTATCCCCCTCGCTTTCCTGTCTAAAGGGGCCAAGGCGGTGATAGGCTCCACAGGGATGGCGTACGGGGCCCTTGCGCCTCCCCTCTCTGGGGCCGATCTTTTGGGGCGAAACCTCTGGCTGGGGCTGAGGCGGGGCTTCACCATAGGAGAGGCTCTCCTGCGAGCCAAGTTAGGCCTGGTGGAGGAGATGGCTGAGCGACAGGGCTTCCTCGATGGCGAGGATCAAAAGACTATTTTGAGTTTCGTGCTCTACGGGGATCCGAGCCTAAAAGCCCCCCTCCTCGCTTCCGGTCCAAAGCAGCCCTCAAAGGTGGAGATCTCTTGTCCTTCCGTGGTCTGCGGGATGAGGGCCCAAGATAGCGTAGAGGTGGATGAAGAGGTGGTGGCTAAGGTAGGCAAATACCTCGCCGAGAAGGCCCCCTTCATGGCCGGGTCGAAACTGAGGGTGGCCTCCCAGAGCCTCTGCGCAAAGGATTGTAACTGCGGTGGGGGTTGTTTTCTGCGCCAGGCGCCCTTAGAGGTGAAGAAGGCACCGCCCAGTCTGGTCTTTACCTCCGAGCGGCTTGCTCCCCTCCCAGGAGATGGGACGTTGAGACAGATATTCAGAGTCACCGCCGACCAAAAAGGCAACGTATTGAAGGTAGCGACCTCCAGGTAGGGTAACGATGAGGTTAGAGGAGTATCCAAGACCAAAAAACGATACAGGAATCGGCTTTCGCTACTATAGAGACACCCGTCACTATGGGGAGGACGATCTGGACTTCTGGATCCCGGAGTTGAAAGCGATGGGGGTCAGTTGGCTGATCTTGCTATCGGATTGCGCCCACCCAATCCCTCGGTTCTTCATCCAGGCGCTTCAGGGCAACGACATCGAGCCGGTTATCGGCCTCCATACCCCCAAGGTCAAGCCCTTCAATCAGGATACGCTTAAGAGCGTTATAGAGGTGTACGCTCAAGTCGGTGTTCGCTATCTCTACGCTTACTATGAGCCCAATATGATCGACCAGTGGAGTTGGGATGATTGGAGCCAGCCGCAATTGGTCAAACGGTTCATGGAGATGCTCATCCCTTGTCTCGTGCAGATGCAAGAAGCCGGGCTTTGTCCCTCGCTTCCTCCCCTGCGGCCTAGAGGGAACTACCAAGAGTCAGCCTTTCTGAGAGAGATGTTGAAAGCGATCGGCTCTCAGAAAGAGTTCCTCTTCGAAACCCTAGCCGTCTGTGTGCAGGCCCCCTCTTTATGGGAAGGGCAGGGTTTCTACCCCCTTGAGCGATACGACCGCATCATCAACGGGGAGGTGGGGCGCTCTCTACCCCTCCTGGTGACGGACAACCGGCTCTTGGAGCAGGGTGAAGTTAGTGCCGAAGGGGTCATAGCCTGGGCTACCAGGCTTCGAGAAGGGCTTTCCAGATACCTACTCAATACCTCCTTCGGCTTGCTGGCGTCGCAGGAGGGCTCTCCTGAGGCTTGGCATAAGCCTGATGGAGGTAGAGTCTCGGCTGTCCAGGCTCTCAAGGAGTTCTGGCAGAGATCTGTACAAGATGAGCCCGTTGCACCTCCTCGGAAACTCTCCACTGGAGAAAGGAAAGGTATCTATCACTATCTTCTTTTCCCTCGTCGCGAATGGGGGGCCTCGGAGCGGTATTGGCAGGCGGCCTTCAACTACGTGGAGCGGTTTCTGCCCACTTGCGGCTTCGATCCTCAAGAGGCCGCCTCCGCTCAATATGTTACTATCATCGGCGACTCTCAGGCTGTCGATGAGGCTGTGGAGGCTGATCTACGAGCCAGTGGTTGCCGGGTGGAGCGGATCTCGGGTCTGGATGGGGAAGAGATCAAGCGGATCTTGGATGGGCTTGCCCACGCAGGCAAGCGGTTCCGGAACTTTTGAGGGGGTGGAAATGGAAAAAGTTGCCAAAAGTGTCTTTCTGGAAAGGGGAGCGACGAAGGTCGAGGGACGGCAGGTGGTCTTAGGGAAACTGATAGACGAACTTGAAGGGGTAATCGCCGCAGGATTGGCCATCCCCCTGACCTCCCAAGGGCTGATAGATAGGGAGAGGTGTTTGGAGTTAATCGATCTCTTGCGCACTTCGCTGCCGGGGGAGGTGGTGACCGCTCGACGGATCATCGAATCCGAAGATAAGCTCCTCGCCGATGCTCGGGTGGAGGCCGAGAGGATCCGTGAGCGAGCCGAGAGGGAGGCGGCTCTGATGCTGGAAGAGAACCAACTGATGCGGATGGCGGAGATCCGCTCTCAGACCATCATCCAAGAGGGGGAGAGGGAGGCCGGACGGATCGTCAGGGAGGCGGAGAGCCGCGCCTATCAGATCTATTTGCGGCTGGAGCACGCCCTCGATCTCCTCAAGGCGGAGTTGAAAGAAACGCTGGCCTCAGGGCCAAAGGGTGAACCCCTGGAGTAGGCTTCGATGTTTCTAGGTACGTATGAAGGCGAGTGGGATGGCAAGGGGTATCTGGAGGTGCCCCAGGGGCTCCGCCCTCAGTTGGCGCTAGGGTTTGTGCTCACCCGGGGGTTGGGAGGATGTCTCTGGATCTACCCCCTCTCTCGGTGGCGAAGTTTGGTGGAAGAACTCCACCGACTTCCGTTCAGTCGGGGTGACGCCCGGGCCCTAGGCCGTTTTCTCTTCGCTGAGGCCCAGGAGTGTCAATTGAGCGAGAAGGGTTATCTCTTCATTCCAGAGAGCCTGGTGAGGTATGCCCAATTGGAGGGGGAAACGCTGATTGTGGGCCTCGATTCCCATCTGGAGATATGGAACACTCGTCTGTGGCGGGATTTGATGGTGGAGATCGAAGAGGAAGCGCTCTCTATCGGAGAGAGGGTAAGCGAGCAGTTGCTCCTTTCACAGCCTGATGGGGGAAGAAAGCGATGAGAAGGATACTTCTAGCCTTGATTTCTCTCTTTCTGATCCTTCTAGGGTTATACGCCCTTCCCAGACCAGAGAGGGTGTTGCGCCCCCAATCCCAGAGACCCACGATCGGAGAATGGGTCCAGACCGCGGCTTCTGACTTCCGAGAGGGAGAGAGCCTGGGGACAGAGATAACCGAGGTCGATGGCGGGGAGGTTTGTCTGGCGTCAGGCGAGCGCCAAGGGGGTTTCATCTCCATGGTGAAAGAGACGCCTTTTCTCTTCAACGCCATCGGTTCCCGCTGGCTCGCCAGCCTGCCACCAGAAACGGATCTGAAAGTTGAAGTGAGGAGCAGCGCGGATAACTCCTCTTGGACCGATTGGATGGAGATAAGTTTGGATGAGGATCTGACTCAGGACCTGAGGGAAAGTCGCGGGGCGCTCATCATGGTCCCCCCGGGCAGGTATCTGCAATATCGACTCTCCCTATCCACGGCCGACCCTTCGGTCTCCCCTGCTTTGGAGGAGATAACTCTCGTCTATATCGATTCGCAAAGAGGCCCTACCATCGAGGAAGCGAGGGCTATGGTACTGCCCCAGGAAGTGACCCCGGGAGTGCCCCAACCGCCGATCATCTCTCGGGCAGGATGGGGAGCAGACGAGTCGTTGACCAACTCAGAGCCGGAGTATGAGAGGCCGCAAAAGTTCGTCATCCACCATACAGTAACCAGCAACTTCAGCCCTGACCCCGCGGCTGCAGTGCGGGCGGTCTTCTACTACCATGCGGTGACTCTGGGCTGGGGAGATATAGGGTATAACTTCCTCGTGGATTGGCAGGGGAACATATACGAGGGGAGGAGAGGGGGCGACGGTGTGGTGGGGGGCCATGCCCGCCGTTACAACTACGGTAGCATCGGCATCGCTCTCCTGGGGAATTTCACCACCACCGATATCACCCCTCAGATGGAGCAGGCCCTGGTCGATCTAATAGCCTGGGAAGCGGACAGGCATGGCATCGATCCCCGGAAAGGGTCTTATTTCATCGACCGGGAGATCCCCAATATAGTGGGCCATCGAGATCTGCTCCAAACCTCCTGCCCTGGAGAGCGACTCTATCAGCAAATAGCCCGTATCCGGGAACTAGCCTGGCAGGAACTTCTAGCCCACGACCCCAGGTTGACCATAGAGACCCCTGGGGAGGGAGAGGCGATAGGGGGCGAAATCCCGGTACGGATAACAAGCATCAGCCCTAGCACTGTCGGGTTGGCGATATATATAGATGGAGAGCCGGTGGCCGAAGGCGAAAGCCCCTTAGAGTGGTCTTGGGATACAAGGGACTATCCCGAAGGGGAGCATCTGCTTCTGGCCCTGGCCCAGGGTGCTGGGGGGAGGAGCACGGAGTTGAGCCGCTCCTTGCAGGTGGACAATACCCCTCCCACGGGCACGCTGACCATAGAAGAGGGGCTGGATTTCACCTCCCAACCTACGGTGACCCTTACGCTTGTGGCCGAAGATGAGGGGAGCGGTGTGAGGGAGATGGGCTTCACTCAGGATGGAGCGGGGGAGTTCACCCCATGGGAGGAGTATGCTTCCCTGAAAGAGTGGGCCCTCTCTCCCGGAGAGGGGATGAAGACGGTAGGTGTCCAGTTCCGCGATGGGGCTGGGAACCCCTCTCCTGTTTACACCGACACCATAGTTTTGGATACGATCCCTCCCGGCGGGTGGTCGGACTTTCAGACCTGGGGCCAATGCCAGGCTCTGATTAAGGTCTCCGATGTAGTTTCGGGGCTGGACGAAGGGAGCGCCGAGCACTCCCTGTCGCTAGATGGTGACAGTTGGGGGGAGTGGCAGCCTGCCTTAGCCAACGGCGAGGGGTTCATCACCGCCAGAGGTTCATTTGGTCAAGGCTGGATACGGTTCCGGATCAAAGATCTGGCGGGGAACGAAGGGGTAAGCCCAGCCTATTTTCTCTGCGAGATACCCCCGGAGACGCCTCCGCCTGACGCCCAGAGGCTGGCGGACCTAGTGGTAGAGGGCCTCTCTCTACTCCCTGAGGAGCCGAGGTCTGGGGAAACGGTTACCATCACCGTGACCATAGTAAATGTGGGCCAGGCTCCAACGGGAGGGGGCTTCTGGACAGGGTTGTATGTCGATCCCCAGGAGCCACCTTTCGTCAACTACGCAAGCAAGGAAGGGGAGAGTGGGCTCTTCTGGTATACCCCTGCTCTGGAAGCCGGCGAGGCTATTGCCCTCACCGCGCAAGAGGCGGAAGAGCGGCATAGCGATTTTGTGGGCACTTTTGCGCCGGGTAGCCATGAACTCTATCTCTATGTGGATGCTTATAACCCTGGAGTCGAGGAAGGGCTGGTAGTGGAGAGCAAGGAGGGGAACAACCTCTTAGGTCCAATAGTAGTAGAGGTGGGCGGGGAGGAAAGATCGCCCTGGAAGGAAAACTCGCTTCCAGGAGATGCTCTCCGCGCCCTCCTCAAAGAGTTATTGGAGACCTTGGGACGGTGGTTCGACGATCTTGGCGAAAGACTGTTGTTAGAGGCTAACTCCCTGGAGTAGCTTTATGAAGAATGGGACTCTCATCAAAGTGATAGGGATCGGCGGAGCCGGCTCGAACGCCGTAGACCGGATGATCCAGGTGGGGATCGCTGGGGTGGAGTTCATAGCCGCCAATACCAATGCTCAGGCCCTACACCTCTCGGAGGCGCCCTGCAAAATCTTGTTGGGCTCCCATTGTACCCGGGGTCTAGGGACGGGCGGAGACCCGGCTCTAGGAGCCCAAGCGACTGAGGAGAGCAGGGATGACCTCGTCCGGGCGCTCCGGGGGGCGGAGATCGTCTTCATCGCCGCCGGGCTGGGGGGAGGGACGGGAAGCGGCGGCGCCCCTCTGGTGGCCGAGATAGCGCACCAAGAGGGAGCCCTATCCGTCGTCGTAGTGACGAAACCTTTCGCTTTCGAGGGGAAATTGAGAATGGAGGTGGCCCAGAAAGCACTGGAGGCCCTGCAGGAGAGGGCTGATGCCGTGATCGCTATCCCCAACGATCGCTTGGTGGAGTTGATCGAGGCCACCATATCACTGGATGTCGCCTTCCGCATCGCCGATGACGTCTTAAGACAGGGGGTACAGGGGATCTCTGAGTTGGTGACCAGCCCGGGGCTTATCAACCTGGACTTCGCCCATATTAGGAATATCCTCCACGGTGCTGGGGTGGCGCTCATGTCCATCGGCTATGGTCAGGGGGAAGATAGAGCGGTGGCCGCGGCCCAGGCGGCGGTGGTAAGCCCCCTCACCGATATCCGCTCCATCGCCGGAGCCAAGGGCCTCCTCATCAACGTGACCGGTGGGAACGATCTCACCCTTTGGGATATCGACCAGGCCGTGGAAGCGATAACCCAGGCGGCTCATCCGGGGGCTAACATCTTCGTGGGAGCCACGGTCGATCCTAAACTGACAGGGCGTATCCAGGTCACCCTCATCGCCGTGGGCATGGAGGGGGATGAACGGGCTTATGAGCCGCTCCAGATCCTCGTCGATGAAATGAGGGGGTCGCCCCAATGGTCCGTGGAGACCCTGGAACTGGTGGAGCCAGCCACAGATCGCCCCTTCGTGGCCGAGACCGATCTAGATATCCCAGCCTTCATCCGACGGAGGAGGGCTGGATCATGGTTCAAGGAGTAGCGGTGTCTGAGGAGGGAGCGTCGAGGGTAAAAGGGTATATCTACAGCCGCTTTCCGGAGATGAAAGATGTGCAACCCAGGGTTTCCGCTTCTGAGGGTAGATACGTTTATACCTTCAAGAAGAGGCTCCCCCTGGCCGGGGGAGGCGATCTACTGCAGGTGGTGCGGGTTGTCGCCGATAGGGACGGCGAAGTGTTGAAAGTCTCCGTTTCGAGGTGAAGGGTGGTCGCTTTACTCTTTTGGAGAGTTTTGGCCTTCACGGCCCAGAGGGTGCTGGGGATACGCCCTTTGCTCCTCTTCCTCCTTTGCTCCTATCTTTTGGGATGTCTTTTGGGTTTTCTCTTCGCCGGAGCAGGTGTGCGATGAGAGGTGGAATAGTGGCCCTCGTTTTGGCCCTTGGTTTGACTACGGTCGCCCTGCCCGTTATGAGCGCTACAGGTGAGAGAACTGGACCCCCTATCTACATTGTAAAGTGGGGAGATACGCTCTTCTTCATCGCTAACCGCTTCGGGACGACTGTAGAGGCCCTGATGGGAGCCAATGGCTTGACCAGCCCTCTCATCTACGTAGGACAGAGGCTAACTATCCCCTCTTCGACCTCTATCGTTACCCAGGAGCGATCAACTGGTTATATCGTCCGATATGGGGATACCCTCTATTCCATCGCTAGGAGGTTCGGAATTCCGGTAGAGGCGTTGATGGAGGCTAATGGCCTCTATAACCCCCACCTCATATACGTAGGTCAGAGGTTGACTATCCCGGACGGTGACTCAACCATTATCTCCGAAGGTCTTTTTGCTTCGGTTGCCTCGGAGGCACCTGCCTTGGAATATGGCGTTGGGCTGTCAGCCTGGGGAGAGAAGAGTTATGAGCAGGCTCGGCTGGCGAGGGAGGCAGGGGTTACCTGGGTGAGGCAAGGTTTTCCCTGGCGAGAGGTGGAGGTAGGGAAGGGGATATTCGACTGGGGGGTGGCCGATAGAGTGGTGGAGGCTCTGGAGGGGTTTTCTATTATCGCCGTGGTCGATTCTCCGCCCTCTTGGGCTCAGGCGGAGGGGCCGGCTAACTCCCCTCCAGATAACTACCGTGACCTAGGCAACTTCCTTTATGCTCTGGCTAGCCGCTATCGAGGGAGGATAAAAGCCTACCAGATCTGGAGGGAGCCTAACCTGGCCTCGCAATGGGGGCGTCCCAATGCGGCGGAATATGTGGCTCTCTTGCGAGTGGCCTATCTGAATATCAAGGCTGCGGACCCCCAAGCCTTGGTCATCTCCGCGGGCCTCGCGCCCACAGAGGATGGGTTGCCAGCAGCCATCCCCGACGACCTTTTCTTGCGCCAGATCTACCAAACGGGGGGCAGGCGGTATTTCGATCTCTTAGGAGTGAAGGCGCTGGGCTTTAAGGCTCCACCTGAGGTGAGCCCCGCCGAGGTGGCTAAGAGCCCCCTTTGGGGAGAGCATCGGGCTTTCTGTTTCCGTCGGGTTGAGGATCTGCGCCATATCATGGTGGAAAACGGCGATGAGGCCAAGAAGGTGGCGATCACAGAGTTCGGATGGAGCACCGATAAGCATAGGTGGCACGTTATTACCGAGGAAGAGCAAGTCGACTACTTGGTGAGGGCTTATAGGTGGGCTAGGGAAAACTGGTCGCCTTGGGTGAGGATGATGATAGCCCCTCCTCTGGCTGATCCCGCCTGGACGAAGAACGATGAAGGCTACTTCTGGGCCATCACCTACCCCGATGGCTCGTTGCGCCCCGCCTATGAGGCCCTAAAAACGATGGTGAAGTGAAGGAGATAAAGATGAAAAGAAGCCTGGTGTTACTGCTGATATTATTAGTAGGGTTTGGCTGTTCACGGGCCAGGCCTATTCCGCCCACTCCCACGCCTACTCCAACCTCTGCCCTGCCCACGCCCACTTTGACCCCCACCTTTACGCCTACGCTACCACCACATACCACCTATAGGGTAGAGCATGGGGATAGCCTATGGTCCATCGCCCTGGAGTTTGGGGTAACGGTGGAAGCCCTTATGGAGGCGAACGATCTCTCCGAGGATACTATCTTAGATATAGGGCAGGAGTTGCTCATCCCCCTGGCTCTCGAAGAGGCCACGCCTCAGCCCACCTCCCCTCCCCAGGGCCTCATCTACACCGTGGTGCCCGGCGATACCCTTTGGAGCATCGCCCTAGAGTTTGGGGTAACGGTGGAAGCCCTCATGGAGGCCAATGGCCTCACCGAGGATACGATCCTCGATATCGGACAAGAGTTGATCATTCCGCAGGATTGACGAGGAGGAGATGGTGCGTATACGAGACTACCCACGACCGAGAGGGGATACGGGGATCGGCTTCCACTGGTTCCCTGATTTTAACCATTACGACGACCGTTATCTCGACACCTTCCTGCCCTTGCTGAAAAGCATGGGCGCCAGTTGGCTGGTGATCCTCTCCGATCCCCGCCGATCGATACCGGCTCTTTTCATAAGGAGGCTCTTGGAGCAAGATATAGAGCCTGTTGTGCTGATTTCCTCCCCTTACGTGACCTTCCTCAAGCAGGATGAGTTGCACGACCTTTGCGAAAAGTACGCCTCCTGGGGGGTTCACTATATCTCTCCCTTTAAGGAGCCAAATCTGGCCTCAAGATGGCCTCAGTGGGAGGAGGATCTGCCGGAGCGCTTCATGGATCTCTTGATCCCCTGCCTGGAGACGATCTATGGGGTTGAGGGGATAGTTTCCCTCTTCCCGCCCTTGCGTCCTGGGGGAGATTTTTGGGATACGATTTTTCTGGAAGCCTGTCTTGACATATTGAACCGGGAGAAGAAGAGGCGTCTCTATGGGAAGATGGCGGTAGCCATCGAGAATTACGCCTTCAATAGGCCCTTGGCCTGGGGGAAGGGGGGCAAGGCCCAGTGGCCTTCTGCCCAGCCCTACCAGAGCCTCCCTGGCTGCGAGGACCATCGCGGTTTTTACCTCTTCCAATGGTACGACGAGATCATCCGCCAGAAGGTAGGCCACTCCCTTCCCCTGATAGGAGCGGCTAACGGTCTCATTTTGGGCGATCGATCCTCCCCCGATTTTCCCCCCATCGATGAGGCCACCCACGCTCAGCGCAGCGCCCAGATCTCTCAGATGATGATGCAAGGGGGGCTGCCCAATTACTTCTTTAATAACGCCTTCTGGCTCTTGGCCTCTGAGGATGCCAGCCCCTTCGCCCAAGAACGATGGTTCCGGCCTGATGGGGAGCCAGTGCTTAAAGCCTCCCTAGCCGCTCTACAAGAGTTGCCCAAAGAAAGCCGCCGTTTCCGGATCGATCTCCCGGAGAAGATCAGGGTATTCTGCGTTCGGCACCCTGAGGATGCCCTCCCTCAGGACCGAAAGGAAGCATCCGAAGGAAAGGACGAGGTGGAGGTGATGGACCTGGAGGAATATTTGAAGGGTGTTCTACCCCGAGAGATGGGCAAGGACGCCCCTCTGGAGGCTCTGAAGGCCCAGGCTGTGGCTGCCCGCTGCTACGCTGGCAACGCGGCGAAATACCCTCGCCATAGGGAGAGGGGTGCTGACATCTGCACCACCACCCACTGTCAGGTCTGGTCTCCCACCCACCATGAGAGGACAGACCAAGCGGTGGAGGAGACTAAAGGCATCGTAGCCACCTACGACGATGAGATCATCGGCACCTTCTACTTCGGCCACTGCGATGGGAGGACGAGGAACAGCGAGGATGTATGGGTGGGTGCCCTTCCCTACTGTCGTTCCGTGGCTTGCACCTGCGGATATGATTTCATGTATGGGCATGGGGTGGGGATGTGTCAGAGAGGGGCCATGAAGATGGCCGAAGGAGGGGCTGCCTATGAGGAGATCCTGCGCCACTATTATACAGGGATCGAAACCCTGGCCCAGGGGAGTACCTATGAGTTACCGGTGGTCGATCTCTCCCCCGAGATCCTCCAAATGGAACTCTGGGAATGGCCGAGACCGCCGGAGGATAACGGCTTAGGGATACACTTGGGCCTTGACTTCAGCAAGGAGGCTTTAGCGGAGGAGGTGAGTCGGGTTAAAGATCTGGGCCTCAAGTGGGTGCTCTTGGTCCCCCAGGATGAGATCCAACTGGAGAGGGCCATCCGGCTTTTCTGGCCCCAGGGGATCATGCCGGTGGTGAGGCCGTATGCTCTCATAGATAAAGAGCACGATTTCGTGCGGGATGTGAGGGTTATACAAGGCTGCGGTGTTCCCCCCTATATCCAAATCTACAACGAGCCTTCGGATAATCGGGAATGGTCCGATGAGCGGCCCGATCTCCCTCTCTTCGTCAGCAAGTGGGTGAATGAGGCTCTCGCCGTATACGACGCCGGAGGCTATCCGGGGCTGCAGGTTTTGGATGTAGGTCTATTGCGAGAGGTGATCGCTGAGACGAGGCGGCGGGGGGTGATGCATCTCTGGGGGCGGGCTTGGTTCTGTCCCCACAACTATGGCCTTAACCACCCCCCTAGTTACCCCTACGATCCCGTCAATCAAGAGGGTATCCCAGTCCAACATCCTAAGTGGGAGTTCGTGGCTCCCATCGAGGAGGTGAACCGGTGGCGAGAGGAGGGGAAGAACCCTGGCCAGACCATCCACGACGATTATAACGGAGTCCTAGGTTTTTTGGCTTTCGCCAAGGCCTTCGAGGAGGAGTTGGGTTTTGTCCCCCCTATGATCTGTGGGGAGGGCGGTTGGCAATACCGTTCATCCCAGGACAGACGGTACCCTGTCATCGGCGACTATCTCCATGCTCTCTATCACCAGCAGATGTTCGCCTGGTTCAAGACCGGTCGCCTCTCCAACGGGGAGGCCCTTCCGGATTATCTCTTCGCCGTCTGCCCTTGGATCCTCTCTGGGCTGGACGCCGACGCTTGGTATAGTAAAGCCATGGGTACCAGGGAGGAGACTATCGCCCTGGTGAAGGGGCTACTCCCTTTCTTAAGGAGGCTTCCTGTTCCCCCAGACGATCCGGGGCCACCGCCGGATCCTGAGGATGATGAAGGGTGGACCATGACCGTGCGACGGGAGGTGCGTGCTGGCCTGCGAGGGATCGCTGGCAACTTCCCACGCTCAGGGATTCGCCTCACCATTACCGACCCCTGGGGGAATTCGGTGGCGACCACTAGTGGCTCTAAGGCTGAGCACGGGCCTGGGGGCTTCGAGATGCCGGTATGGGCTAACGGCCTCTATATCTTAGACTTCTTGGATCAACGCTTTCAAGTAATGGTCCAGGGTGATTTCCTCTTGCTCACCTTCACTCAGATCTCTCCCGAGACCCTCTCCCTGGCCCGACTGGCCTCCGATTGGATGAAGGAGAGCGAGGCAGAGGCTCTCTGGAGAAACCTGGAAGGTGACGAAAGTTACGAAGGGCTCTTTCTCCTCGACGAGAAGGGGAGTTGACAACTTAGAAAGGAGGTTCTTATGATCGCGGCTAGAGAGAATCGGTTCTTCGCCATATCAACCATGGCCCTAGTGGGACTTTTGGTCCTAGGGTTGGTGGGCCTCGGTGGCTTCTTCGGGTTAAGGTGGCTGCGAGGAGGCGAGCCCGCTCCCCTCCCCGCTCCCACCAAAACACCGCTGGCTCTATCGACCCCCACACCCACGAAGGGATTAATTCCCACTGCCACTCCCACCTTAGTGGTGGTCGCGGTCGCTACGCCCACCCCAACTACCAGCCAAGCCACACCTACCATTGGCCCATCAGGGGATGAGGTGCTCCCGGCCACCGGCTGGGGAGGCTTTGATTCGTTGCTCCTGGGGGTAGGCTTAGTAGCGCTGATGATAGCCGCCAGGGTGGCGAGGGGTATAACCTCATAAAAATCGCTCCTACTTTGGAGGGACTAGGTGGCGAGCCTGCATCGCCGACGTCAGGGCGTGCCTTGGCTGCGCGGCCTTCTCTGGTGGGCCTTATTCATCGCCTTTCTTCTAACTGGCCTTCTGACCGGTTGCCGACTATACACCTATCTAGGCGATCTCTTGGCGGTGGTGAGGATCTCCCCAGAGGGGATCGCCCTCTCCCCGCCCTCCACCCTCCTCCCCACTGGGAGCCCAGAGGAGGGTCAAGTGGGGCATCCCCAATGGGGTGGAAAAGGAAGGGTCAATATCTTGATCTTGGGCACCGACCGAAGGGACGAGGGGGAGAAAGCAGCGCGCACCGATACTATGATGGTAGCCTCCCTTGACCCTGTGGCTAATAGGGCGGTCGTCCTCTCCATCCCCAGAGATCTCTGGGTCTTCATCCCCGGCTATGGAGAGGGGCGGATCAATACAGCTCATTTCTACGGAGAATTGAACGGCGGCCAGGGCCCTGCCTTAGCCAAAGAGACGGTGGAGGCGAATCTAGGGATCCCCATCGATTATTATGTGCGCCTCGATTTCGAGGGTTTCAAAGAGATAGTGGATACCCTCGGGGGGGTAACCATCGATGTGGAGGCTCCCATCCGCGATGATATGTTCCCCGATGATAATTATGGCTATAGAGCTATTTACATCCCCGCCGGGAGGCAGGAGATGGATGGGGAGATGCTCCTCCAATATGTGCGCACCCGCCATGGGGGAAACGACTTCGAGAGGATGAGGAGGCAGCAACAAACGCTTCGAGCCCTGGCTCAGCGAGCCCTTGATTTGAACCTCTTGCCTCGCCTCCCGGCCTTGATCAACACCGCTCTTGACGCCATCTCCACCGATATCCAGCCCCTGGAGATATTGGCCCTTGCCAACCTGGGAAGCCAGATAGGTCTGGAAGGCCTAGAGATGAAGGCCATCGATGAGTCGTTGACTACCCCCTTCGTGACTCTAGATGGGGCTCAGATCCTCTTGCCCAACAAAGCGGGGATAGAGGCCATGTTGGAAGAACTATTCGCCTCATCTGGATCTCTAGCCAGCGTGGAGAGCAAAGGCGAAGAGGTGAGGATAGTCATAAGGAACGGCACGACGCACGTTGGATTGGCGATGGAGGTGGCAGATCTCCTCTATCGACGGGGCTACGATGTTCAGAAATACGTCGACCTTGAGTTGCCCCAAGAGGAGACGGTAATAGCCAGCCGTGAGGAGAGTATGGAATTGGCTCGGAACCTAGCAGGCCTTCTAGCCATCGACCGAGTGCTCCTTGCCTCCTTCGAGGGCGAGGATGCAGATATCACTATCCTCTTAGGGCGGGGTTTCGTCCTCCCCTGAGGATTTTAGCCTCCAGCGAACTAACCCCTCTAAGTTAGTCGCCGCGAGTGGGTTCAACCGGTGCCCGAAGTGCCGGGTCCAAGCAGCGCGCCTCAAAATATTCTTCGCCCAAGAGGCCTAGTTGGACACACCTCATATCGGGATGCCACTCCATGCGGGCCTGTTGGAAATATTGGACGATGAGACCCCTCTCTAAGAACGGCTCGCTGATGGGATAGCCGAAGACCTCCTCCCTTCCTTGGGCCTCGTAATAGTCGAGGAAGGCGAAGGAGAGAGCGTGGCCTGTTTGCGGGTAGTAGCGGTAAGGGAAGTGATATGTGGCCTTGAAGGGTTGGCTCCGGTGCCCCAAGAGTTCGCCCAGGGGAGTCATTCTTACTTGGCTTCCGGACGCCCTTTTTCCACGGGATCCTGTGAGGACCAGGCGAGCCCTCTGGAAGTATTGCACTAAGAGACCATCTTCTTGAAATTCCTCGGTTATAGGGTAGCCGAAGATCTCTACCCCTCCTTTTTCTTGAAAGTAGTGGAAGAAAGCCCCTTGCAGGTTATGGCCCGTCTCCGGGAAGTACCTGCTTTCTCCCTCTGGGGTGGAGCCCGAGGAGTCGAGAAGATAGAACCCTTCTGCCGTCAGGGCTATGAGGAGTAGAAGAAGCAACCCTCTTTTCACACTCTTAACCCCATCTCTTCTCTATTATAGGCCCTTGACCAGAGGTGTCAAGATTCAGGGGTTGACAGGAAACCATTTTGGTGGTATATTATCAATATCGTAAAATAAGGCATCATCATTTTATTCATATAAATTATCCTTGTGAGGGAGAGGGCTGATCGGAAAGATCAGCGCGATAGGATGCGAAAGGAGCCTCCTCTGCTACAGGCCCGAGAAGAGGAAAGGCTAGAGGCGATCCTAGATAGCATAGCCGATGGGATCGTAGTCACCGATGCCCAGCGCCGGATAGTTAGTCTCCATGGGTCACTCCATGGGTTACCCGGTTCCCTGGGCCATTTCTGTGGAGATATCCTCCGGCCATCCTCCCGGGCTGGGAGAAAGGTTTGTGAGGAAAGGTGCATCTTATCGCGGGCTATGGAGGAGGGCCCTCTTTTTTCCTCCCCAGTAGAATGTATCGAGACTAATGAGAAGGTTACACATGGCGTGGCAGCGCCAGTTCGGGGTAAAGGGGACGGAGTTCAAGGGGCCCTCCTAGCCTTTTGGAACTCCCATCTGCCTTATGCGCGGTCTGGAGAGGATTATTATCTCTGCTTGGTCTCTCACGAAATCCGGGCCTCCCTGACAAATATCATGGCCGCTGCCCAAACGGGGATGCGTGGCCCTGGGGCGAGCGAGCCTGTTCGGCGTGAACTTTTGGGCATCATCTATGAAGAGGCCGTGAGGCTCACCCGTTTCCTAGAGAAGATGGTGCGGGTCTCGGCTTTGGAGGGGGGGAGGCTAAAACCTCGCCGGCGCCAATTGGTGCTCCGTTCCCTCGTGAGCAAAGCGCTGGCTCGGCAAAGCCATCGCAAAGGAGACCACCGCTTCGAATTTTGGTCTCATGAGGATGGCTTGCACATTCTGGCCGATGAAGAGTGGACGATTTTCATCCTCGATAACCTGTTAGACAATGCCATCAAATACTCACCCTCTAGAAGCACCATCAAGATCGAGATCCATCCTCTGGATGGGGGGGTCGCCTCAGTCTCCGTCATTGATTCGGGAAAGGGGATCCCCGCAGAAGATCTCCCTCATATCTTTGACAAGTTCTATCGGGTCAGAGATGGTAGGAGTCGGGAGCCCGACGGGTTCGGTCTCGGCCTATATTTGGCCAAGAAATTGGTGGAGGCCCAAGGGGGAAAGATCTGGGCGGAGAGCAAAAGGGCGCAGGGCTCCAAGTTCACCTTTACTTTGCCCCTTTGGCCTCCCTAGCAAGGAGGGCGTGGAGATGTCGTTCCTTAAGGGAACCAGGGAGGATTTGGTGGTAGAGAGAGGGGCGACAGACCACAAAGCAAAGATCCTAATCCTGGAGGACGATCCGGCCCTAGTGAGGTTACTCAGCCTCAACTTGGAGGGTGAGGGGTACACCGCTCACTCCGCTGGCGATGGTGCGGAAGGATTGAGGTTAGCCTTCGAGGAAAAGCCAGATCTAGTCGTCTTGGATCTCATGATGCCAGTCATAGATGGTTGGGGGGTCTGTCAGAGGTTGCGGGAGGTTTCTGATGTTCCCATCCTCATGCTCACTTGCCGCAGCGATCTCCGAGACAAGGTACGAGGGCTTTCTATGGGAGCTGATGATTACCTACCTAAGCCTTTCGACATGGAGGAGCTTCTCTTGCGTATCGAGGCCCTTCTCCGCCGCAGCAGGTGGCGGCCCTACGTTGCCAGGCCTACTACCTTTGATGACGGGAACCTATTGGTGGATCTGGAAACCAGGGAGGTAAGGCGCGGGAAGGAGCAGGTGGAATTGACACCCACGGAGTTTCGCCTTCTTTCTTGCTTCATTCAAAACCCGGGGCGGGTGTTGAGCAAAGAATATCTCCTCTCGCAGGTATGGGGGCCAGAATATGTTGAAGCCCACCATTATGTGAAGGTCTACGCGAGACATTTGAGGCGAAAGATCGAGGATGCCCCCACTTGTCCCCGATACATATTGACGGAGAGGGGGGTGGGATATCGGTTCGCCCCTCAGGCTGGGCCGGGTGATCACTCTTCTGACCCAGGAGCATGAGATTCGAGAGCGATGGACAGGAAGATCTTAGTCATAGGGAGCGACTTGGCCCTCTTAAAACGGCTAGAGGAGGTTCTCCGAGAGAGGGGATATAGGGTGGGAAAGGCCCGTTCTTTAGACCAGACTCTCTGGCAACTTTTCCATTATTCTCCCCAATTGGCGATCATCCAAGGCGATGCCACCCCTTCGTCCTTAGACCCGCTGGAGGCCTGCCGCCGCATAAGGGAGGTCTCCCGGGTGCCCATCATAACCCTCTCCTCTGACAAAGCGGAGAGACTGAGAAGCCTGGAACTGGGAGCCGATGACTCCCTTCTGAGGCCTCTGGATATGGAGGAACTCCTCGCTCGGGTGACAGCGCTTCTGCGGCGCGCGGATCGAGAGACAGTGGAACCTAGGCTTTCCATCTACTCCGCTCCTGGGATCTGGGTTAACCTCGATACCTATGAGGTAAGCGTAGGCGACAAAGTTGTACGCCTCACGCCAGGTGAGTTCCGCCTGTTGGAATACTTAGTCCGCAACGCCGGGCAAATCCTGACCCACGAGCAACTCCTGGAGGCGATCTCCACTAACCTTTCTAGGCCGAACATGGGGATCCTTCGTCAATATATTTCCCGACTACGGAGAAAGATAGAGGCAGACCCTGCCCTTCCCAATCTCATCATCTCCCACCGCGGGTTGGGATATTCTTTCTCTCCCGAAGGCGACTGGGAGGGTGGATCTTGATGGGACAGTAACTGGGCTCCCCGTTTCCTTGCTCTCTGGGCCGGGTTGGAAGCTCCGCGGCGATAAACGCCGTCCTCTCCTACAACCTGGCCCAGAGTATTTTTCTTTCCCCCTTCTGCCCCGGTTTTTCCCGCTTTGACCTGATTTTGACCATATTTTGACCTCCTTTTGACTTGCCTATGGTATACTAATGATTTGGGCAGTCATATATTCACAAGGAGGCGCAGAAATGCTATCTGATCTAGAGATCGCTCAAGCGGCGAAACTACGACCTATCTTGGAGATCGCCGAGGAACTGGGGCTGGAGGAGGATGACCTGGACCTCTACGGCAAATATAAGGCCAAGGTCCATCTGGATGTCCTGGAGAAGTTCAAAGACCGGCCCAATGGCAAATATATCGATGTCACGGCCATCACTCCTACCCCTCTGGGCGAAGGAAAGACCGTGACCACCATTGGGGTAAGCCAGGGCCTGAACTACATCGGCAAGAAGGTATTTACTGTTATCCGGCAACCTTCTCAGGGTCCCACCTTCGGCATCAAGGGTGGGGCGGCCGGAGGGGGCTACTCCCAGATCGTTCCTATGGAGGATTTCAACCTCCACCTCACCGGCGACATCCACGCCGTGGGTGCGGCCCATAACCTCCTCGCGGCGGCGATAGATGCCCGTATCATGCATGAGGACAGGCTGAGCGATGAGCAACTGGCCAAGATAGGCCAGAAAAGGTTGGATATCGATCCCTACACCATCACCTGGAACCGCGTGGTCGATGTCAACGATCGAGCCTTGCGTAACATAATCGTGGGCCTGGGGACTAGGGAGGATGGCCGTCCTCGCCAATCTGGCTTCGACATCACCGTGGCCTCCGAAGTGATGGCCATCTTAGCCTTGACCACCGACCTCTTCGACCTGCGCAAACGGTTGGGTCGTATCGTCATCGGCACTAGCAAAAAGGGTGAGCCGGTGACAGCCGAGGATCTAGGCGTGGCGGGAGCGATGACCGTCCTTTTGAAGGAGGCCATCATGCCCAACCTCATGCAAACCTTAGAGCACAGTCCGGCTTTCGTCCATGCTGGCCCCTTCGCTAACATCGCTCATGGTAACTCCTCTATCATCGCCGACAGGATCGGGCTGAAACTGGTTTCCGATGGCTATCTGGTCACCGAGTCCGGCTTCGGGGTCGACTGCGGGATGGAGAAGTTCTTCGACATAAAATGTCGCTACTCGGGGCTTATCCCCAACTGTGTGGTGATAGTGGCGTCCATCCGAGCCCTCAAGATGCATGGCGGTGGACCCCGGGTGGTGGCCGGTAGGCCATTAGATCCGGCCTACAGGGAGGAGAACCTGGAACTTTTGGAGAAAGGGCTGGGCAACTTGGAGGCGAATATCAAGATCGCCTTGCAGTTCGGCATCCCGGTGGTCATAGCGGTCAATAAGTTCGCCACCGATACCCAGGCCGAGATAGAGATGGTGAGGGAGGCAGCGGTGGCGGCCGGGGCGGAAGACGCGGTGGCGAGCGAGGTTTGGGCCAAGGGTGGTGAAGGTGGTGCTGCCCTGGCTGAGGCGGTAGTGAAGGCTTGCGAAAAGCCCAGCAACTTCAGGTTCCTCTATCCGTTGGATATCCCCATTAAGGAGAAGATAGAGACCCTCGCCACAAAAGTCTACGGGGCAGATGGGGTGGACTATGCGGCGGCAGCCGAGGCTAAGATCGCCCTCTACACTAAGTTGGGATACGACAAACTGCCCCTCAATATGGCCAAGACCCACCTCTCCCTCTCCCACGACCCTAACTGGAAAGGGGTGCCCAGAGGTTATAGGCTGCCCATCCGCGATATCAGGGCTTCGGTAGGTGCGGGCTTCCTCTATCCCCTTTGCGGCGAGATGCGCACCATGCCCGGATTGCCTTCCCGCCCTGTCTTCATGGATGTGGATATCGATGAGGAGGGGAAGACGGTAGGGCTTTTCTAAAGCCTCTCCCTGGGAGGGGGTGCCCAGAGTACCCCCTCCCTTTTGACCTAATTATACCTTAATTATCCAATTTGACAGGAAGGGCGCTTAGGGGCATAATAATAGTGGCTTTTCTTTTGCCTGCTCTCTATTTCATATTCTTGGAGGTGAAAATTGGCAGAGCAAGTGATATATGAGGTGCCTTCTCTCTACGCCGACCACCATGTGGCAGCGGTGCGAAGGGCGCTCTCTGATTTGGAGGGGGTGGAGGAGATTGCGGCAAGCGCTGCCTTCCAAGAGGTGAGGGTCTCTTATGATTCTAAGAAGGTTTCGCCTTCAGCCATCGAAGCGCGGCTCAAGGGGGCCGGTTATCCCCCCGGCGAGGAGGGGATAAGCCTTCCCCTCCAGAGCGAGAAGGGAGATCCAGCCTGGAAGCGCCTTGGCTTGCGCGAAATCTATACCAACCCTGTCGATTTAGAGATGTCAGGCGAATTCCGGATGTATTAGCATACGAAGTCGATTGCCTTCCTGGGAGGAGAATATTATGAGCGGTAAGAGAAGCATAGACCCCGCGGCTTTAGAGGTATTGAAGAGGGCGGAGGAGATGCACCTTTCCACCGCCTTTAGCCGCGCGGAGGAGATGAAGCCTTGTCCTATAGGTGCCGATGGTCGCTGTTGCAAGATCTGCAATATGGGCCCCTGCCGGTTGGTGAAAGAAGGTCAAACGGGGATCTGCGGGGCCACCCTGGAGACGGTGGCGGCCCGGAACTTGGCTCGGGCCATAGCCGCGGGCGCATCAGCCCACTCGGATCACGGGCGGGATATGGCTTTTGCCCTCATCGCTGTGGCTAAGGGCGAGGCCCCTGGCTATGAGATAAAAGATGTGGGGAAACTTTTGGCCGTGGCTCGGGATATGGGGATCGAGAACGAGGGGCGGGAGGTGGAGGAGATAGGGCTGGAGGTGGGGCAGGTAGCGCTCTCTCAGTTCGGCCAGCAGCGGGGGGAGTTGATCTACCTATCCCGCGCTCCTCAGCCCCGCCAGGAGATCTGGCGCAAGTTGAAACTGGCCCCCCGAGGGATAGATCGGGAGGTGGTGGATATCCTCCATCGGACTCATATGGGGGATGACCAGGATGCGGATCATATCCTGGATCAGGCGCTGCGTTGCTCCTTAGCCGATGGCTGGGGAGGTTCCATGATCGCCACCGATATCTCCGACATCCTCTTCGGCACCCCCAGTCCCTTGGTTACCAAGGTGAACCTGGGCGTGCTCAAAAAGGACGAGGTCAACATCGTGGTCCACGGTCATGAGCCCACCCTATCCATGGCCGTGGTCGATGCTACCCGGGACCCTGAACTGATCGAGTACGCCAAATCGAAGGGAGCGAAGGGGATAAATATAGCGGGCATCTGTTGTACCTCTAACGAGACGCTAATGCGCCAAGGGGTGCCTTCGGCGGGGAACTTCCTCAATCAAGAGTTGGCCATCATCACCGGAGCCGTGGAAGCGATGGTGGTGGATGTGCAATGCATCATGCAAGCCCTCTCTGATCTATCGGATAAATTCCACACCAAGTTGGTTACCACCTCCCCTAAGGTGAAGATCAAGGGGGCTACCCATATCGAATTCGATGAGCATCGAGCCCCTGAGGTAGCGAAGGAGATCGTGCGCCTGGCCATCGACAACTATCCAAATCGCGGGGAGGTGCATATCCCCCAGGTGTTTGCTGATCTAGTTCCCGGCTTCTCCCACGAGTATATCCGATATATGCAAGGAGGTTACTACCGGGCCTCCTTCCGGCCCCTCAACGACGCGGTTATCGCTGGGAGGCTGAGGGGCGCAGCCGGGGTTGTGGGCTGCAACAACCCCCGGATCTGCCAGGATGAGGCTCACCACTATATCGTCACCGAACTCTTGAAGAACGATGTCTTGGTGGTCCAGACCGGTTGTGGAGCCATCGCCAACGCCAAGTACGGGCTATTGCAGGGTGAGGCCGCTCTGGAGTACGCCGGTCCTGGCCTGCGAGAGGTATGTGAAGCCATCGGCATCCCGCCGGTCTTACATATGGGCGCCTGCGTGGATAATACCCGCATCCTCACCGTCCTCACGGAAATGGCTACCGAGGGTGGTTTAGGCAGCGACATCTCCGATATCCCAGGGGTGGGGATCGCGCCCGAGTGGATGAGCGAGAAGGCGTTAGCCATAGGGGCTTACTTTGTGGCTTCAGGAGTATATGTCCTCTTCGGAGTGGGCTCTCCCGTGGAGGGGAGCGAAGAGGTGACGAGGCTGATTAGCCAGGGTTGGGAGGAGAAGGTTGGAGGGAAGTTGGAGTTTGAGCCCGACCCTCAAGAGATCATGGAGAAGTCGCTTTCGCATATAGATAAGAAGAGAAAGGCCTTGGGCCTACAAGAATACGATCCCTGCCGCTTCGGCCGCAGCGGTGACCGCCGCATGGAGGAGTGGCTGGAACGGCGAGAGAAAGGCGAGCCGGTGAGCCTCTACAAAGAGGCTGCATCTTAGTTCTTGGGAGGAAGTTATGTCTAGATTTATAGCCACCAGAGCGATTCGAGGGGCGAACCGTATCGTCCAGGAGGCTGAGGATCTCTTGGAGAAGGCTTTGGCTGAGCGCGGGCCGGATACAAAGGTCGCTTTCCCCAATACAGCCTATTATTTGCCGGTCATTAAGGGTTTCACGGGCATGGAGGTGTCCAAACTGGGAGACCTGCTCGTGGTAGTTGACCGCGCCAGGAAACTCCTCCACCCTGTGCCCAACGAGAGGCTCTGGACCCCTTATTTGGGCGAGGCCCTCGACTGTGGCGCGGCCACTTTACTGGCCGAGGAAGCCATCATGGGGACAAAGTACGCCCTCGGCCAACAACCGGAGAGGCTGGATGGTTATCCCCACCTGATAACCGCTGGTGGCCAGGGATACTGCAATGGTCCCATCGATGATGTGCAGTTACGCGCTTGGGGCATCCAGTTAGTGGATGGGCGTATGCCTGGCTTCGCCGCTATCGTAGGCGCTGCCAAGTCCAACGAGGTGGCGGTGCAGATCGTGCGGGAGTTGCAGCGGCGCAACATCCTGGTCTTCCTCTGCGGCAACGTGAACGGACGCAGCATCATCCATCAGTTGCTGGAGGAGGGGGTGGAGTTAGGCTATAACACCTACATCATCCCCTTCGGCACCGACACCATCAGCGCCATTTACCCCCTGGGCTTCGCCACCCGCTCAGCCCTCACCTTCGGAGGCCTAAAGGGCGGCCAGGCGAGGGAGATGCTTCTATACAACAAGTACCGCGTCTTCGCCTTCGTTTTGGCCCTGGGTGAGGTGGATGATCTGAAGTACGCCACGGCGGCGGGAGCCATAAGTTACGGCTTTCCCGCCATAGCAGACACCGTCATTCCTGAAGTGCTGCCTACCGGCGTGACCCGGTATGAGCATGTTATCTCCATGCCCTTCGACGATATCGAGGGCAAGGATGACCTGGAGCGCGCCGAGAGGTTGGTTCAGAAATGCATCGACGTCCGAGGGGTGAAGGTGAAGATCGCCGAAATCCCCATCCCCGTCCCCTATGGCTCGGCCTTCGAGGGAGAGCGGGTGCGTAAGGATGACATGCGCATCGAATTCGGTGGTAAGTATTCGCGGGCCTTCGAGTATCTGCGTATGAGAGATCCGGCTGAGATCCAGGATGGAAAGATCGAGTTGGTCGGCCCCGACTTCGACGGGGTCGAAGAAGGTGGAGTTATGGATATGGGCATCGTGGTCGAGGTAGGGGGCCGCAAGATGCAGAAAGACTTCGAGCCGGTCCTGGAGCGCCAGATCCACTATTTCCTCAACGCCGCTTCCGGCGTGCAACACATCGGGCAAAGGGATATCGCCTGGATACGGATAAACAAGGCGGCGGCCGAAAAAGGGTTTAGGCTGAAACACTTCGGCGAGATCCTATATGCCCGTTTCAAGGGTGAGCCCTGGAATAGCATCGTGGACAAGGCGCAGGTGACGATTGTGACCGACCAGGAGGAGATGAAGAAGTGGCTGGAGTTGGCTCGTGGGGCTTATGGCGAAAGGAACGTCCGGGTGGCAGGTCTGACCGATGACGCGGTAGAGGAGTTCTATTCCTGTACCCTTTGTCAGTCGTTTGCCCCCACCCATGTATGCATCATCTCGCCCCAGCGGCTGGGGCTTTGTGGGGCCTACAACTGGCTAGACTGCAAAGCCGCCCACCAGATCAACCCCACCGGCCCCAACCAACCGATCTCTAAAGGCGAGTGTCTGGACCCAAAGGTGGGGCGGTGGAGCGGGCCCCAGGAGTTCGTCTATCAACATTCTAACCGAACGGTGGAAAATGTCACCATGTACTCCATCATGACCGATCCCATGACCGCCTGCGGATGCTTCGAATGCATGGCCCTAGTCATCCCTGAGGCCAACGGCGTGATGGTGGTTTCGCGGGAAGATTCGAGCATGACCCCGGCGGGCATGACCTTCTCCACCATGGCTGGCATGTTCGGCGGTGGCTTACAGACACCAGGGGCGATGGGGGTAGGCAAATACTATCTGACCAGTCCCAAGTTCATCTACGCTGACGGGGGGTTCAAGCGAGTGGTCTGGATGTCCTCCTTCCTCAAAGAAACGATGGCTGAGGAGTTCAAGGCCGTAGCCGAGAGGGAAGGCATCCCCGACCTCATCGATAAGATCGCCGACGAGCGGTATGTAACCACTGTAGAGGAGCTGCTCCCTTGGCTCCAGGAGCATGACCATCCAGCCTTGAAGATGCCGCCCCTACTATGAGGAGGTGAAGTCGGGCCATCCGGGAAGGCGTGAGTAACCAATACGCTTAGCATCTGAGGCATCTCTTTACCTCAGATTTGCCTTGAAGGAGGAGGTTGATATGACTCGTTGGGTTAGAGACGCGATGCATCGGGGTGTCATCTCCTGTCGGGTGGATACTCCGTTGGAAGAGATAGCCCAACGCCTCATGGAGTACCAGATCAATGCTCTATTTGTCCTCGACCAAAGCGGCAAGGCGTGTGGTGTGGTCTCCCAGACCGATCTGGTTCGAGCCTATGTGCAAGGTGGTTGGTCGGACCTAGTGGCCGAGGATATCATGACCCCTGATGTGGTCACCGTGGTGCCCGATATCCCAGTCACTGCTGCTGCCCAACTGATGCTGGATAAAAACGTCCATCGTTTGCTTATTGTGCAGGGAGGGCTGGTCCCCGATCGTCCGGTGGGCGTCCTATCTATGAGCGATATCGTTCGCGAGATGGCGCAAGAGGGTGAGTTATAAGCGGGGCATCCCCCGACGTGAGGAAAAATGACATGACCATGAAGGAGCAGAGTATGGCTGTTGACATTCCTAAAGAGAGATGGTCCGGCCGCGTGCGCGAGGTCACCTTGGGTGCCACCAAGGAGGGGGGTGGAAGCCGCACCCGAACCGTAACCGTAGGCGGGGAGGCGACTTTGCCCTTTCTCTATTTCGAGGGGGAACTCCCCCACCGGCCTCGTATCGCCATAGAGATACAAGACAAGAAGCCTGAGGAATGGTCGCCCCTTTTGCTTAAGGCCTGGGAGGGGATGATCGATGATCCCGCCGCTTGGGCCGCGAAGGCCGAGGAGAGAGGCGCCGATCTCATACTCCTAAGACTTAGCCTCAACGATGCCCAAGGGGAAGAGAACACGCCGGAGAAGGCCAGAAGAACAGTGAGGAAGGTACTTTCGGCTACCGGCCTGCCCCTCTTAGTCTTCGGGCCAGGCCAGGTGGATAAGGACAACGAACTCTTGGTGGCCGTGGCTGCGGAGGCAGCGGGAGAGAGGGTGGTCTTGGGGGTCTGCGAGGAGAAGAACTACCGCACCATCGTGGCCGCCGCTCTGGCCCACGGTCACCTGGTCGATTCTCGCACCCCCATGGATGTGAACCTGGCCAAGCAACTGATCATCCTCATCCACGACATGGGCCTGCCCTTGGATCGCATCTTGATGGACCCCTCCACGGGGGCTTTGGGGTATGGGATCGAATACGGCTACTCGGTGATGGAGCGGCTTCGTTTGGCGGCCCTCCAAGGCGACGCCATGACCCAGCAGCCGATCCTAGTGACCCCCGGTGAGGAGGCCTGGCGGGCCAAGGAGGCCAAGGTGGGAGAGGGTGTCCCCGAGGCCTGGGGCGATTGGCAGAAGCGGGCCATCATGTGGGAGGCGATGACCGCTACCGCCCTCATCGAGGCGGGAGCCGATGTGGTGGTGATGCGCCATCCGGAGTCGGTTTGCCTACTAAAAGAGGCGATAGATAAATTGTGGGCGAGGGAGGGGTGAGGGATGGCTCTTACGGGTTTGGACATCTATAAACTTCTGCCCAAGACCAACTGTAAGGAATGCGGATACCCTACTTGCTTGGCCTTCGCCATGAAACTTGCGGCCAAGCAGGCGGAGCTGGCAGCCTGCCCTTATGTGTCCGAGGAGGCGAAAGCCAAACTGGCTGCCGCAGCCGCCCCTCCTATCCGCTTGGTGACTATAGGGAGAGGTGAGAGGAAAGTAGAGGTGGGGAACGAGACGGTGCTCTTTCGCCATGATAAGACCTTCTTCCACCCTCCGGGGCTCATGGTGCGGCTCAAAGATACCGAGCCCATGGGTATGATCGAAAAGAGGGCTCGGGAGGTAGCCGACTACTCTGTGGAGTATGTGGGCCTAGAACTCCGCTTCGACGGCCTGGCGGTGGAGAACGCCTCCGGTGAAGCCTCCGCCTTCGCTTCAGCGGTGGAGAGGGTGAAGGAGACTGGCCTACCTCTCATCCTTATCTCTTCTGACCCCGGCGCCATGGAGGCGGCTTTAGCCAAGTGCGATGGCACAACCCCCCTTATCTACGCCGCCGATGAGGAGAACTGGGAGGCCATGAGCGAGTTAGCCAAGAGACACCGGGCCCCCTTGGCGGTTTGGGCTTCCGGGCTAGAACCGCTGGTAGAGCTGGTGGAGAAAGTAAGAGGTGCGGGCCTAGAAGATCTGGTCTTAGACCCAGGTTGCCGAGGTTTTAACGATTGTGTAGTGACCTTCACCCACATCCGCCGTTTGGCCTTGCAGAAGAACTTTAGGCCTCTCGGCTTCCCCCTTATCGCTTTCCCCGGCGAGAGGACGAACTCTCCAGAGGAGGAGGCTCTCCTGGCCGGCCAGCATATCGCCAAGTATGCCGGTTTCGTGGTGATGGACAATTTCGACCCTGCCCTGGCCTACCCCCTCCTCACTCTACGAAAGAATATCTACACCGACCCTCGTGAGCCTATCCAAGTTACCCCGGGCATCTACGAGTTCGGGAAGCCGGCCCCTGATTCCCCACTCCTGATCACCACCAATTTCTCTATCACCTACTTCAGTGTAGCCAATGAGGTGGAGGGGAGTGGTATACCCTCCTGGCTTCTGGTGGCCGACTCCGAGGGGCTGAGCGTCCTCACCGGCTGGGCGGCCGGCAAGTTCGACGCCGATAAGATTGCCAAGACGGTCAAGACCACGGGCATCGAGGAGAAGGTAACTCATAGGAAACTGACTATCCCCGGCGCTGTGGCCGTCTTATCCGGCGAACTGGAAGATGAACTCCCCGGCTGGGAAATCTCGGTAGGACCTCGGGAGGCGGTGGACATCCCCGCTTACCTCAAGATCTGGAAACCGTAATACAGAGCCATCTTTTGGTACCAGCCACAGTTGGACACCGATAAGGAGGTATGAGCAAGATGGAAATAGTGGGTGAGTGCATCCATATCATCTCCTCCAAAGTGAAAGAGGCCATCGCCAATAGGGACAAAGGTTATATCCAAGAACTGGCCCTCCGCCAAGCGAAAGCGGGGGCCCAGGCCTTGGAACTGAATATAGGCCCTCAGAAGAAGGCTGGCCCCGAGGTGATGGAGTGGATAGTAGATGCCGTCCAGGAGGTAGTCGATCTCCCCCTCTCCTTGGATACCACTAACGTAGCGGCCATGGAGGCCGGCCTGAAGCGGGCTAAAAAGCGGGCTATCGTCAACTCCGCCTCGGCCGCCCCCGAGCGACTGGAGACCATGCCGCCTTTGGCGGCCAAATATAACGCTCGGCTCATCGCCCTGACCATGGGCAAAAATATCCCTCCCTCAGCCGAGGCGCGGATTGAGATCGCTATGGAGACTTTGATGCCCCGCATCTTGGAGGCGGGTCTCTTCCTGGAAGATGTCTACTTCGACCCTCTTATCCTCACCGTCTGCGGCATGCAACCGTACGTGATGCAAGGGGTGGAGACGGTCCGCTTCTTGAAGCAGATCGCCGAGCCACCGCCCAAGACGATAGTGGGGCTCTCTAACGTCTCCAACGGCGTCCCCCACGAAGGACGGAGCCTTATCAACTGCACCTATCTGGTGATGCTCATGGCTGCCGGGCTCGATGCGGCCATCGCTGACCCCTTGGATCCCAGCCTTTGGCAGTTCATACGCATCGTGGAGGAGGGGGATGATTCGACCCCCGTGGGGCGGCTGCTTCTCCGCCTCTACGACGCCGTAGCCTCCATGGGGGAAATGAGCCCCGATGATGTGGATATGAGCGATCCGGAGCAGGTGGCTATCTATAAGACGGTGCAGATCCTAGAGAATAAAGTGATCTACGCCGATTCCTATCTGAGGGTGTAGAGATGCTCACTAAAGAGGAACTTTTGGCTAGAGCGAAGAAGCCGGCCCAGGAGGCCATGCGGTTACATCCTTACTATAAGGGGAAGATCGAGACGGTCTCCAAGTGTGTAATACGCGATTTTAACGATTTCGCCATCTGGTATACCCCTGGTGTGGCGGCGCCCTGCCGGGCTATCGCCGAGGATAAGGAGTTAGTCTACGAGCATACCAATAAGTGGAACACCGTGGCTGTGGTAACCGATGGGACGCGGGTTCTAGGCCTAGGAGATATAGGGCCTGAGGCGGGGTTGCCGGTGATGGAGGGGAAAGCGCTCCTCTTCAAATATCTGGGAGGGGTGGATGCCATCCCTATCTGTCTCGATACGAAGGAGCCTCGCGAGATCATCACCGCCGTCAAATGGCTGCAACCTTCCTTCGGAGGCATAAACCTGGAGGATATCGCCCAGCCCAAATGTTTTTACATCCTCGACACCCTACGGCGGGAGATGGATATCCCTGTATGGCATGACGATCAGCAAGGGACAGCGGCGGTTACCCTGGCCGGGTTGATAAACGCGCTAAGAGTTGTGGACAAGCCCATAGAGGGGGTGAAGATCGCCATGGTGGGCGCTGGGGCCTCCAATATATGTATCGCCCGGGTAATTATCGCCGCCGGGGTAAACCCGGCCAAGATCGTCATGTGCGATAGCAAGGGCACGCTCCACCGAGGTAGGATGGACCTCAAGGAGAGCCACAAAGAGAAGTGGGAGATGTGCCAGAAGACCAATGAAGAGGATATCGTAGGCGGGATCCCCGAGGCGATGAAGGGGGCCGATGTGGTGATCGCCCTCTCCACCCCTGGCCCAGGGATAATAAAGCAAGAATGGATCGCCGAGATGGCACCTGATCCTATCGTCTTCGCCTGCGCTAACCCCATCCCCGAGATTTGGCCCTGGGAGGCGAAGGAGGCGGGGGCTAAGGTGGTGGCTACCGGCCGCTCCGATTTCCCTAACCAGGTGAATAACTCCTTAGGTTTCCCCGGCATCTTCCGTGGCACACTAGATGTGAGGGCTCGGACCATCACCGATGAGATGTGTATCGCCGCGGCATACGAACTAGCCAAGACTGCCGAGGATAGGGGGATCAGCGAGGATTACCTTATCCCCACCATGGACGATTGGGAGGTCTTCCCTCGAGAGGCGGTGGCTGTGGCTATGAAGGCCCAGGAGCAAGGGGTGGCCCGGCTGAGAGTGAGCGAAGAGGATCTTTTTGAGCGAGCCTCGACCCTCATAAAGCGGGCCCGGGAGGAGACCAAATTTTTGATGAAAGAGGGGTTCATCCCGCCGGCTCCAGAGGGATGACAACCGGTCTGTTGGGGGTGGCTGGGTGGCAGATAGAGTAGGCGCGGTCATGGTGGTAGGTGGTGGTATCGGTGGGATACAGGCCGCCTTGGATTTGGCTGCCGCTCGCTTCAAGGTCTATCTCGTCGAGGCCAAGCCGGCCATCGGCGGCCACATGGCCCAACTGGATAAGACCTTCCCCACCAATGACTGCTCCATGTGTATCCTTTCTCCAAAACTGGTGGAATGTGGCCGCCATCGAGATATCGAGATCCTCACTAATGCTGAACTGGTGGGGTTGGAGGGCCAGGCCGGTAACTTCAAGGCCAACGTAGTCATCCATCCCCGCTACGTGGATGTGGAGAAGTGCACCGGCTGCGGGGAGTGCGCTCGCGCATGCGTGCGACGGACGGTGATCCCTTCGGAGTTCGAAGAGGGGTTAGGGAAGCGGGGAGCCATCTATATCCCCTACCCCCAAGCGGTACCCCTAAAGGCGGCCGTTGATCCAGAGACCTGCCTCTATCTTAAGCGAGGCAAATGCACCTTAGCCTGCGTGGAGGCTTGTCAGCCCAAGGCCATCGATTTTGACCAGAAACCTCGGGAACTTTTACTCGACGTGGGGGCCGTGGTTCTGGTGCCAGGCTATGAGCCTTACGATGCCCGAAAGTCAGCCGAGTTCGGCTTCGGTCGCTACGGAAATGTGGTAACTAGCCTCCAATTCGAGAGGATGCTTTCTGCCTCTGGGCCCACGGGCGGCCATATTAAGCGCCCCTCCGACGGGAGGAGGCCCAATAAGATAGCCTTCTTGCAATGCATCGGCTCCCGAGACCAGAACCACGACTACTGTTCTAGCGTCTGTTGTATGTACGCTACCAAAGAGGCGATCATGGCCAAGGAGCACGAGCCAGAGATCGAGATACAGATCTTCATGATGGATATGCGGGCCTTCAGCAAGGGGTATGAGGAGTACTACCACCGGGCCAAGGAGAGGTACGGGGTGAAGTATACCCGCTGTCGTATCTCCTCTCTTAAGGAGGAGCCGAATACAAAGGATCTCATCGTCAGATACGAAGCCGAAGATGGGACCCTCTTGGAGGAGAGGTGCGATCTGGTTGTCCTTTCCGTGGGGATGGAGATCCCAGAGAAGAGTAAAGAGTTGGGGGAGAGGTTAGGTCTAGCCCTTGATGAATATGGCTTCTGCCTGACCCCCACCTTCGACCCTCTGGTTACCAGTCGTCTGGGCGTTTACGCCTGTGGTCCCTTTGTGGAGCCCAAGGATATTCCCGAAACGGTAACGGAGGCCAGCGCAGCCGCGGCCAAGGCCGGGGAACTCCTCTCCACCGCTCGAAGTACCCTCACCAAGGAGCCCATATACCCCCGGGAGAGGGAGGTCGAAGGGGAGGAGCCTCGCCTCGGGGTCTTCATCTGTCATTGTGGCTCCAATATAGCGGGCTTCCTCGATGTCTCTGGGGTCACGGTCTACGCTAAGAGCCTCCCCTATGTAGTCCATGCGGAGGATAACCTCTACGCCTGCTCGCAGGATGCAGCGGAGGTCATCAAAGAGAGGATAAAGGAGCACCGCTTAAACCGGGTAGTCGTGGCCGCTTGTACCCCCCGCACCCATGAGCCTATCTTCCAGGAGACTATCCGCCAAGGGGGGCTTAACCCCTACCTCTTCCAGATGGCCAATATCCGCAACCAGTGCTCCTGGGTACACTCCCATGACTGGGAGGGAGCCACGGAGAAGGCGAAGGAGTTGGTGCGCATGTCGGTGGCTCGGGCTGCGGCTCTGGAACCTCTCCATTGGACGGAGTTACCCTTGGAGCGGTCGGCTCTGGTGATCGGGGGTGGAGTGGCTGGGCTAAACGCTGCTCTCTCCCTGGCAGAGCAGGGTTTCCCGGTCGATCTCGTGGAGTCGAACGAGAGGCTGGGAGGAAACCTCCGCCGCGTCCACTATGACATCTATGGCTCTGACCCCCAGGCTTACCTGCAAGATCTCGTCTCCCGCGTGGAGAACCATGACCTTATAACCATTCACAAGGAGACGAGGTTGGTGGAGACCACGGGGTTCATCGGCAATTTTTCCTCCCGGCTGGAGAGGGAGGGGAAAATAGACCTTATTCATCATGGGGCGATCATCGTGGCTACCGGGGGTCGCGATTATCAGGGAAGCGACTACCTCTACGGCCAAGAGGAAAGGGTCTTAACTCAAGGAGAACTAGAGGAGTTGATAGTACAGGAGCCGGGGAAGGTGGCTCAGGCCAAGGAAGTAGTGATGATCCAGTGTGTCCCCCCCTTGGCGCAAATAGGGTACTGCAGCCGTATCTGCTGCGCCGTGGCTGTAGAGAACGCCCTGCAGATAAAGGATCTGAACCCTTCGGCCAAGGTTTATATCCTCTATAGGGATCTGCGCACCTACGGCTTTCTAGAGCGAGAGTACGAGAAGGCTAGGCGCAAAGGGATAATCTTCCTGAGGTGTGATGGAAGGGAGCCCCAGTTACAAAATGAGGGCGGCGATCTTAAAGTCATCTGTTATGAAGGGGCTTTGCGAGAGGAGATCGTCCTCCATCCCGATCTCGTGATCCTCAGCACAGCAACCCTCCCTTCCCAGGGGGTCAAAGAGTTGGCCTCAACCCTGAAGGTACCCTTGGACCTCGATGGCTTCTTCCTAGAAGCCCATGTCAAGTTGCGACCCTTGGATTTCGCCACCGACGGCATCTTTCTGGCCGGCGCAGCCCATTACCCCAAACTGGTAAGCGAGGCTATCGTCCAGGCCCAGGGAGCGGCGGGCCGAGCAGCCACCATACTCTCCCAGGAGAGCCTCCGGGTGGGGGGGATGGTGGCGGTGGTGGAGAGCGCTAGATGCACCGCTTGCCTCACTTGCGTACGCGTCTGTCCCTTCGGTGTGCCGCAACTGAACCGGGAAGCGATGGGTGCGGGAGCGATAAGGGGTACGGTGAAGATCGAGGCTGCTCGTTGCCGGGGGTGCGGGATATGTGTGGCCGAGTGCCCAGCCAAGGCGATAGAGCTGATGCATTGCAGCGACGCTCAAGTGAGGGCTGAGGAGGTGGCGCTCTTCCGGGAGGTGGTATAACCGCATAATGGATGCAGGGAAGGGCTTTGAACCTAAGATCGTGGCTTTCTGTTGCCACTATTGTGCCTACGCGGCGGCGGATTTGGCCGGCTCTTTGCGCCTGCAATACCCCACCAATATCAGAATAGTGAAGATCCCTTGCAGCGGCCGTTTGGATGCGCAATACGTTCTAGACGCCTTCGAGGAAGGAGCTGACGGGGTGATGGTAGCCGGTTGCCTAGAGGGAGATTGCCATTTTCAGACCGGGAACCTGCACGCTAAGCGTCGAGTCTGTTGGCTTCAGGGCCTCCTAAAGGAGATAGGTCTCGATGGGGAACGACTCCAGATGTATAACATCTCCTCGGCCATGGGGGGGGAGTTCGCAGAGGCCACCGCCGGGATGACGGAGAGGATAAAGGAATTGGGCCCCAGCCCCCTGCGGAAGGAGGAAGGATGATCGTCGGAGAGCAGAAGCCCTTAGACGAGATCAGAGGTATGATCGCTGGCCATAAAAAGCTCCTCATTGTAGGTTGTGGAACCTGTGTGACGGTCTGTTTTGCCGGAGGGGAGAAGGAGGTGGGGATTCTCGCCTCAGCCCTGAGGATAAAAAGCAAACTGGATAAGGAAGAGATCATCATCGATGAAGTCACGGTGCAGCGCCAGTGCGAGTGGGAATATCTCGATGGTATGGGGGAGGAGATAGAGGCTCACGACCTGGTGCTCTCTTTGGGTTGTGGAATCGGGGTCCAGGCTATCGCCGAGCGCTTCCCCAACGCTCGTGTAGTTCCTGGGCTTAATACCTCGTTTTTGGGCCTGCCGGAAAAGCAGGGGGTTTGGGCCGAGCGGTGCGCCGCTTGCGGAAATTGCCTCCTGGATAAGACAGCCGGGATCTGTCCCATCGCTCGCTGTGCCAAGAGCCTGCTCAATGGCCCCTGTGGCGGCTCCCATGGAGGTCGATGTGAGATCGATCCCCAGGTGGAGTGCGCTTGGCAACTGATCTACGATCGGTTGCAGGCCAGAGGGGAGTTGGAACTCTTGGAAGAGATAATCCCTCCCAGAGATTGGTCTACAAGCCGCGACGGTGGCCCAAGAAGGATAGTCAGAGAGGATCTACAGTTCGAAGAATAGAGATGTTGATCTTGCCCTCTAAAAGGGGGAAAGATATGGCCGATTTAGAGAGCGTAGAATATCCCGTCATCTGGTTGCAGGCTGCGGGCTGCACAGGCTGTTCGGTCTCCGTTTTGAACGCTGTCAGCCCCACCATTAAGAACGTATTGGTAGATGAGATCCTGCCGGGCAAACATCTCGCTATGCGGTTCCATCCCACGGTGATGGCGGGATCGGGCGAGGCGGTCATCGGTGAGTTGGAACGGGTTGGACAAGGGGATAGAGGTGACTACATCCTAGTTGTGGAGGGCGCTATACCCCTAGCCCAAGAGGGCAGTTACTGCCTTCTAGGGGAGAAGGAGGGCCAAGGGGTGCCCATCTTCCGTTGGGTGGAGTCGTTAGGCAGGGATGCCCTATTGGTCATCGCCTTGGGCACCTGCGCCTCCTTCGGGGGCATCCCGGCAGCCGCTGGAAACCCCACTAACTCTGTGGGGGTTGGAGATTTCTTCGCTTCTCGCCAGATCACTACCCCTCTCATCAACCTCCCTGGCTGTCCAACCCACCCCGACTGGTTCATAGGGACGTTAGCCAGCGTTCTACTTTTCGGCTTACCTAAGCCGGAGGAGTTAGATGTCCTCGGTCGCCCCAAAGCCTTCTATGGGGGCTTGATCCATGAGAACTGCCCTCGCCGGGCCTACTTCGATGAGGGCAAGTTCGCCAAGCGCCTGAGCGATGAGGGATGTTTGTATGAATTGGGCTGCAAGGGACCGGTAACCCACGCCGATTGCGCCACCCGCCTCTGGAACCAAGGGATGAACTGGTGTGTGGGTTGCGGCGGCCTATGTATCGGTTGCGTGGAGCCCACTTTTCCCGATCTCCTCTCACCCCTCTATGAGAGGATCGCGGATGAAGATATGGCTGGTATCGGGGAACGGCAGGTTGTGAAGGGATGAAAAGCGGTGGTCGCCATTCGAACCCTGAAAAGGTTTCAGATCTTTGAAGGGCTAACTGACAATCAGTTGGAGAGGATAGCGGAACTCTGCCGAGAGGAGGTGTATCCTGCTGGTGCCTTAATCTTTGAGGAAGGCGACCGGGCGGAGAACCTCTACCTCCTTTGGCAGGGGACAGTGGCTTTGGAGATGAAGATCCAGGCTTGGCCTCAGGAACCAACTAAGAGGACGGTCATAGATGTGATAACCAGAGGGGAGCCTTTCGGCTGGTCGGCCCTAGCCGAGCCCCATATCCTCACCCTTTCAGGGAAGACCTTGGAGCACTCTAGGGTGATCGTGATCAAGGGGGCTGACCTCTACCGGCTTTTCGAGAGCGACTATCGTATGGGTTATCTGGTGATGGAGAGGCTCACTAATGTCGTCGGCGGACGGCTAAGGGACACCAGGGAGAAGTTGACCCAGATGCTGAAGGAAACGGAGGTGGCACGAGCCTACGCCCCTGAAGAGTCTACCCTAGTGCGGGGAGTGCAAGATTTCATCCGCTTCAGATGGATAGCGGTCGTGGGGGTAATAGTTATCGCTCTTCTGGCCCAGGCGGTCTTCAGGATCGATTTCTCCTCCTTGCCCATATTCGCGGTGGCTGGAGGGGTCGCCTTTTACAACCTCCTCTTCTGGCTCTACGCCAGGGGCCTAGTGGGTGAGGAGGCCGCCTCTTTAGCCGCCAAGGCCAGAAGGTTGGCCTACGCCCAATCGATCACTGACCTAGTAGCCATCACTATCCTCATCCATTATACGGGGGGGATAGAGAACCCTTTTATCTTCTACTACGTCTTTCACGTCATCATCGCCAGCGTGCTCCTTTCCCCAGAGGTCGCCTATTCATTGGCTACCTTCGGCCTTTTTCTTCTCTCCTCCTTGGTGGGACTGGAATACTTTGGCTTCCTCCCCCACGTCCATCTAGAAGGGTTCGTCTCTCCCTATCTCTATCAACAGAGCTCCTTCGTCTTAGCCGTCCTTTTGGCCTTCACCACTACGCTCTATGTGAGTTGCTATATGACCGTCACCATCAGCAGGGAGTTGAGGAGGAGACAGGGGGAGATAGTGGCCCTCAAGGATCGCCTCTTGGCGGAGGCGCGAGAGCTGGAAGAGGCGAATAGAGAACTGGTCAGGTTGGATAGGCTGAAGACCTACTTTTTGGCCATCGCCTCCCACGATTTGAAGACCCCTCTCGCCGCAGTGGAGAGTTACCTGCAGGTGATCTTAGGCGGCTTTGTGGGGGAGATCACGAAGCAGCAAAGGCATATGATGGAGAGGAGCAGCCTGAGGATTAAGGAACTGATCAGTATGATCAACCGCTTCCTGGACTTGGCTCATATCGAGAGGGGTGAGATCGTTCAGAAGATGGAGATGACCTCCCTGGATGAGGTCGTAGATCGATGTATGGAGGAGATGCAGGTTCTAGCCTCGGAGAAGGGTCAAACTCTAACCGTGGACAAGACCCCCTCTCTGCCGGTGATCTACGCCTCCCCTAGTCACTTGCACCAGGTTTTGACCAACCTTTTGAGCAACGCCATCAAATTTACCCCTGAGGGGGGTTCGATAACCTTAGGGGTGGAAGAGGTGGATGACAATATCCAGGTTACGGTAACCGATACCGGGGTAGGCATCGACCCCGAGGATATGCCCCGCATATTCGAGGATTTTTACCGCGGCAGGAGCGTAGGGGGAGTGGGGACGGGCTTGGGGTTATCTATAGCCAAGAGGATCGTGGAAGCCCATCGAGGGAAGATTTGGGCCCAGTCGCCCTACGCCGAGGGTCAACCGGGGAGCAGGTTCACCTTCATCATCCCCAAGGAGTCGAGAGGGTGATCTTCTTCCGGTATTAGGGGGTGGTAATATGAAAAGCGGTAGCAATCTGGAACGGGTCCTTGAGGAGGGTCACTTCGCCGTGACCGCGGAACTAGGGCCTCCTAAAGGTACTAGCGCGGAGTTCGTTCGCCGAAAGGCTGAACTCTTGAAGCCCTGTTGCGATGCCGTGAACGTAACTGATAACCAGACCGCGGTAGTCCGCATGTCCAGCGTGGCGGCTTGTGCCTTGCTTAAGCGAGAGGGGCTGGACCCGGTGATGCAGATGACCTGCCGGGATAGGAATAGGATCGCCATTCAGAGCGATATCTTGGGGGCGGTGGCCTTGGGCATAAGGAACCTCCTTTGTCTCTCTGGCGACCATCAGAAGCTCGGCAACCATCCGGGCTCAAAGAACGTCCACGACTTGGATTCCATTCAGTTGATCGAAGTGGTAAGAAAGATGCGAGACATGGCCGAACTCATGAGCGGAGACAAGATATCGGGAGGCGTGCCCCTCTTCATCGGCGCCGCTGCCAACCCCTACGCCGACCCCTTCGAGTTCAGAGTGCTCCGTTTAGCCAAGAAGGTTAAAGCAGGGGCGGATTTCATTCAAACCCAAGCGGTCTTCGATGTAAAGCGGTTCGCCAAATGGATGGAGATGGTGAGGGATAGGGGACTGGACCAGAAGGTCCACATCCTGGCGGGGCTCATACCTATCAAGTCGGTCGGTATGGCTCGCTATATGCGGGATTACGTCTCTGGCCTAATGGTTCCCGATGAGTTGGTCGATAGGATGGAGGACGCCAAGGATGCAAAGGAGGAAGGGGTGGAGATCACCCTAGAGATCATCGAAGGGATAAGGGATCTCCCTGGCATTCACGGGATCCATATCATGGCTGTAGCCTGGGAGGAGGTCGTTCCCCTCCTCGCCGAGAGGGCGGGGCTTCTGCCCAGGCCGATAATCTAGCGTCCTAGCTAGATGGGAGGGGATGATGGAACGACAACCCAAGATATTGGTAGTCGATGACGATCCGGATATCAGGGAGGCGATAACCACTGTCCTTTCCACTCAACCCTATGAGGTGGTGGAAGCCAAGGATGGGGTGGAGTGCCTGGAGAGGATCAGGGAGGGGGTGCCAGACCTTTTGATCTTAGACCTCCTCATGCCTCGGAAAGACGGCTTCGCTGTAGTCCGAGAACTGAGGGAGAACCCCAAGTATGCCAAGTTGCCCATCTTGATCCTGACCGCTGTGCGGGAGGATGCCAGCCGCCGACGGTACGAACTGGAGACCGGTTTGGCTCTTGATGTCCAAGATTACGTGGAGAAGCCGATCCCTCCAGCCGACCTTTTACACCGGGTGAGAAAGCTCCTCGGGAAGGCGACCTGGTTTCCTGAGGGCGGAGGAGGAAGGTGACCAAGATACTGCTTGTCGACGACGACCCGGATTTCGTAGAGGCCACAAAGATCGTTTTGGAAAGCGCCCCCTATCAGGTAGAGGTGGCCTACAACGGCAGGGAGGCCCTGGCCAAGGTACACGAGGAGAAGCCGGACCTGATCATACTAGACATCATCATGCCGGAACAGGATGGCTTCAAGGTCTGTAAGGCGCTCAAAGAGGACCCTGAACTTTCGAAGATCCCCATCATCATGTTGACCAGCCTTTCGCAGCGGATGGGGGAGACAGTCTATTCGGTGAGCGATGGCCTCATGTTGGAGGCCGAGGACTATGTGGACAAGCCGGTGACCCCCGCTGAACTTTTGGCTCGGGTGGCCAAATTCCTGGAGAGGGGACGATCATAGCGCTCTTTTTTCCTGATACCTTCGGAGGTTATCGATGTTAATCTCTGAGCAAAAGCCTTGGGAGGAGATCCTCCATTCCTTAGAGGGGGAAAAGAGGGTTTTCCTTCTGGGCTGCCGCGGATGTGCTGAGGCCTGCCAGACCGGCGGCGAGAGAGAGGTTCTAGCCATGAAAGGGAGGCTAGAAGGGGCGGGAAAAGAGATCGTCGGTTGGTCGGTTTTGGATTTCCTCTGTCAGAAGGGTCTGGTTAAGACGGGGCTCTACCCTTTTGAGGAAGGGATCCTCTCCGCTGATTCGATCTTGACCATGTGTTGTGGTATCGGGGTTCAGGTTGCCTCATCGGTGGTGGGGAAGGTAACCCATCCGGCCTGCAATACTATCTCCCTCGGCGGTTCACGAGGCGAGTGGTGGGGCAACGAAAGGTGTCTAGAGTGTGGCGACTGTCTCCTAGACCTGACGGGAGGGATCTGCCCTCTCACCGCCTGCACTAAGAGCCTGATCAACGGCCCTTGCGGTGGCGGGAGGGATGGGAGGTGCGAGTTCGAGCCCGAGGTGCGGGAGTGCGGATGGCAACTCATATACGAACGGTTGAAGAAACTTGACCGGCTTCATAAGCTGCGGGAGATATCCCTCCCCAAGAACTTCGCCCGCATGCAGCCGCCCAAGGGCCTACGGGCTACCGCTTTCTGGAGCCTGGGGCAGCGGGGCGAAAAATAGGAACGAACCGGAGATGAAACTCTCGGAACTCTTTAACGAGGGCAAGTTCGTCATCACCGCCGAGGCTGGCCCCCCGAAGGGTGTCGATGTGGAGCGGATGCTCGCGGATGTGGAACTCTTGCGCCACAGGGTGGACGCCTTCAACGTCACCGATCAGCAGAGTTCGGTGATGAGGCTCGGTTCGTTGGCCACAAGTCATCTCATCAAGAAGAGGGGCGCCGAGCCCATCTACCAGGTCACCTGTCGAGATCGCAATCGGATCGCCCTCCAGTCGGATCTTTTGAGCGCCTATGTCTTGGGCATCGAAAACGTCCTCTGTCTCACCGGCGATTACGTATCTTTGGGCGATCACCCCGAAGCCAAGCCGGTCTTCGATCTCGACTCCGTCTCTCTCCTTCTGACCGCATCCCGGTTGCAGGAGGGGTACGATTTGGCGGGCAAGGAGCTTGCGGGCCGCCCCACCTTCTGTCTGGGGGCGGTGGTCAACCCTGGGGCGAACCCCTTGGAGCCCCAGATCATCAAGATGGAGAAGAAGATCGAGGTGGGCACCCAGTTCTTCCAGACCCAGGCGGTATACGAGCCGGAGAAGTTTGCGGCCTTCATGAAGCAAGTGGAGGGGTTCAGGGTGCCAGTGATAGTGGGGATCATCCTCCTTAAGTCCGCCGGTATGGCTCGCTTCATGAATCGGAACGTCGCCGGTATCCACGTGCCAGATCACCTCATCACCGAGATGGAGGAGGCGAAAGATAGGGCTAAGACGAGCGTGGAGATAGCGGGCCGGCTGATTAGGGAGATGAAGGGCCTCTGTCAAGGGGTGCATATTATGGCTTTGGGTTGGGAGAAGTATGTGCCCGCTGTCCTGGATGCGGCAGGGCTATAGGGATGAGGGTTCTTATCTTCTCTGATCTACACGCCAATTGGGAGGCCCTTTTGGCCATGCAGGCCGCGGAGCGAAAGCCGGACGCCATCCTCTTCCTGGGGGATGCAGTCGATTTTGGACCGGACCCCAAGGCTTGTCTCTCTTGGCTCTCTCGGCATGCCATCCACGCTGTGCGGGGGAACCACGATAACGCCCTGGCCACAGGGATGGATTGTCTCTGCGAGGAGGAGTATCGCGACCTGGCTCTCGCTACTCGCAAGTATACCGCTCGCGCCTTGAGTCCCGAGGAGATATCCTATTTAGGGGAGTGGCCTTTGGAGGCCTATATTAACTTAGAAGGGGCGCGCTTCTACCTCACCCACGCCGCTCCTTCTAATCACCTCTTCAAATACCTTAACGTGGCCACAGCCAGGGAAGAGGAGTTGCGGGAGGAGATAGCTGGCATCGAAGCAGATGTTATATTCTTGGGCCATACTCATATCCCAGCCCTGAGAAAAATGGGCGATACCTATCTGGTTAACCCTGGCAGCCTAGGGCAGCCCCGCCATGGGACGCCTAGTGCCACCTATGCCCTCTGGGAGGACGAGAAGTTGGCCATCAGACATGTGGACTACAACTGGGCTGAGACCCAAAGGAAATTGGCGCTTCTTCCCATGGAGCCGGAGGAGATAAAGCGGCTGCAAGATATCTTGGAGCGAGGGGGCAGTTGAAGATAGCGATCACCGGCAAAGGGGGAGTGGGCAAGACCACTCTGGCTAGCCGCTTGGCTCATATCTCCGCCCGGGGTTGAGGAGAGGTTCCTAACCATCGATGCCGATCCCGAACCATTGCCGCCTTCGACGCTGCGCCAGAAGTAGTGGAAAAGCCCATCTGGCAGAGGTTAAGGAAAGGGGATCCCGCCTCCAATGAGGTGGAGGGGACGAAGATAGAGATATGGCGATAACCGAACATTTCACCTTGGCTCAACTGATAGAAGAGGAGACGAGCAACAATATCTACTTATGCTACCAGTGCAAGAAGTGCACGAGCGGCTGTCCCTTATCTACGCATTTCGACTTGGAGCCCCATCGGATAATGCGGGCTCTCCAGTTGGGCCGAGAGGAGTTAGCCCTTTCCTCGGCCACTATCTGGCTCTGCGCCTCTTGCCAAGCCTGTACCACCCGTTGCCCTGAGGGGCTGGACGTGGCTCGCATCATGGACCAGTTGAAGATAGTAGCCTTGGAGAGGGGGGTAAAGGCCCAGGTTCCGGAGGTAGCCCTTTTCCATAGAGCCTTCCTGCGTGGGGTGAAGTACCTGGGGCGCTCCTACGAACTGGGCCTGCTGGGGGAACTTAACCTCCGCACCGGCCAGCCTTTCAAAGATCTCTCCCTGGGCCTTGAACTCCTGCGGAAGGGCAAAGTAGGAGTTGTGCCTCCTTTCGTCCGTCAGCCTCGCCGGGTGGTTCCTAGAGCGAAACCCGACCAGGCAGCCTATTACCCTGGCTGTTCCTTACACTCCGTCTCCTCGGAGTTCGATATCTCGACACGAGCGGTCTTCACTAAGTTGGGGACAGAGTTGGTGGAACCCAGGGGATGGACGTGTTGTGGAAGTACCCCGGCTCACACCACCGATCATCTATTGGCTATGCGCCTTTCCTTGAACAACCTGGCTCTCATAGAGAGGGAAGGGTTCTCCCAGGTAGTCGCTCCTTGTGCTTCCTGCTTCTCCCGTTTCAAGTCTGCCCTGTGGGATATGAGGCAGGAGCCAGAGGTCAAGGAGCGGTTAGATCAGGAGAGGGGTTACAACTTTCGAGGCTCAGTGGAGGTCAAACATATCCTTCAACTCCTTGGGGAACGACAGGATGAGATATCACGGAGGGTGAAAGTGCCCCTCGAGGGGCTGAAAGTGGTGAGTTACTACGGCTGTCTCTTGACCCGTCCCCCCCAGGTAACCGAGGCCCAGGAGCCGGAGTACCCTATGGTTATGGACCATCTGGTGAAGACTTTGGGCGCTACTAGTCTCGATTGGTCATATAAGACGGACTGTTGCGGCGCTACCCTCTCCCTCTCTAAAGTAGAGTTGGCTCTCGAACTCTCAGCCAAGATCCTACGGGATGCGAAGGCTGTAGGGGCCGATTTGGTGGCCGTGGCCTGTCCCCTCTGCCATACTAATCTAGATTTTCGCCAAGGGCAGATGGGCTTGGAGTTCCAGATGCCTATCCTCTACATCACTCAACTCGTGGGAGTGAGTATGGGGGTGAAAAGGCTGGGCCTAGAGAAGCATCTGGTAGACCCCCGAAAGGTATTGCGAGATAGAGGGTTCTTAGGCTAGAAACTTTGTAAAGATGAAGGAGGAGTAATAGATGAGCGCTAAAATCATCGACGGCCAGGCTATAGCCAATGAGATGCGTCGGGAGATCGCCGCGGAGGTGGAGAAACTGAAGGCGGAGCATGGGCTCACGCCCGGGCTAGCCGCTGTCCTGGTAGGCGAGAGCCCGGCCAGTCAGTCGTATGTCCGCATGAAGAGACGCGCCTGCGAGCAAGCCGGCATCCTCTCCTTCGGACACTACCTGCCTGAGCAGGCTACACAGGAGGAGGTAGAGGGGTTAATCCGCGAACTGAGCGCCGATCCTGCCGTTCATGGTATCTTGGTCCAACTGCCCCTACCTAGGCATCTGAACGAGGAGGCTATATTGGGCTCCGTGGCCTTGGAGAAGGATGTGGACGGCTTTCATCCCATCAATATCGGCCGTTTAGCGATGAAGGGACGGGAGCCCCTCTTTGTCCCTTGCACCCCTTATGGCTGCATGGTGCTTTTGGAGAAGGCCGGTGCTAAGATCGAGGGGGCAGAGGCGGTGGTCTTGGGCCGTAGCAATATCGTGGGCTTGCCCGTGGCTATGCTCCTCTTGCACGCCAACGCCACGGTGACTATCTGCCACTCGCGGAGCAAGGACCTACCCGCTATCTGCCGCAAGGCGGATATCCTTATCGCGGCCGTCGGTCGGCCGGAGATGGTCAAGGCTGACTGGGTGAAACCCGGCGCCTATGTCATCGATGTCGGTTCCAATAAGGTGGAAGACCCCACAGCAGAGAAGGGGTATCGTTGGGTGGGTGATGTGGCCTTCGACGAGGTAAAAGAGGTTGCCGGGGCCATCACCCCCTCACCCGGTGGCGTGGGCCCCATGACCATCACTATGCTTCTCAAGAACACAGTGACAGCCGCCAAGCGGACGGTGGCTGGTTAGAAGGGCAAGGTTCAAGGAAGGCAGCTCGCCAAGGATGGCGGGCTGTGTCTTGATCTGTAGGCTCTTTCGAGAGGAACTGCAAGCGGAGTCTCTCGTGTTGGCTGACCTGGAACTGACCATCCGCGAAGGCGGTCAAGGCCAGGCAGGGGGTCGCCAGCCTAGTCGGGTGGTCTACACAGTAAAGATGTGATGGGTTGCGATCTAAGAAAGAAACCGCGAGGGGGCAAAAAGGGGTTACAATAGCGATGAAGCGGGTCTGGTTTTCGCCTCCCAGGAAGCCAACCTTCTCAGGGCCGCCAGTTTCTCCCTGTCTCCAACCTTGGCTCGGCGGGCCGCTGTCTCTAGGATCTCGATGGAGCGGTCGTAGTTGGTTCGATCCACGGGGTAGGGGTGGCCATCTTTTCCGCCGTGGGCGAAGGCGAAGCGGACGGGGTCCTTGAAACTGGGCTGGGCCCCATAGAGGAGTTCGGAGATGAGGCTTAAGGCCCTTATGGTCTTGGGCCCCACCCCCTCCATCCCCAGGAGTTCCTCGAACTTCTGGGGCTGTCTTTCATATGTGGATAGAAATATCTTCTGCAACCTATCAGGATGGATCTCCTCTAGGGAAACCCAGTGGCGAGAGGGTAGGTGGAGGCTTTGCAGCCTTTTGATCTCCTTCACCAGCCACTCCGGCTTCTCGTGGCTGATAAGGGTTGTAACTTGCCTCGCCTCTTCACTCTCCTGGGCCACCATATTGAGAGGCTTTCCTCGGCGGTCACAGCAGATGGCCGCATGGGGTTCGCAGACGAAATCTTCGACCCTTTCGCCCAGCCAATGATACCGGCGGGCTAATCTCGTCTCTGTGTTCATCCCCTGCTGCACCACACACCAGACCCCCTCTTGGTTGAAGACGAAGGTGTGGTGGTAGATCTGATAGCCATCTTGTAAGCCTGCTGTATCCACCTTGGCCGCCATCCGGCTGGCGTAGACCAACTCCTGAGCCTCGCGTTCCACCAGATGGCCTACCCTTTCGATCTCCGCAGGAGTCTTTCGGGAGGTGCGCCCCTTTCCTCCGGCCACGAAGAGCCCAAGATCCCTCTCCAAACCTCGAAGACCCTCTTTAAGGGCTCCGCAGAGGGTGGTGGTGAGGCCGCTAGAGTGCCAATCGAAACCCAAAACGCAGCCGAAAGATTGAAACCAGAAAGGGTCGGAGAGGCGGCGAAGCATCTCCTGGGAGCCGAACTCGACCACGATGACCGTGGTCATCTCCCTGGCTAACTTGGCCATCCTTTGGAAGAGCCACTTGGGGGCCTTGCCATAATGAAGGGGCAGATTAGCCGTGCCGGTTCTCACTGGGCCTCCCTATTAGCACGCATGTTCGAGTATAGTATACATCCAAAAGGGTAGTTCGTCAATATCTGGCTAGCGCATTTGGGAAGTGAAGAGATGTACACTAGGCTTTTGGCTGGGCGTTCAAAGAAGAGCCTTCGCCAAATCCGAGGGCGTAACCCCTGGAGATTCGATCCGCTTCTCGCGGTAGAAATCGGCTATCGCCTTTTCGGCTTCACCTATGGGCGTGCCCTCAAGCGTAGCCTCCAAGGTCTCTAGTTCCTCTTTGGGGTAGAAGAAGAAATCGCCAGATATGGATATAGAGTCGATGACCCCTTCCCGGACCACGGCCGTGGCCCGAATCAGCCCTCCGGGGGCCTTGTGAACTTTTTGCCTCACCTCCACCCCCGTGGCGATCTTGGTCTCCCATCCTTCTCGTCGCTTCCCCTTCTTATTAAGCCACTCCTCGCTCTGAAATTGGGTGGCCAGTCTCTTGGCCAGGTCGTACACTTCTTGATCGAGGGGGGCCTCTTCTAAGGGGCCGAGGACCTTCTCGAAATCGGCAACCAGAAGGCTTTCTAGTTCACGGCGGGGAGGCACCCTTCCCAACTCCCGCTCGATGGTGGTTAGGTTCTCCTGCATCGTCTTGTACACCTTGTCGCGATACTTCTCGTCGGGGACTTTCAAGATGCGGGCCATCATATCGTAATTGAAATCCATTATTAAGTTGCCCACCAGGACTAGATGGCTTTCGATCTCCGCGACCCCGGTTCCCGAGATCTTTCTGCCCTCCTCTGTTATCACATCATTTACTGGTCTATATTTAGCCGGGATGCCGATGGCACAATAGGTCTCGGCCACGGGCTCCAGGAACTTCCTGTAGAACGCTTCCTTGCCTGAGGGGAGTAGAGGGTTATCGTTCCGGATTACCAGTTGATAGAAAAGTTGGTCACTATCTAGGTAGACGGCACCCCCTCCTACCTCGCGGCGAAAAAGGGGGATCGAATAGGCTTGACAGTAGGCTACATCTACCTCTTGGGCCAGGTCTTGGTGGTAACCTATGCAGACGTAAGGCGAGTCGGGGCTCAAAAGCAGGAGCCCTTCTCGCCCCAGTCGGGGCAGAGCGTGGTAGATCAGTTGCGAATCGAGCCAGGGTACGACCCGCAGGTTATAGAGTTTCATGCTAACCCCCTCTTTTCAGATCAGGCCACTATCCGAGGTTAAGCGCCTTCGTTTCCTGGTCTCTTGACCCTTTCCGGCCAGGTGTAGACATTCATCTTTTCGCCCCGGACGTAGCCGATAAGGGTTATCCCCCAAGATTCCGCCAGCCTGATCGCCATGTCGGTGGGCGAGGTTCGGGAGACGACTACAGGTACCTCCATCCCCACAGACTTGCTTATCATCTCCGAGGAGATGCGCCCTGTGGTCAAGATGATCCGATCCTTGGTGGGTATTTGGCAGTAGATGCATTCGCCCCTTATCTTGTCTAAGGTGTTGTGTCGCCCCACATCTTCAGCGACTATAAGAAGCCTTTCGCCATCGCTTAGGGCTGAGGCGTGAACGCCTCCTGCGGTACGATATACCTCAGCGCTCTTTTGTAGATCTCGCATCAACTTGGATATCTGAGCGGGGGTGAGAGTAAGGGAGGAGGTGAGCCTAGCGTGGCTGGCTCTTAGATCCTCAAATGTTACCCCTCCGCCGCAGCCGGAGAGGAGCATCCGTTTCCTAGGGAGGGAGAGGCTCTCGCTCTTCAGCCTAACGTCGACCACGTTCCCCTCATCTTCGCAGACGCGCAAGACCCCCACGTCGTCCAGGCTTTGGATTATCCCCTCAGAGGCGAGAAACCCCAGGACAAGGAAACTCATCTTGTTGGGCGTGCAAAGTATAGTTACCAGTTCCTGGCCGTTAACGTAGACGGTCCACGCTGTCTCTCGCACTACCGCTTTCTCTATGGGTTTAATCTCGTTTGCAGAAAGGGAGAGGTAAGATACCTTTTCCGTCGAATCGTTGCTCATCTCATCCCGCACGACAGTCCACTCGTCATCGCTAAAGAGAGGATTGCCAAGCCTAGGAGGAAGCTTTTCAACCCTGAAATGATCACCTTCGATTTATGACCTGCGCAAACCATACGGCTTCAGCCCAGATCTGACTATCTCCTCCAAGAGTACCTAGCCTTGACCTCAACGGAATATACCGCCTCGGACTCGCTTGGAGATGAGATAACAGCCCTTTCTCCAATACAACAGATTCAGGCTAGTTAACTCATCCACAAGTCAAGACACATCAGAGTGAAGATTAGGCCCAGGTAGGGGTAGGCGGATAGTTTGTAGACCTTCCAAGCATCGTGACTGGCACCGGTCTTGAGGAAATATGCGTTAGCAGCTATCATCATTACTCCTAGAAAGTTCGCCACTAGGAGATAGAGCCTGTCGAAAGCGCCGGTGAGATATGGTCCCAGGGAGGAGCCGTACAAGAAGAAGGAGAGAGCTAATAACAACTTGCTGGTCGTTCTTACCCCTAAAGGCAGGGGAAAGATGCACACCCCACCTTGTCGGTAATCTTCACGGTAAGCGGTCATCAGGCTCCAGACGTGGATCGGCGTCCAGAAGAAGACGATGGCGCAGAGGAAGAATAGAGTCCAGTTCAACTCCGGGTTGACGCCTAGCCATCCCACCAGGAGCGGGGCGCAACTGGATATCTCGCCCAGAGGGACATGGGTGATAGACCGCTTGCGAGCGACTAGAGCCACGACGGTGCCTGCCAACCCGAAAAGGAAAGCCAGGGGGTTCAAATAGAAAGCCAGGAGCAAGCCACCACCCACCAAGCCGATGGCTAGTGGGAGCATCTTTTCCGGGGGGCTGATACGCCCGGAGGGGATAGCCCGTCGCCGTGTCCGTTCCATGCGGGCATCCATATCCCGATCGAGGTAGTTGGTCAGGCCATTGCAACCGGCGCTTCCCATAAGGACGGCCAACACGGTCAAGGATAACCGGCCCCAGGAGGGATGGCCCACACCGGCAACGATAGCCGCACACATGGCCACGAAGGTCAAGAGAGCGGTCTCCCGGGGTTTCATCACCTCGACGTAGTTCCAAAATCCTGGCCTGGCCGGCCTGACCAGGCTCTCTGGCCCACCTATCTTCGCTTTAGCATGCGTTTCCTGCTCTACGCTCAACCGTCCACTCCAGCCATCTCTTAATAAAAATTATACCACAGAGGTCAAAAGGGGGGCAATGCACGAGGAAAAGAGGTCGCGTCACATTGGTTCAGGATTTTCCGGGAGCATCCTCTTGCGGAGTGCTCACCTCTTCCCTTTCCTCGATTTATAACCTCCGAGCGATGGGCTTTCGAGCGAAGATGGAGGTAGATGGATAGCCTGCGTAGGTACTTTTGCCTGTGTGAATCAGGCATTATCACTCGTGAGATCTCAATGGAGGAGGGCTATAGTAGAATTGGAGTAGGGAACTTCCCTCCTTTACTCCAAACTGGGCTTAGTGTTCAGGCCCTGGGGACGGAACCCAGGGCCTGACACATTTATTACGAAAGGTAGGTTAGCAAGTACGGGCTAGTTATCCAAAATGGCTAACACTCCTCGGTCACGAATCTACAACCCGCCACCGCCTCCTCACGAAGCAAGCCAATGGAGGCGAACCCGGAAACGGTCAGAAGGTTGATCTTAAGAAACGTTAGGAAAAGGCTAAGCAACCCGCTCATTGAACCCCTCCTCTAGAACTCGCCCCTTATGTAGGCGCGTGTCCTTGGTTCCTTAGGGTGGTTGAAGAAATCAGATGCGGGACCATGTTCCACAAGCTCACCCAAGTAGAGGAAGATCACGTAGTCGGCGAGCCTTCGCGCCTGTCGCAGGATATGGGTAACAACTACTATAGTATAGTTCTCCTTAAGGTCAAGGAGTCGTCGCTCTATATGCTGAGCGGACATAGGATCCAAGGCCGATGTGGGCTCATCGCCCAGTAAGACTTTGGGCTCCACGGCGAGACCTCTGGCCAAGCAGAGCCGCTGCTGCTGTCCAGCGGAGAGCCTTGAGGCCGGAGCATGAAGCCTATCCTTTACCTCATCCCACAGCCCCGCGGCGCGCAGATGATCCTCCACAATCCGATCCAACTCTTCTCTATCTTTAAGGCCGTGAAGGCGGGGGCCGAAGGCCACATTGTCGTAGATCGACATGGGCAGAGGGTGCGGCCTTTGAGAAAGCAAGCCTATCGCCTTTCTGATCTCCGTTACATCAACATTAGGATGATAGATATCGAGGCCATGGACTAACACCTTGCCCGATATCTTGGTTCCGTCCACTAGTTCTACTAATCGGTTTAAGGATTTCAGAAAGGTGGTCTTGCCACAACCTGAAGGCCCGATGATCGCCGTGATCTGCCTTTCGGGGATCTCGACGGTCAAATCTTTTAAGGCGTGGAGATCTCCATAGAATACATTAAGGTTATGGACACTGATGTGGGGGTTAGCCATTACTCCCTCCTACCTTATCACGTGGGCCGTAAACCTCCCGCCAATAAGCCTACAGCCCAGACTAATGAATAAGACTATGATCGTAAGCACTAGGGCAGAAGTATAGGCTCTCTGCTGCACTTCAGGGAAGGGGGTAGCCAGTTGAAAGAAAACGGCCAAAGGCAAGGATGCCACCGGCCGAAAAAGTGAAGAAGGCAGACTGTCGGTATAGCCAGCCGTGAACAAGACCGATGCCGCATCGCCGATAGCCCTGCCAAAAGCCAAAAGGATCGCCGTCAAAATCCCCGGCAGAGATTGCCTTACTACTACGCTCATTGCTGTTTCTAACCTCGTGGCCCCCAAAGCATAGGCGCTTTCCTTCAATTCTGGGGGGACCATACTTATCACCTCTTCCATGGCCCTGCTCATGATGGGAAGCGCAAGGAGCGTCAAAGCCATAACGCCTCCCAACAACGACGCTCTAACCCCCAGGAAGACCATGATGGTGAAGCCAAAGGCCCCGTACACGATGGAGGGAACACCCCATAAGACATCAAGGGACAACCTGGTGAACTCGGAGAACTTGGACTTGCCGCTGTACATTTGCAAGAATAGGGCGATGGAGAGACTGAGAGGGAGGGCCAAGAGCGTTGCTCCACCAGCCAAACATAGAGAGCCAGTGATGGCGTTCAATATCCCGCCCTCCCCTCCCAAATAATATCCTCCTTTGGGAGTCTGGGTGAGCATCCCCAGGTTGAGAGCAGGTAAGCCCTTTAAAACCACGACCGCTAGTACAAATATAAGGCTCCCGATGACGATAAGTGCTGAGGTTATCATCAGCCCTTGGAAGATAAACTCCTCTTTCTTTTTATCCAAATCTACCTCACCCCCCTTTCCCCAACACTCGTCGTAAAATGATCCTTGCCACGATGTTGAAGGATAAGACCACAAGGAGTAAGATCAAACCTGCCCCCAAGAGCGCCGAGCCGTAAAGTGGTATAGACATCATCTCTCCATAGTTGTTGGCTATCAGGGCCGTCAATGGATACGCTGGATCAAAGATGGATGATGGGATCATAGCCACATTACCCACCACCATAAGGACAGCCATCGTCTCTCCGAAGGCTCTAGAGAAGCCCAAGACGATGGCCGCCACTATGCCGGGAAGCGACTTGCGCATCACCACATGTTTCACCATTTGCCACTTTGTAGCGCCTAGGGCCAAGGAGGCCTCCCGAAGCCCATCTGGCACCGACCTAAATACCTCCTCGGTAACGGAGATGATGATAGGAAAGACCATAAGGGCCAATACTATGCTCCCGGCCAGCACACTGTAACCAGTGAGGTTCTCTGCCGAGAAAAGAGGAATGAACCCTAAACCCCTCCCCATTAAGGGTGCCAGATAATCTCTTATCAGTGGCACCACGGCCAACACCCCCCATAGACCATAGACCACCGACGGTATGCCGGCCAAAAGATCGATGAGCGGCTTTAAAACCCCTCGAACCCTTGCCGAGGCATACTCCGCCAAATAGATAGCGGTTAGAAGAGAGAGGGGAATAGATATGATCATGGCCAGGGCCGTTACCCAGAGTGTACCGAGGATGAAGGGGTAGAAACCAAACTCTCCTTTCGAGGGGTGCCAGGAAGAGGAGAAAATCAACTCACCTAAAGGCTTGGCGGCTAAAATCGGTTTGGCCCGCGCATACAAGGCTAGGGCTATAAGAAAGACGAGCAAGCCAGAAGAGAGTGTAACCAAGAACATGAGCCTACTAGCCAAGTGGTCTTTCAAACTTCTGGTAAGCATCCCTTCTTCCTTCGCCCCTGGGAGAGATATGGGTTTCCCCTCTCACTCCAACCTTCTCAGCCCTTCCTCAAGCCGTTCTTTCGGTAAAGGTATGTAACCTACTTCTTCAACATACCGCTGTCCCTCAGTTAGAATCCAGACCATAAAAGCACGGGTCAATCCCGTCGGCTGGCCTGAGGTGACGAGGTTCAAAGCCCTGGCTGGGGGAGAGGGGTAGATCCCGGTGGCGATGGCTTCCATGAGCTCGCCTTTGGTATCGTAAAAATTCTCCGCCTCGTCGAGGCGACCATTGGTGTTGAGATCGAGAGGGAGTATCCTTATCCCCGCCACCGGCTTTCCTGTCGCCGCAGCATAAGCGAAATTCAGATTATTGTAGCCTATGCCGAGAGGGTCTTGACGAACCGCTTCTGCCAGTCCCGGGTCCCCATAAACAGCCACACCTATTAGATCCTCCTGAGCGTGCCCACCGAGGTATAGAGCCCAGGTCTCGGCGGCACCACAGGCATCTGATCTTGTATAGATATGAATTTTAGACGCCACATCTGACCTGCCCACCACCTCTCCCCAGGTGGTTATATCCCCGGTGATCCAGATGCCCTCTAGGATCTCCTGGGTCACCCCCTTGCTTAAGAGCCCTTCCAACACCAGGTTTTTCTCGTTAACGGTGGCAACGACGGCGTCCTTGGTGACCGGGACCCAGAAGGCACCCTTCTCGATCTCCTCGGGGTATATCGCCCGTGAAACCATACCGATATCGACCAATCCCCCCAGGGCATCAGCCATCCCCTTGCCGGCCCCACCTGCTGATATGTCAAAAGTAACTTGGGGATAGATCTTATGAAACTCCTCGCCCCACCTGACCATCATAGGGTAAAGAGCCCAGGCACCAGAGATCCTCACCGTCCCGCTCAACTCGGCTCCCCCTTCCTGCTCAATCGCCTTTTGACATCCTCCCATCGCTATCGTCAGGCCTACCAAAATGGTGATGATCTGCCTAGACCAATAGGGCTTTCCCATCTTTCCCTCCTTGGACGCTCCTTCCATTGCCAAATAGCGAAGATCCTCCTCACAACGAAAGCCCAGAGACATAGTCATCTCCGGGCTTGCCTTTCCGACTAAGTCTCCCTTTGAGCCTACGGGGTTAGCTGACGGGTTCGGACCGGGAGAACTGCCCTACTCGCTACGGCGAGATTCACCCCTACATCGAAAACGACGGATAACTGGGTCCCCCGCTTCTTAGGAGAATTCGGCCTTTTACAGACTGTGAATATAACCTGTCGAAGCAACCTCCATCTGTAATAGGTAGCCCTTTCAGGTCGCCTTTATATTATATCATATTTTCAGAGATTTCCAAGGGGACGATGCGGGCCAAACATAGGCGAAGGCGGTATGGCCAGAGCCCCAGCGATGACGTCTGCTCAAGCCCTCAGGGGCTTTTGTTGCCTTTCCGCAACGCCGTCTTTTACCCTCCTTTTTTCGGGCGACGGTAGACGAACCAGTAGACCAAGGCCACCATGAAGCCTCCACCGAAGATATTGCCAGTGGTCACGGAGACGAGGTTGCCGATGAACCCCAGGAGGTTGAGATTAGCCAGGTCGCTGGCCACCTTTCCTGCTGCCTCTACCACCTCGGGTTCGGCTTTCACCAATATTCCGATGGGGATAAAGTACATATTGGCTATGCTGTGTTCAAAGCCCGAAGCCACAAAGGCGGTGATGGGGAAGATGATGGCCAAGATCTTATCCATAACGCTTCTACCACTAAGGCAGAGCCAGACCGCTAGGCAGACCAGGGCGTTGCACATGATACCCCTGGTCAGCCCCTCCATGAAGGAGAGGTTGACCTTGGCGTTGGCGATGTTGAGGGCTGTAACACCTACGCCATAGTCGGCAAAGGCCCATTGACGGGTAAGGTACATGATGAGGGCGGTCGCCACAGAGCCGGCCAGGTTTCCAAGATAGACGATAACCCAATTGCGCATCACCCGCCCTAGGCTGATCTTGCGGCTGACCCAAGCCATCATAATCAGGTTGTTGCCGGTGAAGAGTTCTGCTCCAGCCACGACCACCAGAATGAGGCCTAGGCAGAAGACTAGTCCCCCCAGGAGTTTAGTCATCCCAAAGCCGAAGCCGGTATTGGTCACTACCAGGGTGCAGAACTCGGCCCCTAAGGCGATGAAGGCTCCAGCCAGGACCGCTAGAGCGAAGGTACTCCAGAAGTCCAGGTTAGCCTTTTGGACCCCTACATTCTCCGCCCTCTCTGCCATCTCTGGAGGAGGAAAGGCGTCTATCCTGATCATCTCTTGCATCTTTTCGGACCTCCTTGCTAGGTTCTATTATTATTGCTTTGGCTATGGGAGGTTTTCCTTCCGTTGCTTCCTGTCTAGAACAGTATCAAATCTACACCATTCCAGAATAGGAAGCAAAGCCGCAACCAAATGGTGGGAGATCTCCCAAAGGTTATCCTTGCACCTTTTTCGGTAGAGGGTCTGTGCAAAACCTTCCTTTGGTTACTCTCGCAAGGTGAGCGCGCGCATTCTCCGTCGATTCCTGCTACTCATTTGGTTCCAGCCTTAGAAGTAGTGATTTTTGCAAAATGCGACGCCTAGACATCTTCCAGGTCTATGCTATCTAGCAAGGATTTTCTTCGGCTACTTCGTGGCTTTGGCTTCTCATCCCTAACTCAAGCCCTCCCTTTGCTCTCCTAGAGGAGTTGATAGAGGCAAGCGATCACCCCGGCCCACATGAAGCCAGGGTCGGAGGCGCTGGCCAGATCAAGGGACTAGCTGAGGTTTTAGCCCCTTCCTTGTTTGCTCCTTCCCCACCGAAACGTTCTGCGCTATAGCCCATGACAAACAGGAGGGCGACGGGTATCCCCAGCCTTATGGTTAATATTAGTGCCGCACCGATCACGGTCTCCATGCCTTCCATCGCTTCTCTTCCCCTAAAAGAAGGCCCTGGTTGTCTATTATAGCCTTTCATCGTGATGCTGGTTTCTCTTCCGCCATCTTCTCCTGGCCCAGAGGAAGATCTTTCGGTTTCCTCTCCCCCTGCGCTCGCTCCTTAGCCCCCTTGGCCTTGAGGGTGCCAAATATGAAGAGGCAGTAGAGAAAGCCCAACACGACTATGATCTCTAGTGATAACATCTTTCTTCCTTTGGTTCGCCACCCGCCTAGCGTGGTGCTTCTTTAAAGCCACTTCGTCCTTATGCCTGGCTTTCTTCGGCTATTTCGTGGCCTGCTCTTCTGCTAAGGTTAACTTACGTCTTGTCATGGCTTGCAACTTCGCCACCTGCTCGCGGATCATGGTATACAACCCAGCCATAATAGTGGCCCAGACCAAGCCAGGCACGAAGAGCGTTACCATAACCGCTATCTATGCCTTGCCTGCCCAGTCCAGGGCGTAGATAATGCCATAGGGCAATAAGACCGCTACTATAAGCCCTATGGCTATGGCCACCCCTGATCGCACACCCACCATCTTTATGACTCCTTTCGACCTGGCCGCGCCTCTTACCTCTCTAGATAATCTTGATCATCTCCTTGGGGTTATTCTCCTGGAGGTCGCGGCAGGATATCATGAGCGCGACCAGCGAGATAGAGGCTCAGGAAAAAAACCGCGCGTATCAAGAAAGGAGTTGCCTGGCCCTCGCTCAATAGCCCGGCATAGGAGAGGATAAGAACAGCGACACCTAGGTCGATGATCGTCAATCCGAGAGTTCCTATCTTCCACATGAGATGACCCTCCACTTGAGTTGGGGATAATCAGCCTCCCTTGCCTCCTCCGAGGTCATCTTGAAGGTATCAGCCTCGTCCTCTCATGGTAGCTGGGCTATCTATCAAGGGCCTTCTTCGGCTACTTGTAGTTGGTGAGTCGTTCCTCTGCCGGGGTCAACTTCTGTCTTGACGTGACTTGAAACTCCGCCACTCGCTCCTTGATCATGCCATATAGGCCGGCGATGAGCGTAGCCCAGACCAAGCCAGGCACGAAGAGGACGAGAAGTCCGGCGAAGAGCATCACGATCATCGATTGTGGGTCACCCATATCTATACCTCCCCAATTGTTAGTATCAAGATCTTTCACACCGTTCGATGTAGTTCGTCGAGGGCAGCCCTTCTCTCCTCAACCACTTCCCGGATGAGTTGATACAGGCCGGCGATCACCGTGGCCCAGACCAAGCCAGGCACGACCAGCACTACGAGAACGCCTACGGCTATGGCTAGCGCTCCTTGCAGATCCACCATCTTCACACCCCCTTTTGACTCGGCTCAACCGTTCGGAGGCCCTGTTATTTGGAGCCTAGTGGCTCCAGCGTGCCGGTGGGTTGTTCCTCCGCGGCGGCTTCCCTCTCCCGGATCCTCTCCCGGATGAGTTGATACAGGCCGGCGATCACCGTGGCCCACACCAAGCCAGGCACGAAGAGCGCCACCAAAACCGCTATCGCTATGGCTACCGACGCTTGCAGATCCACCATCTTCATACCTCCTTTTGACTCGGCTCAACCAATCGGAGCCCCTTCCCCTTTCTTCCGCCTTTAGTCTACCACTTGCCCTTTCTGGCGTGAGCGGGGAAAATGCCTGTTCTTGCTCCCTAAAAAGTCCCAATCTCTAACCTCTGGGGCAGCGAGTTTCTTCCTAGATTGGGCGTGCGTTTCCACCTACGCTTAATTGCGAACCCAGGTATTTTTGCCCACCGGCCTCAGCATTTCTTGACTTGTGCTCTCTCTGCTACTGGGATATTATTAGAGGGGGAATTGTGCCGTCTCTTGGGGGAGGACAATGGGAAAGATAAGGGTCTTTCTGGCCGAGGATCACGTTCTGATGCGGGAGGGAACGCGGGAGTTTCTGGAGCGTGAGGGGGATATGGAGGTGGTGGGTGAGGCTGGCGATGGCGAAGAGGCGGTGAGGCTAGCAACCCAGTTGCGGCCCGATGTGGCCATCATCGATATCGCCATGCCCAAACTGAACGGGATCGAGGCCACCAAAAGGATCAAGGCTCAAAACCCGTCTACGGCCATCTTGGTACTCACCGCCTATGATAACGATCAATATATCTTCGCCGTCTTGGACGCCGGGGCCGCTGGTTATCTCTTGAAGAGCGTAGATAGCCAGGAGTTGGTGGGTGCGGTCCGCGCAGTGCACGCTGGCGAATCGGTCCTTCACCCCACCGTCGCTCGAAAAGTGCTCGATCGCCTAGCCTCCCGGCGGCCAAAGCCGGTCGATGAGGCAGGGGTAGAGCGACTTACCCAGCGTGAGATGGAGGTGCTTAGGTTGGCGGCCAAGGGGCTCAGCAATAGGGAGATCGCCAAGGAATTGGTGCTCAGCGTGCGCACCGTTCACGGACATCTCAGCAACATCTTCGGCAAGATGCAGGTCGGGTCCCGTACCGAGGCGGTCATAAAAGCCTTGAGAAAGGGGTGGCTGACCCTGGAAGATATCCGCGAGGAGCCTTAGGCCCGAGGCCTCTAACCAACGGTTGAGGGGTAACGCAAGGATGATGAGGCGATTGAGGAGGACTCTAGAAAACCGCCACTTTTGGCTTATATGCTTGGTGATGGTGGGTGTCAGCTTCATCTATTACATCGATGAGATACCCTTCATAGCCGTAGCCCTTGCAGGGATGCGCTTTCCACTGACGCGGCACGCCATGCAGAGGACCCTGTTCATACTGCCTGTAGCCTATGCTACCTTGGCCTTTGGGATGACCGGAGGGTTAACGACCCTATCTATTTCCGTCCTCATCATGATGCCCCGGGTACTGTTTATCTCTCTGTATCCCCTCGATGCTTTCACAGAGGTGCTGGCTGTGGGCTTTGTGGGAGTGGTGATGAGTTGGGTGATCCAATCTTTGGAGAAGGAGAGATGGCTCCGTCAGAAGGCTGTCTCCCGGCTGACGGCCACCAACGCCGTCTCGGAGATCCTAAACCGCTCCCTGGAACTGGAGGAGATCTTGGAGGTTGCGCTGGAGAAGGTCTTGGAGGTGACAGGTTTGGACGCTGGCCTGATCTTCACTCTGGACGAGGGCAAGCAGGGACTAGACCTGGCTGCCTATCGTGGAATCTCACCACAGACAGCCAAAGGTGTGGACAGGTTGAAGGTGGGCGAGGGCTTCTGTGGACGAGTGGCTCAAACGGGAGAGCCTCTGGTGGTGGAAAATACCTCTAGGGATGAAAGGCTCACCAGGATGGTTATCCGCGAAGAGGGGTTTCAGGCGCAACTCATCGTTCCCCTCAAATCCAAGGGTAAAGTGAAGGGGGCTATGGCCGTAGCCAGGCGAGGCCCTAGAGAGTTTGTACCCGAGGAAATAGCGTTAATATCTACTATCGGCAATCAGATCGGTGTGGCTATCGAAAACGCCCAACTCTATCAGAACATGCGTTTCTATGTGAGGCAAATCACCCAAGCCCAGGAAGCGGAGCGGGAACGGATCGCGCGGGAACTCCACGACGATACCGCTCAGGCCCTGTTAGTCCTCCGACGACATCTCGGTGCGCTTATGGCCTCTCCCAAACAACTCCCGAAATTGGCGGTAGAACGCCTGGAACAGACACGCCAATTGACCGATGAGATACTGGAAGGTGTACGTCGCTTCAGTCAGGATCTTCGCCCTCCCACTCTGGACCACTTAGGCCTATTGCCTACATTGGAGGGGCTGGTCGCTGATCTGAAGGCACAAGAGGGGATAGATGTCCAACTCAAGGTGGTGGGAAGCCAGCGGCGCCTATCTCCAGAGGCGGAACTAGTGCTGTTTCGTATGGTCCAGGAAGCGTTGAATAATGTGCGAAGGCACGCTCGGGCTTCAAAGGTTGAGACAACAGTAGAGTTCGCCGATGGACGGGTCAGACTAATGGTCAGCGACAACGGACGGGGGTTCGAACTGCCAAGCAGGATGAGCGACTTAGCGGCGGCCGGTAAACTGGGTCTCATGGGGATGCATGAGCGGGCCAGGCTTCTGGGCGGCGCCCTGACCATCCAATCGGAAGTGGGGAAAGGGACCACGGTGACCGCCGATTTGCCGGTATAACAAGCCCCTGCCATCGCAGGGGCTTGTTGGTAGCCTTCTTTGGCTTAGGGGCCTATTCGCTGACTCGGCGGTGAATCTGCTCATGCCATTTGGCATGGTGGCGAGCCACATACTCTTCGGGCAACCAGCCGGTGAGCATGGCTGCGATGCTACCTTCCATAACCGGGTGTATCGTTGCCAGCACAACGTGAACCATGGTCATCCCCGTGAGTGCGATCATGGCTAAATCGTGTAGGATCACAGCCCACTGCCAGAAGAAGGGCGGCGCAGTTCCCTTATCGAACCACATCACTAATCCCGTAGCCCCGAGGATTAGCATAGTGATGACCACTGTGCAGTAGAAGAGCTTCTGGCCGGTGTTGAATCTGGATTGGGGGGGCATCGCCTTCTCGTCGCCGAGGAAGTAGTAGGTCGGGGCTGCCTTCAGCCAGCCGAAATCGTTCCTCGACCAGGTGAATATCTCCCTCATGGAGTTTATTAACCCCCAAGGGTCGAAGAGAAGGTAGATAAAAGGGACTGAGCCGAAGGCTATAGCCGCTGCTCGATGCAACAGGCGACAGGCCTGGCCGGAGGGTCCGATGGCGAAGGGCGAGAGCTGAGGCAGATAGAGCACCAGTCCTGAAAACAGCAACACCATAAAGGAGGCCACAGTCAGCCAGTGTATGAACCGTTCCGCGGTGGTAAAGGCTAACACTTCCCTTGTTACCATTCTTACCATGTGTCTCTCCTTTCATCCTTAGAACATCTGTTCCCATGGGAGGGGAGAAGGGTTTTTGTCGTCAATATTCTTACGTTTTAACCAAGTTGGTCCTTTCCAATGGACGGCTCGGCTCAATCAGGTAACCTATTCCGACTAAGATGGTCGCCTCATAGCCGGATGCTCGTCGCAAAAATCAGAACCATTGCTACCCCGCACGATACAGGGCCTCCTCGCGAGTGGGGAGCGTACCCTACTCCTTCTTGTAGAGGAGATGTTCCTTGAACTTATCTCTCCCCCCTCCGCTCCTGGACCGAGGCACTTGTAGTCAACCGCCTCTCTCGGACCTTAGGTCTCTCCCGTATCGCCCTCTTCGTCCGCTGTGCCCTCAGCATGGCGAACATGAGGACGATATAGATAACAGCCAACAGGACGATGATCCCAAGGGACAACATCTCAATCCCTCCCTCTATCTATGTTCCTACAACCTACCTCTCTACCTTGGCAGTTCGACTGGCTATCAGTACGTTCAAAGCCAGCCCCAAAGCCACCATCCCTAGGCTGAGCGTTCCCAAAGGCTGGATGATCTCTTGCCAGAGGCGGGCTAAGGTGGGTGACGTAGGGTCGACGGGCAGCCCGTATCGACTCGCTTCGTCAAGGGTGATGCTCAGTCGATGAAGCCCTCCGGCCTCGTTTTTCCCATATAGCCTGGCTTCCGTTCGCCCCTGACTATGCAGGTAATCCACCCTCTCTTTAGCCTTTTCCAGCAGTTCCGCCCGGTTGCCCCAGGCTAAGGCCCCTACGGGGCAGTTCTCAGCGCAGAAGGGACCTCCGATGCCAGCATCGAGTCGATCTTGGCAGAAGGTACACTTGGCCGCTCTGGCCCTTACGGTGAGGGGGCTCTGCGCGTTGAGATGGGGCACGCCGTAGGGACAATACTGAGTGCAGTATCCACAACCTATACATTTAGCCGGGTCGACGGCGGTAAAGCCCCATTCACTCTTGTATAGGGCACCACTAGGACATACGGTTACACAAGCCGCTTCGGTGCAATGCATGCACTGGTAGTTGAAGAAGTGCCAATCCTCTTCACTCTTCTTGGTAAGTTTTATGATGGTCCAGGTATTTGCCGATAGTTCCTGAGGGAGATCGTAGGGCCCTTCGGACTCGGCGGGTAATTTATTCCAGCGTTTACAGGCCATTTGGCAGGCTCGGCATCCGATGCATTTGGAAATGTCGTAAAGTATGGCTAGATCACCTTTTGCTGATGGCAGGATATTCCCTGAGCCCCCTTTGGGGAGGAGCACCCCTCCCGCGAGGAGTGTGGATATCCCGCTCCCCGATAACTTCAAGAACTCCCTACGATTCAGTTCCATGGTCTTCCACCTCGTTTTCGTCATTGGCTCGATCGGCCTCAACCCAGTTGCCCCCTGTTTTTCGCCGGGATCGGAGGCGCTGGCCAGATGAAGGGACTGGTTGAGGTTTTGGCTCTTTCCTGGCTTGTCCCTTTCTCACCGGAACGTTCTGCACTGTAGCCCATAGCGAACAGAAGAGCGATGGGTATCCCCAGCCTTATGGTCAAGATTAGCGCAGTGGCGATCATACTCTCTATGCCTTGCAAAGCCACTCTCTCCTTAAAGACGGCCCTGGGTTTGCCCAATAGGCCCTCATCGCGACGCCGATTCCTCTTCTCCCATTATCTCCTGGGCCAAAGGAACTTCCTTGGCTTTCCTTTCCTCTCTCGCTCGCGCCTTGGCCTCTTTGGCCCTGAGGATGCCAAACAAAAAGAGGCAATAGAGAAAGCCCAGCACAACTATGATCTCTAGTGATAACATCTTTCCTCCTTTGCCGTGGGGATGAGCGTCCTTAGCCTCACGCTCGATCCTTTGGTTTATCCCTTCTCCCTTTGCTCGCCACGGCTTGGCTTTGGGATTTGTTAAGCCACTTCGTCCTGCTGAAGACGAGTCTCCACAACCTCGATTTTCTGGCTCTTTTGGCCTCCATCAAGGCGAGGGTTAGGACACAAAATAGAAGGCCTAAAAGGATCACTATCCAAACGGGCAGCATTTCGCCCTCTCCCCTGAGCCAGGCGTTCTGGCCGCGCTCCGGCTATCCCCAAGGACGGAGGAGCGCCAACGCCCCTAGGCCCATTTCTCCTGGGCATCAGCCTTCTTGTTTCCTACCTCATGCCCAGTTCCTTTTCGGGCCCGTTGGGCTCTGAAGGTGGCATACATCAAGAAGACGAAAAGCAGACCCATTGCTATGGTGATCTGAATCGAGAGCATCTTCTTACCCCCTCTTTTGAGCCACTATCCGATCTCTGCGCTCATAGTTAACCACACTCGGGCCCCGATTTCATGAGCCACAGCCCTCATTTTCCCCCTCCAATTTTGCCCCTCTTCAATTAGGTGTTTCTGCCTAGGGGCGAGTTCGACGGTAGGGGTTTCCTCTCATTCCCACATAGGCATAGCCCCAGGAGATGGAAGAGGTCGGCTAGGAGGGAGCCTTCTCCTCTTGCGGCGGACTTCGGGAAGGGTTATAATAGTGATAGAGGGAGTTTGTATGGGCAAAATCAGGATTTTGCTCGCCGATGACCACATTTTGGTGAGAGAGGGAACGCGGGAACTCTTGGAGCGCGAGGAGGATTTGAAGGTGGTCGGCGAGGCAGGCGATGGGGAGGAAGCGGTCGATCTGGTCAAGAAGTTGAAGCCCGACGTGGCCCTCATCGACATTGCCATGCCCAAGTTGAACGGCATCGAGGCCACCAAGAAGATAAAGACCCTATCTCCCTCCACCGCGGTGCTGATCCTCACCGCTTACGACGACGACCAATATATCTTTGCCCTTTTGGAGGCGGGCGCAGCCGGTTACCTGTTGAAGGATGTGCGCACCACTAAGTTGATCGAGGCCATAAGAGAGGTTTACGCCGGCGAGTCGGTGCTTCACCCCGCCGTGGCTCGTAAGGTGGTCAGTCGCTTCGCTCGAGCCGGAGAGAAGGGGGGGGAGAGTGAGCTCGATCAACTGACCGAGCGAGAACTGGAAGTGCTGAAGTTGGCCGCTAAGGGCATGACAAACATGGATATCGCCCGGGAACTCAGCCTGAGCGTGCGCACGGTCCAAAACCATTTGAGCAACGTTTTCAGCAAGATGGGGGTTGGCTCCCGCACCGAAGCGGTGCTCCACGCCCTAAGAAAGGGGTGGCTCACCCTCGAAGATACCGCGTAGCCCCTCCTTTCTAGTTGGCATCAGGGGGAATGGTGAAAAGGGGTTTCGGCTTCTGCATGGGCCGCTTCAGGGAATTGATAGCGGATCCGCGTTTCTGGTCCGTCTTGGGAATGTTGGGTCTTGGCACCTTGTTTCATTACGGCGGCCGAATACGCTACGTTCCATTGCCGCTTTCTGATGACTCCATTTTTCGGGCTCGACACACCATGGATCGTGTCCTTTTCATCCTCCCTATCGCTTATGCTGCTTTCTCCTTCGGCTGGGTGGGGGGGGTGATCACCGCCTTGACGGCCACATTGGTCATGCTGCCCCGTGCCCTTTTCCTCTCTGCTCAACCGTTAAACGCCGTCATGGAGATCATGGCCGTCATGCTCGTGGCCGGCTTGGTCAGTTGGATGGTGGAGAGGCAGGAGCGGGAGAAGCGGCTCCGCCAGGAGGCGGTCTCCCGGCTGGAAGCGACCAGCGCCGTTTCTGCCATCGTCGGCCAATCCCTCGAACTTAAACAGATCCTCAGTGATGCCTTGGTAAAGGTCTTGGAGGTGATGGGTCTCGAGGGGGGTGCGGTATATACCCTCGATGAGGGCGGACAGGGGCTATCTTTGGTCGCTCACCGGGGTTGGCCACGGGAACTGACCGAGGGGAAGGAAGGGCTGAAACTGGCCCGAAGGATGGTGCGATACGAGGGGTTTCGAGGCTACCTCGCTGGTCTCTTGCGATCCAAAGGCAAGGTAGAGGGGGTCCTAGTGTTGGCCAGCCGAGAGCCCCGTTGTTTCCTCCCCGAGGAGATAGATCTCGTCACCGTCATCGGCAACCAGATCGGGGTAGCGATCGAGAACGCTCGACTGTACG